>ERZ791842.6-NODE-6-length-342232-cov-43.6249_pt1 | contig 342232 bp, 318 predicted proteins | sample MGYA00509944_ERZ791842 | MGnify/ENA primary metagenome ERZ791842 (study PRJEB30046, sample SAMN00715263) | human gut metagenome | study: EMG produced TPA metagenomics assembly of the A metagenome-wide association study of gut microbiota in type 2...
TGCATGTGTTAAGCACGCCGCCAGCGTTCATCCTGAGCCAGGATCAAACTCTCATAAAAAGTTTGCCTTGTCAGTCTTAAACTAACTAGCTTTAATAGTTTCCTTATACTGTGTTTAAGGATTCATTCAATTGCTTGAATGATGTTCACAAAAGATGTATACTTAATTCTATTGAATTCTGTACTCATCTCGAAATTCTAAAAAGAATTTTCAAGGTTGTCTTTCTGTTCAGTTATCAAAGTTCATTATCAAGAAGCGTTTGCTTCTTATCTGTTAGCAACCAGCGTTTCTCGCTGACAGCTATGATAGAATAACATTTTGTTTGATGTTTGTCAACAAGTTTTTTAAACTTTTTAACTTTAGCTTCTATATTGTTGGTATTGTACTAATGTGTACTCACATTGTATCAGATGCCTTCAATATATAATCAATTATGTTATCCGTTCCATCACCAGCAGTTACCTGCAAGCTTTGGCATAAAAAAACCATCTAAGTTATGATAGATGGTTTTCAGCGGAGAGGATGGGATTCGAACCCATGCGCCCGTGAAGACAAACGGTTTTCAAGACCGCCCCGTTATGACCACTTCGGTACCTCTCCATATTCCACATATTCATCTGTGTTTTGTTCGTCTCGCTGACGACTTAGTTATATTATCATTCGTATTATGTTTTGTCAACACATTTTTCAAACTTTTTTAAACTTTTTTATGTTTTTCATCTTCAATACCATTTTACAAGCTTCAAAAGTGGCTATTTCACTGGGTTTCAGACCAATATTTCCATTTCAGCTTTCCAATCTGTTTTCAGAGATACCAATGCAAAAAGACTGATAAAAATAATATAAATCTATATATCTGCTAAACACCTTAAGACAAATCCTGAAGGCAGGCTGGTGAAACAATATAAATCTATATATTATAATTAATATATAACACATAATAATCAATACATAATACTATACCACTACATATTACCATATCACTACATATTGTCTGGCACAGGTAATTTGCCTATGCCTTTAAAAATATCCTTGCTATGTCCATATCTTCTGGCGTTGTTACTTTTATATTCTTATAGTCTGCCATTGTCATTTTCACAGTCCTATCCATATAGTGCTCCACAACCATAGCATCATCTGTTATGTTGCCTGCTGTCGTATCATTATACAGCCTTTCGTATGCTTCTTTTATAAGGCCAGCTTCAAACACCTGTGGTGTCTGTATCTGCCACAGTGTGCTCCTATCTGGTGTATTAACAGACATTCCAGCTTTATCAGCCACCTTTATTGTATCTTTTACCGGTACTGCTGCCACACACGCTTTATATTCCATTACATCCTGCATACAATTATATATTATCTGTGCAGTTACGCAGGGTCTTGCCCCATCGTGGATAAATATATAGTCCTCGCCTGATAACCATTCTTCATCCCTTGATAACTGCCCAGCCCCACTGCTCATCAGTGTTTGTATAAGCTCAAGTCCTGAATGTACAGAGTCGTAGCGTTCTTTGCCGCCCAAGGCTATACCTGCTATCTTTTTATAGCCATTTTCTTTAACAAGGGCTTTCATATAACCTGTATAGTCTTGGGATGTGACAATTATTATAGCATCTATAAACGGACTTTTCTCAAATACATCAAGGCTGTAGCTTATCAAAGGCTTTCCACCAACCACAAGGAACTGCTTTGGTATCTCACTATTCATTCTGGTTCCCTTACCACCAGCAAGAACTATAGCGCAATTCATATTCGTTCTCCTAATTTAAGGTTAGGTACTGCATTAAGGTCATATCCATGTCTTGTACCTGCCATATACTCATAATAAGCTGCACAACCAATCATAGCTGCGTTATCCGTACATAATATTGGTGATGGTGAATAGAACTTGATATTGTTCTTATCGCACTCTTCTGATAATGCTTTTCTAAGTGCAGAATTAGACGCAACTCCTCCTGCTACTGCAAGCTGGTTCATTCCTGTTTCTTTAGCAAGACTGATTGCTCTTGTTACAAGTGCTTCTACAACAGCCTTCTGGAATGAAGCTGCCACATCTGCCCTGTTAATTGTCTCGCCTTTCATCTCTGCTGAATTAATGTAATTTAACACTGACGATTTAATTCCACTGAACGAAAAATCATACGGTGCATCATCAACATGTGCTCTTGGGAATACTATAGCATCAGGATTGCCCTCTTTAGCTATTTTATCAATCTTTGGTCCGCCAGGATATCCAAGCCCTATTGCTCTTGCAACCTTGTCAAATGCTTCTCCTGCCGCATCATCTCTTGTTCTTCCTATTATCTCATATCTGCCATAATCAACAACCTTTACAAGGTGTGTATGTCCACCTGATACTACAAGTGCAACAAATGGTGGTTTAAGCTCTTTATTCTCTATATAATTAGCCGCAATATGTCCTTCTATATGATGAACTCCTACCAATGGCTTGTCTGTTGCAAATGCTATAGCTTTAGCTTCTGCCACACCTACAAGTAAAGCACCAACAAGCCCTGGTCCATATGTTACTCCTATAGCTGTTATGTCATCTAATGTAACATCTGCTTCTTTAAGAGCTTCTCGTATTACCGGATTAATATTCTCTATATGCTTTCTTGATGCTATTTCAGGCACAACTCCACCATATTCAGTATGAATTGCTATCTGAGTATTTATTACATTTGATAATACTGTTCTTCCGTTCTTTACTACTGCAGCTGCAGTTTCATCACAAGAACTCTCTATTGCCAGTATCAGTACATCTTTCTCATTTTTCATTGAATTACCTCTCATCTGCCCAAAAATACCTTCTATATATTGATTAATCAATAATTGAATCGTCCAAAATTCTGCTTATAACCATTAAAATTGAACTTAAATATATTAAAATCATACTCAATCCATTAAGATTATACCTAATTTATTAATTTCAGGCTTAATCCATTAAAGTCTAACTAAAATCAGCTTAAATCCACTGAATCCACTAATTCCCAGTAAAGTATCTTCCATTTACCTGAGTTATCTCTTCTAAGCGTGAATTTAGTGCCTGATGTTCTTAGCTGTGTGCCTTCACGAATATAGTATACAAGCTCTATAGAAGCATACTCTCTATTGTTAAATTTGGTATATCTGGTATTATTAGCTGTCTGTATATTAAAACTGCTTATTTTGGCATTATTATTTCTGTAAATGCTTATATCTTCTTTTAAAGCACTTAAAAATTCATCTTCTGTCTGGGTATTCTTTAATTCGTCATCAAATAATATGCGTGCCTGTCTGCCAAGCTTTTCTATATTCTCTTCTGACACATCAGACTCATAATAAGCTTTTGTTATTCTTGCATACAATTTTACAACATCTCTTACTGACTCTGGATAGTTATCTTCAATATTTCTGGATACAAGATATGACAACTCACTATTACTATCTGCAACAGACTCTGTTGCATCCTTATCTGCTGGTTTATTGGCAAGATAATAATAGTACGCAACACCCATAACCGCTAATACAATAATCGCAATTATCCATCTTAAATGTTTTTTCATAGGCTACTCCTCATCTTCAAACGTAAGTGTCACGCTCTGTCCATCTTTAGCCGCACATACATTTGAATATACAGACTTGATATTCTTTACATAATCTGACGGACGGACAAGCGATGGACTATAGTGTGTAAGCCACATTTCCTTAACTTCTGCTTTCCTTGCTATATCTGCCGCCTCATAAAATGTCATATGCTTATATTCCCTAGCCTTTGCCTCTTTATCTTTTTCTCCATACATACCTTCACATATGAATAAATCTGAACCTGCTGCATTATCTACTATTGACTGCACAGGTCTTGTATCAGTACAGTAAGTAAGCTTAATACCCTTTCTTGGTGCTCCCATAACCATATCCGGAGTATATGTAACCCCTTCCATAGTAACTTCTTCACCATGCTGTAACTTATTCCAGACCCTGCACGGAATACCCAGCTCTTTCGCCTTATCAGCATTGAATTTGCCTATTCTTGGAATATTAATTGAGTATCCATAACAAGTAACTGCGTGATTTACACGGAATGCATCAATCTCATAGCCCTTGATTGATAAATGTTCCTGCTGTCCTGTCAGTTCTATCGTCTTTATTTCAAATGGAAGCTCCGGTGCAATAACTCTCAATGCTGACACTACTCTGTTAAGTCCCTTAGGACCTACAAGCGTCAATGGCTCTTTCCTGTCAGAATTGCCTATTGTAAGCAGCAGACCCGGAAGTCCGCTTATATGGTCAGCGTGGTAATGTGTAAAGCATATAACATCTATCGGATTATAGCTCCATCCTTTTTCTTTGATAGCTATCTGTGTTCCCTCACCACAGTCTATTAAAAGACTGCTGCCGTTATAGCGTGTCATTAAAGATGTAAGCCATCTTCCCGGCAAAGGAAGCATTCCGCTTGTTCCTAATAAACATACATCTAACATATCGTCTCCTTCCATCTTGTTAATAATATTATGATTTGGACATAACTATTGCATCTTCAACCGGCTTTTCATAAAATCTCTTTCTTACACCGATTGGAGAATAACCTAATTTCTCATAAAGCCTCTTGGCTGCTTCATTGCTCTGTCTTACTTCAAGAAAGAATATAGTCACATCTTTTAATCTTGCCCGTCTTTCAAGCTCCTTAAGAAGTGCTTCTGCAACACCACTTCTTCTATATGAAGGAGAAACCGCAATATTGGTTATGTTGCCCTCTCCTAACACAGTCCACATACCACAGTAACCTGCTATCTCTCCTGTACACTCACATACAAGATATACATTTTCTGGTGTATTAGCTGCATCTGCAAAGGATTTAGCCGACCACGGAAGGGAAAATATACTTTTTTCTATCTGTTCAACTGTTGAAATATCTCTGTCTTCCATTGGTCTTATATGATATTCCATAATTATGCCCTCTTCCCACTATGTTCTCTTTCAGCCTGTGATGGACGAAGATAATCTGGCTTTAACATATCTGATCCGATTGTCTTTCCCTCATTAGCCATATCAATAGCTGCAAGGGCAACCGATGAAGCCCTCTGTGTCCTTAAACCGGCTGGGCTGAATGTGTAATTGCAGGTAAGATTATCCTTAAAATAGTCCTTAGCTGCCGCTATTCCATCTCCAACGAACACAACCTTTTCCTTTACTTCATTAAGGATTCCTGCAAGCTCTCCATATGATATAAGGCACTGTTCGTGGACAGTTATAAGCTTTCCATTCTCAAAACGGTAAAGACCACTATACAGATGTGCCCTTCTTGCATCCATAACAGGACATATAATCCTGTCATCACCATAAAAGTTGTATGCCATAGCTTCAAGCGTAGGAACTGCCACCATCGGTTTATCAAGTGCAAGTGCAAGACCCTTCCCTGTCGCCGCACCAATTCTTAAACCCGTAAATGAACCCGGACCATTGGATACTGCAATTATATCGCAGTCCGCCGCATTATTTTCTGTCATACGGCATATTTCATCTATCATAGGAAGCAATGTCTGGGAATGTGTCTTTTTATAATTAATTGTATATTCTGCTATAAGCGTATCTTCCGTCATAATTGCAACAGAAGCTGTTACAGCAGAACTTTCAATTGCCAAAACCTTCATACTAATCCTCCATTTCTTTAGTGGCTACTTCTACCTTTCTGTAATCAAAACCTTTTGATAAATCTTTACTTATTGAGATATATGTTGTATTGTCCGGAAACAGCTCATCTATAAGCTTTCCCCATTCAACAAGGCACACTCCGTCTGAGTAAAAGTATTCTTCATATCCTATTTCGTCCATTTCTGACACATCACTTATTCTGTATACATCAAAATGGTATAATGGAATACGTCCTTGTGTATATTCCTGTACTATTGTGAAAGTCGGACTATTAATAGGTTCTTCTATTCCAAGGCCCTTGGCAAAGCCTTGTGTAAATACTGTCTTACCAACTCCAAGCTCGCCGTCAAGACAATATATATCTCCTGCCTTTGCCTCACAGCCAAGCTTATAGCCAAGTTCATATGTCTGCTTTGAATCAAATGTCTCTATTATCATATTTAATTCCTTTTATGCTGCTTTATTCATTTTCTTAACATCAACTTTTATCTGGAATGGCTTCAGATGCTGCTGTGCCATTCTTATAAACTCATCTGCCCTGCCGTTAAAATCCCTTACAGGAATAATATTGGCATTGACTGTTGTCATATAAACATCGATATTAGCACCATCAAATTTAATCTTATAAATCTTGTCCCAGCCAAGTGTTTCTGTTACATCATTAAGACTCACAGTTATACCTTTATTATCTATTCTATAATGCACCTGCTCCTTAAATGTAACAACCTTTTCCATCTGTCTTTTAGCCCTGTGCTTCATATCAACCGATGGGAACACAAGAAAGAATACACCAAACACACCTACCATAAGTGAATATGAAGCGTTAACTCTGCCTATTGATATAACACAGAGAACTATCATTATCAGGGCCAGCATTATCTCTGCCATACCTGATATTGTGTGATACTTATGATAAAACTTAAATCTAAGTAAATCCTTTTCTGTGACCTTGCTGTCAAATTCTATTACATTATTGTCTGCATTATTATCTTTTGCATTATCATTCATAATATTATCAGCCATACACCTTCTCCTTAACAAAACGCATTCCAATCATCTTAAATTTCAACCTGCCTATAAGCCTGTTTACGGCTTTCTGTATACTTTCTTTGCTGTCAGTGCAGGATAATTAGTGCATAAACTTCTCAAGGCCTCTTAAATTAAGTCCCTGCTGTTTAGATGACTTTCTGCCAGCATTATTTTTATTATTCCTGCTGCCATTATTCTTATTATTCTTCTTGTCACCATTCTTGTCTGAATTGTTCTTATAGCTTCTATTGGCAGCTTCCTTTTCATCTAAAATCATAGATAATGATATTCTGCCTTTGTTAGTATCTACATCTATAACCCTGACATCTACAATATCTCCAACGCTCACAATATCAAGAGGGTGTTCAACTCTTCTTTCTGCGCTCATCTGTGAAATATGTACAAGTCCGTCCTGATGTACTCCGATATCGACAAATGCACCGAAATCTATAACATTTCTTACTGTACCTTTAAGTATCATACCCGGTGTAAGATCTTTCATATCAAGAACATCTTTTCTAAGTATTGGCTTTGGCATTTCATCTCTTGGATCTCTTCCCGGCTTTTCAAGCTCTTTAACGATATCCTCTAATGTCATAGTTCCTATTCCAAGTTCATCTGCAAGCTTACTCATATCTTCAATTCTTGATTTAAGACCGATAAGTTCTCCTGAGCTTATCTGGTTAATATCATAGCCCATAACCTTTAAAAGCTTAGCAGCAGCTTCATAGCTTTCTGGGTGAACGCTTGTTGCATCAAGAGGATTATCACCGCCTGTTATTCTCATAAATCCTGCACACTGTTCAAATGCCTTAGGTCCTAACTTGGCAACCTTTAAAAGCTGCTTTCTGTTAGTGAATCTTCCGTTAGTTTCCCTGTAATCAATTATGTTCTTGGCAACTGACTTAGATATTCCAGAAATGTATTCAAGAAGTGAAGCTGAAGCTGTATTAAGATCTACACCAACCTTATTAACGCTGTCTTCAACTACTCCTCCAAGCGTCTCACTTAACTTCTTCTGATTCATATCGTGCTGATACTGTCCTACACCTATTGATTTAGGATCAATTTTAACAAGCTCTGCAAGTGGATCCTGCACTCTTCTTGCTATTGATACGGCACTTCTTTGGTTCACATCAAAGTCAGGGAATTCTTCTGTAGCAAGCTTACTTGCCGAATATACAGATGCTCCTGCCTCATTAGTTATAACATAATCTACGCCTGCAAGATTATATTCCTTTATCATATCTGAGATTATCTGTTCTGACTCTCTTGAAGCAGTACCATTTCCACAAGATATAAGTGTAACACCATATTTCTTAATAAGGTCTGCTACTATTTTCTTAGTCTCCTCAACCTTGTTAAATGGCTCTGTTGGATATACAACCTTAGTTGCAAGCACCTTTCCTGTGGCATCAACTATAGCAAGTTTACAGCCATTTCTAAAGCCCGGATCCCAGCCTAACACAACCTTGCCTGCTATTGGTGGCTGCAATAAAAGCTGCTCTAAGTTCTTTCCGAACACCTTAATAGCCCCGTCCTGTGCATTATCTGTCAATGTGCTTCTTATCTCTCTTTCTATTGCTGGTGCAATAAGTCTGTCGTAAGAGTCTTCTATACATGCTGTAAGATATGGTGTTGTAAATTCATTATCTGCTGTTATCTCCTGCTTGGCAAGATATCTTAATATTCTGTCCTTAGGCGCTTCGACCTTTACTGTTAAGAACTTCTCGCTCTCTCCTCTGTTAATTGCAAGTATTCTGTGTCCTGGAATAGAGGCTATAGCTTCATTGTAATCATAGTAATTCTCATATACCGAGTCTGCATTTTCGTCCTTGGCAGTTACTACAAGCTTGCCCTCTTTAAATGTTATATCTCTTATATATGTCCTGTAATCAGCGACATCTGATATCTGCTCTGCAATTATATCAAGTGCTCCTGCAACAGCTTCATCTGCCGAATTTACTTCCTTACCTTCTTCATCAGATATATACTTAGCAGCTTCTGTTAATATATCTTTAACAGCATTCTGTTCTTTAATATAAGCTGCTAATGGCTCAAGACCTTTTTCCTTGGCAATAGTTGCTCTTGTTCTTCTCTTCTGCTTATATGGTCTATATAAATCCTCGACTAAAACCATAGTTTCAGCCTTTATAATCTGTTCCTTTAACTCCTCCGTGAGCTTTCCTTGCTCCTCTATACTTGCTATAACCTGTGTCTTTCTATCCTCAAGATTACGAAGATATTTAAGTCTGTCATCAAGAGCACGGAGCTGTTCATCGTTCAATGCACCCGTAACTTCCTTTCGGTATCTTGCAATAAATGGTATTGTGCAGCCCTCATCAATAAGCTTGACTGCTGCATCTACCTGTGATGTCTTAACTTCAAGTTCTTCCGCAATTTTCTTAATAATATCCATTATTAAACTCCATTCAACTATATATTTATAATAATTATCTAACGATTAATTATACCAATTGAGCAATCTATTATCAAGCCACATTAAATTGTAAGCCTTAAATGAAAAAGCACCATATAAGCAATATCTTATTATACCGTGTATACAGTATGATTTAAGATACAGCTTATATGGTGCTGTTTTATGCCGTTTGAGGCATTTTTTATTGTGAATATATTATCCCCTAATAAATATTTATCATTCCACCAATATTGGTTGTGAGCCTGTATTTACTTTATGTTCTTTTTTAACTGCTCAAGCTCATCATCAATATTCTTTACGCTTGATGAAACATCATCAGCTTTCTTATTTCCGCCTTTTCTGCCTTTGTCATCCGAGAAATTGCCAGCAAAAAGCACTTTTCCAACAAGTCCGGCACCGCCGAATATAAGAACAAGTATAAGTATCCAGTCATAAAGTGTCATTGCACTTAAATGTATATTAGTTGTCATAACAACTGATGCAATTATTATAATCGCCGCTAATACTGTAAATACCTTTGAGGCGAAATTCGCACCGCTGACAAACATCCATACTATGCCTATTATCAATGGCACAACTATTAAACCGGAAGAAAATCTTCCTCCACCGAATGAGAAAAAGCCTGAAAATACAATTACCTTCTGAGAGAATATATACAAGCCTACAACAAGCATTATTATGCCTGCAACAAACTGCATTAATTCATTCTTTGCTTCCTTCATATGTAAAACCCCCTTATATTATGTTTTTTTATTATTTGTTATTAGGAACAAATACATCATAAATAGTCTTAATAGCATCTTCAAAGTATCTGTTTCTTACACCAATAATAATATTAAGTTCACTAGAACCCTGATCAATCATCTTAATGTTAATCTTTGCCTTTGCAAGAGCCGAGAATATATTAGCTGCAAGACCTGAGTTATTTCTCATACCACGTCCAACAACAGCAATAAGCGAAAGATCTGATTCAAGTTCAATGCTATCTGGATTAACTGCTCTGTGTAGCTGTGCAAGAACCTTCTGTTCCTTCTCAACAAATTCATCCTGATGTACAAATACAGTCATTGTATCAATTCCTGATGGCATATGCTCAAATGATATTCCATTGTCCTCGAACACCTGAAGCACCTTACGTCCAAATCCTATCTCCGAGTTCATCATATCCTTATCAATTGTGATTGATACAAAACCTTTCTTACCTGCAATACCTGTAATTATGCAGTCTGGCTTGTTACAAGTTGTCTCAACAATCATTGTACCCTTATCCTGTGGTGCATTAGTATTACGGATATTGATTGGAATTCCTTCCTTTCTTACCGGGAATATTGCTGATTCGTGAAGAACTGTAGCACCCATATAAGAAAGTTCTCTTAATTCCTTGTATGTAATAACTTCAATTGATCTTGGATTGTCCACTATTCTTGGGTCTGCTGCAAGAAATCCTGATACATCTGTCCAGTTCTCGTATACATCAGCCTTTATTGCCCTTGCAACAATAGAACCTGTAACATCTGAACCACCTCTTGAGAATGTCTTAACTTCTCCGTTAGGCATAGCACCATAGAAGCCTGGAATTACAGCTTTCTCAACATTAGCTAATCTGTCAGCCATAACTTTGTTAGTCTTCTCACCATCAAATTCTCCTTCTGGGTCAAAGCAGATAACACTTGCTGCATCTATAAACTCATAACCAAGATAATTAGCCATTATTATACCATTGAGGTATTCGCCTCTTGAAGCCGCATAGTCCTTGCCCGCCTTACTTTCAAAGTTCTTCTTGATTGTTTCAAACTGTTCCTTTAATGAAAGTTTTAAGCCAAGTCCTTTAATAATCTCATTGTATCTTTCTTCAATAGCCTTTAACTGCTTATCAAAATTCTTTCCAGCTTCTGCCTCTGCATAACACTTATAGAGCATATCTGTTACTTTGGTGTCCTCTGAAAATCTCTTTCCTGGTGCAGATGGAACTACATATCTTCTGCTTTCCTCAGCTCTTATTATGTTACCAACCTTCTTAAACTGTTCTGCACTTGCAAGTGAACTTCCACCGAATTTAACTACTTTAACCATTACTAATTCTCCCTTATAATTATATCTTAATTGTTTAGTATTTATACTCTAAATATCTCAGCATTCTTATATATTCAGCACTCTCATACTTTTAGCACTCTTATATATTCAGCACTTTCATATATCTATCGTCTGACTATATTAACACCCATTGATATCACTGAAGCTTTGTATCGTCTATTCTTATTCTTGAAATCATATCTACATTAGCTGCTGCTTTATCAAATGCTTCTTCTGTCATCCTGCCGGTTATAAAGCCGAATTCATTATCAAGACCATCAACTGTGATAATCTCTACATCACCGAACTGTTCTTTAACCATAGCTGTATCAGAAGCATTTCCTTTAACTCTTACAAAGAAGCTTCTGACTTCATCTCTGGTAGGTGCAAGTTCGAGCTTTTCATCATCCCAGATTACACAGACATTAGTTCCCTTATGTTTAACACAATCTATTATATCTCCAACTACAGCACTTGCTGTTGGAAGCTTTCCTGCACCAGCACCAAAGAACATAACATCGCCTACCATATTACCATTAACATATATTCCGTTAAGAACTCCATTTACATTGTAGAGCGGATGTGTTGTATCAATAAGGAATGGTGCTGTAATAGCATATACCTTTCCGTCTTTTCTGTAGCTTGTTGCCAAAAGCTTTATAACGCTGTTAAGTTTCCTGGCATATGCAAAATCTTCATTGGAAATCTTGGTAATTCCCTCTGTTGTTATCTCCTCAAAATTAACCGTCCTGCCATCTGCTAAAGAAGTAAGAATAGCTATCTTTCTACAGGCATCATATCCTTCAACGTCTGCCTCCGGATTTCTTTCAGCATAACCTAATGCCTGTGCTTCCTTTAACACTTCTTCATAAGAACTTCCATCATTACTCATCTTTGTAAGAATGTAATTAGTTGTTCCATTCATAATACCTGTAATCTTAGTTATCTCATCTGCTGTAAGTGCCTGATTAAGTGGTCTGATAATAGGAATTCCACCGCCTACTGATGCCTCGAACATAAAGTTAAGGCTACGTTCCTTAGCCATAGCAAGAAGCTCTGCTCCGTGTGCCGCAACAAGTGCCTTGTTAGATGTACAGACACTCTTCCCAGCTTCAAGTGCTCTCTTAACAAATGTAAATGCCGGTTCAACGCCACCCATAACTTCTACTACTACATCTATCTCATCATCATTAATAATAAGGTCTATATCGTGTACAATCTTTTCCTGAATTGGATCACCAGGGAAATCTCTTAAATCTAATACACTCTTTACCTCAATGGGCTGGCCTGCCTTTTTTGATATTGACTCTGCGTTTGCATCAAGTATCTCTACAACACCCGATCCAACAGTACCATAACCTAAAACTGCTATCTTTGCCATATTATCCTCCATTTAATCTTATCGTTCTTCATTATGCAGGTTCAAGAAACTAATATGTTCACTAATATATTAGTTCCCCACCAATATATTAAAGTGATGCATCACTGCTTAATATCTTTAAATATCTTACTCCGTTAAGCTGTTCTATCTCTTCTATCATCATAGAAGCATCGCCTGTCGTTGGAAGTATCTCAACACTAAGCGTAAGAGAAGCAATGCCATTAACAGGAATCGTCTGATGAATTGTAAGTATATTTGCCTTAAATTCTGCAACCTTCTTAAGCACAACTGATAAAAGTCCCGGTTCATCATCCATTGATAATACAAATGTTATTGTCTTACCTTTAGAATTGTCCCTGAATGGAAATATATCATCTTTATACTTATAATAAGAACTTCTGCTTATTCCCACCTTTTCTGTCGCATCTGCTATGGAGATATTCCGATTTTCTATAAGTCTGTTAGCTTCCGCTACCTTCAACAGTACCTCTGGAAGAGCTTTCTGCTTAACAACATAATACTTAATATTCTCTTTCATACTTCTCCTTATATATATATAGTCCTGCTGCAGCAAATTGTTCATCTCAGAAAGACAATTGTGCTACGCACAAAGAATGGTATCATAAATTACACTTAATTGCAAGGGATTTTATATTACAAAATGGAATTCTAGTACAATAAAATAACCCTCGCACAACGGGAGAGGAATGCGAGGGTTAGTATATAAAAATAATGCTTATGCATCATCTTTACCAGATATTAAACACAAAACAAAAAGCACCCGTTACCGGATGCTTTAAATGTATACTTCATAATATATCAAACAGACCTTACTAACATCAGCCACGCCAATAATATTACAGGCAAATGTTAATTAAACCATTATAATAACTCAATGAATAAACAGTGCAACCGGCTGTCTTTCCTTAATATAAGCAATATTAATATTCCTGCTGGTGTTACCAATCTGCCATATAAATACTGCTATAAAGGTGAGGACCCTTTGGCTTTGCGTCACAGCTTTTCAACTGCTTTGCTAAAATATTAACTTATGAAGTAGACTATATACATTTTACTTTTAATTGTAAATAGTACCTTAGTACCACATCAGTTTCTTTCTCTATCGAATACACTTGCCAGATATCTCATTGCATTAAGATGATCCCAGTTAAGCTGCCCCTTCTGCATACGCCATTTCCAGTTATTGCCAAAGCTTGATGGGAAGTTCATTCTTGCTGAATTATCAAGCTTTAATATATCCTGAACAGCAAATATTGTAAGCACAGCAACACTTGAATATGCAGCTCTGAACACCATATCTACCATTCTGTACTTATCCCTTGTATCAAGATAATCAAATGCATAACCTAACTCGCCATCATTTCTGTCATTAAAAAATCCAAGAAGTGTTTCATTGTCGTGTGTTCCACCGTAGCATACACAATTATTAGTGTAATTATATGGAAGATGTGGATTCTTTCTGTCGCCACCAAATGCGAATTCAAGCACCTTCATTCCCGGATAATTATTATCCTTTAATATCTGGTCAACCTCCGGCATACATACTCCAAGATCCTCTGCTATTATCTTCTTATCGCCGATTGATTCATTAATAGCATCAAGAAGCTTCTGCCCTGGTCCCTGCTCATATGAGCCCTGTCTTGCATCAGGCATTTCATATGGAATAGTATAATATTTAATAATACCAAGAAAATGGTCTATTCTTATAATATCATACAGGCGTGCAGAATTAGCCATTCTCATTCTCCACCATCCAAAATCACTGTTCTCCATCTTAGCCCAGTCATATAATGGATTGCCCCACTTCTGACCCATATCTGAAAATGCATCTGGTGGAACTCCTGCTACCTTTACCGGTGTGAGATTCTCATCAAGTTGGAATTCTGCCTGATTGGCCCATACATCAACACTGTCGTAGCCCATATATATAGGTATATCGCCGATTATCTCAATTCCGTTAGAATTAGCATATGTCTTTAACTTACCCCACTGTGCATAGAACTCATACTGGACAAAATTCCAAAATCCTATATCATCAGAAAGTTCGTCCTCATATCTTTGCATAGCCTCTGGTTCTCTGAACTTAATATCCCTGTCCCATTCTCCCCATGCTTTCTGGTTAAAATGCTCTTTCAAAGACATAAACATTGAGTAATCCTTAAGCCAATATGCATTATCCTTAATAAAATTATCAAAACGCTTGTAAAGTGGAAGTCCCTTATCAAGTGTAAGCTTTGCTACAACACATTTTTCCTTAAAACGCTCATATGCTTTTCTAAGTACATTAAATCTTTCATTATACATTTTCTCATAACTTACATATCGGTCATCGCCAAGATAGCCGTCATGGTTGATCTGATATCTGTTATTGACCGCATCATCTTCAGACACCTCAACTGGTATTATTCCATCTCCCCAGTCAACTGCTATAACCTCTGATTTAAGAAGAAGTCCTTCTTCTATCAGCATATCCAGATCGACAAAATAAGGATTACCCGCAAACGCCGAATATGGCTGATAAGGACTGTCACCGTATGTTGTTGGTCCTACCGGAAGTACCTGCCAGTATTTATGATTGCTGTCCCTTACAAAATCCACAAACTCATAGGCATCTTTTCCTAATGTTCCTATTCCATAAGGTGATGGAAGCGAACTGATTGCCATAAGAATACCTGCATTTCTTTTAAATACATTGCTATTACCCATATACACTCCTTCTTGCTATACACTTAATTAACAGTTACTGTATTAGTCGTTCCTGCTCATCTGTTCAGCAAATTCCCTAACGCCCTGTGCTTCATCCTCTGATAATATCTTGTTAATATCAAGAAGAATAACTAAATCACCATCTACACTTGCAACTCTGTCAAGGTATTCTGTTTCCTCATTCTTAGCAAGTCTTGGCATATCAACAATCTTCTCTGCGTTAAGTTCACCAATTTCAAGAACCTCATCAACCTCAAGTGCTATCTTCATATCCGGAAGATTAACGATAACTGTATTATTACCCTTAGATTCAGCGGTATCATCCATAGAGAACTTCTTCTTAAGACTCATTACTGGTATTACTTCTCCTCTAAGATTAACAATTCCACTTATGTACTTCATAGCATTAGGAACTGGAACAACATCTACCTGTCTTTCAATTGACTGAACGAGGTTAATATCCACTCCAAACTTCTGACCTCCAAGTGTAAATACTACCGGTCTGATATAATCTGCCATAATTACTCCTTTCTTAATGCCACTGCATTTTATAGTTATTATAAATTAATTATCTCATTATTCTTCATCAGCTTTCTTTCCTGTCGATATCCAGTTAAGATATGCGTTAATAAATGGATCTATATTGCCATCTAACACACTTGCTGCATTACCAATATCTTTATTAGTTCTATGATCTTTTACCATTGTATATGGCTGTAATACATAACTTCTTATCTGATTGCCAAAATTAATATCTTTGACATCACCTCTTATATCTGATGACTTCTGTGCATTTTCTTCCTGCCTCATCATATAAAGCTTTGCCTTTAACATCTGCATTGCCTTATCTTTATTCTGGTGCTGTGATCTCTCATTCTGGCACTGTACAACTATTCCTGTTGGAAGATGTGTAATTCTGATTGCTGATGATGTCTTGTTGATATGCTGTCCACCCGCTCCACTTGAACGATATGTATCAATTCTTAAATCATCATCATTAATCTGTATATCAATATCCTCATCTATATCAGGCATTACATCACACGATACGAAAGATGTCTGTCTCTTTCCGGCCGCATTAAATGGAGATATTCTTACAAGCCTGTGAACCCCATGTTCTGACTTAAGATGTCCATATGCATTATCTCCTGAAATCTCTATAGTAACAGACTTTATTCCAGCCTCATCGCCTTCAAGATAATCAATTGTCTGCGTTGAATAGCCGTGCTTTTCTGCCCATCGCGTATACATTCTAAAAAGCATCTGACACCAGTCACAGCTCTCTGTTCCGCCTGCTCCGGCATGTAATGTAAGTATTGCATTACATTTATCATATTCTCCTGAAAGAAGTGTCTCTGTCCTTATTGAGTCCATTTTCTCCTCGAATACAGTTATCTCATCTTCTATCTCAGAAATTAATGAGTCGTCCTGCATTTCATCTGCCATCTCAATAAGTGTATTAATATCCTCAAGCCCTGACTTTAAGCTGTTATAACCTTCAAATGAGTCCTTTAAAGTCTTAAGCTCTTTCATAGCCTTATTGGATTTATCTGGATCGTCCCAAAATCCGGGTGCTTCCATATCTGCTTCCAGTTCTTCTATTCTTTTCTTCTTACTGTCAAGGTCGAGCGACTGTTTTATATTCTCAATCTGTGCATCATACCCTGAAATCCTATATTTAAACTGATCTAATTCTACCACTATATACCTCTTTTATTAACTTACTTATTCTCTTATTAACGCTCTTGTTCACAGGCTCATTGCTATCCGTATATAATTACAAATCACCATTCTATATTAAGGTCCTATATTAAAAAAGGAGCTGCACACTATGTTAAACATTCCAAGTATTATGATTAAGTGTCAAAGCCTTAACTCTTTTAATATATTAACATAATATATTAACACTTACATCATATTATAATACCACAAAATGTCATATTCGCATAGTGTGACAGCCCCAATCCGTCAAATATTATAATCTATAAATTACTATATCACTTCCAGGACATTATGCCTGACGTCCACAACAATTCTTATACTTCTTCCCACTTCCACAAGGGCAGAGGTCATTAGGATAAATCTTCTTATCTGTACGTCTTACAGGTCCTTTTACAGAAGGTCCTTCGTCTTTATTAGTGCCTGTAACCTTAGCTACCTGCTCTCTTTCAACTTTTTCTTCTACCTGAATGTGCATAAGAAGTCTTACAGTATCTTCTGTAATAGCTCTTGTCATCTCATCAAACATATCATATCCCATCATCTTATACTGTACAACAGGATCTTTCTGTCCATATGCCTGAAGTCCAATTCCCTGCTTAAGCTGATCCATATCATCAATATGATCCATCCATTTTCTATCAATAACCTTAAGAAGAACCACTCGTTCAATCTCTCTTATTGTCTCTGGTTCTGGGAATAAAGCTTCCTTATCTTCATAAAATTTAACAGCTTTCTCTTTCAATGTATGAATAAGTTCATTCTTGTTCTTTATATTCTCATCATACACAACTGGTGCTATAGGTATAGTTGGAAGTAAAAGCTCGTTAATCTCATCATAATTCCACTCATCAGCACTCTTATCTTCGCTGACACTTCTATTAACAACGCCCTCAACGAAATCAGTTATCATCTTCATAATTGAGTTACGCATACTCTCGCCATTAAGAACTCTCTTTCTCTCGGCGTACATAATCTCTCTCTGTTCATTCATTACCTGATCATATTCAAGCAAATGTAATCTTATTCCGTAGTTGTTAGTCTCAATCTTCTTCTGTGCTGTCTCAATAGCATTACTTAACAGCTTATGCTCAATCTGGTCATTCTCACCAACACCTAATCTGTTAAATGTATTCATAAGAGTCTCCTGAGCGAATAATCTCATAAGATTATCTTCAAGAGATATATAAAATCTTGATTCACCTGGGTCACCCTGACGACCTGCACGACCTCTTAACTGATTATCAATTCGTCTTGACTCGTGTCTTTCTGTACCAATAATCTTAAGTCCTCCTGCCGCTCTTGCTTCCTCATCTAGCTTAATATCAGTACCACGTCCTGCCATATTAGTAGCTATTGTTACAGCTCCGTGCTTACCTGCATCGGCTACAATCTGAGCCTCAAGCTCGTGATACTTGGCATTAAGTACATTATGAGGTATTCCTCTTTTTCTAAGCATTTCACTTAAAAGCTCTGATGTATCAATTGTTATTGTACCAACAAGTACAGGCTGTCCTTTTTCGTGTGCCGCAACAACTTCTTCTACAACAGCATTGAACTTGCCCTTCATAGTCTTAAATACAGCATCATTATGGTCAATTCTTGCTATTGGCTTATTAGTAGGGACTTCTACAACGTCCATATTGTATATTCCCCTGAATTCCTTCTCTTCTGTAAGAGCAGTACCTGTCATACCGGCTTTCTTATCAAACTTATTAAAGAAATTCTGGAATGTAATAGTTGCAAGTGTCTTACTCTCTCTCTTAACCTTAACGTGTTCCTTAGCTTCAATAGCCTGATGAAGACCATCTGAATAACGGCGTCCTGGCATAATACGTCCTGTAAATTCATCTACAATAAGAACTTCATCATCTTTGACAACATAATCCTTATCCCTGAACATAAGATAATGTGCTCTTAATGCAAGTGTTACATTGTGCTGTATTTCAAGGTTCTCAATATCAGCATAGTTATCAATATGGAAGAACTGTTCAACCTTGTGGACACCCTGTTCTGTAAGATTAACAACCTTATCCTTCTCATTAACGATAAAGTCACCATCTTCCTCTATCTCTTCCTGCATCATAACCTGCATCTTAGTACGTTCACCATGGTAAGTACCCTTTACAAGCTGTCTTGCAAGTACATCACAAAGTTCATATAACTTAGTTGACTTGCCGCTCTGTCCTGAAATAATAAGAGGTGTACGTGCCTCATCAATAAGTACTGAATCGACCTCATCGATAATACAGTAATGAAGGTCACGAAGTACAAGCTGCTCCTTATATATAGCCATATTATCCCTAAGATAATCAAATCCAAGTTCATTATTAGTAACATATGTAATATCACTTGCATATGCCGCTCTTCTTTCATCATCTTTCATATCGTGAAGAACTATACCTACTGAAAGTCCAAGGAAATTGTGTACCTGTCCCATCCATTCAGCATCACGCTTAGCAAGATAATCATTAACTGTAACTACTAATACTCCCTTTTCTTCAAGTGCATTAAGATATGCCGGAAGTGTACATACAAGTGTCTTACCTTCACCTGTACGCATCTCTGCAATACGTCCCTGATGAAGAATAATACCACCGATAATCTGTACTCTGTAATGTTCCATTCCAAGAACTCTCTTGGCAGCTTCTCTTACAGTTGCATATGCTTCCGGAAGCAAATCATTCAAAGTCTCGCCTTTAGATAATCTTTCCTTGAATTCTTTAGTCTTTCCTCTAAGCTGTTCATCGCTTAACTTACCATATTCTTCCCTATAGCTTTCTACTTTATCAGCAATAGGATAAATTCTCTTTAACTCATGTTGACTATGTGTTCCGAATATTTTCTGAACTAAACCCATTACATACTCTCCTTACTTTACCTTTTCCACATTACGAAAAGCTGAAATTATTGTAATTGTATCACCATTTATATAATTAGGCAAGCATCACCCATAACAAGAAAGAAGTGCAGATATACTAAGATACTGCACTTCTTTTAGATAATCTTTAATTAATTAAATTACTATAAACATATACCTTATAATTAATGTAAATTCATCAACTATATCTAATATAGTACATTACATATAATTCATTAATCACACCATAAAGACTTGAATATAATTATATAAATCAACTATAATTCATAATCAGCTGCATTATAATTAGTCAAGTTCTGGCTCTATAAGACCATATGTATTGCCTTTTCTCTTGTATACAACATTGACTTCTTCTGTCTCTGAGTTGAAGAATACATAGAAATTATGACCTAATAATTCCATCTGGACACATGCCTCTTCAGGATCCATTGGTTTGATACCAAATCTCTTAGTTCTTATAATCTTAACCTCATCTGTTGGCTCATATTCATTCTCTACAAATTCCTTGGCAAATGCGGCTTCATTGTGATGCTTGTCTACAATCTTGTTCTTATACTTCTTTAACTGTCTCTCAATCACTTCCTCAACAAGATCTATAGACACATACATATCACTGCTGACCTGTTCACTTCTTATAATGTTACCTTTAACAGGTATTGTAACTTCTATCTTCTGCCTTTCTTTCTCAACACTTAATGTTACATTAACTTCTGTCTCTGGTGCAAAAAATCTATCCAGCTTACCTAACTTTTCCTCCACTGCTGATCTTAAACCATCTGTTACATCAATATTTCTTCCTGTAATAATAAAACGCATGATGTCCAACTCCTTCTATCACTTTATTATCGTGTTGCCTGATTAAGGAATGTTGCCAATTCAATTGTGCTTCATTGTGCTTCACGACTTTTGATAATGTTATTATAACACAATTTTACATTTAGACAAGTAAGTTCACACAATTTACAGATATTTTATTAATTTAGTAGTCAAAGAGCCGTAAAAGCCCTGTAATACTGGCATTTCAAATGTCAAGCACTAATACTGGTATTTTTTTAACAATTTAAAATTTTGTATAATTGAACAAAACATTTATTCTGTTATCCACGATATAATCCACAGTGTTTATCCCCATATCAAATTGTGGATAATGTGGATAACTTGGTGTATAACTATTTTTCTAAGCAATTCCACACTTTTTATCTGTGGATAACTCCTTGATTATCTGTCAATTTGTGTCGAATAACTTTCTTAGTTTTTTGTAAGTGTTTACAAATTTAGTAAGTATGCACAAATCATTAAATGTCAAGCTTGTCCAATGTATTTTTTTGATATAGAATGATAAATACAGTATATGCTCACATTGACATTATTATGTTTAAATATCAGATTATTGTGACACAATCAGTGCTGATGTGTGCAAAAATCATTCATAGAAATGAGGGTTTATTATGGAAACTAATGTATCCACTGTCATAGTGGTAACCGGTGCTTCACGCGGAATTGGCAAAGCTATTGCTTTAAGCCTAGCCGCACCTGATACAGCACTTATTATCAATTGTTCCAAAAGTGCTGGCAGGCTTGAACTTGTCAAAGAAGAAATTATTAAAAAGGGAGCATTGTGTGAAACCTTTGTCGGGGACGTCAGCAATTATTCAACAGTTAATGAAATGTTTGACCTTGCCATAAGCATTTATGGAAAAGTAAATATTCTTATTAATAATGCAGGAATTGCATCTATAGGACTATTTCAGGATATGACACCTGATATGTGGAATAATATAATGTCTGTCAATCTCAATTCTGTATACAACTGCTGCCATTTTGCAGTGCAGGATATGTTAAGACGTCATTGCGGAAAAATCATCAACATATCATCAGTGTGGGGCTTGTATGGTGCAAGCTGTGAAGTCGCCTACTCTGCTACCAAGGGGGCAATCAATTCTTTTACCAAAGCTTTAGCTAAAGAACTTGCGCCAAGTAACATACAGGTTAATGCAATAGCCTGTGGAGCTATAGACACTGAGATGAATGGGCATTTAAGCCCTGAGGAGCTTCAAGAATTAGCAGAAGAAATTCCTTGTGGAACACTTGGCTCACCTTATGGGGTTGCCAATCTTGCAAAGCTTATTTTAAACTCCGACAACTACCTTACCGGACAGATAATACAATATGATGGAGGCTGGATATAATCCCAGTCTCCATCATTAATTTCAGAACATTTTCTTATCAACCTGTATTACTGCTCTCCAGTTCTCGTGCTTATCGCGGAGTGCATCTTTTATCCTGCTAACTATCTCATCGTCTTTCATATCAAATCCAAATGGAACTAACACATCAAATATAAGATTAGTTATATGTGGTCCTTTTATTGTTCTGAAATCATGCATGCTTATATCCGGTGATATATCATCAATTATTTCCTGAACAACCGCTTTCTGTTCATTAATAACCTCATCATCTGTTATTACAGGATCCATATGTATACTTATAAAACAGCCCATTCGTTTTTCTATACGGCGTTCTGCCATATCCACACAGTCGTGTGCCACAAGAATATCCATATCCGCCGGAACTTCTGCGTGTACTGATACGAATACTCTTCCCGGTCCATAATTATGAACAATTAAATCGTGGACACCTATAATATGTTCGTCCTCTAATATTAACCTTTCCAGCTCCTTTACAAATTCTTTTGATGGTGGCTGGCCAAGAAGTGGCGAAAGCGTTTCTTTAGCTGCTTTAAATCCTGCTATTATTACAAATAATGCGACAAACGCCCCTGCATAGCCATCGATATCTACATTGGAAAACTGTGTAATAAGCACGCCGAACAATACAACGGTAGTGCTTATACAATCTGATAAACTGTCTGTTGCTGTGGCTTTCATTGCCGCAGAATCAACTTTATCTCCAAGCCGTTTGTTAAATTTAGCCATCCACATTTTTAAAAGAATAGAAAAAATCAGTATTATAATTGAAATAAAGCTGAATTCCAGAGGCTGTGGATTAAATATTTTCTCAACTGAGCTTCTTAACAGCTCAACACCCATTACAATAATGAGCATTGATACAATAAAGCCTGATATATACTCTATTCTTCCGTGCCCATATGGATGTTCAGAGTCCGCCGGCTTGGATGCAAGCTTAAAACCCGCAAGTGTTACTATTGATGAACCTGCATCTGATAAGTTATTAATTGCATCTGCCATAATTGACAATGATGATGTAAGAAATCCAGCCGTAAGCTTTGTAAGAAACAGTACAATATTACATATAATTCCAACAATTCCTGCAAATATTCCATACTCCAGCCTTACTTTGGGATTTTTTGTATCTTTATAATTCTTAACAAATATTCTGCATAATACGTTAATCAACTCTGTTCCCCCTTTTTTATAAATCCACATAATAACTTGAATAACAATTTAAACAATAACAATCCGCATACTATTACATTTTCTTAATATTACTATCCTTCCTGTGAATTTATACTATATTCTATACCTCAATAATTCCTTACATTATATATGATTTGAATACATTTTTGAAGTTTAATTTTAAAAAATTATATTATCATATAGACAGCTGATACATTTTGACACTCTCATATTTGTATTTTAATATATATTATATTAAGCTTATTAAAGAACTAACACTTGTAAAAGAATTCAACAACGGAGGATTTAATTATGCAGACTAAATTTAATTATGTTAAACCAAGCGAATGTAATATCGACTACCACAATCTTATTAATTATGCAAAACGTCTTGAAAATCAGGATATTCCTATGCACAGCCTTATAATTATGCGTGGAAACAATATATGTATGGAAAGCTATTACAAGCCTTACGACAACAATTCACTTCACCGTATGTTCTCTATGACAAAGTCTTTAGTATCTTTGGGCATTGGCTGTCTGTATGGCGAACACAAGTTATCATTAGATGACCATATTGTTGATTATTTTAAAGATAAACTTCCCCAAAATGGAGCTTATGATTATATGAAAATGCTTACTATAAGGGATATGCTTACTATGAGAACGTGTCACGACAGCACCACTTATAAAACTGCTGGCACAACCGACTGGGTGGGCTCATTCTTTACAGTCAAGCCTGTTCATGCACCTGGCACACAATTCTCTTATGACACTTCATCAACTCACGTTCTTGGTGCTCTTATTGAAAGATTATCTGGAATGAGACTTATTGACTATCTTAAAGAAAAGTTCCTTAATGAACTGGGATTTTCTGAAGATACATTTATTCTTCCTGACCCTTGTGGAATTCCTATGGGCGGTTCTGGAATATGTGCAAGACCTGTTGATATGCTTAAAATAATCTATCTTATATCTAAAGATGGTGTATACAACGACAAGCAGCTTATTCCAGCAGATTACATCAAAGCCGCACGAATGAAGCAGAGCGACCCTTATGGAAAGAGCGGTACATTGGAAGAAATGCAGGGTTATGGTTATCAGATATGGATCACTCGCAACGGCGGATATGCCCTCTATGGTATGGCGGGACAGCTTGCACTTTATGTTCCTGATAAGGATATCTATATGGTAACAACCGCTGATACCCTTGGACGTCAGGGCGGCGTACAGTGCATATATGATGCCTTCTGGGAAGAAATCTATAATAAAATTGATGACGAAGCATCTGTTAATAACGAAACCGATGTACAGCTTGCAGAATACAATGCCTTTATTAAAAGCCGTGAATTATTCTGCCTTAAGGACAGCACTGCTTCCTCATATGAGAATTTAATCAATAATGTTACATATGTATGTGATGAAAATATATGCAAAATGACCGCTGTAAAAGTTACAATTCATAATGCAGACAATGCCAGCACGGACACTAATAACACTACCAGAAAATGGGGAACAATAACCTATACTAACGAAACAGGCACACATAGCATTGACTTTGGATTTGGTTATAACATCGTATCTGAATTTCCTATATACAATTTCAGATGTGCTGCTTCTGCTGTTTGGAAATGTGACAATAACCTTCTTATTAAAATACAGATTATAGACTCTGCTATTGGCAACCTCTATATATCTTTATCTTATAAGGATAATTATGCTTCTGTATTCTTAAAGAAATATGAAGAAACATTTTTCAATGAATTCAATGGTGTGTTTGGTGCAATCAGAAGCTTACAGTAACCTGATTGAATATTATTACAGTAACATAACTAACGAATCATATAATAAAATGACATAGCGGCAGTGATTTATTAATTTACTGCTTCTATGCCATTTTTATATCAATCTTTAATTATTATAATGCCAGTGGCGGTATTTCTTTTTAACTCTCACATCGTATTATAATGATAATACTCACGCCTTACCGCTATCGTGATAATCACATTTTATTAATAATTTACTATATCAAGAATTGTGGCAATTCTCTGTGTATAGCTGTGATTTTGTTTAACTATGTTATAACCATTAAGTGCAATCTGTCTGCGCTCATCTTCGTGTGCCAGATAATATTCGGCTTTGCGGCAGCAGTCATTAATGTCCTCATAATACACAATATCTTTTCCATTTTCAAAATAATCTGGAAGCTCAACCTGAAAATTCGTAAGCAGAAAGCCTCCTGCTCCTAATATGTCCCACACTCTTAATGGTATACCCGTCCTTATATTTCTTATTGTCATATTAAGATTAATTCTCGAATTATTAAATACAAGCGGCATATGTGTCATATAAGCTACTGCACCCCTGTAGTCAACTCCTTCCAGCTTACTATCAATCGTGTCTGTATACAAGGCAGTATTATGACCCCTTAACGTCTTTGACAACCTGTTAAGCGTACTTACACGTTCTATATTAGCAAGCTTAAAGCCCAGAAATGTAGACTCAAACACAAGCCGTATATCAGAAAATGCCCTGTCCCCCTGCCTGAAATCTATTATCTCCGACAATTCCTTTAATATATCAACTGTCAGCAAATCGTCTATTATATTATCCCCATATATATTAAGCTGTGCAAGCATTGCTGCATCAAAATACCCCTTCATATATGGCGGCAGTTTATCTTTAATATCATCATAAGAATTCTTATGGTACATACTTCCAACGAATGAAACATCAGCTGCAAACCTCTGCCGGTCTTCTTTGCTCTGCTGACCAATCAGCTTATCAAGCCTTTCTGTATTAACAGCAAGCGGAAGATAGTATACATTTTGGACACCCATCTGCTTTAATTCATAATAAAAGAACTTATCAAATATAAATATATAATTACACGAATTAAATACAGACTGGTGATAAAGAGATATAAGCGGACTGTCTACTGTCCATGCAATATACTTCTTTCCAAGCTTTTCACATACATCTGATATATGTGGAAAATAGTTAAGAGAAAATACTATATCATATTCTGAAATCACATCTGATATCTCTTTCATATCGTGTTCTTTATAGCCTGTGATACTGTTACTGTTGACAGGCTTTTCTTCATACATATCAACGGTATGTCCGAAATATTCAAACGCTTCGGCTACATCACTTTGATTGTATACTTTCCATTTGTACATTAGGATTTTCAAATTGGGGGTCACCTGCTTTTCTTTTAATTTGTGGGAGTGCTTTACAAAACTTTTGTTGTGGTAATGGACGAACGGACGTAGTGTGGCATTAATATATTACCGCTGGGCACGCTCCCGCTACTTGAAGCCGCAGCGGACACTAAGCGGCTAAAGAACAGCCGCTAAGTGCCGGCAGCTTCAACAGTACCCAGCTTGCAATATATTAATGCCACACAACTGCGATTGCCAAACGGAAGTTTTGTAAGTGCTTGCCGTAATTTATTTCGTGGAGTGAGGCTGTTGTTCTCTCGGCTAAGTAGGACTTATCAACGTGTGTAAATTAAGCAGTACCCAGATATAAGGAACGAAAAAAATCAAGGGAGGGTTGCCGGGGTGAGGAGATGGTCCTTTAAACATATTGTGATATTTCTTAGGCTTTCCCTCTACGTCCAACAGCACTCGTACAAGGATGTACGAGTGAGCGAATACGAAACACGGATGTTTCGTCTGAGCGGCTGTGTCCCTATCAACAACCTTCACGGAAAGTCTTAGAAATATCCAATCTGTTTACCTGACCATCACCTTATCCCAGCAGCCCTCCCTTTTTTCGAGCCTTATATAGTCCGGCTAATCCATAACCTCCAGCTTAACACCTTAATATCGTGCCTTATATCGTCCGAAGTCCGACTAACCAAAAGCTGCCCCTCTCGCATTACTCTCGTGTAGCCCTGTCAAGCACCTGAAAATAATCCTCAAAGGTCTTCGCACAACACTCATAATCATCAATTATAATGCCATCCACTCTGAGCCCGATAAGTGCAAATGCCATAGCCATTCTATGATCGGAGTATGTCTTTACAACGCCTGGTTTAACATGTCCTGGAAGAATTTCTATTCTGTCTCTTCCCTTCTTAATATCTATGCAGAGGCTGTTAAGTTCATTAGCAATAGCCTCTATTCTATCTGACTCCTGAAGTCTTATATGTTCAATATTTCTTATAATTGTTGGTGTCTTTGCAAATGGAGCAATTGCCGCAAGTGTCATTGTCTGATCTGAGAAGTCATTCATATCTACGTCTACGCCATTGTATTCACCATTAGCAGGACCTGTAACACTTATTCCTTCATGCTCTTCCTCAACTTTACAGCCTAACTGCTTTAACACCTCAAGGAACTTCATATCACCCTGCATTGAAGTATATCTTACATTCTTAACAAGGGAATAACCACCTGTAAGTGCTGCTGCCGCATAGAAATAGCAGGCTGCTGACACATCAGGTTCAATCTGATATGTACCTGCAACATAATTGTCATCAGCAGGTATCTGATATACAGCCCCTTCGTGTACAACCTCACAGCCGAACTGCTTCATCATATTAGATGTTATTCTTATATATGAGCCATCTGTCTTCTTGCTTGTAATATTAATCTTAAGACCACTGTCAAGCATTGGTGCTGTCATCATAAGTGCACTTAAGAACTGTGTACTCTCACTTATGTCAATTGATACCTCTGCCTTAGGCTTATTACCGCCAAAAGCTGCACCTGTTACCTTTACTGGAAGATGTCCGTTTTTTTCAAGGAACTCAAAATGTGCTCCCATATCTTCAAGTGCATTAAATAAAGGAAGCATTGGTCTTTTCTTCATCTGCTCAGAACTTTCTATTGTATACTGTCCATCAGAAAAAGCTAACATTGCCGTAAGAAATCTCGCTGCTGTTCCTGCACTGCCTACATTGATAACGCCCTCTTTCTTAGGAATATTGCCACTATGTCCTTCTATGATTGCATATTTGTCAACTTCATTTACCTGTATAACATAACCTAATGCTATAAGACTTGAAAGAAAATGTCTTGAATCATCGCTGAATAACACTCCATTAAGTCTGCACTCTCCATCTGATAACGCTGCCATAAGAAGTGCTCTGTTCGTAATACTCTTAGAACCCGGCACTTCAACAACACAGTTAATTGGCTTATTTAACTTTCTTACCTTATATTGTGACATTTTGATTAATACCTCTTTAATTGCTAATTATTATTTGCGTTCTTCCATCTTTGGATAATCCCTATGCCAGCCTACATACTTATAAGCAGGACGAATAATCTTTCCTGCATTGACAAGCTCTTCAAGACGATGAGCACACCAGCCTGAAATACGAGCTGTTGCGAACATAGGAGTAAACATTTCTTCTGGAATACCAAGCATTGAATATACAAATCCACTGTAGAAATCGACATTGGCACATACCGGCTTGAACATTTTTCTTTTGTTCATAATAAGCTGTCCTGCTTCTTTTTCTACTGTCTCATAAAGAGCATACTCCTTCTCCATTCCCTTTTCAACAGAAAGATTTTTCGCAAAGCTCTTAAGTATAACTTCTCTTGGGTCAGAATTAGTGTATACAGCATGACCCATACCATATATAAGACCTGCACCATCAAATGCTTGTTTATCAAGAATTTTATTAAGATATGCACAGATTTCTTCTTTATTATCCCAATCCTTGCAGTTAGCTTTTATATCAGCGAACATTTCCTGAACCTTAAGGTTAGCACCACCATGCTTAGGACCTTTAAGGGAAGCGATTGAAGCTGCCATAGCTGAATATGTATCAGTTCCTGATGATGTTACAACGTGGTTAGTAAATGTTGAGTTATTACCACCACCATGCTCTGCGTGGAGTACAAGACAGATATCAAGAACCTTAGCTTCAAGCTCTGTGAACTGTCCATCATCTCTTAACATATAAAGAATATTCTCTGCCGTTGAATATCCCTTCCTAGGATTCTTAATCATAAGCGTTCCGTCTAATTTAAAATGTCTATATGACTGATACGCATATACTGTAAGCAAAGGCATCTTAGCTATAAGCTGTAACGACTGCCTTAATACATTAGGAATTGATATGTCATCCGGATTTTCATCATATGAATAAAGGCTTAAGATACTTTTCATAAGTGAATTCATAAGATTAGTACTTGTTGCCTTCATAATTACATCTCTGATAAATGCACCTGAAAGTTCCTGTAAATCAGCAAGTATTCTAAGGAAACTGTCAAGCTGTTTCTCTGTAGGAAGATTACCAAATAAAAGAAGGTAAGTTGCTTCTTCAAAACGGAATCTATCTCTTGTAGAGCCTTTAATAATATCCTGGACATTATATCCCTGAAAATATAACTGTCCATCGACAGGTATCTTTCTACCATGAACATTCTCATTACCACATACATCAGATATTTCTGTAAGTCCTGTAAGAACACCATTACCATTGCTATCACGAAGACCCCTCTTAACATCATATTCGATATATAAATTCTGGTCAATGGAGCCTGATCTTGTACACTCTTTAACGAGTTCTTCAAATTCACTTTTATCAACCGTTGTTAGTTCCATCATTTCCTGATTGTTCATTGTAATCCTCTTTTCTGCGCACTCTTTAGTACCTGCCTGATAAATGCCTGATGCGCTAGACATATACCTGCCAGAACATGAATAATTATACATATTCATACGTCATATTATGCGATAACTAATCATATTTTGTCAATTAGTACACTTATTATTTTTAAGGTGTTATTACATTTTCAAAAGATTATTAACTCAATCAGGGCTTTTACTTATTATTATTAATGAAATCTTACATTCATATCCACGAATTCATCTCCGAAGAAATCTCTGTATACAGTATCTGTTATCTCATCCATACAGTCATCTTCTACTTCATCGCCTGCATACAATATTCTATATTCATTACCAAGGAAATAACAGCTTGTATTGCTTAATTTCATTCCATTCTTCTTATAAAAGCCTATTCTCTTAATCATATAATCCTTAGCTGCACCCTCATCTGCATAGTCAGGATTTTCAACCTCTAACATTAAGAGCCTGTCATCATTTACTGCAATATTCTTTAACTCCTGTAAAAATGTTGAACCTAAATGCTTTGAACGCTTATTCTTAACTATCGCAAGATAATCAAGAAGATATACATCTTTATTACTGCATTTTATAAAATACGCATATCCTGCAAGCTCTCCATTATCCTCAAACATTCCATATACAAAATACTGTCCTTGCTCTCTCTTTCTTAACATCTGACTAAGAGGCTTAACCTCTGATGCCGGAAAGTCTGTTACTATATGTTCATTATATATGTCTGTAATCTCGTCAGCCTCTAATATTCTTATGTAAAGACCATTTGCATTATCCTGTGTATCTGTGTTATTAATTCTAACGCTTATATTATCCATTAATATTCTCCTCATCATCCCTAAGTCCCATAACTGCTGTTGCAAGTTCGGTTAAATCTTTATATGTCCCTTCAACAAAGCCTTCCTTATTAATTACAAGGCAGTCATCAGCAGACACGAAAAGATATATATTTTCTGTATCCTGATTCCATTTAATTATATCGTCCCAGCTGAATGTGTCCTTGTCGTCTTCCTCATCGGTTACAACAATATATTCTGCGTCAATATCATATGTAAATGTAATTCCAACCATTCTTGAATATATATTATGGTACTTTCTTTTATTGCTTCTGTCCATTCCAATCATTCCTATATAAAGGAATACAGCCGCAGCACACGCATAAAATATTACCATAAACCAGTCGGCTTCCTCGCTCCCCATAATCTGGAATATAAGATATCTTATACAGCCCATTCCAAATAAAAGTCCGAAGATGTTGTATATCATTTTAAATATTTTGTACTTATTATTATCAAAATTGCTGGCTCTCATTGCCGCATCAATGTACTCTTGTTTAAATAAGGTTCGATTTTTCATACTTCTCTCCTATTGTTTTATGTTATAATGTTTCTATTGTAATGCAGTCCATTTAATTTTACAAGTGGAGTAATCGTGTCTGTGTGCACCTGACACTAAACTGTTATTCTTTAATCTGTGCACAGAAATGAGGTTTAATATGAATAATATTAATAATTCCAATAAATCCAGCCGTGCCGTTGCCTGCATAACCGGTGCAAGCTCTGGTATCGGCCGTGAAATGGCAAAGCTTTTAAGCAAGAAAGGCTATGACCTTATCCTTGTATCTAGAAATACTAAAGAAATGCTTCTTCTCTCACAGCAGTTATCTACAAGATGTGAAATAATAACCTGTGATCTATCTGATGAAAATGCCTGCATTAAGCTTGGCAGGACATTGGCAAAGAAGGATATATATATCTTCATTAATAACGCTGGATTTGGCGACCTTGGAAGCTTTGATAAAACAAGCCTTAATAAAGAATTATCTATGATTAATGTAAATATCAAGGCAACCCATATTCTTACCAAATATATGGTTAGGACTTTCAAGAAAAGAAACCGTGGTTACATTATGAATGTGGCTTCTAGTGCAGGACTTCTTCCGGGAGGTCCATATATGTCTACTTATTATGCTACTAAAAGCTATGTGACAAGTCTTACAAGTGCCATTAATGAGGAACTCCGTGAGGCTAAGAGCAGGGTTCACATATGTATGTTATGTCCCGGCCCTGTTAACACCAACTTTAATAATGTAGCTAATGTGACCTTTGCACTTCCGGGAATATCAGCCACTTACTGTGCTTCTTATGCATTAAGACAGATGTTTCGGGGCAAAGTCACAATTGTTCCTACTCTAATGATGAAGCTTGGCACAACTGTGGCAAAATGTGTACCTAGACAAATGGTTACTGCCATAACTGCAAGACAGCAGAAAAAGAAAATTATGTAATGTACAGGAAATGAGGAAATATGTCTAACACCAAAGTATATCTTGCCCCTATGGAGGGACTTACGGATTATATGTTCCGTAATGCCTTCGATGAATTCTTCGGAAACGGCAAAATTGACAAATATTTTATGCCATTTATATCACCTAACCAAACAGAAAAATTTCTAGCAAAGGAAATGCGTGATATTGACAGAAATAATAATTTAATCAATTCAATACCACAGATAATGACTAATAATTCAGAGGATTTCATATGGACAACCCATATGCTTTTTGATAACTTCGGATATAATGAAATTAACCTTAATGCAGGCTGTCCCTCTGGAACAGTCGTTTCCAAATCAAAAGGCTCAGGAATGCTTGCAGATACTGACAGGCTTGAACGCATACTTTATGAAATAATGTCCGATAATTACATTCAGGACAACAATATAAAAGTATCTGTAAAGACACGTATCGGAATTGAATCACCTGATGAATGGTACAATATCCTTGAAGTATATAATAAGTTCAGCCTTGAGGAATTAATTATCCACCCAAGAGTAAGAACTGATTATTACCGTGGTGATGTTAATAAGGAAGCTTTCAGGCTGGCAATTAAAGAAAGCCGCAACCCTGTATGTTACAATGGTGACATATTTACTCGAAATGATTATATTGCATTTCTTAAAGATTATGCTTATACAGATGAAAATAGCAAATCACCACTGCCACACTGCATAATGCTTGGTCGCGGACTTGTCGCTGACCCAGGACTTATCAATGTACTTATAAGTGATAATCCTTATGAATATGCAAGAAACCTTAAAGAGGATAAAGATAATATGCGAAAGCTCCATAACTATGTGTATGAAGAACGCCTTAAGATAATGTCAGGTGATAAGCACGCTATCCACCGTATGAAAGAAATGTGGTGCTATATGGAATACGCATTTGGTGACTGCAAAAAAGAAGCCAAGGCTATTAAAAAGGCTCAGAAAATGAGCGATTATAAAGATGCTGTAAATGTATTCTTTACTAACTGCCATTTATCTGAGCCTGCACATATTCTATTTTCCAAAAAATTCTAACATTAAAATATATATTATATTCTGTATGATTAATATATATTTACATATATCAGTTATTAAACTATTAAATTACTATCTTAAAAATACGCCTGTCAGTGCCTCTATCATATAAGTTATATCTTTAACACCTGCTGTTTCATATGCTGAGTGCATTGCAAGCTGCGCAAGTCCTATATCGACAGTATTAACTGATACGTGTGAATTAGATATATTGCCAAGTGTTGAGCCGCCGGCTATATCCGACCTGTTAGCATATGTCTGGTATGGGACATTTCTTTTGTCACATATGTCCTTGAATATGGCATAAGATACACTGTCAGTCGTATATTTCTGATTGCCATTAAATTTAATAACAATTCCTTCATTCATATATGGTCTGTTTGTCAGGTCTGCCTTATCTGTGTGGTTAGGGTGTACAGCGTGTGCATTATCAGCAGATACCATATATGATGAAGCTATTGCCATCATATACTTTTCCCTGTCCAGACCATACGCTATACTTATTCTTTCTAATACATCTGATAAAAATGTAGAGTCTGCTCCCTGCATTGTTGTGCTTCCGACTTCTTCATTATTAAATACACAGCATACATTTACTTTATCATAATTATCTGAAATACTATCCAATGCCTTAATATAAGCCATTAAAGATGAATACGCACATTGTATGTCATCTAATCTTGGTGCTGATATATATTCATCGTTGCAGCCCCATATTCTGCCTTTTTCCCTGTTATATAAGAAAAGCTCTGTTGTAAGGATTTCATCTGCAACGCTTTCTTTATCCTTGTCTTCAGATTGTATACAAGACTTTATATACTCATCAAAGTTATCCTTGGCATTAATATCACCAAATAAAGGAAGCATATCCTTCTGTGGGTTAAGACTTGTGTTATCATTGACACTACGATTCATATGTATTGCAAGGTTAGGTATTACAAGCAGGTCCTTATCTGCATTTACAAGATATTCTTTAATGCCTGACCTGCTAACCGCTACTGCACGTCCTGCAACTGACAATGGTCTGTCAAGCCACGTTGACATTATCATTCCGCCATATTTCTCTACATTAAGGCTTATGTAATGTTTATCTGTTGTTATCTCTGGATTTTCTTTTACCTTAAAAGAAGGAGAGTCGCTGTGGCTGGCTGTTATATTATAACCCTTATAGCTTTCTGCCTTTGGCATATTAAAAGCTATAATTGAAGAACCACCTCTTATTACATAATAACGTCCTGACGGATTAATCTTCCATGCTTTACCCTCACTTAAGCGTATGAATCCATTTTCGTTAAGAACTGCCGCTATATTATTAACAACGTGGTATGGACTTGGACTTTTATATATAAAGTCTATCAACTGTTCAGAGTCTTTCTTAAACTGTTCATCTGTAAACTGCATTTTTTACATCTCCATTCCAACTATACATTTTTATTCAGTGCCTGTATTTTTTTATTTATTTCTTCTGAACTTCCCTGTACTGTTTCTTTCTGCCATTTTTTACTTCTTTAATGATATTTTTATTTTTTACTGCTTTTCCTTATCTTTCCTGCTACATAATAATAGATACCAACCGCTGCTGCTATCATTACTACAATAACAACAATCCTTATTGGCATGCTCATATTTAATACATTGCTATGTAAAGCATTATTAGTGCTTCCTGCCTTAATAAGTCCATTATCACTGCTCTCTGTACTGTTATCATCTGAGCTGACAAGCTTCTGCTCATTCTCATATGGATTATCTACAGAATATGTCTTTCTTACATAATTGTCAGGCTTTAAATCTACTGTATAATCATGCACTTCATTTCTTACAAAATTATCTGTATTAGCAGCAGAAGTTGAATAAAGATTCATTCTTTCACCAGCAACAGCCTTGCAATATGCACGTCTGTCTGTATTATCCTCAAAAAATGTTATCTTTCCATTTATTATGTTGCCTGCAATATCAGCAACATAACTTCCCGTAACTGGATATAATATATAAAGTCCTGTGATTCCGCCTGAATGAACATATCCATGTTCTGATATATAGCCATCAATATTAACTATGCAGTCACTTACATTGATATAGCCATCGGCATATATACCACCCATAAACTGCTCATCTCTGTCAGCAGAATTCTTATCTGCATCTGTACATACAAGTGTAACATCTGCCTCACAACCACTTATATTTCCGTTACCAAAGCCTGCAATACCCGCAGTTCCCCACATAGCTGCTGTTGATTTGAGGGATACATAACCTTCCACTTTACAGCCTGTGATTGTCGTATTATCCATATAACCTGCCAATATAGCAGCTAATATGCTCTTATTACGATTACCATCATCACTCTCGCTTATATTTACATATGCACCTTTTATATTAAGATCCTTAATAACTGCATTCTTGGTTATTCCAAAAAGCCCGGCATAATAAGTATCATATTCTTTAAGGTTTCCATCATAAGCCTTTTCTGTAACATCTGTAACAGTACTAATGTCCATATTGTAAAGTGTATGTCCATTGCCATCAAATGTTCCATTAAAATTCCAAGGCTTCCAGCCGTCTGCCCCAAATACTGACATATCAATATCAGCCATAAGGACATAACTGCCATCACTATTCTTAGAGGCTTCCAACAAATCCTTTGAGGTTCTTATCTCTATAGCCGCTGTGTCATTATCTGCTGCGTAACACACAGCATTTTCTGGCTGATGTACTGCCAGTACGCCTATTACTGCTGCAAGAACTGTAATTAACATTTTCCAATTCTTCTTTATTGTGCCTGTTATCATATATATCCTCATTTCTACGCACATTTTGGCTTATATAACGCTTGTATCAAGTGCGCTGTGACACTTACGCCTATCATTATATTAGGCTGCCACAAAATGCAGCAGCCCAGAATACAATTTACTTATTACTTAATGTTATACTTCTTCTCAAACTCATCAACCGGTATTGGTTTAGAGAAATAATATCCCTGATACATATCACACCCCATCTCTGCTAACATATAGAGCTGTTTTTTTGTTTCAACACCTTCTGTTATAACTTTCATTCCAAGCTTTCCAGCAAGTGTTATTATGCTTTCAAGAATATCAAGTCCTTTCGCCTCATTTTCTGATGCTCTTAAGAAGCCCATATCAATCTTTAATACATCTGCACTTATGTCCTTTAACATATTAAGTGATGAGTATCCACTTCCAAAATCATCAATCTCTATATTAAATCCATAGTTCTGCAAACGCCTGATTATCCCCATATTTTTGTCAAAATCAGACATTAATGCTGTTTCTGTAATCTCTATTTTAAGATTAACAGGGTCAATGTCATATTTATCAACAAGCCCGACAAATGTTTCATATACATCTACAAGATAGAAATCCTTAGTCGATATATTAACCGATATGTGATACTGGTCTTTTCCCTCTTTCTTCCATTCGCTAAGCTTCTTAGCTGCTTTATCCCACATATATCTGTCAAGCCTATATATAAAGCCGGTCTTTTCAAGTACATCAATAAATATTGCCGGAGATAAAAGTCCTCTTTCAGGGTGCTGCCAGCGAACAAGTGCTTCTGCTCCGTATAAATTACCGCTAGAGTCTACCTGTGGCTGTAAGTACATTTCAAACTCATTATTACTTATTGCTCTCTCGAATTCTCCTATAATTCTTCTTTCTTCAATAGAGCTTTCAAAAAGTCTTTCTGTATAATAAGCTATATTGCTCTTATATTCATTCTTAATAGTTTCACTTGCAAGATTAGCCTTATCACACATAATACTTACAGGCTCTTCCAAATCACTTATATCATAAACACCTGTAAAAATGTGCAGATGGAATGAACTATCTTTAAAATAATCCTGCATCCTGTGAATTATAGATAATATCATATCAACACTGAAACTCTTCTTAGGAATAAGCATAGCAAAACGGTCACTGTTAATTCTTGCTGCTATGACATCATCACTGGCATACTCTTTCATTATCTCTGCCTGCTTTACAAGAACTTCGTTACCTTTTTCTATTCCAAATAATTCATTAACGAACTTAAAATCCCTTATATTACTGCATAACATACAATATGGCACATCTGCATTTCTATGAAGGATTTTGTATGTTTCTATGTAGAACTGATCCTTGTTATAAAGTCCTGTAAGCCTGTCATGGGTTGCTTTATACTTCTCTTTCTCAAGTGACTGTATGTCTTCTGTCTTATCATTAAATATGAAATAATCGCATACAAAATTATTCTTATCATCAAATATTCTCTTGTATACAACCTCATAATATTTCTTAATATCGTGAAAAGATACTGTTGTTTCAGTCTTCATCGTATCTTTTCTGTCACTTCCACGCTCATTAAGCCATTCCGAATATTTTCTCTCAACATCAATATATTCTGTTCCAATATTATAAATATTCTTTAATATATCATTACAATATATACATCTTCCCCTGTTATCGAAACACACAATTCCACTATTCATATCTTTAATAATAAGGGACAGCGTATTCTCTATAAGCTCATTAGGTATATATCTTAACGTGAAATAGTATATAAGAATACACATAATTCCGTATGCCGGCATAGACACATCATATATTGACTGTGACCTTATTGTCACAAGGTCAAGAATAAATACAATTAAAAGTGCTATAAATATTATCTCGTATCTGAAACTGTAGAACTTAGATGAGTTCGCTATCATAAACATAAAGGATAAAAGCAATAAAAAGAAAACAAGATAATTATATATAAAATGTGCCTTATAAAAGAAACTGGTCTTCACAAATTCTGTTACAATCTCATAATCATTAATCTCTGTTATAGTAAATATCTGATGATTCCATACATTGGCAATAAGCATAACGCTGTCTATTGCTGAAAATGCAATCATTACCTCTTTAATAAACTTAACTCCATGAAACAATCCTGTATAATATTGCGTGTAGTACATTAGAAGAATAAGAATCCAGTCAAAGCATATCAATGTAAGGCTCTTGCAAAGCGTTGTGATAGTTATTCCTGGAACATATATATACACAAGAAATACTATGCCACAAAATGCTGCAACAGCTTCATATATAAATACTATCTTTGCCAGTCTGCCTTTCTTATTCATTGCTTTATATGAACATATTCCCATAAGAATAATCTCAATAGCAATTAACAATCCATACATTATTCTCATCTGTAATCTGCACTTCCTCACCGTCAGTATAAATATACCTCTTAACTACCATTATTATACATTTATATGCTTTAATTTGTAAATATAAAATCACATAAAATTATATTTCATATAGTCATTTATATATGTGTTTCTTTTCTTCTCATCAACACATTAGTTCCTGACATTATAAGCATACCGGCAGCGTTGAACGCTAATACAAGTATTGCCGCTGTCATTCCTATTCTGTCAGCAAGGAAACCTACTATCTGTGGTGTAACAATTCCGCCTAATGCGGCAATGGCCAGAAATAATGACATTCCTGTTGTTGAACCTTTAATTATATTGCCAACACTTGATACTGTTGTTGGATATATTCCCGCAAAGAAGAAGCCAAGTCCTGCAATAGCTACAGTAATAACTGCAAGATTATGGGTTGCTGTAAGTAATATAAAGAATACTGTTGTAGCAACGCAGTATCCAGATATAAGCTTATTCTTATCAACCTTTGATGATATCTTAGCTGTGAGAAGTCTTCCAAGCATAACCATTATCCAGGTAACCGATACAAGGTTGGTTGCATATGTACTGCTCATTATATCCATGCTCTTAAAATATGTTACAAACCATCCATTTACGCAATTCTCAAGTCCAAGATATAAGAATAATAAAAAGCCCATTATATAAAAAATGCTATTTTTATAAAATGGCTTTGCTTTGCTGTCAGAAGCATTTTCCTTAGCCTTCTTAGACTCCAGCGGCCAGTTATAGTCTATTCTCATCCACACATATAATATAACTGATAATGTTGAGCCTATAATTATTGTATATGCAGCTGCTCTCCAGCCCAGACCAAAGCTTGTGTAAAGCGAAGTAATGAATGGAGCAATAAATGCACCTGCCGCAAATGTCATATGTAAAAGGTTAAGTGCGGCTGGTCTGCCGTTAGAATTATCATTAACAACTGCGTTATTGATTATGCTTACTGAGCCTCTGCCTATTCCAATAAGTATAAATGCCGCATATATAACCGGCACTGGTGGAAGAAATGTTATAACAAGCAGCATTACTGGTATAAATGCTGAAAATACAACAATTGTTGCTTTTCTTCCTATCCGTGAAGCCATCGGTGGATTGACAAAGCTCGCAAGAAGATTGCCTATTGCAAATGCCGATAAAAAACCTCCTGCTACGCTGTAATTAATTCCTGCTTCTTCTATAATATATGGAAGTATTGCTCCAACTAACAATACCATTGCTCCATTTACAAAAAATGAGAAGTAGCACGGAAATAATAATCTGAATTGTGATTTTGCTTTAGTATCCATATTTTCTCCATTCTATTTTCTATTAAACTTCTTTCAACCACTATTAGCTGCTATGAGTCTTCCTTTATTTCTAATAAGCTATCTAATTTATCTTAATTCTCCCTAGCTTTTCTTAAGCAGCTTTCTATAGGTCATATCAATGGCAAATGCCCCAAGCGGTGCTGTTATTATTATTGCTAATACTGCTACTATAAGCACTGTATTGCCACACGCAAGTCCCATTGACAATGGAACTCCGCCTATCGCCGCCTGAACAGTTGCCTTAGGTGTGTATGCAAGCATACAGAATACCCTTTCTTTCAGCTTCAGCTTAGTTCCTGCCATACACAAAGCAACTCCAGCCATTCTGAAAATTAACGCTCCTATTATAATCACGATTGCCGATACACCGGCATATGCCACATAGCCTATATCAACTGTTGCACCTACTAGCACGAACAGCATGACTTCTGCCCATACCCACATTTTATTATACTTCTGTGATAACCTGAAAGCCACCTCTGGTCTGTCCTTCTTAAGTGCAATTCCAATAAACATTACAGATATTAACGAAGCAAATGTAATTGGAGTATTTAATGATGCCTCAACACCAACAAGCAGAAGTGCCACACTTAAAAATATTGCAGCCTTTACTGTATCCCTGATATGAACCTTCTTCCAGACTACTGCCAGAGCTTTTCCTATTATAATTCCTATAATTATGCCAAATATTATTGATACTGGTATATTAACGAAGCTCATAACTGAAACATTGCTGCCTTGTGCCAGTGATGTAAATGCAGTGAACATAACTATAACATAGACATCATCAACAGATGCACCTGCTAATATAAGCTGTGGAATTCCCTGCTTTGTTCCATATCCCTCTTCCATAAGCTTTATCATCTCAGGCACAACTACAGCTGGCGATACTGCTGCCACAACCGCACCTATTACTGCCGCTTCAATCAGGCTTACATCAAGCAGACGTGGTGCAAGTATAATCATACCAATCATCTCAAATGTCGCTGGCACAAAACACATAAGAAATGCCGGTCTTCCAACTTTCTTTAAATCCTCTAAATTAAGTGTCAGTCCCGCTCTTGTAAGAATAATTACAAGTGCTATCTTTCTTATATCTGCCGACACCAGAAGAATTGACGAATCCAACATATTAAGAACATACGGTCCTAATATAATACCTGTAAATAACATTCCAATCAGTCCCGGCAGCTTTACCTTGCGGCATACCCAGCCTGCAGACATTCCAATTAACATTATCAGCGCTATACTTTTTAACATAACGATCCCCTTTTCTGAATAAATATTAGCGCAAAAATAGCTGACAGCTCCTGCGCTTTGCAGAAGTCATCAGCTTTATAATCAAGCGGTTATGAACGAAAGATTTAGCTATTGCTATCTCGTTCCTGGGAGAACCTCATTCCCAGTAATATTCCATCAACTTGTTAAGTATACAATATTGTTGGAATACTGTCAATATTCATAGTAATATATAGGCTTTAAAAGGTAAATTTATTCTATAGCCGGTCCATTTTTTCAAAACTGGCAGATGAAAATTGTAAATATTTATTATATGATGATGTCGGGGGCAAAAGCCCCCGACTTTGATACCTACGAATTGTTCCGTGCTACGCACTCCCACAATTCTCCCCAATATTCACAATCAGAACTTTGCAAATATGTTAGTACTATTCTTAAGATTCTGGGCAATACCCTTGTTTTCTATCATTTTATTGCTGATATTGACTATATCCTCAACAAGATCCTGTGTGCTTATAGCCGCATTATTAACTCCAGCAGCACCATCATCAACTACTGTTGTTATCGTATTGATGGAATGAGCTATTTCATCCATATTTTTCTTCAGGACATCTGTTTTCTCAACGAATTCATCCATTGCATTCTCTATATATGAAGCATTTTCTTTATATTTCACGCCGCCATCAACAAATGTCTGAAATTCAGGAAGAATAGTCTGCTGAAGATACGAAACCAGATTATTAGCATTATCTGATAGATTATTAACAGCAGCAACAACAACCGAGTTAATACTTTGTATCTTGTTGGCAGTTTCACGGCTTGAATCTGCTAACTGACGAATCTCATCTGCCACTACTGCAAAGCCCTTACCCGCTTCACCTGCTCTGGCAGCTTCTATTGAAGCATTGAGTGCTAACAGATTCGTCTGGCTTGATATATTAAGAATATCATTCGTAAGGTTATTTACCTGGTCAACGCTCTTACTATCTTCTATTGCCTTATTAAGAACATCTAATATATTCCCAACCTTTTCACCTGTCTGAACCATATTATATCTGGCATCACTCTCTATTTTTTCTGCATTTGCCTTCATTTCCTTTGAGAACTGATTAATATCATCTGACTTTGTCGCTATAATCTCGACATCTTTTAGTATATTATCAGCATTATCATTAATAGTATTAACAGAAAGCCCTACATCCTGCATAGTTGCAGATAATTCCTCTGTCATAGCAGATAAATCAGAAGCACTGTCATTGGATTTGACAACACTGCCATCAACCTCAGCAACAACATTTTCCATATAGTTAGTATTCTCTATAATCAGCTTTAGTATTTCCTGCAGCTTATCCATAAAAAGATTGATACCGTTACCAAGGTCTGCTATCTCGTCATTAGATATGACTCTTACGCGCTTTGTCAGATCTCCTTCTCCATTATCGATTCCATCAATAATATCCCTGATATCTTTATTGGTTGCAATAATTGGTTTGATAACATACTTCATAACACAATATATTGCTACAATAATTAATATAACGCTTATAATAATAACTATACCATTGCTGACAAGTGAACTTGCATACACACTGGTAAGCCTTTCTCTTGCCTCAGAAGCTGTATCATTGGCATGTGTGCTTAGCACCTCAATATCCTTCTGGATTGCTGTGCTGCTATCACTTACGACTCCGTTAGCAATAGCATATGCTTCCTCATTCTTGCCTAAAGCACTGTATGCCATAATGTTTCCAAGTTCATATTTCATAGTATTATAATTACTTACTAATGAATTATATGTATCCATATCATCATTCTGGACATATTTCTTATATTCGTCCAGCTTTTTCTCTAATTCTTCCTGATTATCATTAATCTCGCCTACTACTGATATCATAGTATTAAGATCTGTTGCAATAATATGTGATAATCCAAGTGTATGAATAACCTGTATATCATTCTTTATTTCACCAAGATCTGAAACACTCATCATACAGTTATCTGTTATATCAGCGGCATTAGAGTTAACAGTTCTTATATTGTTTATAGCCATAACATTACATATTATTGTTAAAGCACCTAGTATAAATACCGGCAATAATATCAGTGTCTTCAGGCTCGTTCTTTTTTTATTATTCATGCTTGTTCTCCAATCTTTTTCACATACAGTAAATCAACTTTGATCATCTTACTGCTACTTAACAGCAGAAGCTGTAATTTCATTAACTAATGTATCCATAACTTCCTGATCTGATAAACCACCATTATTACCACTAAGCACCGTATTAGCAAACTTCTTACAGGCATCCCAGTAGCTGTTTCCTACTCTTTGTAATGTTCCATACTGGGACTGTGCAATGATTGCCTGTATTGCAGCCACTTTTTTGATTTCTTCTGATTCTGCTGCCTTACTGTTAGATGGTCCCTGATTTTTCTCTTTAAATCTAAGCTCCTGATTCTGCTGATTAGTCAGCCAGTCAGCAAGCCTGCATGCCCATTCTTTATTCTTTGAATAAGAGTTCACTCCCATCATCTTATAGCCTGTAAACGAAGACATCTGAACTTCCTTTCCTGCAACTGTATATGTTGGCAGCTTACAGGCACCATAATTCTCTCCCCAGGCTTCCTTTACATTCATAACATCCCATACACCACTTATTCCTGCTATAACATCACCACTTTTAATCTGTTCAGCTATATCTCCGTTAGGCATACTTACAAACCCTGGATTAGCTGCTATACTATCAAGCGCCTGCTTTATAGCTGCTCCGGTTATGTCACCTGTCTGCGAATTCCAGTTACATTCATTAGTTATACCATCTGGTTTAATAGAAAGACTAAGTCCTGTATTTCCGAAAAATGTATAAAGATACCATCCTGAATCAAACTCCATAGCAACTTTTTTATTGTTAGCTGCTGCAATTGACAACATTTTATCTAATGACTTAACATCATCTTCTGAAAAATATTCTTTATTATAATACATAAAATATCCATTATCTGCTGTCATAGGATATCCATATAATGTATCATTCAGCGTAGCTGCTTCGACTGACTCCTTTACATTAGCTGCTGCTATTTCATCTGCATTGGGTACCTCTGTCAGAACTCCGCCAGCCGTTAATGATATAATCTGATCATCCGGAAACGAAAACACATCAGCACCATTGTGTACATCTGTAAGCATAACATCACGAACCTGTGAATCTGCCTGGATTTCAACCGTTATATCAAACTCTGCTTCATCTTTATATTGTTCCTTAAAGCTGTCTAGCATTTTGTTCATGACATCCAGACCATCCTTTTCTGTCCATACCTTTAAAGAGACAACTTTATCTGTACCACCTGATAACTCCTCTCTGTTGCCACCTGTTATACCTGCATTACCACATCCAGATAAGACAATAGAAGATATCAAGCCAATAGCACATAATTTCCTTGCTATCTTTTTGTTCATATTAATATACTCCTTTTGTATAAATTTACGTTCTTGTATACCGATTAGAATTTAATAATAAATGTAAAATCGAAATCGCAATCCAATTCCCTTCAGATTACTTCACACGAATTTGACAAATCATAATAGAAATTAATTAACGTACTAATATATTATATTTATTGTAGGCTTTATAACAGTATTTGTCAATCAATTTACCTGCTGACCAGCTTATCCTGTACAGTCTTTTCAACACTTCTGAAATAGTAAGAATTGAGATAATGATTTTTTATAATAAACTTCCTTAGCGTTTATTATATTTATTGTCTGTTGTTGTCAAGGGTGTGTATACAAAACACATTAAACACAGGTCGAAGAAGAATAAATCAGAATAATTATAAACTATTTATAAATTATTAGCACTCACCACTTGACAGTGCTAATAATCAGGTATATAACATAGTCAGAACAAAGGAAAGGAAGTTAAGAAATAGTAATTAAGATAACGCCATTCCAGATGTTCCAAAGAAACAAGGTAATAGTTCAGATGAATATGTAATCCTGGGGATTGGTTATTTATATATCCAATCTGAATGAACGAAAGGTTCAGCCGAACAAATAGTTTATTAAAAAAGGAGCGATGACTTATGTTAATGCCTAGTATTTTTGGAGAGAATTTATTTAATGATGATTGGATGAACTTCGGATTTCCTGAAGTTGAAAAAGCTTTATATGGTAAACACGCCAGCCACGAAATGAAGACTGATGTCAGAGAAACTGATTCCGGCTATGAAGTTGATATTGATTTACCTGGCTTTAAGAAAGACGAAATCAATATACAGCTTGATAATGGTTACCTTTCAATCAGTGCCGCTAAGGGTCTTGATAAGGACGAACAGTACAAGGAAGGCAAGTATATCAGAAAGGAACGTTATGCCGGCTCTATGAGCAGAAGCTTCTACGTTGGTAATGCAATTACTCAGGACGATATAAAAGCTAAATATGAAAGTGGTATTTTAAGACTTTCTGTTCCAAAGAAAGCTGCTGAGGAAATTGAAGGTGCTAAGAGGATTGCTATTGAAGGATAATCCGTACAGGAATGTGTGAATTGGACTAATTGATAGTGCACTTAGCATCTGTGACTGCTGTTGCTAATGTAGTCCTTAGCCAAGATATGAGTTGTAATTGAATAATTAAGAAATGCCAGTCCATAAGGTTGAACTTAGGGACTGGCATTTTTTTATATTTTGCCATAACAAGATATCCATTATCCCACTCAACTACTTTCGTATATCTCTCCAATTTATCAGAAATGATAAAACGAACTCTTTGATTATTAAATTCAAAAATTGTACACACAGAACACCTAAAACGGAATATAATGGTGTGAACACGCTATTTTATGGGAGTTTGAGATGTTCGAGGATTGCGGGAATTGCATAGCAATGAAGCAATCCGGTTACATCAGCGAGTAGCAAAATTTACTTTTGACACTCTCATCATTTATATTGTATCATTAGATTTAATGATGCCGGTGTCAAAAATCCACGGCTTTAACGCCTACGGATTGTTCCGTGCTACGCACTATTATATTTAATTTTAGCAGAATCAGTATTGTGAAAATGGAGGGCAGTATGGCTATTGTTGTTGCTGAAAAAATAATTGAAATGTTTTTTATAATGCTTTGCGGAATAGTTCTATTTAAAACTGGTCTGATTGATGATAAGACTGTTCCAAGACTGTCAAACATTCTTCTTATGCTGGTTTCACCTCTTATGATATTCCAATCTTACCAGATGGACTTTGACGGTCATCTTATGTGGGGGCTTGGTCTTACACTCATTGCAGCTTTAACAACATTTACAGTTATTATAATATTAACAAATATACTAATCAGAAATACTGAATATAGCAGAAACGGTATAAGTATAAGTTCTGCTTATAATCTGCAAAAAAACAAAATTCCTGTTGAGAAAATTGCCCTTATATATTCAAACAGTGGTTTTATAGGACTACCTCTTATCAATGGCGTCATTGGCCAGGAAGGGGTTTTCTATATGACAGCTTACCTTACTGTATTCAATCTGTTATTATGGACACACGGCGTTATAGTCATGGGTGGAGCAGGTGACTTAAAAACTATATGCAGGAATCTTTGCACACCAACCATTATAGCCATATTCGCTGGTGTTATATGCTTCGTTACTGGCATAAAAATACCTGCTGTTATAGATAATCCTATTCAATACATAGCCAATATGAATACGCCACTTGCTATGCTTATAGCTGGTGCTAATCTTGCACAGAGCAATATTGTAAGCAGCCTCAAGAGCCTGCGTATGTACTATCTTTGTGCTCTTAAGCTCATCATATTTCCTGTAATCGGTATGATTATTCTTTATATTTTCAACTTCCAGAGCTTTGATTTTAATGTACCGTTTACCGTATTCATAGGAATGGCCTGCCCTGCCGGAGCATCTGCTATTATGTTTGCAGAAAGATATAACAAGGATTCACTTTACGCGACAGAAATATTCGTGCTTACAACTATATTGTCACTCATTACAATACCTTTGTTGTCAATATTTGCGATAAAGCTGTTTGGTCTGTAAGTGAATTATGAAGCCTGTCTGTAAAGTCTATCTATGAAGCACGTCTGTAAAGCCTGTCTATAAGGTATGTCTGTGAAGTCTTTTTATGAAGTCTTAGAACTACTTACTGCAATAATGCTTTTGGAAAATACTTATGTATGCAGCACTTGCTCTTAACTGTCTCCTTGCAGCATCAGACTTTGACTTAACCTGTTTTAAACTTGAATATACACCCTTTTCCACTCTCTCAGATTAACACCTATTTTCTTATAAATATGTGCTCTAATAGTTTCCTGTGGATTATCAGGATTTTGTTGATGCACCTCTTGAATACAACAGCACACAAGCAGCATTACTATTTTTTTATTTCCGAAAAGGCTATAAAATTCTTACCACTATATTCTAATATGCCAAAACTTTGCTCTTCATACTTATTATAAATCATTTCATTTACATCAAATTCTTTTCTTGAATTATTGATTTTAAAAACAAAAACATATCGTTTCTTTTTATCTAAAAAACTACCGCTCTTTTCTGCTATCGCAAAAATAGAATAAGCTCCACCATAATTTACCATTGAACCTTCTGTCTGGTCTAAAATACATTTTGATTCTAAAATAGCTTCTTTTTTCATACTAATTTCCTCCCATTTACCCCAAATCACTTCTGTATGTCATCATTTATACTTTTATATTGTAAATGATATCTATAAATCCTGTGAATACTTACTATCAGCAATGCTAGTGCTGCAATATAAATAAACAGGCACATCATTACCATATCAGGAACTTTAAAATTCACAAAGGCTATAATCAGTGCAAACACAATATCTGCAATTGCTATAAAATACCATTTTTTTATATTCTGTTTGTAATCTTTAATAAGTTCCTCTCTATTAATTTCCTTATCATTATCGCCAAAATCGAGTTTATATAAATTAATTGGCACTCTTTCATCATTCATTACTAATCCCTCCTTTGAATATATATCTACTCTGTCACATAAATCTAATAAAATGCTTCTTTCGTATGGTATAGCTCATCGCTTATATATATTATAATTTATTAATTTATAACTTTCTTTATAATAGATATCACTTTACAAACGATATTTTAAATATTATGCTATTTTTATATTTAAAGTCATTAGAGGGAGTAAAAAATATGCCACGACCTATAAAAGATAATAAAAATTTTGAAATAAGCAGAAGTATTGTTTATAACGGAAAAGATAATAATTTTCACATGGCGTCAATGAGTGCATGTACAGATCATTTTGAGATTGGTTTTCTGATATCGGGAAGTCATCATGTATACTCAACTGACGGAGGGTGGGATGTACTTAAAGGATATGTTGGAACAACACCTATTGGATTACAGCACCAGACCTTTTATACCAGCAATGAAGTACATAACGGCATACTTATAAAATATTCATTTGATATAGCTGATTATATAAAATCTGAAATATCTGCTGCTGCATTTAACAGATTCTATAATGAAAAATATCACATTCTGAATCAGGAGAATCAGCATGCTGTCCAGAATATTTTTGAGCAGATGCTGACGGAATATAATATTAATTCATCATACACAGACTCTAAATTAAAAGCACTGCTTACATACTTAATTGTGTTTATTATTGAGCACCAGTTACCCCATAATATAAACTGCAATTCTGTTAAGAAAATAAATAAAAATATTAATGATGTTATGAGATATATAGACTCTAATTATCAGGATGATATTAATGCAGATATTATCTGTAAAACATTTGGCTTTTCCCAGTCTCACTTTTCAAGATTGTTCAAGCAGAATACAGGGGAAGTTTTTTCAAGATATTTAGCTAAGGTAAGATTAGAACATGCTATTGTTTTATTATCAAATACTGACAAATCTATAGATGAAATCGCTTACGAATGTGGATTTAACAGTACAAGCTATTTTAGTTATGCATTTAAAAAGGAGTTTCTTGTTTCGCCGCTTAAGTATAGAATGCGTATAAATGATTAAAAATTCCCCGAAAACTCGACGTTTTCGGGGAAATTGTTGTTTTTGATATTTTTTGAATTATCTCTTTGAGAGCGTTTGTATATCATGAAAAGCCTATAAATATGGGATTTATGTATGACATTGTTGCATATGTGTTGTATGCTGGTGACTGCCTACACATTCCCAGAGCTACTCATCATTTTGACAAAGAAAGGACTAATACTATGAAAATACATTTTGCTTACTATAACCAATACAAGAACGGAATTGATATTGCTTTTGCTAATAATACACTTCTATTCTTATCCTGTGCTGAAGCTGAAAAGAATCTTCATACTACACCTAACTCTCAAAGGCTTATTGATAACCTTGCGATTGATAATCCTCTTATGTATGCTGCGCTTGCTCTTGACTGTGAGTTGCAGGCTTGGGCTGATGCTATGGATACAAACTGGAATCTCTATTAAATTACTCTACAATCATTTATTTTTTGAATGCAGGATTATTGGCAAGATCCAATAATCCTTGCAATTTTTGTGGTTCCTTAATTATATCCGTCATCACACTAAACATCGCTGCATTACTTTGCTGCTTTTCATTGCTTTCTAGAGCATTTTTATGTTCAATCTGCATTATTTCAATTTTATGTTTATGCTCCTGCTCACATTTTTCAGTTTCAAGCTGATGTTTTTCTTTTAATGATTCAATATCCACTTCATGTTGCTTCATTAACTTTTCTATTTCATGCTTATTACTTTCTTGTAATGTTGCGATTTCTGCTTTGGCTTTTTTATTTGCTGTCAAATAAGAAATAATCCCTGTTATGATAGCTGGTACACATGAGACCAATAATGTATTTAGTATTTCTTCCAATTCTTTTTTACACCTCCAGTTCTTCAACACTCACCTCATAAGTTAAATTTAAACTATATGAATATTTATTTCATATGGTTAACAAATTACTAAAGTTTATTTTATAGTTGCCTCTATTCTATTCTTCAATCGCAAAGGAATATCTTTTTCATCTTCCCACATAATTGTATTAATCTGTGCAATATCAAAATGTAATTCAACTCCCTTTTTGCATAGCTGAATTACTGTTTTTCCCAATCCCATTGCATATCCTTCTTCAAAATACGCTCCATTATTTCTATGTGTTAAGTCAACAACAACAAATCTACTCTTATTAATTCTACTTAATAACTCTGGCGTTATAAAACCATTATGTTCAACTTCATCGATAAATATCGCGTGATATCCCGCTTCAAAAATTCCTTCTCGTATTGCTTCTCTTAATTTTAGAGTTTCACTTCCAAATCTCATTGCTACTAATACATCTTTTCCATCATTATCTCTTTGTTGTAATTGATCTATCCTATCATAGCCCTTAGGGGTAATAGAAATCTCTCCATAATAACTATCCGTTCTTGAAACATCACCATTTATACAATTTATTCCCTTAACATATCCTATTTCAAACAAATAAGATGTCATATAAAGTGCTTGCTTTACTAATTCTTTATCATCCACAGTTTCTCTATTGTCTGACTTAAACCTTCTAACAAACATACAACTTAGAAGTGATGGAATATCCAGTTTAATTTCCTGTCCAACAAATTCGGTCAATTCATTTAATTTAAGTAAAATCATATCAACTTTTTGAGAAAAACTTTTTGGAAACCACAATGAAATAATATCCTGATCCATATGGACTGGCATTCCTGCAATATTATTACCATTTCTAAATTGCACTGTATATGTATCACACCATTCTCTTGATTTTGTAGAATAATACCTGTGTTCAACTCTACTCTGCTGATTTCTGAATCCCTCATAAAATAAAAATGGTGCTAATTCATTATAATCTAATTCTTCATATGCATTATTCTCCATTGAGTATTCATACCGTCCACAAACGGGACATTCATAAAAAACTGCAGTAGGATCATAACATACTTGCTTAAATATTCCTCTCTTGCCACATACTGGACACTGTTCCATAACATTCATAATTTCTCACCTTTAATAGATTATTAACCTATGCTTTCTTACAACTATTCAAAATATTTTATTTATTTAAATCATTCATCTGTTTCCTCAACAAGTATAATTCCAGATGATTGTTCTCTATTGTCAAAATTATTAATATAATATGCCAATATTTCCATTCTATTTTTTACTCTTTTAAATGAATGCCCCCCTTTAGATATCAACGCAAGCAATCTATACTCTTCTATTACATTACCTGAATAACCAGAAAAAGCTTTCATTACGCTATCTGCTTTTGCTGAACTAAATGCTGACAATTTTTCATTTATCGCGTCTAATGCTTTTAACTTGTTTTTACAATCAGTTTTAAAATCAACCAATCTCAGAACTATTAAAAGCAATAAAAATTTCATTGCTCTCGCATTACATGAAATATAATTTACAGGTATAGATTCATCAGCAGCTACTTCATTTAATGTCTCTATCAAATAGTTTACACTTTTTATCGTATCATCATTTAAATCCTTACAACTATCTAGGAATTTCATAACTTCCTTGTCAGTCACGCCAAAACCTATTTGACCATCTATTAATCCTACAATACTATAGAAAACGCGATCAAACTGCTTCCTTTTATTTTGAAACGCTAACTTTGATAATAAAATTTCTTTTTTTTCAATCTGATTCAAATACTTTTCAAGCTCAGTATCTGGTATCGAATTAAGTAATTCTCCTGCCCTAAGTCTTTCTTGATTCTGCAAGTAACGAAAATACTCTGTTATCTCATCATCAGATGCATTTGTTATATTTGTAATAGATATATTATATGCTAAAATATTATCTTGTATTGCCTCAGGAAGTTGCTTAAATGAAATAGATATTTTGCCTTTATTATGCATTCTTTTTTTTAACCTATTTAATTTTTCATCCGTATCTTCCCCCATATATTCTATAATGTATTCTATAATATCTTTAGATATATCACTTTGAATAACATACTCATTTTCAATGAATTTATATATTGTAGTCAATCTTTGTTGTCCATCTACAACCTCTTGCATAGCTCCTTTTTCATTTTTTTCAGTACGTACTCTTAAACTCACATTTCCAATAGGATAGCTTTTAATGATACTATATAATAATTTATCTTTAAAATCCGAACTCCATATATATCCCCTTTGATAATCAGGTTGAAGATCAATACCGTCTCTTTTATTTATATTCCTAATTTGATTCAATATAGTCTGGATTGGTCTTGAATCATACGAAAAAGCCATAACAAGTGCCATAAAATACCTCCTAATATAATTCTTATAGTTAAGATAACACTATTCAAGGCTTTTTTCAATAGACTCTATTACTTTTTTTGTATTATATTTTATTTTTGCAATTATTCGTCAATGACTCTATTTAGCATCATAAATATAAGATAATAAACAAATATATATTATAAAAGCACTCCAGAAATCAATCCTGAAATGCAATTAAACCAAATTAACATATAAATAACAATGCCACTTATAAAATTATTCTAAATCTCCTGTCCATTATACATACCAGTTTCTCTCACAATACTATTCCCATACCACTCTTTAGGTGACCCGTCTGTTTTATAAGCTGCATCTAACATTTTGTATATCTGTGGATACCTAACATCAAAATTTGGATTTGCCAATAATTACAAATACATTTGAAACAGATAATGATTTAACTGAACAATTATTGACACAACATAATAATAATTTTGAATATGAAAAAAAGTATGTAAGTGATAGATTTGGAACTATCAAATACATACATTTGAAAAAATAAAAGTTTTATTGTTTTTGCTCATTAATAATATGACTTTTTTATATTGTTATATATTAGAAAATTGATTTTTATTTTTTGGTGTGGCTACTGTGTGTCTACAATGTGGCTACTATTCAAAAAATACTTATTTTTATATTTTTGACATAAAGAAAGCCCCGATTTTTCGGGGCTTTTTGAAATATCAATTTTCTTCTTATTATCTCTTTGATAACTCCAAACGCCTATTTTACGGCATTTTTTGACCGTTTGTCAGTTACCCGTCTTTTACGCATATTCTCTCAAGCGTTTTCCCGTTGCTTTATTATATCACAACTGCTCGAACTGTACATGCTCGGATTCTCCGGAGAGGTAAAGGTCGCCGATTGTTCTGACCATCTTCTTTCCGTCGACAACATGAATCTCTTTCACATAATATGACTGTCCTCTGATAGCACGACCGCAGATGTTGTCATTGCCCCATTCTGCCGAACGTCTGATATTGAGTGAACCGTCACAAATGACTGTCACCCTCATTTTGCCCTGCGGAATGATGACCTTGTCCTCCTGCTGCTCCTCTGTTGCCTTGTCCGGCTCTGTATTCGCCTCATTTTCGCCGTTTTCCTGTTCGGTCGGTGGATTTGTCGCCTTATCCTCATTTGAGGTGTTCTCGTCGTCCTCTGCGTTCTTCTGCGGTGTTTCCTGCTCATTGTCTCCGGTTGCAAGTTCACTCACATCGTCATTGACCGTTGTCATTTCCTTGAGTGTCTCTGCGTCTACTGTTCCGGTCTTGTTTCCGTCCGCATCGTATGTGTTGACACTGCCGTCCGGTTTTGTCTGCAACGCTCCCTCCGGAACATCATCCGTGAGCGAACCGATGACCTTTCCGGTTTCATCCCAAACAACGAGGCTCTCGTCCTTTGCTGCTGCCCTTAATGCTGCATCAAGTTTCTTGTACTCTTTGCAGTCCTCTTTCTTGAACTCTGTTCCTTTGCCTAAATAGTATAACATGATTATCCCTCCTATTTGCTCAAATATTTACTTGATGCATAACCGACGATATTCTTATAAACCACATACAACCATTTCACGCCGTTGCAATCGTTATAATATCCATAGCACTGGACTTTCTCGTCGTGATTCATCACTGCAAGGATTGATTTTCCTGTTCCTGCTCCCGCACGGAGATTCAATCCGGATGCAGTCACCTTGTATGTTCCTGCAAGGCTCTTGTTGAATCCGTGTGCAACATCAACCTTTGTGTTGCTCTTGACTGGTGTTGTGTTGGATGCTCCCGCTCCGGATGACTTTGCACCGTCTGTGAGGTTTGTTGCTGTGTGAGCACCATCATTCAACAGAATATCTCCCGCAAGCAAGTACGCATCCGATGTCAGATATTTGTTTTCTGTCAGTACCTCGAATCCTGCTGCCTTGAGTGCTGCTCGCAGGTTTCCGGTATAACATGCCGTACTCACCTTTTTCAGTGCATCAATCCCCAGTCTGTAACCTGCACCCTTTACGATTGCAGCGACACCGGATGAACAGTCTGCCTCACATGCAACTGTAATCTGTGCAGGGTCGAAATTTGAATCTGCAAGATTCGTCCAAAATGTACCCCTGTGAGACTGACAATATCCGATTTTATTATTGACTGCTGCTGCCTTTGCCATGCTCGCAATCATCGCTCTCACTTTTGCGTTCGGGTGACGGAGAACGCATTTCCACGGTCTACTATACCAATTTATAACCTGCCACTCTGTACCTGTTTGGTCTCCGGCTTTTCCTCCGGAGTATCTTCCGTTTTCGTCATGTCCGCAATTTGAAATCATTTGTTTTCCTCCTTGTCAAAATCGTCTGCTTTGAATCCGCACAATTCCGGATTCTTTTCTTGTATCTTGTCATATATCATCAATCCCGCCACGATTAGAGGTGTACACCACCACATCACCGCAGCAGGAATTGAAATGATGAATCCGGTCAACCTTGTTATGTGTTTCCCGAATTTTGCCTCGTCCGTGTCAGAATAGCAATCCCCGTATTCTCTCATTTCTTCCCGAATTTCTCTGTCTAAATCAAAAGAAATTTTCCAAAAATACAGATTTACCGCCACCCATACGATGACAGCGACGATTGCATATATCAGCACGATTGTGTGTGCGTTTCCGGTTGCGAAATCACATATCCTTTTCAACCGTTTCACCTGCCTCACCGCTCACAAGCGTCTGCATCGCTTTGTTGCTCTCAAGCATCTTTTTCATTCTCTCAAGTGCCTCGTCGACCATCATCGAAAAAGCCTCGAACGAAATCACTCTCGCAAGCCATGTGAACCGTGCGACGAACATATCATATACATATCGCAGTTTGATTTGACCTGTACCGCCTCCCAGTTCCTTTTCTGCTTTTGTGACTGCATAGAGCAGCCATTCTCTAACTTTGTTCAACTGCTTGTCTGACGGCATTTTCACGAAAACATATACTGCATATCCTCCCGCTGCACATACTGCAATCAGACCCACAATCACAAACCAATTCTCGACGATGTATTTCATCCTTGTACCTCCTCGTCATCCTGTTCCGGTTCGTCATTGTGTTGTATTTCTCCGTTTGACTTTGTTCCCTTGACCGTTTTCACGGACTTAATGAGTGCCATCGCCCCGCCCTCGACTGATAGAAAACGGAATACATTCTCAATCAGTGTCGACGGTTCTGAACCCATCCGCAAAAACACAAATATCATCACGACTGTAAAGATAAATGCTGCAAGAATCAAAGTGAATACAACACGTTTCATGAACAGACCGGACACCTTTTTGTCATGTCTCTCTTTTCGCTCCCTTATCCGGTACATTCTTTTCAGATGCCGGATTCTGATGCGTCGTTCCTGTTCTGTCATTCTCATGTATTGCCTCTTTTCTGTGAGGTTGATTCTTGCCTGTTTCCTGCCCTCCTGTTATCGGTCGGAATGCTGTTCTCCGTCCAGTCTCTTGTGATAACTCTTGAGTGACTGTTCCACAATGACAACACGCTCTCTCAACTGTTTCATCTCCTCACGGTTCTCTCTTGATTCCCGTTTGATGTCCTTGATGTCGTCTGCGATGTTCTCAAGTTTCACAACCACCATTGTGTCATTTTCTGCTCGTCTCTCCGTTTCTTCCTGTGTGTCTTTTTTGTCGTTCCTCTGCTTTGAGCAGATTCCGAAAAAGATTGCGAATGCAACCGACACTCCGGAGATTAGCAAGGAAACCTCAATCGTCAACGGCGTTCTCCTTTCCGAACTCTGTCGCCTCGATGTCGTCGGTGTCGCAGTATTTCCGCATGTGATATTCGAGAACATCCATCTCCCTGTCTGTCTCCTCTACCTCTTGCCGGAGTTCCGCTCTGACCGCCTCCTCGATTTTCGACTGTTCAATGATTGTTTGCTGTTTTTTCACGATTGCCGATAGATTTTCCGTCACATCGCACAATCGTGATATTATTTCAAGCGGACTCATTCTGTATCACCGCTGGAGAATTTTTCTCCTGTGATATATTCATATTCATCCGCTGAAATACTGCCCTTTGCGACACGCTCGGAAATCTGTTCCTTTGTGAGAGTGCCTTTTTTGTACATTCTTTTGAGACTTTCAACAAGCATTTTCATACTAAATCAACCCCTCCTCAATCAACTGCTGTGTGTATTCGTCAATGACCGCATCTTTCTGAAACTGTGTCACTGATTCGACGATTCCGGATGTGTTCTCCTCAACGACTGACTTCATGAGTGCCATGTTCTCATATTCCTTGACTGTCATTTCTTTCTCGTCGTACTGCCATTCGGTCACTGTCTGCATCTTTCCGTCGCTGCCCTCAACCTCTCTTGTCACCTGTTCGATGTTCTTACGCAGGTAAACCGTTGACGGCGACGATGTCCTGTCGACCTCCTCCGGCTTGTCCGGCTGTGTTCCTGTCACCTTTTTCCAGTCTGTCATGTTCATTCTCCTTTCTGCTATGCTTTGAAACTATCCTCTTGAGTTTCTTGACGTTGATTTTTGGTTTGATGTAATCAATGTAATAGTTGTATGTGTCCGTGTGTTTGAACAATCCCATATATGACAACATCACCGATGCGTTATACCATGAGATTTTATCCTGCTTTGAGATATGGTTTGCCTTACGTCTCGCAGCCTCAATGTTTGATTTCCGGATGGTTGTCCGGTCATGGTGAAATTGAAATCCCATAAAATCAAGCATACGACCCTTTGTGACCTGCTTTCCATCTTTATCGAGTACCGGATTTCCGCCTTTATCAAATACCGGATATTCAAATCTAAACACCTGCCAATCGCCTTTTATTTCAAGGTCGAGATTGTCATTCAGATATGTTTCGATTGCTGCATGTATTTTGTGCAGTTTCTTTTTGCTCTTTCCCAGTATCACCATGTCGTCCATATATCGCATGTAATGCTCTGCATGGAGTTCCTCCTTGATGTAATGGTCGAGTGCTTTCAAGTAAAAATTGCCGAACCATTGTGATGTGAAATATCCCAACGGAACGCCTTTTCGCATCTCCTCAATAATTTCTTTCAGTTCATCAAACATCGCTCCTGTGATGCCGATTTCCTGCAATATCTCCAACGCTCCGGAGATGTCGTCAAATGCTATGCATCCGACAAGCGTTTTCGTCTGCTCTGCATCTATCTCAACACCTGCATCCGTCAAAATCTTTGCAACGAGTGCTATTTTGTCATGTTCAATCAGTATGCAGAGTAATCTATAAAACCGTTTATCTCGAATTACCTCTTTGAGTTTCCTTTTGAGGATTCTCCGGTTTATGGATTCAAAGAAATGGTGAACATCCATCTTGAGAACAAAGAATTTCTTTCCGTCGTAGGAATCAAGCCATTTTCTCATGTACTTCTTTCCGTAATGAACACCCCTGTCCGGAATGCTCCCGCATGAAAATTCATACAATCCATTCATCACAATCGGTTTGAACTGACCTATTGCACAATGATGAATAACCTGCTCATATTTGTAATGCGGTTTCAATATACGGCGTGTTTTCTTGCTGCTGCTCTCGTTGATGATGCTCGGTTTGTGATAGTCCGGAATGAACAACTCCTCTGTCAACATCTTTTTCAAGAGTTCTGTGTGTTCATCGAGGTTCTCTAATACCTCCCGCACATCATTCCTGTTCTTTTTCTTTTTGGATGCATTTATAAAACACTGTTTTATGTAGTCGTCTTGTAACATTGGTTCATATAGGTTGTTGTAACTTCTCATATAGTATTTTCTTATCTCCTATCGGTTTTTGTGCGGATGCTTACTCAACCGACCCTATATCCGGAATGATTTTCGCCTTGTGGCGTGGGATATAGGCTGCATTTGATTAAACGCTCCGATATGAGAAGAAATTGGACGCACCGATGTTCCAGTTCGCATTGCCCGCAGAATTGTTCAAATTCAAGTAATCCGCACCGCAGTTCTCGCCATTGTTACAGTTACCGCCGACAAGGGCGACCGCAGGGAGCAGGAACACCGCCCGACACCGCACCCTATATCCCTATATTCATTTTTCTAAAACGACCACACCGCCTAACGGCGGGAATAGCGGAGGCGTTCCCCCTCCGTTCCTCCCCCTGCTGCTTACGCAGCGATAGGCTGTTCTAAGAAAACGGACGCACCGATGCTCCAGCTCGCAACGCCCGCAGAATTGTTCAAAGTCAAGGAATCCGCACCGCAGCGCTCGCCATCGCTACAGCTACCGCCGACAAGGGCGACCGCAGTTATTCCGGCGTTCCACCAAAAATAGTCACATGTGTATGTGCTACTGCTGCCACCTATTGAATTGACAATGCGTCCGAATCTGCTTGATTTTGTTCCTTTCTGATAACCGCTGCCGGATGATGCAAATGTGATTCCGACCTTTTCAAAGTCCTTTCCTGTCAGATTGTACGGAGGTGTCATCTTTGCAAGGATTTCACCGCCTACCATCAACAGACCGTTGATTCTATCCCAACGGTTGCCCCACCATTTTTCAATGTAGAACACTTTGACCTCATGTGTTGTGTCGTTATATCCGAAAAACTGTCCTTTATCCTTGAGTGTTCCGGTTGCAAGATGCCCGTAATTCTGTGATGCATCGTTCACATATCCGGATGTCTGACCCTGTCCGAATGCAGTCTGTGAATTGTCTGTCTTTGACATAATCTTGAGGATGCAATTCAACAGGTTTCGTTTGCTCCATGAGCCGATATTCCATCCCGCACCGTTTGCCTTTGCTCTTGCAATCTCTGTCGATGCGTTTGTGTTATACATGAGTGCCTGTCCTGCAAGTGAGCGGATGCGTGTTCCATCATATGAACCGCCGAACATCGGGAAATAGAGTTTGTCTGCATGTGAGCCGTCCTCTCTGACATATGCGTCATCGTTGTATGATTCATCGTACTGGACGTTTGAAATAATCATGTACTCATAATTTCCGACCTCAAACTGCGAGAGCCAAATCTTGCCCTTGTCACCGCTGCCATCGAATACGCTCATTGCATTTCCTCCGTATGCCGTGTTTGAGACATCGGATGCCGTTTTTCCGTCTGCTTTCTTTGTGTGGTCGTTCGGGTCGAGTTTATAATCTTCTGTACCGTCATATTTGACCATTGCCGGATAATTGTTCTTTACAAAAAAGACGTTTCCCCAGTCTCCAAAATCGAACCGTCCGGCAGAATAATTCATCGCAGCGGGTGTCATTCCCACCGCATCGAAAAGATATGTGCATCGTGTCGCCGGATTGCTGTCATTTTTGTTGATTTTCATTCCGTAACGCTTTACACCCTTTATTCTTACATCTTCCCCGACTGCTGCCAGTATAGCGTTTGTATTTGCATATGTGCGGTCGAGTGTGTCTTTGTCTGCTACTTTTACAATTAAGTCTCCGCTTGCCATTTTTTACGCCTCCCTTATCGTCAAAATTCCATCCTCAACCGTGAGGACACACGATTTCTTTGTGACGGTGTCAACCATAGTGTTGAGACCGTTCACAATGCCTTGACACGCTTTTGCTGCTGCACTTGCTGTCGACGCTGCATTGTTTGCCGTTGCTGCTGCACCGTTTGCACTGTTCGTCGCCTCTGTCATGTTCTTGCTGAAATTGTTCACGGTGTTCATATATCCCTGTGTCAATGTCAGTATTTCCTCATAACGGGCATTGTTGACGATAATCGGCAGGTCAAAGAATTTCTTTTTACCATCTCCCTGTCTGATTTGATAATGACCGGATGTGTCAATCTCAACTCCGATTTCTCTTTCCTTGAGAATCAGAGTGTCCTCAACCGCTTTCCAGTCTGCCGTTGTTCCGGTGCATGGTCTGATTGCTGCCATTGTTCAACCTCCTTTGCTCCGTGATTATGGAATATATCACACAATCACTCCTTTGTGTTCGTTTCGCCGTCTGTTTCCAGTATCATGGAATTATACTGCTAATTGTCGGGAGGTCGGCGTTCCTCCGTCAAAATCAACGCCCTCATTCGCATTTCTGACCTGTGGCGTTGCTCCGTCAATGAAAATCGGTGTCACTGTTCGCAGATACGGTGTTTCGCCGTCACAATCAAGATACATGCTCGAATATAAAGCCTCGGCACGGTTGAAATAGTCCTGCACACTCTCAAGGATTTTCTCTGCGGATGCAAGCAGGGAATTTTGAATCGTGTCGTCAATATCCTTTTTATCCTGCTCGACCTGTTTCTTTGCCTCTGCAACTGCTGTCTGCATCTGTGACACATCCTGTCGAATCTGCGTCGCCGTGTTCAATGTCGCCTCAAGTTGCTCTTGATTCTGCAATGCATCCTCTGCCCGCTCTGTAACCTCTTTGCAGGCTGTTGTCGCCTTTTTGGATGCATCTGTTGCCTCATTCGTATTCTTGACCGCCTGTGAGGTGTCCTGCTGCCTCTGCTGCTCCTGTTGGATGCGGGTGTTCTCATTTTCCTGTCGCTTATTTTCTGCCGTCACCCTTGCCTTTTCTGCTTTCACTCTCGCATTCTCTGCGACCACTCTTTCGGATTCTGCTTTCTTGACTGCTGCATCCGTGTCATCAATATTCTTGATGTGTCCTGCAATCCGGTTCTCAAGGTCTGTGAACTCATTCGCTGACAAGATAGCATTTTCATTCCTCTGTGACGGTTCAATCTCCATTGTGAATGATGCGGATGTGATAACCTGTGAATCATCGCTTGTCCGGATTTCAATGTCGCAATACGCCGTTCCGGAGGCTGCAAGTGCTTGATTTGTCAATTCGACTGTCACATCCGAACCGGAATATGAACATGTGTTATACACATGCTTTCCGTCCGGCTTTGCGATGTTGATGACCGCTCTCGCACCCGTCGGGATTGTGTACGGTTCACCGTTGTTGAGCAGTCTTGCGACGATGAATCGTGTTGCCTTGTCTCCCTGCTTTGCAGATACTAAATATCTTTTAGTGTCTCCGGACATTTCAAGATTGATGTTCGTTGTCAGTTTCGTCAATGCTGCCATGCTCTCACCTCCTCTCGGTGTTTACTTCTTATTTTTCCGGATTCTCCGGTGCATCCTGCTCCGGCTGCTCCTTGTCCGGTTCTGTTTTCAAAACTCTCTTTGCTGCTTTCTTTGCCTTTTCGAGTTCCTCGTCCTTTGATGCCATCATCGCATTTGTTGAGTTTATGAGTTCAATCTTTGCCTCACTCCTCACCTCTGCCAGTACGGACGACAACACGCCGTCCATGATGCAGGGAGGCAACGCATGTCTTTTCTGTATCGTCTCCATAGCGTTGAGGATTTCTCCCTTTGCACATTCAATTCTTACTGCAATCGGTGTATTCATGATTATTCCTCCTTTGCTGCCTGTGTCGCTGTTTGTGCTGCAAGCAGCATGTCAAGTTTCTTGTCAATACTCTGCAAGAGTTCTGTGTTTGTCTCCTCTGCTGATTCCCTCGTCACAACCTCTGCTGTTTCGTTTGGTCTTGAGTTGTCGGTAGCATCTTCCGGAATTTTATACTCCGGTTCTGCTGCTCGTTTGACTTCCTCTGCCTGAATATTTTCGTCATTCATCTGCATTTCTTTTCCTCCTGTTTTATCCATTGCTCCATGTTCCGGACACTAATATTCCTCTTTTGAACTCAAGCGTCGCCGTTGACCACTTTGCCAGTTTCCCGTCGCTGCCTACTTCTAAAGGTTGTTTGAATGTTAGCGTTCCACTTATTGAGCCATCCTCAAAACTTACATTCCTTAATGTGAAGAAATGCATGTTGATGTCTGCCCCTGCATGTAGCATGTTCGCCTCGTAATTTCCACACTGCTGTGTGCAGTACGACCATTTCATCGTGTACACATCTGCATTCTGCGATTCTTTATTTGACCATGACATATACGCAGTGTTGTACTCAATATCAAAAACAAGTCCTCTCTGACTGTCGTTGTCTTTCATCGTGTTCGTTCCGATTTTTCCGACATAATATCCGTCACGATAGAAATGAGTTCCGTTGTAGTCAAATCGTGTTCTTTTTTGGTTATCCGTAATCGTTCCGGTGTACATTGTGATTGCGGTCGAATCAAACTGCATGTACGAACTGCCTTTATTAAATGCAATTCGGACATTGTATGCGTTCTGTGTGATTAGTGTTCCGAAATCATCGCTGTTCACTTTTTTGTTGACCTCGGAGGTTATTTCCTCCGCAGTCACTTGAATCTTTGCATCCGCATACAATGAATACAGTCCTAATACCTCAATATCCGTGATATACACGGGTGCGTTCTGTGTGTATGCGTAAATGTAAATATATTTCGTTCCCTCTGATACCGTGATTTCACGTTCAATCGTCGTGAACTCTTTGCTCTTTAACATTCCGGAGGATGTCGTTGAATAACTTCCCAACGCCCCCACCTGCACCCTTGCCGTGCTTTCGTACCCTGCTGCTGTTGCTGCCTTATATCTCACACGATATGTTCCCGCAGGTATTTTCCCTAAATTCTGCCGTATATAGGAACTGCTTGAGGATGTTTTCAGTATTTTTGCAACCGTACCCAAACCGGACACATCCATCACGGAGTTGTTTGTCTCGTCATTGTTGTACCAATTATCATCAAACCCGTTTGAAAAATCTCCGTTCACAACATAGTTGTGCATCGAATTTTCCTCCACATGTTTGACCTCTTGTGAGATTTCATCCTTTGTCGCTTTTATCAACGAATCCATCTCGACCGACGTATAATAATTTTTCAGTTTATAGGAAACGCCCTCCTCAATAGCCTCTTTTGATGCCGTGATTTTGGTTTCTATTTCCTCCGTGGTCGAATAACTCTCAAGGACTTTCTTTGTCGCCCTGTTTGAGATGGAGACCGCCTCCTCCGTGGCTGCTGCCGTCTCCTCTTTCTGAATCTCTGCGAATGTCTTTCTCGCATTGGAAATCTCAACCGTGTTCTTTTCCGGCGATTCCGGATATTCTGTGATTTTGACAATCCTCTGCTTTTCCCTCGTCCTCGTTTTCTTTGACACAAGTGTGACCGTGTCTCCGATTCCGTATGAGAGAATGTCTTTGTATTCCTCTGACGCTTTCGCAAGGTCGACCACCTCTGCGGTGTATGCCTTGTACGGTCTTGACATTTCCTCAATCTTTGCTGTCGCATCCTCAATCAGACTTGTGGTATTGGTATATCTTTCGTCTTTCCAAACATACGCCTTGATTTTGGAACTGTACTGAAAATTGTCGATGTAATCTTTTCCGGTCAACCATTCCGGTGTGATGCCGTCTTTGCCTATCGGATAGATTCTTGTGTAAAAATCGTATGTGTCCGACTTCAATGATATTTTCCGGAGGTTCAACCCCTCCATGAAATAGCAACCTTTGTCACTCCCTATCCGGTCATATATGTCGATTGTTTTTGTCAGAGAGTGGATGATGCACTCGCAACGATATGTCGTGAGGCACTTTTGCAGGACATCCCATGCCGTGACGCTTTCCTGCTCGTCGATGGTTCTTTTCTTTGTGACGGTGCATGTTCCGACATACCATCCCGTACCCTCGAACGCAAACTCAAGACACGCCTTGATTGTCTGCTCCTGTGATTCAAAACCATACGGGAACGGCGTTCCCTCCAACTCCTCGACATTGAGGACTGCTGTGTATTTGTTGAACTGCTCTCCCTTTTCAACCGCTTTGATGACATATTCGTCCGTTTTGGTGCGTATATAATATTCTTCTTTTAGCAGGTCAACCAATGCTCCCGTTGTCGGATAACTGAACGACAACTCTTTGTCTCCGGAATCCAGTGTCGTGGTGATTTCCTTGTTCTTGAATCCGGACAATGTTCCGATTCTTTTCTTTTTGTCATTAAAAATCTGCAATGCTCTCACCTCCTAAATCCACATAGGCGTGTATCTGATAGTCACTCTCGCCTTTGTGTTGGAGAATGTGAGTGCTGTTTCTCCGGTCTTTAATACCGGAAACGTCCACATGTTCACCTTGTCGAATGCATTTGCCCCGTCGATTGTCACAAGTCCGGTCTTTGCGTCTATCACAACCGTCTTTCCTGCTGCCAAACTCTCAATGATGATGTCATCCTCTCCCAGTCCGGTGATTGTGTAATTCGTCAAGGCACTCTTTGCATATACCTCCACAACGCACGGAGCGTCTCTTGTACCCACTTTATAGAACGATGCAGAGGTTTTCCCGTCGAATGTGATTGAGAGGTCGTCATCGACGAAAAAGCCGTCAAATTCGAGGTTTACAATGTACCTCTGTTTTACATTCTTTTTTTCGTAGTCATTTGTTGTGATGAATCCGATGTATGTTCCTTTGTAGCCGTCGAGTTCCATCTTGCAAGCCTTTGTGAAATTGCTCATGAACTCCGATGCAGCACGGATGATGTTGTTCCTGTCCTTGCCTTTGAAATATATTGACAGTTTCAAATGACCCATCTGAACCTCTGTCTCAAATTCCGTCGGCAGTGCTGCACTCGTCAGCCATTCATAAGAATTTGAAAAAGAGGGAGGCTGCACATCGGCGGTCAACTGCTTTGCATCGTATTTCTTGATGTCTATTCCGTTTATTTTCATCGCCCTGTTTTACCTCCCTTTTCGCTTATTTATTACCATTTCCGCATCAACCTTTGACACGGTTCTGCTTGCTATTTCGTCGCCGTCTATGTATGTGTGATTCGTTACATACACAACTTGCGATTTCTGTACTGCATCCAGTTTCTTGTCAAGGATGCTGTTCAATTTGTTGTAAAATTCCGCAAGAGGCAATATTGCCTCGTCTCCTGCCTCGCCTCCTACCATGAGACTGTTTCCGTTGATTCCGAACACGGTCGGATTCGTCATGATACCGCCGTTTTTGTACCATTCAATCGAGAATGACGGGAGTGAACCTTTTCCTCCGATTCCGTATGGTGCTTTTCCTCCGTTTACACTGATGTGTGGGAGGTTCAAATGTGGCAATGACCACTTGAAATTGAACACGCCCTTGATTTTCTCAATCACGCTCGAAACAGTAGACTTTGCACTTTCTAATTTTGACGAAAATGCACCCTTGATGTCGTCAAGCACTGATGACACGGTTGACTTTGCTGCTCCCATTTTTGAGGAAAACGCCGACTTGATACTGTCGAGTTTTCCACCCGTCAGAGTGTTCGCCGTACCCATGAGAGAGTTCATCGTGTCCTTTACGCCTGTGAATGTAGCGGACACAATTCCCTTGATTCCCCCGCCTTTTTCACTGTATGCGGATTTCATGTTGTTTAGTTTCGTTGACACATTGGACTTTGCCGTCTCCATGAGTGAGGTTGCCTTGTCCTTTATGTTCGTGAAATCCGTCGACCATTTTGTTTTTATCTCCGAAACCTTTGAGGAGAATCCGGATTTTATTTCCGTCAATTTATTTGATGCATTGTTTTTCCATTCCGTCATTTTTGTGGTGACGGTGGTTTTCATGTTCTCCCAACCTGTTGAAACATTTGACTTGATGTCTGAAACCTTTGTTGAAAAATTCGTCTTTATTTCATTCAGTTTGTTTGATGCGTTGGTTTTCCATTCCGTCATTTTTGTGGTGACGGTGGTTTTCATATTCTCCCAACCCTCGGAAACCTTTGTTTTGATTTCCGATGTCTTTTCAGAGAATTTTGATTTGATTTCAGAGAGTTTCCCTCCGGATAAATTATCAACGAATGTGAATCCTGCTGAATAATATCCTTTGATTCCCTCCCATCCGGCAGCAACAACACCCTTGATACCGCCTCCGTTTTCTTCATAGGCGGTTTTCATGTTCCCCAGTTTTTCCTTTGCCGTTTCGGTCGCTGCCGACATGACATTGTGAACCGTGTCCTTTACGCCGTTGAATACTTTCGATGCAGCTTGTCCTATGGTGCTGTTTTTTATTGTGTTTCCGATTTCCTTGACCTTATTCGTGACCGCCTCTTTCGCTTTCGTGAATGCTCCCGTGATGGTCTCTTTGATTGCATTGAATTTTTCTTTGATGTTGCCCCACAATTCGGACAATTTTTCTTTGACCTTATCCCAGTTTTTATATAGGGCGACACCTGCTGCAATCAGTCCGGCAATCAGTGTCACAATCAAAATAATCGGACACAAGTTCATAACTGCATTGAGTGCCGTTTGTGCCACTGTCATTCCTCCGGTCGTCGCTGTTGCTGCTGTCGTGGCTGCCGTATGTGCTGCCGTGGCTGCCGTTCCTGCCGTATCTGCTGCCGTTCCTGCTGCCGTGGCTGCTGTCTTTGCTGTTATCTTTGCAATGATTTTCGCAGCACCGGAAACAAATTTCTGTCCGGTCGTTACCGTGTCAGAGATTCCCTTTGCCACTTTGCCGAATCCGATTGACAACGGACCGATAGCAGCAACCACAAGACCGACCTTGAGGATTGTTTCTTGCTGTGCCGGAGAGAGCGACGTGAACCATTTTGTCAACTCTTGAATCTTTCCGGTCAGTTTCTCAATCATAGGTGCTGCGGATGTCTGTGCTGTGGATGCCAGTGTCGACAGTGCCAGTTTTGCATTGTTCATTGCAACTTTTGCATTGTCAATCGGGTCGAGAGTTCCGTTGTAGGTGTCCTCGACCGTCGTTCCGTATTCCTCCATTGATGACGACAGACTGGTGAGGTCGATTCGATTCTCACGAATCGCCTTTGTCATTTCTGCTGCACCTTTCTTCCCGAACAGTTCCGTTGCAATCTGCATCGCCTCGGTCTCTGTCTTTGCGTTCTTGATGCTGCCGATTGTCTCTGACAACGCCTCGTCCATTGATTTTCCCTCTGATGTGGCGTTCTGTAATGCTTTTTTAAGACCCGCCATCGCTTGAGTTGAATCAACACCGTTTGCATCGAATTGAGCCATCAAATTGATTGCTTGAGGCAATGACAGACCCATTTCTTTGAATGCTGCGTTGTTATCAAGTACATTTGATTCAAGCGTATCAACGGAGATTCCGGTCTCCTGTGCCTTTGCCGTGAGCAATCCCAACAGGTTTCCCGTCTGTGATGCATCCACGTTCCACGCTTTCATAATTTTGTCAACTTGGTCAACTGACTGTGTGACGTTTGTTCCGTTGATTGCTGCAAACTGTATGAACTGTTTTGAGGTCTTTTCAAGTTCCGTTCCCGTTGTATGGAATCTTGTATTGACTTCTCCGATTGCCTCGCCTACCGTCGACATATCCTCCGGCATTGTGCCGAAAACATTATCCGCAGACTGCGTCAACCCCTCAAGTGCCTCTCCGGTTGCTCCGGTCTTTGTCACTATGGTGTCATATCCCTCGTCGAGTTCTTTGAACGCTGCAATAGATGCTGCACCAATGCCCGCAATTCCGGCAGAGACAACCGACATTTTCTTTCCGAAACTTTCCATCTTTGTTCCCGCCGTATCGCAAGCGGTCGCAAATTTTTCAAGTTTATTATCTTTCAACTGGTCATTAACATTTTTTAGTTCTGCCTCCATGTTCATGAGAGCAGTTTTTGACTTTTCCGTCTTTACTGTCTGATTCGCAAGTGCGGTCTCCGTCTTTCCGATTGCTGTCTCATTTGCGGTAAACTCTTTCTCTAACTTGTCAAGTTCCTCTTTGAGTGCCTTTGACTGTTCGGAGTTCTTTCCGGTCTCTGCTGTCGATTTCTCATAAGCCTCTTTTGCAGCATCAATCTTTGTTTTGAGTTCCTCTTGCTTTGTCTTTTGGTCTGACAGTTTCTTTGTCAACTTCTCCTGCTGCTCACTGTTCAACTGCACGATGTTCTTTTGCACCGTGATTTTTTGAGTGAGCGATTCGGCTTTTGCCTTGAGGCTGTCTGTTTCTGACCCGAACAACTTTGCTTTCGTCGCTGCCGTCGTATATTCCGCAGACAAGACTTTCATCTGCGATGCTGCCGATTTCATTTGTGATTGATAACTGCTCGAATCTGCCGATATTTTGACGCTTGTATAAGCCATTCGGTCGCCTCCTCTCTTACTGATTTTCGTTGATTGTATCTAATTCAAATTTTAAGTAGTCCAACAACGTGACAATGTTCTCTTTCATGCATTGACTGTATGAGTTTTTCAATAGCCGAATCGCAATTTTTACAACACGGTCAACAATTTCCCCGCAGACTTTCCATTGATTTTCCTCCGGTTGTTCATCCTCGTCCTCATATCCGTTTTCACGGTCGTAGTCATCGAATGCGGATGCCTCTTTTTCCACCTGCTCAACCTCGACAATGCTCAACATCTTCTCTGCAACAATGTTCTGCATGATGAAATGAACCGTCTTGATTGCCGTTAGAAATTCAACTGCATCAATCTCCCCGACTGCTGCAAGCGACAATTCATTCCCGAACATCTCCTGCATTATCTTTTTGTTGAAAAACATCACTCCGGAGAATTTCTCCGTGTCATTCTTTTCCATGAGACTGATGTATTTTTTATATTGTTCTACCGTTACGGAATTGATGAAAAGTCTCTCACCTCTGCAAGTGACCTCGATTTCGGGTATCACTTGCCATTCTGAAAATTTTTCTCGATGTTCTCCATTCTCTTGGTGAGTTCGTCTGCAATTCCCATGTCGATGAACTGGAACTCAAGAATCAAACCTGCTGCATCAAGTCCGGTCTCCGGATTCTTTAATTCCTCAACGGTGAACTGGTTTCCGTATGCTTTGCAGATAAAAAGACTCATCGCCTCAATGTCCTGCTTTGAATACCTCTGTTTTGCGTCGATAACCTCTGCAAGTTCGAGATATTCCGTGTATGTGTCGATTGACATTTTCGGCATTGTAAACTCTTTGTTATTGACTATAATTTTTCTTTTCATGATTTATCCTCCTGTTATATATCCTCTTGTTAGCCTAAACCGCCGTTTTTCTCCTGCACCTTGCTGAACCATGCCTTGATTGCCTCTGCTGCCTTTGTGTCTCCGGAAACGAGGTTTGATTCGTCGACCGAAATCTCATACGCATTGTCAAGACTTCTCTCATAGAATGAACCCTTGATGCTCTTTGTTGTCGGAGACAATTTGCCCTCTTTTGTGCTTGCCTCCTCACTGATGCCCTCTGCAAACTTTCCGGCGTATAACCATTTGAAATCATACTTTCCGTTGAGTTTTCTTTCTCTCCATCCGACAGCGACCTCCGGTGCTTTGTCATCCGCAGTCTTTACAAGAAAACCGTTCTCGTATAACTGACCGAAAAGAATCTGTCTGTCCTGTGGTGCAAGTGCATTGACCTCAAGTTCGATTTCTGTTCCCTCATAGGAATTGATGACTTCCTCTGTTCCATCGTCAGAGTAAATCTTTTCAGAACTCCACTTTTCGTCAACCTTTGCTTTGATTGCTCTTGCCAGTTTGACCGGAGTTTCTGCAACGTATGCTTTCGCATCGTTCTGTGTGAGTTTTGCGATGTAGAAATCTCTACAACCGCAAGTTCTACTCCTCACAATCTTCTGTTCTGTGTCGCTGACCTGTGTTACTGTTTCGCTCATGTCTATTCCTCCATTTCATAAAACTTTGAAAACCTTTGTGCTTTCATATAGATTCCGTCCTCCGGCTTTGAATCGTCTCCGTTCCTGCCGTCAAATGAGAAATCATTTTCTTTCATAAGTGACTTGATTTCCCTCGCAAGTTCAACCTCGTCATTCTCTGAAAATATAGTGACCTGCACTGACAGCGTCACTCCCTCTGCATCGTCGTCCGAAAAATTCTCGTCGTTTTCTCCCAAATCCCACAATGTCACATGTCTGTCATGGATGTTTTTGTCATACCATCCTTGCATCACGATGATTTTCCTGTCTGATATTGGTTTCAATGCGTCGGATGCATCTTTGATGATGTCCGGACTGCTGCTCATGCTCTCACCTCATTTCAATGTGTTGTCTAAATATGATTGATATTCCTGTTCTGCGATTTTTTGCAGTTCCGCATCTGCCTCACGCCCTGTTGCATAGATAAATTCTTGAGGCGGGCGATAGATAGTTCCCCAGTTTATGAATTTCACATAAAAATGTTCGCTGTTGTCCGACTTTTCCCATCCAACATCCGCAGACGCTCCGGTGTCTTTCACCTTGACCGCTCCTAGTGGTATGCTGTCCGCTGCATGTGATGTCACGGATGACTTTGAACCAAATCCTCGACCGGACAATTTAATGTCCGCAGATTTCGGAATCTTGCCGGACATGATGTTTTTCACGACTGGTTCGCTTTGCTTTACAATCTTTTGATTGACCTCTTTTATGTCCTCGTCGCTTGCTGCGTCCTCAAATGCTTTCATGAGTTCTTTCAAGCCTTGAAATTCCATCTCGATTTTCACTGCATCACCTCCGGTGTCAGATTATGACACTACGCTCCCGCTCTGCATTTCAACTGATATTTCCTGTCGTCTGTGAACATCGGACACGCATCATATATCTTGAACTCAACGCCTTTATACACTGCATAGAACTCTTTCAGATTCAATCTGATTTCCTCCATCTTGTCGCAGGCTCTTGTTTCAAACACAATCGTGTTCTCAAGACCTATCTGCAACGCATTGTATTTCTCGTTTGTTCCCAAACTCTTGACATCGCACCAACATGAGAAAAAATCCTGTTCCTCCTGCTGCCGTCTGCCATCAACAACGCTTGTTGTCTTGCGAATTATCTTGATTCTGCCTGTCATTCTGCTGCACCTCCGTATATTTCTTTCAATAGCATGGAGGAAACGGCAGCAGAGAGCGTTTTCGTGTCGCTCCGGTACTTGTCACGGTTGTCGTACAGTTCTTTCACGGACATAAATGCAAGCAGTTTTTGACGGCTTGTGAGGTTGTTCCGGTCGAAATTCGGAATCAGTTCCGTCATTTCATCCAGTGTCGTGTCAAACATCAATTCAAGGATTTCGATGTCGTCATCATAGTCGATGTGACAATATGTCTTGCATGTAGCAATCAGACCGCCTCTGTACTTCTCTTTTTCTTCATCCGTCATGTTCTCACCTGCTTTCAATAGCAGGACGGATTCACCGCCCTGCTGCCATATTACCCGTTGATAACTTCTGTAATCTGACCCTTGATGACTGCTCCCTTGTCAACAGGCTGCACATCGAAACGGTCACGCACCTTGATTCCGGTCATGTCTTTATCCCATAAACCCGCACCCTTGTCATTGAGGTCGATTGTGAGGACATTTCTGTCAAAGAGTGTGACTGCCTCTTTTAAGTCACCGCAGAAAATAGGATGCTTGTACCCACCGACTGTGTGACCATCGGTGTTCATAATCTTCTCGGATGCAAGAGTTTTCTTTGATAATTTGATGATAGGATATTCACCGAAAAGCATCTTTCCCTTTGTCTGCTGTGTCGGGTCTTTCTGTAAAATATAGTTGCCGTCTTTATCCTTTAACTTGTCAAGATAGTTGAAACCGCTCTGATTCGTGATAACAACTGCATTGTCAGCGATTGCAGGGTCTAACTGCTCGTTGAAAATGTCCTTGAGACTGTCAAGATTCTCGACTGTGACCTCTTTTCCCTTTGTCATCTCATTGAGTACCTTGAGAATCATTGCGTTACGGGTTGCCTTTGTCTTTTTCGCAATCCATTTATTGATGTATGCCATGATGTTGGATGCTGTGTCCTCAAGTAACTCTGCTGTCATCTTGAGGATTCCACCCTTTTTCTTTACCTTGTACTCAATCGGTAAAAATTCCGGTTCGTCCATCTCCGGAAAATCCGCAGCCTCGTCAACATTGTCAAATGGTGTCGATTCTGCATCAACCTCGATGTTTCGTGTTCCTGTCTTAGTTGTTACGCCCTCGACATTGACATACTGCTCAAGGTTGTCGGACGAACGACGCAACTCGATGATGTCTGTTCTGATGTCCTCCGGAATTGTGACACCGATTCCGACCTCTCCCTCACTTCCTGCGGTTGTGTCGGATGTGAGTGCATCCTTGTACACCTTGATGTCTGCCTCGTCTGCCTCTTTGTGCAGGAATCCGGCTTTGACAATGTTGACAAATGATTTCACGATGTTCTTTTTGTCCGGCTTGACATCCCCGCCGACCTGCTTTGCAGTTCCATCCTTGACCTTGTTCTCGATGCCGTCCTGCTCGTCCTCGTCCAAATCATAGAGGAGGTCGAATCTGTTCTGTAATTCTACGAGTTCCTCCTTTGCTGCTCTTGCCTTGTCGAGTTTTCCATCGTTCACAAGGCTCTTGACTTCATTCTTCTTGTCGTTAATCTGCTTTAATAACTTCTGTAATTCCTTATTCATGACTTTCTGTCCTCCATTTCTTACATACCGTAAAGGTATAAATCATCAAGAATCTGCTGTTTTTCTGCCTCGATTCTCTGTTTCTCTGCCTCTGCTGCTGCATTGTTCCGGTTTTCCAATTCTGCAATTACGGCATCGACAATGTCCTTTGTGTCAATTCCTTTGAGTGCCTCCGGAATATTGTTGTATTTCTCGAAAAAGTCGGATGCACACGCTGCAACTGCTGCCTTTTCCTCGATTTCAACGTCGAAATACTGCTGCATCTTCTTACTGTCAAACCATGTCTCATTGCTCATAAGGGTCTGAATCTTGTCTCTTGTGACACCCTCCTGCACATGCTCCATGTAGACATCAAGAATCGAATCCTCGCAGAGATTCAACTGCTTTATAACTGCCTTGAAATCGTCTGCGTTTCCGTATGCTATGCATAACGGTTTGTGAATCATTGCTTGAGCACCTGTTGCAAAATGCAGTTCGTCACATGCGAACATGATAACTGATGCGATAGATGCTGCCATTCCGTCGACATATCCGACTTTGTGTCCGTCGTATCGTTTTAACTGGTTATAGATTGCCAGTCCTGCGAATACATCGCCACCGCCGGAATTGAAATAGATGTCAATGTCCTCATATCCATCTAACTGGTTGAGGAAATCTGCGATGTCCTGCGGACATCTGTCCTCCTCGTACCACATGGATTCCCATGTCGCCGATACAATGTCACCGTAGAAATACAAGGAACATCTGCTCTGTTCCTCGTCCTGCTCTAAATCCAAATAGCCGACATTCTCAACTTTTCCGCTGCGTTTATTTTTCTTTGTGAAATCAAAACGTCTTTTCTTTCCCATGCTTATTCACCTCCCTCCTCGTCAGTCTCGTCCTCTGCCGTGTCGGTTTCGTCCGGTTTTGTTGCTGTGTCCGGCTGTTCTGTGTCCGGCTCTGTTTCTTCCTCCGGTTGCTCCGGTTCATCGGTGTTCTCCTGCTCGGATTCACCTTTCAAATATGCTGCACCCGCCATCGTCAACGGTACGATGCTACCGTTTGCAAGTAGGACATCGCCTCCCTCCGCATCTTCCATGTCGAGTTTACGTCTTGCCTCATTCGGTTTGATAATCATTCCACCTACACCGTTTCTCAAATACTCCATCTGTGTTTTTGAATCGGTGCGGAACAGTACCTTTTCGTTGAATTTGTAATAATATCCGTCGTCTGTATCTTCATCCGGCAGCATCTTATAATTGATTTCTTCCTCGTACTGCTTGATGATGAACAGTTCTGTGTCAACGTAGAACGATAACTGCTGCATTTCGCTGTTACTGTACGACGATTTTGAATAGTCGTTGATTTGATTCGGTTTTACTCCGAACGCTCCTGCGATTTGCAATGCATTGTATTTTTTCAGTTCAAAGAACTGTGAATCGGTCAGTTTGATGTCGAGAGGTGTGAGTTTCATTCCCAACGGAACAGGCAGTATTTTTCCTGTGTTCTTTGCCCCGCTGCCGAACTCCTCGAACGATTTGACAAGTGCCTCTTTTGCCTTTTCGTTCAACTCTCCTGTGTATTCGAGTGTCGCTTTTGCTGTCAGACCGCTCTCATATAAGTTATTCATGAACGCCTGTGATTCAGATGCACCTGCAACCGTATCTCTCAATATCTGCTGCACTGGTAGTCCTGTGATGCCGTCAAAGCTGAATGATGTCTTGAAATGCATCACCTCGTCTGTACTGAATACATATTGACGACCGGATGTCGGGTCTGTGTAGACATACCACAAACGCCCAACTCCTGCGAATATCCCCGCATCATCGACGACTATCTGCACACAATTTGACTGCATGACCCACAAATCAACGATTTTTATTTCACCGCCGAATTTCTTTCGGTCAAACTTCTTTCTCATATACACATAGCCGTTTCCGTAATGGTTGCGGTTGATTTCAACCGTGTTCCAAAATGTTGTTGGTGTCATGAACGGATTCGGTCTTTTTGAGAGCAGTTTTGATGTATCTGTCGCCTCTGCCTCAATGATTCCCTTGTCCGTTTTCTGATAATATTTGATAGGCATTTTCGCAAGGGTTTCTGACAGCATCTTGAGACATGTGAAATATGTGACCTCTGATGTCGGTTTCCCTTTTCTTTTCAGTCCTATCCGCTCAAGGAATGACGGTGAGTTCAATGTCGTTTTGCCCCCGCTGTCCTGTGGTTCGCCTTTCCACCAATTTGAAATTTTTGCTCCTAGTCTTTGAAACGGATTCATTTATTTCTCACCGCCTTTCTTCATGTATTTTTCAAATTGCTCAAGCCATTCATTGACAGTTTCGTTCACATCCGGTCGATACTCCTCTTTCATTGCGTGTTTCCATGCGTCGATGATAGCGTCAATCGGGTCAATTCGTTCTGTCGTGATGTCCTTGTCAATCTTTATTTCGCCGTAGTTGTTTGAAATGGTCTTTGCGTTTGCAATCGACCATACAAGCAGGCTGTCGACCGGAACAACTATCTTGTTTCCCTCTTTGCCGACTTCCATTCCCTCGATTTCCACATTGCCCGCAAGAATCTCAAGTCTGAAATCAACGGTCGCATCGTTCAACTCTTTTGCTGTCTGTGTGACAGAGATTGAATCGAATCCCATCGCCTCAAGGTCTGACAGGAATGCTGATGCGTTGTGTGGGTCGTAACAAATCAACTGCGGTTTGAGGTTGTATTCTCTCACTAAATCCTCAAGGTATTTGATGATATATTTGTAATCTGTCTTGATTCCTCCCAGTGTTTCCGTTACCGTCACAAGACCTTTTTCAATCCATACGTCGTATGGCACTTTGTCGGTCTTGATGTGTTCATCCACCCTTGAGGACGGAATGAATGAATGTGTGTGAACAAAATATTTTTTCGTGTCCTCCACCATGAACGGAATCACGATTGCGATTGATGTCAAGTCGCCTCCGGATGACAAGTCAACGCCGACATAGCACTTTGACCCTCTGAAATCCTTGAGTGATTTCAGAACGGCACATGCTTTCCATGATGCAATGTCCTTGATGTACAGTGAATTTGACCACTGCATCCACATATTCAACTGCTTTACAAGGAAATCTCTCAAGTCCTCCCCGCCCATATCACGGGCAGTGTGTGCAATCGGAATGAGGTTCTCAAGTGCATCCCTGTCAAACTCAAGAATCGGGTTCGCTTTTATCCAGTTTTCCGGTGTGTACCTGTCATCGTGTTCGTCCATCTGTGCGATGTAGACAAATTGACTGTCATTCTCGAAAACGCCCTTGAGTAGATTGCAGCAATACTCATATAATTTGTAGCACGGCGACTTGAGGTCGAACCCTGCTGTCGTAATAACTGAAATCAACGCCGACTTGAGTTTCTTGATACCGCCCTCAAGCAGTTTGTACATCTGATTTGTTTTGTGTGCGTGATACTCGTCGACGATTCCCAAATATGCACGGTGTCCGTCAAGTGACTTTGTGTCTCCGGACAACGCTTTGATTTCCGAATGTGTCAGCAAACAGTCAATCGTGTGGTTGTGGTCGTGAACCTTGAACCACTCTGACAAATCCTCGTCGGAATTGATGAATTTTGCGACCTCGTCAAAAACAATGTTCGCTTGGTCTTGCTTTGTAGCCGTACAAAATATTTTTCCGTACTTGTACCCGTCAAAATTGCCGTAATAACACGCCAAAATACCATTGATGAACGATTTTCCGTTCTGTCGTCCTAATTGCACATAGGATGTTCTGAATCGTCTGTATGACTTTTCCTTTGTTCTCCATCCATTGAGTGACCCTAAAATGAAACACTGGAACGGATATGCCGTCACATGCTCATTTTCCTCGCCCTCTGCAATGGTCAATTCCTCTGCGAAATTGATGATTTCCTCTGACTTTTCAACGTCGAAATAGTATTTGTACGGTGCTGCTTTCGATTTTTCGATGTCGTCAAGATGCCTCTGACATGCAAGACGGACATATTCTCCGGCTGTTATCTTGCCCGATACGACATCAAGGGCGTATTGTGTGCAGCGGTCTTGTGTTTCTCCTGCTTTTGCCATGCCTTAATTTGCATATTTCGCAAATTTGTTCTCCGGCTTTTGCTGTTGTGGTTTCGGTACGACCAAACGGCAGCGGGATGAAACTGTCAGTCCGAAATCTGATGCTCCCTGCCTACACTGTTTCATGCAGCGGTCTTGAATAATCATGAGGCGTTCTCTTTCTCCGGAAACGACCTGTCTTGTACCGACCTGCACACGTTCTTTTTCGCCCGTGTCCGGATTTTCCCGCATCTCATAGACTGGAACATCCTCCATCAATGGAGTTGCTCTGATTTGCTCTGTGATTTCGATGTACTGCGTTTGTGCAATGAGTAGTCTTGCCAGTGCATCGCAATCAAGGTTTGAAATCAGTTTGATTTCGAGTAATTCTTTCGCAATCTTCCGGAACTGTTTCTTTTGTTCCGGTGTCAAATATGACGGAGGTCTCACTTTGTCGCATGGTGCTGTGACCTCGGCGTTTTTTCGTGCCTCAATCTCGGCTTTTGTTAGGTGTTTTCGCCCGTTCATCACAACCAAATCTGTGGGTTGTCTTTGTCCTGCCATGATGCAACAAACCTCCTTTCCGTCAGTATTTCAGTGCTTTTGTGTCACATTCTGACACCTCTTTCGGATATACCCATCTACTGAAATTCTCGTGGGGAGTTTTCTCCAAGGAAAAGAGGGGGTGCGACTAAAAACGAATCGCACAAAACTTTTTTATATCCCCCCGCCTCTCGAAAGTGGTACTCAATCAGTGACCTCAACTGTTTTTGTGTTGCTCTCATACTTGCTTTACTCTGCTTGTATAAAGCAGTGATTGTGTTGTGTGTCTTATGGTTGAGAGGTATGAGGTTGAACGGATTCAATCGCTGTTCCCAGTCGTCCTCAAGTTCAATAATGTGGTGAACCGGATTGCATGTGAGCAACTCATGCTCGACATATAATGCGTATATATCTATGTTGTCGTAGACCTCAATGATACGCTCCCGCATCGCCCGCCATTCCTTTGATACATAGAACTCTGCTGCTCTCTCGTCTCGCCGTGTGTTGTTGTATATCATGTGTCTCGACTGTTGCCGATGCTCACACTCCTCGCACATCTTCATTGACTGCGGAATCAACTTCCCACACCTGCATGATTTCAATAGCATCTGTGTTCTCCTCTCTTGCTGTGTTCTCCTGCTGTGTTATCCACAAGAGGCGGGCAGTTATGCACATGACTGTGTATATACCACCCGCATATAACAGGAGGGCAAACAGGCAAGAAAAAAGCGACTGCACATCTGCAATCGCTCGTCTCAACTGTTCACGCTAACATATTATCACGTTTATTTTGTCTTTTGTTCACCCACTTTTTACCCCTGTTTTCACCCTCATTTCACCCTGTTTTCACTCCGTTTTTATCATTTTCAATCGCTTTTGCACCGAATAACTTGATTGACAACCGCTGAATCATCACCCTGCACCACTTTTTCGGTGAGTTGCGTCCGCATCCTGTCTCCCTCACTATATCCTCGTATGACATGCCCTTTATATAGACCGCCTCAAGAGCGTCGTATTTGTACCCCTCACCTGCTGCCTCTGCATCTTCCTTGAGCGATGCAAGAGCCTTTTTCAAGTGTTCAAACAGAATGACCGTCTCTGCACGGCACTCTCTGACCGATTGCAAGAACGCCTTTTCTGCTGATATGTTGTATTTGCCTATATCCGGCACTTGAGAGGTCTCTGATACTGCCTCGTTGATGTATCGTTCCATTTCACGATAATTTTCAAGATATAGCAAGGTTTTTTCAATGACCGTCTGCTCCTTTTCCTCTTTCATGCTTTTTCCTCGCTTTCTGCTTTCTTCTCATAGGCAGACCGTGCATTTTACGCCAGTTATTCGTGTTTTTGCGATTTCCCGCATCTCTCAAACTGCTCATTTTCAAAATTGCCGTTTTTGCCTGTTGCAAAGTCGTTCCCGTTCGCAAAACTGCCTCAACGAACGCCTCTGCTGTTGTTTCAATCTTGATTTCCGGTTCTCTCTGTTTTTCCGGTTTCGTGACATCCGGATTTGCGGTCGCTTTATCTGCTGCCGTCTCAATAATGCCCGAAATCTCTTTTTCCGTTTTTCCCATCGCCCGAAATCTGTCAATTATGCCTTTTAAGATTCCCATATTATCACAACCCTCCTTTTCGCTTACATAAAAGGCAATTCGCCGTCGACACCGTCCGGAATGTTCATGAATCCGTCTCCTGCATCTGAATATCCGGCATTTTCTGCCTGTTCTCCTGCTGCCCTCTTGCTTTCTGCAAATTCCTGTTCCTCAATCACAACCTCGGTCGTATATACCTTTTGACCGTCTCTGTTGGTGTATGAGCCTGTCTGAATCCTGCCTGTTGCAGCAATTTTCGTTCCCTGTTTCAAATACTTCTCTGCAAATTCGCCATTTTTACCGAATGCGACGCATGATATGAAATCCGCTGACTGCTGCCCGTCTCTTGCACCTCTGCGGTCGACCGCCAGTGTATAACGTGCCACGCACATGGATTCCTGTGAACTGTTCTGCTGCGTATATCTGACATTCGGGTCTCTTGTGAGCCTACCCATCAATATGACTTTGTTCATTCTCTTTTTCCGTCCTTTCTTGAATCAATCTCTCGTATAAACGCAAATCATCCGGCAGGATGTCGAGATTCCAGTCTCTCGCAAATTCTATCCCGCCGATGAATGCCTCTTTTTCTCTATCAGTCATTTTCTCGCTGCATGACATATTCATTTTGCATTTTCTGCAATCTGACAAGTCCTTTTTTGAACTCAAGGTCATCACCGTTCATGCAGACATCGAATATTTTCTCATAGTCGACAATGTGCGTCTTGATGAACTCTGCCTCTGCTGCCGTCCGGCTTTCGTTGATGAACATTCCCTTGACTGCCTCTTTTATCATTTCGCAGTGTGTCCGTTCCTCCTCCGTTGTTGGGGGCGTGTTCGCAATCATATTCTCATAGGCTTTGTCGATTGCTGCTGCAATGAGTTCTCTCCAACCTTTGCCCTTTTCTCCAATCAACTGACACTCGATGTCCTCGAAACTGTTTCCCTGCCCTGCTGCCGTGATTCTGATGTCCTTTTTGCCCTTTGCTGCAATCAGAATCAAATCGTCGTCGTATGCCTCCATGTAGTAGTCAAATTTCGCATCAAAATTCGGATTCGGATTGATGATGATTTCCGGTTGACTGCTGCCCTCTGTTTGGATGCTCACTCCGATGTATTTCGCATCTGTTGCCTTTGCATTGATAAATATTGCCTTTAACTCGCTTTTGTTCATGCTGCTCCTCCATTCACTAATCTGTTGAGTAACTGTTCATACATGGTCTTGTATGTGTCTCTTTCTGTCTGTAATCTGATTGTGTCCTCTGATGATGTCATATTTGCAATTTTCTTGTTTTCCTCAACGTATACTGCTGCATCCTGTTCAATCTCTGCGATTGCCTCCTCATGCTCCTGCTGCATTGTCTCAATTTCTCTCTTGAGACTGTCGATTTCCTCCTGCTGCTCCTTGATGGTCTTGTAATACTCTTTTGCTGTCTTAATGCCATTATCCAACTGCAAGGAAATCATGAGAGCAATGTCGATATTCTCCATTTCCTTGTCTGTCGCCTCTCCGATATATGTTCCGATGCGTTCCGTTGATACCGAATAAACCTGCTCACACAATACCGTGCTGATTCTGCCTGTTGACCTTATTGTCACATGTGTCGGGAGGTCTGTTTTTGGCTGTGTAGTCATATATACAACCTCAACAACATTGCTGTTCTCATTGTTCTTGTTGTTGCTAACCACTACCGCCGGACGGTCTGCGTGTTGTTCGCTCCCGTTGTAGGATGCCCCCCCTCTGCTGATATAGAACATTTCGCCTCTTTTGATGTCATTCATGATTATTCCTCCTTTTCTACTACAAGACCAATGACACACCATCCGTCCGTCAATCCGCTGCATGTGATGTCGTCGTCTTTGCATGTGATTCTCATGTCTGCTGTTTCTCCGGTTGCTTTACCTGCTGCAAATACTACCAATTTGACGACATTTCCGACCTTGAAACCGTCGTCTTTTGTTATCATGTACGGTTTTCTATGTTCTCCCGTGTATTCCTCGAATTTCTCCTTTGATACTCTGATGCTCTTTATCTCCCCCGTTGCATCTGACGGGAGGTTTTTCATTTTCTCCTCCTGCTCCATCTCACGGAGTTTTTTCTTTGTCTCACGGTCGATTGCATCCTGTTCCTCTGAATATCTCTGCTCGTCGGTCTTGTATGCCTCTGTACGGTTCTTGTACTGGTCGCATGAGGTACATGTTCCGGTCTTGACGTTACATGTCTCATATTCGGTGCAGGAATAGCAGATTGATGTGATTCCCTCCGGATGTGGCGTTTCATAATCGTCGCCCGCTTTTGCCTCCGGAGGATTCATGCCGATTTCTGCCTCTGTGTCGGATTCTGACACCTGCTGTCCTGCTGCCTTTTCTGCTTTCATATCTTTCACATCTTTGTGCGTGAGTTCTCCGGTCTCTGTAAATTTCCCCAGTGCCTCCCGCTGCTCGTCCTCTGTCATCCCGCTCAATTCATAGGCTGCGGAAAATGTGAGGCGTTCGCCCTTGAGTTCCTCTTTCCATTCCGGAATCAGATTGTTGTTGACTGCCTCTATTTGAGCAACCTTTGTTTTGCTCATGTGCAGCATTGAGGAAATCACCTCTCTCAATCGTCCGGATTGCAGGTCATATCCCTTGATTTTCTTTCCCGCTGCTTTCATACGCTCAAGAGATGCCTTGAGGCGTGTTTCCTCCTCAATCATGTCTGAAACGGTCTTTGTACGGTATGCATTCGCAATTATGATTTCAACCTGCTCCTCGTCATCGTCCTGCGGTGTCGTCAATTTACTGGTCGCAAGTTCAAATTCTTTATATCCCTTTGATACAAGATACTTGAGAGCCTCCCACCGTCTTTCACCTGCCACGATTCTATATTCGCCCATTTCGCACGGTGCATATACAAGTTCGAGGTTCTGTTTCAGTCCATACATGAGGATGTCTCCTGCCAGTTCCTCAATCTGCTCTACACTGTAAAAATTCATATCATTCCGGTACATCTTGAAAATTGAGATGTCCTTTGTCCGGAATCTTGCTCTCGGAGATTCGTCAATCCCCGCTTTGCTGTTCTTGTTGAGTGCGTCTTTCACGCTGAATCCTGCTGCCATCTGTTCAACCTCCTGTCATTACTCTGTGAGTTTCTGTTTCTTTGTCTCTGTACGCTCGACGTTGATTTCACCCTTTGCATTCTGTGAAATTGATGCTTTGACCCCCCCTCGGAGGTTCAGTGTGACCTTTGCAAGTCCTCCGGTGTAAATCTCCTCGACTGCTGCCTTTAAGATGTTTACGATGCCCTCACCGCATCTCTTGTCCGGTGCTGCATTCTCTCCAAACAAGGCAGATACATTCATCATTGCTTTTTCTTTTCTCTGTTTCTCTTTCTGATACTCGACCGCCTCTGTGCAGTTACATGTCATTGTTGCCTGTTCCTCTGCCTGTGGTTGCGTCAGTTCCTTGTCGGTCTCAATCTGTACCATCTGACCGCAAAACCTGCATTGTGCTGTTTTGATAATGTCTCCCATGCTTATTCCTCTCTTTCCGGTCTTATGCGACCTCATGCAATATTATTTTTCTGAATATGCTCTCGAATATTGGAACGGCGATGCTGTTTCCTGCTTGGTCGTATAGTGCTTTGTAATATTTCCCGTTCCTCTGCTGAACTGCTTTCGCTCTGTCGAAATCCTCGTCGGTATATCCCATCAATCGCCAACATTCCCGCTCTGTTAAATACCGATAACGTCCATCGCCTCGGTCGATGACTTGTGCAGGTGTCCGGTCTTGTCTTGTCGTGATTGTATATGCACAATCTGTGATAACCGTTGCCCTGCGGATGCCTTTTTCTCCGATGCAAGCAAGCACGGACGGTTGTGTCACATCGTAAACATCCGGAACGCTTGCGTCATCCTCAAGAAATTCCTGCAAGTTTCGCATCGGTGTCCTTATAAGGTCGTTAAACTCAAATCTCTCTCCGTTTAGAACAGAAACCGTGAACACTCGCTCTCTCGCCTGTGGCAATCCGAACTCCCTTGCATCCAGTACCTCAAAATTATTCGTATATCCCAACCGCTCCATTTCGACCATGTACCTGTCAAAATTCGGTCTCATGTACTTTGATTTCACATTCTTCACATTTTCCCATATTACATAACGAGGTCGCCATTCACCCATGTTCTCAATGATATGTATTGTCTCCCACATGAGGGAGGAACGTGTTCCGCTCCCCTCGTCTGAACCTTTTCCTCTGTTGATTCTGCCCTCGCCTGTGGCTTTTCCTTGATGCCCTGCAATGCTCATATCTTGACAGGGCGAACCGTGAATCAGAATGTCCGGTTTCAGATTCCATCCGACAACCGTTTGTGTTTTATATGCCAATTCCTCACGGAACATTGAATTGTACGAACGCACCGCCTTTTCATTGATTTCCACATAGTCGATTGCTTTCGTTGGAATGTTCAAATTTCTCAAGGCACATCGAGGCGAACCGATTCCTCCGAACAATTCTAAAATCTGAATCATGTGTCAACCTCCTATAATCAATGGAATCTCCTTGAGTTCCTCTGTTGACATCTCGCTGATTGCATAGTGAACCTCGCTCTTTGTATCGTCTATGAACTCAATAATCAGTTTTCTGATAATCTCTCCGTTTAAGATGATTTTTACTGTTCCTGCTGCCTGTTTTATGAGTGCATCCAGTTCCTCGTCCGAAATATCATCCGGAGAATCGTCTATTTTCTTCATTTCCTTGTCATATTCCTCTGTGTCAAGTTTTCCGACAATGTTCTTGAGTTTTCCTCTCAAATCGTTATACCATTGCTCACGTTCTCTCAATCTGTCGAGTTCTTCTATACTGATTGTTGCAGTTCCCTCAACTTTTCTCATGCTCTGCTGCCTCCTGTTCTCTCTTTTCAAGTTCCTCTTTTCCCAGTCTTATGAAATCTTTCAAATCCCTCACTCTGCGATTGTATGAATCCAGTGCTTTCTTTGCATTGTCATACTGCCATTTCAGAAAAAGTCATTGAGTTGTTCCCTCTTTTTCTTTCAGTTCTTTTTCTGCTTTTTCAATAGCCTCTTTCAAGTCTCCACTGAATTTGAATGTTGTTCCGTTCTTTTTATGCACCGCTCTCATTCCTGCCATGTCTACCCCTCCATTTCCTTGAGTAACTCATGCACAACGCATCTATAATCCTGTGACACGATTCCTCTCTTTGAAAATTTCGGGAGCGGAATCATCGCCGTTGTTGATTTCTCTGCAACGATGGAACGACGAATCGGTGTGACGAACATGTCAAATCCGGATTCTGTTTTCAACCATTCCTCCACCTCAAGAGAGGTCTTGTTTTTCTGTCGCATTGTCATGAGTGCCTTGATTCTCAAATCCGGATTGATGTCTCTCAAATCCTCAATCTGTTCCTCAAGGTTCTGCAATGCCTCGATTTCATATCCTCCGACCTTTACCGGAGCGATGACGAGTTCTGCTGCAATCAGAATGTTGATGACGACCATGTCAAGCAAGCGACCACAATCACAAATGCAATAATCGTATGCGTCAGATACTTCCTCCAATGCCTCACGCATCCTTGTGACTTGATTGTCCTCTGACTTGAGCAGCAGATTCATGTCGGTTTTCATGAGATAGCCATTCGCCGGAATGATGTCAATGTGTGAATAGTCGGTCGGTCGAATCAAATCGCCCGTTTTATATGTACCTCCGACACATTCATGTTTCTCAAGCAGTTCACTCATGCCGATTCCGTCCGGTTCATATACCCCGAACGTCTTTGATGTGTCTCCCTGTGGGTCTCCATCTAACACAAGCACTCTTTTCCCCTGCTCCTCGCCCAACATATAGGCGATTGAATCGGATGTCGTTGTTTTCCCGATTCCTCCTTTTGGTGACATTACTGCAATAATTTTCATGTCTTTTCCTCCTGTTTTCCTGTTATTGTCCTGTTATAAATAAATTGTGTAATACAGTTTCATTTGCAATTCTTGAAACTTGAAATCCGGCGTTTCGTCCGGTCGTAATGGTGACATGAGGTTCAATTCTTTCCACTTCCTGTGAGTAATCTCCGGAACTGCTCTGAATTTCACGACCGTGTCGTTTTTGTGTTGCTCATAGAGTGTGCAGTTCGTGTGACCGACCTCCGGTGCAAATAATGCAAGATACCCGACGAATATCTCCTCGTCTCCCTTGATGATTCGCAGCATGTCCGCACTCTCTAATGTGTTGAGTAAATCCGCAAGCGTCATGACCTGCCTCCCTTGACTTTCCCATCCTTGAGGATGCTGTTGTTCGGGATGCTCATGTTCAAATTCCTCTCCATGTGCAACGCATCCGATAGATTCAAATATTCCTCAATGACTTTGATTGCCTCCTCTGCTGAATAGCAGGTTGCGACGAAATGTCCTGCTGCTGCCATGTCTGCAAGGAACTCTTTTTGTGTGTCCTGCTGCCTGTTGTTACCGAATTTCATTTCAACGAACAATCCGCAGTATGAGCCTTTCGGATATGGGAGGCACAAATCAGAAACACCCGCCTTGACACCCATCTGCTTGAATTTGACTGCCTCCTGCTTGTTTCTGCTGCCTCCGTTCGGTACATGGAACAACCATCTCAATTCCGGATAACGGTTCATGTTCCAATTCGCCCACGACACAACATTGATTTGCTCTGTGTCCTCACTTCTCATTGCATATTTCATGTTCATTTGCCTTTGCCCTCCTGTCTGCATGTGTCATAATATTCGCAGAACAAACAAATGTGTCTGCAATCCTTGACCTTGAACATCCATGTGAACCGTTGCAGCTTGTACCGCAGTATGTACCCGATTTGTGCAATGTACGGATGTTTCTGTCTGTATGTTTTCATTTGTCCTGCTCCTCCATTTCTAAAATCATAAAAGCATGTATGAAAATGCTCTTGTGTTTCCTGCCGAACTGGTCTTTTGCCGGAGGCACTTCATGCATGTTCTCAATCGTTCTCTTTGCCTCCCACCATCGGCGTGTTTTCCCGTCTCTCGAAATCGGTTTGAAATGTACCTTGACCGTTCCCTTGACGACGGAAAACTGGTCTCTGTCTACCCGCAGGATGTCATCGAATCCCGCTGCCTTGACTGCTGCCTCTGCTTTTCGGAAATACCTCTCTTTCGATTCCGGTTTCCAGTCAAACCTCATTTCCCGACCACCTCCTCAATCTCTTTCATTCTCTGCATGATTGCCGTGTTGTATGAATAGACATACACGCCGTTGTTCCACAAATGTTCCCTTGCACCTCTTTCACCGTAGTTGTACGCTGCAAGTGCATCCTGCACCGTTCCGTATTTCTTGAGGAGATACGAGAGGAAATCAATCCCGACTTTCACATTCTGATATGGGTTCATGAGGTCGGTGCAGTTCAATTTCTGCATCCGGTCGGTGTGCCATTTCTCATATATCTGCATATATCCCTTTGAGTTCCCGTTGTCTCCGGTCTTGTCGAACTCATATCCGGATTCATACTCTATGATTGCCAATACAAGGGCATACGGAACATCGTTTTGCTTGCATAGACATCTTGTGTATATCTGCATTTTCTCCGGAAAATAGCCTTTGTCTGCATACTTCTCCGGCAGGTCGCAGAACACGAATCCCTCAAGGTCATCACTCCCCCAGTCCTCGGACATGGTGTCAAAAACCTTGTATTTGTCCTCGATACTCTCTGTCATCTGTGTCATTGTCTCCGGATTCTGTATCACTTCCACTTGCGTTGTCTCCGGTTTTTCCTCCTGCTGCTCCGGTTCTTTGACATTGAACAATATCACACAAAATCCTGTCAGCAATACCGCAATCAATGCGATGTGAAACGCATTATACAAACCTGCTCTTTTCAATGCCCGTCTTATCCGTCTTATTCGTCTTATTCGTCTTTTCACCTGTCGACCTCCTTTTCCGCATTCGTGCATGTATATAAAACATGCAGTTAAAATCGTTGTAGTACACTGCTGCATTTGTGAAATCCATGTCCGGATACCACTTTTTCAATATCTCCGGAATGGAATCTCTGTCCTTGACCATCTTGTCAACGAATGAGCCTATTTTTTTATAACTGCCTCCCGCTGCCGGACGTTTAGAATGAACGACCTTGATTCGTGGGTCTCTCAATCCCTGCGAACTGTTCCATCTCTTTTCCGACGGAACACGGTTCTTTTCCTCGACGATATAATTCGCCATACCGGACAGACCGTTTTCGTCCGTCTGCAATCGGCGAACCTCATTCCTGCTTGACTGTTTCCAACAGGATTCAACCGTCTCCATGTCTAACGCTCCATCCATGACAATGTGATGATGCCATCTGATTTCCGCATCCGGATTGTATGCGGTCACATAGACATATTTCGCATTCGGGAGACCTCTCTTTTTCCTCTGATAGTTGATGCGTCGGATATACTTTTGCACATTCTTGATTGCTGCATCCACATCCCCGTCCAGTGGGAGATGCTCGTCATCATAGGTCAATGTCATCCAAATATCACGGTCACTGAAATTCTCATTGATTAGTCTCTCAACGTATTTCCTTGCGTTCTTGTCATTCAGATTCTTTTGAGCCTTGTTGTTGTCTTTCTTGATAGTCCTCCCCTCCGGAGGTACTTCATCCATACTTCGGAACTGCGGATATATCTCAATTTCAAACTGGTCTCCTGCTGTTATCTCTTTGAGTGCATATATCACTTTCTTTCGATGTTGGAACAGGTTCTCAATGAACCATTCGTGCATGTCCTCCATCGCTTTGTTATATGCTGCCTCATAATCATACGGGATATATTGCATCCCTCTTTTTCTTGCCATCTGACACAATCCTCCTGTTATGTTTTCGTAGACTTGTTATTATCTATTACAAGGACGATAAAAGTTCCGAAAACCCTTGATTTTATAGACCTTTTCGGTCGCTTTTCAAGTTGCTTTTTTGTGTCAGATTTGCTATAATATTTCTATCAGTTAGCGACTGACACAATCAGTCGATACAAGGACGACCACTGCAATGGTTGTCCTTTTTCTTTTTCTTAATCTCTGTATTCTATTGTCATATTGCCGTCTTTTGCACATCTAATCTCCTTTGACATTCCCTCCGAAATTCCGAATTTTTCGCCGACAATGATTCCGTCGCATCTTCTCAATATGTCCATTCCTGCTGTCAATCCGATATTTCTTTCTTTTTCGTTTTCTTCTGACAAGCACTGCGTCATATATAAGTGAACTGTAATTGCAGCATCTCCTCTCAACAAAATCTCTCTCGTTAGTTCTTTCGCATATTCAATATTTCTTTTTAAAATTTTTTCGCTACCCGCATGATACGGTGAACATATATATATTATTTTCATTCATTTACCTCCTCGAATTTACCGACTTCATTTCCCCAACAATCCCATCCGGCTGCTGCCTGTCTTGCAAATAATTCAATTCGTGGCACATCGCCCGTGAACTCTACAATCCTTTTTCTAACTTCATCCGGTTTTTTGCTGTGTTCTTCTCTCACTGTTTCCACTAACTGTGATACCGTATGATGTACGCTCTTTTTCGGTGGTTTCCCTTTTGTCGCAATCAAACACACTTCACTATTTGATTTAGTATAGAATCCTATTCCCTTGAACCAACTACCGTTTTTATTTCTCTTTACCCAACAAAACCCAATTGTTTTGTATTCAAACCCCCACGCTTTGATTGTTGCAAGAGCCTCTTGCAATTTCGGGAAAGTCGCCCACATGAATAATATGCAGTTCTTGTCTGCAATTCTTTCAACTGGTAATTCCTCAATATCCTTTTGTTTCATCGTTTCGTAATGTGCTTTTGCTGCCCCCTGCTTTTTATTACACCACTGTTGATAAGACCATGGCGGGTCTGCATAGATTACATTGTATTTTTTGTTTGTGTTGTAAAGATTTACTTCCATTCTTTTTCCTCCTATTTGTCAGACACCTGCTGCAACAAGTGCCTTTTTCTTTGTTTTTGCTCCTGCTATGTACTGCCCCGCCGTTATGACGGGGTGTTTTCATTAAACGGCTGCAACCGCCTCTTTCTGTTCCCATCTGCGACGCTCCTCTGCTTTTCCTGCTGCCTTACCCTCGGCATACGCAGACATCACCATAATGGTCATTGATTTTCCCTCAAGGTCGTCAATATTCATGAATTTTTCTGCCATGCTCTCAATCACTGCCTTTTTCTCGTTTCTCGTCATTTTTCAACACCTCCTCGGATTCGTTCAATCTCTTTTTCTATGTTCTTTCCGGAATAATCTGCAAGCAGTTTTTCCGAAATGTGATACGTCCAAATCGAGGACATCTGCACCGCCGTTCCTATCGGGAGTTTTCCCTGCTGCATTGCTACCCTCACGAATTGCGGTGACACATTGAGGATTGCTGCTGCCTCTGTCGGCAATATTCGTCCTATATCCATCCTGTTTCCTCCTGTCGGTGGTTCTCTCGGTCTTTTCATCCCGTCCACCTCTTTTCCGGCAATGTATACCGTGTTGATGCTTTTCACATTAAAAATCATCGAAAACCTGTTGACCATCCACGCACTTTTTAGCAGGTGCGACCGCTGCCATGTTTCCCACGGTATCGCTGTACGATGTCTTTCGGCTTGCCATCGTCAGAGTGTCGGTTGCCATCCGGACACTGACGGGGCGACTGCTGCCCCGTTTCGGCTTTAATAAAAAGAATCTTTCTCCATTTCGTCGTCAACTTCTTTCGGTATCGGGATAGGCTCGAAATCATCGTTTTTCCCCTCCCAATAATCAAATAATTGTTGTATGTACTGATTCAACTCCTCTACTCTGCACATTTTTGCACCTCCTGTTCTTATTCGTTCACTATGTTCTGTATTCCTGCCATTGCTAACGCAAGAGTTGTCTTTCCTCCGTTTGCCTCTTTTCCTCTCCTCATTAACGCACTATGTATTTCAGACGGTAGATTTTTTGTTCCTGTTAAAACTGCGATGCATTCGTCGTATTCAAGAATGTTTATCAGTTCGAGAGCCTCTTTTACTGTGTTTAATTTGTCTATTGATTTGTTTACTAAATCCTGTCGTGTCATTGTTTTGTACCTCCTGTGTTCTTTGTAAGAACAGTATAATTCTTTGAAAGAACATTGTCAACACTTTTTTGTTCTTTGAAAGAACTTTTTTATTGATTTTTGTCTCTTTCGGTGTTATGCTTTAGAAAATAGAGGAGGTGATTTCACATGACACAAGGCGAACGAATCAGAGAAGTGCGAAAAACACTCGGTCTCACCCTTGAAAAATTCGGTGAGAAAATAGGAATGAAAAAGAACTCTGTCAGTCAAATTGAAAACGGAAAAAACTCCGTTACTGAACAGGTTGTCAAATCAATCTGCCGTGAATTTAATGTTGATTATATATGGTTGACTACTGGTGACGGTGAGATGTTCGTTGATACTGACGACGATTTCATCGAAAGAATTGACCGCATCATGGCAGGTGAGGACGATGCCCGCAAGAATCTTTTCAAGGCATTACTTGAGGCAAGTGACGAGGACATCGCAGCGTTTCAAAGAATCATAGATTTATTTGCATCAAAAAAAGACTGACAGTCTTTCAACTGCCAGTCTCATGGGTGTAGAGATACAACACGAATTTGTATATCCTCTTGAGGATGCGTTCGCTGTGTATCTTTCCGACTATTTCGACAATAGCCTCTTTGTAATTCAAGGGAGACACCACCCCCTTTCCGAATTGCATTGTATCATATATTTCCATGATTGTGGAAATATCGAGGTTGATTTCCATAATTGTGGAAATCGTTCCTCCTGCTGCCGGAATCTCGCTGCGTTATGGTACAATTATTTGTATTCGGATTCAAACAGGTCGGTGATGTTCACGCCTAATGCAATCGCTATCATTTCAAGTTGAAACAATGTCGGTGACACCTTACCATTTTCGATGTTGTTTATCGTGGATTTTCCGATTCCGGATTTCTTCGATAGCTCCATCAATGTGAACCCTTTTGAGGTTCTCACTTCCCACACAAGGATTTTCATTCTGCTCACCTCCTCTCTTGAGGAAAGTTTACAGAATGTTGATTTTATAGAAATGGAGGTGTGTTCATGAAATACGGTGTCAGAAAGCCAAACATTAAGAAAAGCATCAAGGCAAGAACAACAGGAAAAGTCAAACGGCAGGTCAAAAAGGCGGTCAATCCCCTTTATGGTAAAAAGGGAATGGGAATCGTCAACGACCCGAAAAAGGCGGCATACAACGCAGTGTATAACAGAACTACTGTCGGCGTGTCCGACATCGCAAAAGGATTGACGGCTGCAAACGGAAATCCTGCTGCATCCAGTTCCACAAATGCACCGCAGAAAAAGGAATACTCTGCAAATACATACAGTGTTTGTGGAATCCTCATGATTGTTCTCGGTGCTGTCCTTGCACTTTTAGGATTGATTCTATTGCTTGCTGTTCCGGTTGCCGGAATAATTGCTATTGTGTTCGGTGTCGCATGTGTTGTCATCGGTCGCAAGTATAGAAAAGTCGCAAAAGAACGCCGTGCAAATGAATAATGCACAATAAAAAAGACGACCCACACTGCAATGTGAATCGCCTTTGTGAAACCTCCGTCTCATGCTCCTGCAAAAAGCACCGACAGAATGTTCCTGCAAACACCATTCTATCATAAAACCGTGCTTTTTGCATTGGTTTTATTTTTTATACTCTTTTTTAGGATGGTGATTTTATGAAACTACCGAACGGATTCGGAACGGTTTACAAATTATCGGGAAATCGCCGGAATCCTTATGTTGCCAAAAAGACAAAAGGATGGGAAATTGACCCGAAAACAGGTAAATCAAAACAATTATATACGGTCGTCGGATATTACCCGACCCGTAAAGAGGCATTGACCGCACTTGCGGAGTTCAATGCAAATCCTTATGATGTTGATGCTGCAAAAGTCACATTCGAGGATGTATATGAGCGATGGTCTGATGAACATTTTCCGACCGTCAGTGATTCCAACGTCAAGGGTTATCGTGCAGCATGGGCGTTGTGTGATAAACTTGCACGGATGCGGTTTGTCGATGTCAAACTCGACCACCTGCAAATGATTGTCGATGAATCCGGCAAAAATTATCCAACACTCCGGAAATTGAAAGTCCTGCTCGGTCTGATGTATAAATACGCCGTGATTCATGAGATTATTCCAAAAGAACGGAATCTCGTTGAATACCTCGACATCAAAAAGGCAGGAAACCCGAACGCATACAACCGGAAACCTTTTTCAAAAACAGAGGTCAAAAAGATATGGGATGTCAAGGATTCAAATATATATTATACCGTCATCCTCATGCTGATATATACCGGATGCAGAATCGGCGAACTCCTCGACCTCAAGAAAGAAAATGTGAACCTTGAGGAAAGATATTTCAAGATTGTCGCCTCGAAAACTGCTGCCGGAATCCGTACCGCTCCAATCTCTGAAAAGGTTTATCCGTTCTTTGAATACTGGTACAACCTCAATGATTGCGAATATCTCCTCTCTACTCCGGAGGGTGAACATTTCAAATACCGGAATTATTATGATTCGTACTGGTCGCCACTTATTGAGACCCTCGGAATGAAACACCGTCCTCACGATACCCGTCACACATGTATTTCCATGTTGACGGTTGCCGGAGTGTCAGACAAGGTCATCAAGAAAATTGTCGGTCATAAAGGGCAGGGCGTGACAGAGGTCGTATATACACATTTTGAAATCGAGGAACTAATTGACGCTATCAACAAAATATAGAGGTGTGCCATGAATAGAACTGAATACAAAAACAATTTCGGGCGTGAGCATTACGAACGAATCAATCTCGTTGTACCTAAAGGCATGAAAGACATCATCAAGGCTCTTGCATCCAGTAAAGGAATGTCGGTCAATGCGTACATGCAAGACCTTGTCAGAAAAGACCAATGCGGTTTATTTGATACAATGCAGATTGCAGAAAAGAACAGAGACATGATTTCCGGAATCACCGGAAACATGCACGACGGATATGACATCATTTTCAAGGACGGTCATTCCTGCCATTGCAGGACGAAAAAGGATGTCCGGTCATGTATCATTGAATACTGCAACGAAAAGGGCGATTGATTCGTCCTTTTTTATTGCGAAAATGTGTCTTACACAAGACTTGCAATGTCTTACACAAGACAGTGTTTTCCGTGTTAGTTACCTGTTAGTTATGTGTTAGTTACCGTTGAAATTTCGTGTGTTTTTGTGGTGTCTGATAGATTTATCGGAATATAAAGAAATCCCCGAAAACTCGATGTTTTCGGGGAAATTTGCTCTTTTCTGATATTCGTTTGAATTATCGTTTTGAGAACTGTGGAGCACGACGAGCTGCCTTTAAACCGTACTTCTTTCTTTCCTTCATTCTTGGATCTCTTGTTAAGAAACCAGCCTTCTTAAGTGATGGACGGTATTCTTCTGAATCAACCTGAAGAAGAGCTCTTGAGATACCGTGTCTGATAGCACCAGCCTGACCTGTGTATCCGCCACCGTGTACGTTAACGATTACATCATACTTGTCAGCTGTCTCTGTAAGAACTAATGGCTGCTTAACTACAACCTTAAGTGTTTCAAGACCGAAATATTCATCAAGTGATCTCTTATTTATTGTAATATTACCATTACCTGGTACTAAATATACTCTAGCAATACTGCTTTTTCTTCTACCTGTTCCGTAGAACTTTCCGTTTGCTTTCTTAGCCACTGTTAATTCCTCCTTATGATATGTCCTTTAATTAAAACTTTAAAACTTCTGGCTTCTGAGCTGCCTGTTCATGATCTGGACCTGCATATACATGAAGCTTTGTGTACATCTGTCTTCCTAAAGGTCCCTTTGGAAGCATACCCTTAACAGCAAGTTCAATAACTCTTTCTGGATGCTTTTCCATCATCTCCTTAAGAGTTGTTTCTTTCATACCACCTACATAATCTGAGTGATTGTAGTAAATCTTCTGATCTAACTTCTTACCTGTAACCTTAATCTTTTCAGCGTTGATTACGATAACGTTGTCACCACAGTCAAGGAATGGTGTATAAGTAGGCTTATTCTTACCTCTTAATACAGCAGCAACCTGTGATGCTAAACGACCTAATGTATAATCTGCAGCATCTACAACATACCATTTTCTTTCGATGTTAGATGCACTAGCCATATAAGTACTCATTAGTTTTCCTCCTAAATATTGCTTAAATGCATAATTAATTGTTCTAATTAAATAAATGTTAATATATATTAAATGCTTCTCCGGGGCATATGGTGAAACACCTAATTCTGATTAACTTATGTCAAGGCGCACTTATCACGCCACATTAAAGAATTATATAACACACAGCCTTGTGTGTCAATCAGAAAATGTATTTTTACCATATAATTTTGAGGAAATTATCCACAAAGATTTTATTCTGCAATATATTTATCAACAGCCTGAGTTAAAAATATAAACTATGTATTAGATTATCACAATTACAAATATCAAGAATTACAGATACTCTATTCTCATAAGCGTAAGCCCCTGCGGTGGTGCTGTCTGGCCTGCCTGTGTCCTGTCCTTTGCATCAAGCATTTCCTTTACATACTCTGGATTAAATTTCCCTTTTCCGACCTGTATAAGCGTTCCTGCTATTATTCTTACCATATTATATAAGAAACCATTACCTGTAACTGTTATTAATATTTCATCACCTTTTCTATCTACATCAAGCGAATATATCTTCCTTACGGTTGTTTCTGTCTGTGTACGCACACAACAGAAGCTCTTAAAATCGTGTTCTCCTACAAGATACTTTGCCGCCTCCTGCATTTTAGAAATATCAATATTCCCTGGTACATTCCATGTATAATTACGTTTCTTAGGAAGTCCAAACTCCGTATTTAATATACTGTAGCAGTATGTCTTTCTTGTATCACAGTGTCTTGGATGAAAATCAGATTCTACCTCATCTGACTGCTGTATTATTATATCTTCAGGAAGGTACCTGTTAAGTGCATATGTGAACTTGTCTGCTGGTATGCTTGAAGCAGTATCAAATACAGCGACATTTCCTAATGCGTGAACTCCTGCATCGGTTCTGCTCGCACCTGTTACATGGACATTTTCACCTGTAAGCGCGTATATAGCTTCATCGAGCTTTTTCTCAATTGTCGGTGCGTTAGGCTGTATCTGCCAGCCCGAATAATTCGTACCATCATATGCAACCCTTAATCTTATTCTTTTCATTCACTCCTCCTTAATTTTTTTACACACTTATTATTAATAGATACATACACTTCCTATTAATATCTTCACTTACTTGTCATTAATCCTTCCGCGTACTTCTCTCTAATCTCTTTACATACTTGTCATTAATCTTTCTGCACACTTCTCTCTAATCTCTTTACATACTTGTCATTAATCTTTCTGCACACTTCTCTCTAATTCCTCACTTCTTAACATAAAAGGGACTGCCGCCTCAGACATAATCTATATAATACGCAGGTTAATACAACATTTCCTGACTTCCTACTATATAAATAATGCTTCGTGCTACAGCCCCTTTTAGCGACTTACTATGCAGCTATAATCTTGACAATGATAATAACTCCAAGGTACAGAACCATACTGATATAGGCAATTCTGTCTCTCTTTTCATATTTTAAAGGCTTCATCTTTGTCCTGCCCTCTGAACCGTGATAACATCTTGCTTCCATTGCCATTGCAAGCTCATTGGCTCTTCTGAAGGCTGACACAAATAATGGAACAAGTATTGGAACCATTGCTTTGGCTCTCTTTATAAGACTTCCATTCTCAAAATCCGCACCTCTTGCCATCTGTGCTTTCATAATCTTATCAGTTTCCTCTATAAGAATTGGTATGAATCTTAATGCTATCGACATCATCATCGCTATCTCGTGAACCGGTACTTTGATAACTTTAAGAAATCCAAGCCCCTTCTCAAGGCCGTCTGTTAAGTTATTAGGCGTTGTAGTAAGTGTCATCAATGATGTGCCTACAATAAGATATATAAGCCTTACAACCATAAATATAGCCATTTTAAGACCCTGATAAGTTATTGTCAGCTTCCATATCTGTATAAGCACGTCTCCCGGTGTCAGAAACAGGTTAAACACCGCACTTATAATAATCAGTATTACTATTGATTTAAGTCCTCTAACCATAAATTTGAGAGGAATTCTGGACATTTTAATAACTACCGCCAATGCTACCGTGACAACAGCATATATCCATATATTCATTCCCATAAACAACGAAATTATAAAGATAAGAGTACCCATAAGCTTAACTCTTGGGTCTAATCTGTGAATGACAGAATCAGCTTTATAATATTGTCCAATTGTTATATCTCTAATCATACAATCTCCATTCCTGCCTGTTAATATTACCGCTACGCCTTTGCATTACGCTTAAAATGTGACAGAATACTTTCTTTTGCTTCCGCAATTGTTATTGCATCTGGATTTACATTTATTCCAGCCCTTATAAGGTCATTCATTATATAAGTAACCTGTGGTGCTGCAAGTCCTATCTGCTCTAACTGTCTGTAATGTCTGAATACATTTTGTGGTGTATCATCATATTTTAATACGCCATCATCCATAACCATAATTCTGTCAACATATTTGGCTACATCTTCCATACTGTGAGATACCAGGATTACAGTAATTCCAGTTTCTTCCCTTAAGTATTTAAGGCAGTCTAAAATGTCATCCCTTCCTTTAGGGTCAAGTCCTGCTGTTGGTTCGTCTAATATAAGAACCTCCGGCTTCATAGCAAGCACGCCAGCTATTGCAACTCTCCTCTTTTGTCCGCCTGACAAATCAAATGGCGACTGATAATAAAGATTCTCATCAAGCCCGACAAGTCTTAAGCTCTCAAAGGCTCTAAGCTCGTATTCCTGTCTTGATAAACCTAAATTCTTAGGTCCAAAGCACACATCTTTAAATATGTCTGTTTCAAAAAGCTGGTGTTCCGGATACTGGAATACCAGTCCGACCTTACTTCTTAATTCTTTCATATTAAATCCAGCATCATATATATCTTGTCCATTAAAATATATATGTCCCTCTGTCGCCTTAAGCAGCCCATTAAGGTGCTGGATAAATGTGGACTTACCAGAACCCGTATGTCCTATAAGACCTACAAATTCTCCGTCATTAATTGCACACGACACATTGTCCAGAGCTCGTCTTTCAAAGCCTGTTCCTGCTTCGTATACATAACTGATTTTATCAACAATTATTGACATTGCACTCTCCATTCTAATGTACATTCTGCCCACTGGCAGTAACATCATTTTTATTTATCCAGTCTTTTTAATTCTTCCACTAATTCTTCATTTCTTATTATGCCATCTTTAATAGGAAGACCTGCCTTTTTTAATTCATAAGCAAGTTCCGTCACTTGTGGCACATCAAGCCTCATACTCTTTAACATCTCAACCTGTGTGAATATCTGCCTTGGAGTTCCGTCCATTACAAGCTTTCCACCATCCATTACATACACATAATCTGCATCTATTACTTCTTCCATATAATGCGTTATAAGTATTATAGTAACATTTTCTTTTCTGTTAAGCTCGTGAAGAACATTTAATACTTCTTTTCTTCCAAGAGGATCAAGCATTGCTGTAGGCTCGTCTAACACGATACATTTAGGTTTCATAGCTACTATGCCTGCTATTGCGACACGCTGTTTCTGTCCACCTGAAAGCTTATTAGGAGAAGCACTACGAAACTGATACATTCCAACCGCCTTAAGGCTTTTTTCTACTCTTTCCCATATTTCTTCTGTTGGAACGCCTATATTCTCTGGTCCAAATCCTACCTCTTCATCTACAAGTGTACCAACTATCTGATTATCCGGATTCTGAAATACCATTCCTGCTGTCTGTCTTATTGAAAGTGTATTGCCGCTGTCTTTAGTATCCATTCCATCGACATACACTGTTCCCTCTGTCGGCATAACAAGGGCATTAAGATGCTTGGCAAATGTTGATTTGCCTGAACCATTATGTCCAAGCACTGCAACAAAATCTCCTGCTTTAATATCTATATTTACATTATCAACTGCTGTAGTTATCCCCTCAACATTACCCTCTTCATCTCGTCTTATATATTCAAATGTCAAATTCTTCGCTTCTACTATTCCCATAACAGTCTCCTGTTCCAGTATTCCAGACATTTCCGGACATACTTGCTGATATTATATCTTCACAGTTAATTTCCCTGTAATGATACATTTTTATTCTTTCTTTCAAATAATTGCATATTACTATATAACTTTATAAAAATCAATTTTATATACTAAATTCATTGAAATAACGTGAAAAAATACAAAACTTTCTAATATGTAATTCAACCTTAAAAAAGCGGATATGAGTTACCCCATATCCGCTAATAATACGCAATGATGTAATTATACTAATTCAAGAAGAACTTCCATTGCTGCATCACCTTTTCTTAAGCCAATCTTAACGATTCTTGTGTAGCCACCCTTACGGTCAGCATACTTAGGTGCGATTTCGTCAAATAACTTATTAGTAAGGTCAACAGTCTTAGTATTCTTCTTCTTTCCAGCAGCATCAGCAGGAACTTCTGTTACCTTGTAAAGAACCTTATCCATCTGCTTTCTAGCGTGAAGCTTTGAAGGGAGATCCTTCTTGATTTCCTTCTCTACTGTTTCATATACAGTAACCTTCTTGCCATCAACAACTTCCTTAACTCTCTTGCCATCAGCATCCTTCTTTGCAACCTTAGCAGATACTGTAACTGTTTCGTAGTTGTCCTTTTCCTTAACTGCAAGTGTAATAAGCTTTTCAGCCTGCTTACGAACTTCCTTAGCTCTTGCTTCTGTTGTAACAATCTTACCATTCTCGATTAAAGCTGTTACCTGGCTTCTTAATAAAGCCTTTCTCTGGCTTGATGTTCTACCAAGCTTTCTATACTTTGCCATTGATTTAACCTCCATTTGTAACGTCTATACACGCGCATATGGTCTTACTGTATAGATGTTTTTTCTACAAACTCTAATATTACGCTTTAATTTTTAGTCTTCACTAGATCTAAGATGTAAATTTAACTGCTTAAGCTTTAAAAGCACCTCATCTAAAGACTTCTTACCAAGGTTTCTAACCTTAATCATATCATCTGGTGTCTTATTGCAGAGTTCTTCAACAGTGTTGATACCTGCTCTTCTAAGACAGTTAGATGAACGAACTGATAATTCAAGGTCTTCAATACTCATTGAAAGAACCTTAGTTGACTCATCAACCTGCTGTTCAACCATAATCTCTGCGTTAGCAGCATTCTCTGAAAGGTTAATGAAGCCCTTAAGATGCTCACTAAGAACCTTAGCTGCAAGGCTTAATGCCTCATCTGGAGCTATTGTTCCATTAGTAAATATATCAAGTGTAAGCTTGTCAAAATCTGTATCCTGACCTACTCGTGTATTCTGAACAGCCATATTAACTCTCTCTACTGGTGTGTAGATTGAATCTACAGCGATAACGCCAACTGGCTGGTCTTCTTTTTTATTTCTTTCTGAACTTACATAACCACGTCCGTTAGTGATTGTAAGTTCCATAATTAACTTGCTGTCTGCACCATTAAGATGTGCAATAACAAGATCTGGGTTAATAATCTCTATATCAGGGTCTACCTGAATATCAGATGCTCTAACTACACCCTCGCCTACGAACTCAATATGAGCTTCCTTAGGCTCAACGGAATTACCATTGTTCTTGATTGATAACTGCTTGATGTTCATCACTATCTCAGTAACATCTTCCTTAACACCAGGAATTGAGCTGAATTCATGAAGAACGCCCTCAATCTTGATACTGCTTACTGCTGTACCAACTAATGAAGAAAGCATAATTCTTCTTAAAGAATTACCAAGAGTAAGTCCATAACCTCTTTCGAGCGGTTCAACGACAAATCTACCATACTTTCCATCTTCTGACTGCTCAGTCATCTCAATCTTTGGCATCTTGAAATTAAAATCTGCATCAACCATGTATAGCCCCTCCTTTTATGGGTTTTAATAAGTTTATTCCTTCTATCCATAAGACAACAGAACGCATATATAGCATTCTGTTGTCTTATATAAACGTATCTGTCCACAAGCAACCTGCAAACTGAAACGTCTAAACATTTAATTAATGGATTACTTAGAATATAACTCGACGATAAGCATCTCGTTTACAGGAACGTCAATAGCTTCTCTTGTAGGTAATGACTTAACAGTACCCTTAAGTGCTTCCTTGTCAGACTCTAACCACTCTGGAACTAATCTTCCGTTAGTAGCTTCAAGTACTTCCTTGTATCTAGCACAAGACTTTGACTTTTCTCTGATTTCAATAACATCTCCAGCCTTAACTAAGTATGAAGGGATGTTTACACACTTGCCATTAACAAGTACATGCTTGTGGTCTACGATCTGTCTTGCTTCTTTTCTTGTTCTAGCAAAACCTAATCTGAAGATAACATTATCAAGTCTGAGTTCAAGAGTAATCATAAGGTTCTCACCAGTCATACCCTTCTGCTTCTCAGCCTTCTTATAATAATTTCTGAAAGGCTTCTCTAATACGCCATAGATGAACTTAGCCTTCTGCTTTTCGCGAAGCTGTAATCCGTATTCGCTGATCTTTCTTCCAGCATTCTTAGCCTTTCTTCTAGACTTCTTATCTATTCCTAAATATAAAGGATCTAAATCAAGAGATCTACATCTCTTGAGCACAGGTGTTCTATTAACTGCCATTGTAATCTTACCTCCCTAAATTAAACTCTTCTACGCTTTGGTGGACGACAACCGTTATGTGGAACTGGTGTAACATCCTTAATACTTGTAACTTCGAGACCACAAGCTGAAAGGGCACGAATAGCTGCCTCTCTACCTGAACCTGGTCCCTTAACCATAACGTCTACAGACTTTAATCCGTGAACTAATGCAGCCTTTGTTGCTGTCTCTGCTGCCATCTGTGCTGCATATGGAGTAGACTTCTTAGATCCTCTGAATCCGAGTCCACCTGCTGATGCCCAAGATAAAGCATTACCTTCTGCATCTGTTAAAGTAACGATTGTATTATTGAAAGATGACTGAATATGTGCCTGTCCTCTTTCAACGTTCTTCTTAACACGCTTCTTTGTCACTTTTTTTGTAACTTTCTGAGCCATGATAAATAACCTCCTGTGAGTTTAACAATTTAACAATTATTATTTCTTCTTATTAGCTACTGTCTTCTTAGGTCCCTTGCAAGTTCTTGCATTAGTCTTAGTCTTCTGACCTCTAACTGGAAGACCCTTTCTATGACGAATTCCTCTATAACATCCGATTTCCTTTAATCTCTTGATGTTCATGGCAACTTCTCTTCTTAAGTCACCTTCTACTAAATGCTCTGGATCTGCATCTATAACTTTAGCGATCTTTGCAACTTCTTCATCTGTTAAATCCTTAACACGAGTATCTGGATTAACACCAGCCTCTGCAAGAATCTTAGTTGCTCTAACTCGTCCAATACCATAAACATAAGTAAGTCCGATTTCGATACGTTTTTCTCTTGGTAAGTCTACACCTGAAATACGAGCCATGTGTTCTTTAACCTCCGTTAATCAAATATATATGTTATTAATAAATTACCGTGTAGTGATTATACATACGCAGCCCGTCAGTTGCCTGCCGTCTGAAATGTGTGCGTTGCCATAACAACTACTATATAAAATAGCAATGTCCACCTTACAACTTAGCCGGGTGGTTCATCGCTGCAGCCGCAAAACTACATTGTCTGTCTATCATAGTGATTAGATAGAACAAACATCAATGTTATGACATCAACTAGTGATATCGATATCATAACGCACAAACATGAGAAGTATCAGCTACTTCTCTCCATAAGGATTAACCCTGTCTCTGCTTGTGCTTAGGGTTCTCACAAATAATCATGATTCTACCCTTTCTCTTAATGACTTTGCATTTTTCACAAATTGGTTTAACTGATGATCTAACCTTCACTGCAAAAGCCTCCTTTCAGACAAGTTCGTTGACTATTATAGCATAGTCATATTTTTAAATGCAAGCTAAAATTGCAATTTAAAACAAAAAAATTTGCACAAAAATATTATATATTTTTAGATGTTTTTTGAAATAATTACTTATCTCTCCAGATAATTCTTCCCTTAGTAAGATCATATGGAGAAAGCTCTATCGTTACCTTATCGCCTGGAAGAATTCTGATAAAGTTCATTCTTAACTTTCCACTGATAGTTGCAAGTATCTGATGTCCATTCTCAAGTTCCACCTTAAAAAATGCATTAGGTAACTTCTCAACAACTTTTCCTTCGATTTCTATTACATCTGCCTTTGACATATTTGCCTCCTTATTATTAAATCTCTGTTTGCTTTACCTGTTATTATACTTCTTAATTGCAAGTTTAATATCTTCATTGGTCAGCTTAATATTACGACTTATCTTGTCTTTTATTGTATCGTCACATATTTTGATAAGCTGAATATGTTTTAACTTTTTCTTTTTAGGCTCATCAACCTGCCTGAGCCTGCCATCAGTTACATATACATATTCATTATCAACACCTGTAATAACATATGTTAATCCCTTATCGTGCCCTGCTAATGATGTAGCAAAATATCCTATATAATTATTCAAATCCTGCCCTCCATTATCAGTTATTCTACTAATGATAGTATTTCTGGTCCAGCTTTCGTTACAAGCACAGTATTCTCATAATGTGCTGATAATGAATGGTCAAATGTTGATGCTGTCCAGTCATCATCTAACCATCTGACTTTATAATCGCCTGCTGATACCATAGGTTCAATCGCAAGTGTCATCCCCTCATAAAGCCTGATACCTCTTCTGTCCTGTCTGAAATTAGGTATCTCTGGTTCTTCGTGAAGTTCTGTTCCTATTCCGTGACCTACAAGATCTCTGATAACTCCATATCCAAACGACTCATTATATTGTGCAATTGCATTGGAGATTTCATATAAGTGGCATCCTTCTTTGGCATATTTAATACCCTCGAAGAAACTTTGTCTTGTCACTTCTATCAATTTAGCCGCTTCATCGCTTATCTTTCCAATACCGTAAGTTCTTGCGGCATCAGAATGATAACCCTTGTGTATCACTCCTGCATCAAGGCTTACTATGTCGCCTTCTTTTAATACACGCTTCTTTGATGGAATTCCGTGTACTATCTCGTCATTGACTGATACACATATTGCGGCTGGATACCCCTGATATCCCTTAAATGAAGGAATACATCCGTAGCTTCTTATCATTTCCTCGCCAATCTTATTAATATGATAAGTTGTAACACCCGGTTTACATTCCTTTTCAAGTTCATTAAGGACTGTTCCAAGTATCTTGCCAGCTTCTCTCATTAATTCGATTTCGCGTTGTGATTTAACTGTTACAGACATATTCAGCCTACTTTCCTAAAACATCAACAATTGCATTAAATACATTTTCCATTGACTGTGTACCATCAACCTCAGCTAATACACCCTTCTTTGAATAGTAATCAATCAATGGCTGTGTCTGCTCATGATATACAGATAACCTGTTCTTAACTGTTTCTGGCTTATCATCATCTCTTAATATAAGCTTTTCACCACAAGCATCACATATGCCTTCAACCTTAGTAGGATTGAACTCGATATGGTATGTTGCACCACAACCAACGCAAGCTCTTCTTCCTGACATTCTGTTGATAATATTTTCGTCTGGAACTTCTACGTTAATAGCGTAGTCTACTGTTTCATTATTAGCAGCAAGTGCCTTATCAAGTGCTTCTGCCTGAGGTATTGTTCTTGGGAAACCATCTAATACGTATCCATTAGCACAGTCAGCTTCCTTAAATCTATCCATTATAAGGTCTACAACTAATTCGTCTGGTACAAGCTCACCCTTGTCCATATATGTCTTAGCTTTCTTGCCAAGTTCTGTATTATTCTTGATATTTGCTCTGAAAATATCTCCTGTTGAAATATGAGGAATTGAGTATTTTTCAGCTATTTTCTTTGCCTGTGTTCCCTTACCAGCTCCAGGAGCTCCTAACATAATAATCTTCATATGTTTACCTCATTTCTTTTTTATATACAAAGGACTCGCCCAACATTACTGTCAGGCAAGTCATCTAATACTTATAAGCTATTCGCTTAAGAATCCTTTATAATAACGATTAACCATCTGCGATTCAATCTGCTTTAATGTTTCAAGTACAACACCAACGATGATGATTACTGATGTTCCACCAAATGAAACGCTTGCATTAAAGAACCCTGTACACATAATAGGTATTAATGCGATGATGAGTAATCCAACTGCACCTACGAATACGATGTAGTTTAATATATTATTAAGATAATCACTAGTAGACTTACCAGGTGTTATGCCAGGAATAACTCCACCAGCTTTCTTTAAGTTATCAGCTACTTCAATTGGATTAAATGTAATTGATGTATAGAAGTATGCAAATATTATAAGCAATACAATATACAATATTAACCCAATAGAATACTTAGGTGCTGATATTCTGCACCAGTATGAAGAGCTTAAATATCTGGTCCATTCGTATGACTTTCCAAATAACTGTGCAATAATTACAGGGAACTGCATAAGTGATGATGCGAAAATAACAGGCATTACACCAGCAGTATTAACCTTTAAAGGTATGTTAGTTGACTGTCCGCCAAATGTCTTTCTGCCACTAACCTTCTGTGAATACTGAACAGGAATTCTTCTCTCTCCATCCTGTAAGAAGCATACTAAAACTACCATTACAACAAGAATTGCAATAATAATTGCAGCTGCTAATACACCCTTTGCAATAGTTCTAGGTGCAACAAATGTGCTATACAACGTAGCAAAATCACTTGGCATACCAGAAATAATGTTAATTAAAAGTACAATTGAGATACCATTACCAACACCATTTTCGGTAATTCTTTCACCAAGCCACATAAGCATTGCAGAACCTGCTGTAAGTGCTGCAACAACTACGATTATGCTTACAATATAATGCAATGTACTAAAGCCCTGATATCCCTTGATAAGTCCAGATCTACCAAAACCTACAGCCATAGCTATACTCTCTATAAGAGCGAGGGCAATTGTTACATATCTTGTAATTGCTGCAATCTTCTTTCTACCATCTTCACCTTCTTTTTGCATTTCCTCTAACTTAGGAATTGCAATAGCAAGAAGCTGCATAATAATAGATGAAGTAATATATGGCGTTATGCTTAACGCAAAGAGGGACATTCTTTCGAATGAACCTCCTGTAAATGCGCTAAGATAGCTCAAATCACCAGTATTAATTCCACTAAGTAAGCTACTGAAATACTCTGTATCTACTCCCGGAATAGGAAGCAAACTTCCTACTCTAACAACAACAAGAATCATAAGAGTATATAAAATCTTTTTTCTTATGTCTTTGTTCTTAAAAGCGCCTACAAGTGTCTTTAACATATTAGATCACCTCGCAAGAACCACCAAGAGCTTCGATCTTTTCCTTTGCAGAAGCACTGAAAGCGTTAGCCTTAACGTTGAGTTTCTTTGTGAGTTCACCATTAGCAAGAATCTTAATACCATCCTTAGGATTTTTAACGATACCTGATTCAATTAATGTATCAACTGTAACTTCTGCACCATTATCAAATCTTTCTAATGTGCTTATGTTAATAGCAACAAATTCCTTACGGTTTCTGTTAGTGAAACCTCTCTTAGGAATTCTTCTATATAATGGCATCTGGCCACCTTCGAAACCTGGTCTTGGTGCTCCTGAACGAGCTTTCTGTCCCTTATGACCCTTACCAGCAGTCTTGCCGTTACCAGAGCCATGTCCACGACCTCTTCTGAAATTATCACTCATTACTGAGCCCTCTGCTGGGCTTAAATTAGATAAATCCATCTTTGCACCTCCTTATCCGATTTATTAATTAAATTTCTTCTACCTTTAACATATAACCAATCTGCTGAATCTGTCCTCTTGTTGAAGCATTGTCTGGAAGTTCTACTGTCTTATGCATCTTTGTAAGACCCATAGCTTCAACAGTTCTTCTATGCTTTGGAACAGCACTGATTGGAGACTTAACTAAAGTTATTCTTAACTTCTTATCAGCCATTTTAACCTCCATCTGTCAATAACGACTATATCAATGTTTATTTGTTAATTAGCCAAGGATCTCGCTAACAGACTTTCCACGAAGTCTTGCAACTTCTTCTGGAGTCTTCATAGACTTAAGACCTTCTATTGTTGCTAATACAGCATTCTGCTTGTTATTAGAACCAAGTGACTTTGTACGGATATTCTTAATACCTGCAAGTTCAAGTACTGAACGAGCTGGACCACCTGCGATGATACCAGTACCTTCTGGAGCCTTCTTAAGAAGAACTGTTGCTCCTCCGAACTTTCCGATGAAGTCATGTGGAACTGATGAATTCTCGTCCATAGGAACTTCTACTAAATGCTTAATGGCATCTTCTTTTCCCTTACGGATAGCTTCAGGAACTTCAGCTGCCTTACCAACACCAGCGCCAACATGTCCGTTGCCGTCACCAACAACAACTAAAGCTGCAAAACGCATGTTACGTCCGCCCTTTACAACCTTTGTTACACGCTTGATTGATACTACATTATCTCTTAATTCTAAATTGCTAGCATCAATTATTGTACGTTTCATACTGTTTGTTTCTCCCTTCCGCTTAGAATTCAAGGCCAGCTTCTCTTGCTGCCTCTGCTAATGCCTTTACTTTACCTTCATATACAAATCCGCCTCTATCATAAACGACAGTTGTAATACCTTTTTCTAATGCCTTCTTAGCAACTACTGTACCAACTACTGTAGCAGCTTCAACGTTATTAGTCTTTTCAAGTTCTGCCTTTACGTCCTTATCAAGTGTTGAAGCAGAAACAAGTGTCTTACCAACTGTGTCGTCAATAATCTGAGCGTACATATGATTATTGCTTCTAAATACAGCTAAACGTGGTCTTTCTGCTGTACCGCTGAAACGATTACGTAATTTTCTATGTTTATTTTCACGAACTACTGTTCTTGACTTCTTACTAACCATTTTGTATTCACTCCTTTAATTATTTCTTACCAGTCTTACCAACCTTACGTCTAATAACTTCATCAGAGTACTTGATACCCTTGCCCTTATATGGCTCTGGAGCTCTCTTAGCTCTGATTTCAGCTGCGTACTGGCCAACTTTTTCTTTACTAATACCTTTTACGATGATAACGTTAGTACCATCAACAGTTGTTTCGATTCCTTCTGGATCTTCCATTTCAACTGGATGAGAGTAACCTAAAGCTAATACAAGCTTCTTACCCTGCTTCTGAGCTCTGTAACCAACACCGTTGATTTCAAGCTTCTTCTCATATCCTTCTGTAACACCGATTACCATATTATGAATTAATGTTCTTGTTAATCCGTGTAATGACTTCATCTTCTTTAAGTCGTTAGGTCTAGAAACAACGATTTCTGAACCTTCCATCTTAATGTCCATCTCTGCAGGTAAAACTCTTTCAAGTGTACCCTTAGGACCCTTTACAGTCACTTTGTTATTTTCTGCAATCTCAACAGTAACACCTGCTGGGACAGCGATAGGCATTCTTCCTATACGTGACATGCCGTGCACCTCCTAATTTTGATTAAGAAAACACTTTAAAAATAGGAACGTGTTTTCTTTGTGAGTGAGTATCTATTATAAATTACCAAACGAAGCAGAGAACTTCTCCACCAACGCCCAGCTTTCTAGCTTCCTTATCTGTTACAACACCTTTGTTTGTTGAGATAATTGCAACACCAAGACCACCGAGAACTCTTGGAAGTTCATCCTTGCTAGCATAAACTCTAAGACCTGGCTTAGAAATTCTCTGGAGACCTGAGATAATCTTTTCATTCTTATCAGCACCGTACTTTAATGTAACACGGATGTCGTTGAAATTACCATTCTCAACAAGCTCATAAGACTTGATATAACCTTCATCTAAAAGAATCTTAGCTATAGAAAGCTTCATCTTTGAAGATGGGATATCAACTGTGTCGTGCTTTGCTGTGTTTGCATTACGAATTCTTGTAAGCATATCTGCAATTGGATCTGTCATTTTAAATGTTCCTCCTTAAATAATTCACTGGTTTCCCTTACCGGGACTACGTCAATTGTTCATGCATATATAGCATACGGCAGTACGCCGTATAACTATGTTAATGCATATATATCAAGGTAATAGTGGCAAACCACTGTTGATTAATTACATATTGTAATTATCAATTCATCTTACCAAGATGCCTTCTTAACTCCTGGGATCTGACCCTTGTAAGCTAATTCACGGAAGCAAATTCTGCAGATTCCGTACTTTCTTAAAACAGAATGTGGACGACCACATATTGTACAACGTGTATAAGCTCTTGTAGAGAACTTAGGTGCTCTCTGCTGCTTAACCTTCATTGAAGTCTTAGCCATTAAAATTTACCTCCTATAATTAATTCTTGAAAGGCATGTTGAACATTCTAAGTAATTCACGTGCCTCTTCATCTGTATGAGCTGTTGTTGCAATAATAACATCCATACCTCTTACTTTGTCAATCTTATCGTATTCGATTTCTGGGAAGATAATCTGCTCTTTGATACCTAAAGCATAGTTACCTCTTCCATCAAATGATTCAGCGCTTACGCCTCTGAAGTCACGAACTCTTGGTAATGCAAGATTAACAAGTCTGTCAAGGAATTCGTACATCTTCTCACCACGAAGTGTAACCTTGCATCCGATTGCCTGACCTTCTCTTAACTTGAAGTTAGCAATTGAATTCTTAGCTCTTGTAAGAACTACCTTCTGACCTGAAATAGTCTCGAGTTCTTTAACTGCTGCATCGAGAAGCTTTGAATTTTCTTTAGCTTCACCAACACCCATATTTATTACGATCTTGTCGATCTTTGGAACCATCATTGGGTTCTTGTAACCGAACTTATCTGTCATTTTTTTAGTGATTTCGTTTTCGTATAAATCTCTAAGTCTACTCAAAATTATTGCCTCCTTCCTTTATTAATCGATAACTTCGCCAGTTGCCTTAGCAACACGAACTTTCTTACCATCCTTGAAGTCATAACCAATCTTAGATGTCTTATCACCCTTAACTACATAAGCGATATTAGATATATCGATTGGTGCTTCCTGGTGGAGAATTCCACCCTGCTGATTAGCTGCACTTGGCTTAGCATGCTTTGTTACCATGTTAACGCCCTCAACTAATGCTGTATGGTTCTTAGCATTTACAGACATAACCTTGCCTGTCTTGCCCTTGTCTTTACCTGCGATTACCTTAACAGTATCACCTTTTTTAATTCTTACAGCTGACATTGTGGTACCTCCTATAATACTTCTGGAGCAAGAGAAACGATCTTCATAAACTTCTTTTCTCTTAACTCTCTAGCTACTGGACCAAAGATACGAGTTCCCTTAGGAGTCTGATCATCCTTGATGATTACAGCAGCATTTTCATCAAATTTAATGTATGAGCCATCTTTACGACGTGCGCCCTTTACAGAACGAACAACAACGGCCTTAACAACATCGCCCTTTTTAACAACGCCGCCTGGTGTTGCTTCTTTAACAGTAGCGACAATCACATCACCGATATTTGCATATCTTCTTGTAGATCCACCCATAACTCTGATGCAAAGAATTTCTTTAGCACCTGTGTTATCGGCAACCTTAAGTCTGGTTTCCTGTTGTACCATAATACTACCCCTTTCAGTAATATCAATTCTAATTCTAAATTGTTAAAATTATTTAGCTCTGCTGATAATTTCAACTAATCTCCATCTCTTATCCTTAGATAAAGGTCTAGTTTCCATTACCTTAACAACGTCACCGATTAAACATTCGTTGTTCTCATCGTGAGCCTTTAACTTGTATGTTCTCTTTACAATCTTGTTGTAAAGTGGATGCTTAACGTTATCTTCTACAGCAACAACGATTGTCTTATCCATCTTATTGCTGATAACTTTACCTGTACGAGTTTTTCTTAAATTTCTCTCTTCCACAGTTATTCTCCTTTCTTAGGAAATACTTACACATTTATAAATGTAATTTAAGCATTCTTCTGAGCAATTACAGTCTGAATTCTAGCAATGTTCTTTCTAACTTCTTTAATTCTGCTAGTGTTATCTAACTGATTTGTTGCGTTCTGGAATCTTAAATTGAAAAGTTCCTTCTTAGCAGCTACTAATTCTTCATTCAATTCTGCAGCTGATTTTGCCTTTAAATCTTCTACATACTTATTAATTTTCACTGTTATCACCGCCTTCTAAGTCTGCACGTGAAACGATCTTGCACTTGCAAGGAAGTTTATGAGTTGCAAGACGTAATGCTTCTCTTGCTGTTTCTTCAGGTACACCTGAAATCTCGAACATAACACGTCCAGGTTTAACTACTGCTACCCAGCACTCTAAGTTACCTTTACCTTTACCCATACGAACACCGATAGGCTTACCTGTTACCGGCTTATCTGGGAAAATCTTTATAAATACTTTACCGCCACGCTTAATGTATCTTGTCATAGCTACACGGGCTGCTTCTATCTGGTTTGACTTGATCCAGCATGGTTCTGTTGCAACGATACCATATTCACCATTAGTGATTCTGTTACCTCTTGTTGCCTTACCTGCCATAGAACCACGGAACTGTCTACGATGTTTAACTCTCTTAGGTAGTAACATTACTTATCGCTCCCTTCCTTGTTAGTCTTTGTTGGAAGTACCTCACCTTCATAGATCCATACCTTAACACCAACTTTACCATAAGTTGTGTTAGCTTCTGCAAATCCGTAATCAATATCTGCACGAAGTGTCTGAAGAGGAATTGTACCTTCACTATAGAACTCTGTACGAGCCATATCAGCACCGCCGAGACGACCTGAACAAGATGTCTTAATACCCTTAGCACCCTGCTTCATAGTTCTTCCCATGCAAGACTTCATAGCTCTTCTGAAAGAGATACGATTCTCTAACTGCTGTGCGATGTTCTCAGCTACTAACTGAGCATCCTTATCTGGTCTCTTAACTTCTTTAATATCAATGCTAAGTCTCTTAGCGCTTGTAAGCTTTTCAACCTGCTTCTTAAGTGCTTCGATTTCAGCACCACCCTTACCAATAACAACACCTGGCTTAGCTGTGTGAATGATAATCTTTAATCTATCTGAAGCTCTTTCTGTTTCAATCTTTGAAATTCCTGCAGCATATAACTTATTCTTAAGGAATTTTCTAATGTTATAATCTTCTACAAGGTTATCTGCAAAAGTTTCTTCTGCATACCACTTAGAGTCCCAGTCTTTGATAACGCCGACTCTTAAACCATGAGGATTAACTTTCTGTCCCATAAAATCTCCTTTCTATTCTTTAGGAAATGCAATTATCTTTCATTTAATATTACAGTGATATGGCTCATTCTCTTTTCGATTCTATAAGCTCTACCCTGTGCTCTTGGATGGACTCTCTTCATTGTTGGTCCCTTGTTAGCGTAGCATTCTTCTACATATAACTTGCTTGGGTCCATACCGTTATTGTTCTCTGCATTAGCAGCAGCTGACTTTAATAACTTCTCTATAAGTGATGAAGCATATCTTGGGTTGTACATAACGATACCAAGTGCTTCTTCAAGGCTCTTGCCTCTAATAGCATCTAATACGAAACAAGCCTTCTGAACAGATACTCTTGCGTAAGATAACTTTGCGCTTGGTCTTGTGTCCTTAACAGCGTTTCTTTCACGTTTAATCTGGGATCTATGTCCTTTAGCCATCGATTAAACCTCCTTTCAAATAATACAAATTATCTACTCTTCTTTTCGTCTTTGCCGTGTCCTCTGTAAGTTCTTGTAGCAACGAACTCACCGAGCTTATGACCAACCATATCCTCTGTAACATATACAGGAACATGCTTTCTTCCGTCATGAACTGCAATTGTATGGCCTACGAATGAAGGGAAAATTGTTGAACGACGTGACCATGTCTTAATAACCTGCTTGTCGTTTGATGCGTTTAATGCATCTACCTTCTTAAGTAAGCTTTCGTCCGCGAATGGTCCTTTTTTAAGTGAACGAGCCATAGGTTGAAACCTCCTTATAATCTATCAAATCTTAGTTAAATGTTAATTAAAATGTACTATTAATTACTTAATAGCCTTTCCATCTCTTCTTCTTACGATAAGCTTGTTAGAAGCTTTCTTCTTCTTACGAGTCTTAAGACCCATAGCAGGCTTACCCCAAGGTGTCATTGGGCTTGGACGACCAACTGGTGCTCTACCTTCACCACCACCGTGTGGATGGTCGTTAGGGTTCATAACAGAACCACGAACTGTAGGTCTGATACCCATATGTCTCTTACGTCCAGCCTTACCAAGATTAATAAGGTTGTGATCTCCATTACCTACAACACCGATTGTTGCGCGGCAGATAATTGGTACCATTCTCATTTCGCCAGAAGGAAGTCTTAATGTTGCATACTTGCCTTCCTTAGCCATTAACTGAGCTGAGTTACCAGCAGAACGAACAAGCTGTCCACCCTTACCTGGATATAACTCAATGTTGTGTACCTGTGTACCTACAGGAATCTCTGTAAGTGGTAAGCAGTTACCAACTCTTACTTCAGCACCAGCACCATTCTGTACTGTCATGCCATCTGTTAATCCCTGTGGAGCAAGGATATATGATTTCTCACCATCTGCGTAGCAGATAAGTGCGATATTAGCTGTTCTGTTAGGATCGTACTCGATACCGATAACCTTTGCAGGAACGCCTTCTTTATTTCTCTTGAAATCTATTAATCTATATTTCTGTCTGTTTCCACCACCATGATGTCTAACAGTGATCTTACCCTGGTTGTTACGGCCAGCAGTCTTACTCTTCTTAGCGAGTAATGATTTCTCAGGAGTTGTCTTTGTGATTTCTGAGAAATCTGATCCAGTCATGTTTCTTCTGGAAGGTGTATATGGGTTATAAGTTCTAATTCCCATTATATTCTCTCCTTTCGAGCTTGTGTAATATTGTTTTCTACACTATTAAATGTTGCTAAATCTTAAAGTCCTTCAAAGATTTCGATATCTTTGCTATCAGCTGTTAACTGAACAATTGCCTTCTTAGTCTTAGCAGTTGTACCAACTGTTCTTCCTCTTCTCTTCTTCTTGCCAACGCTGTTCATTGTGTTAACGCTGGCAACCTTTGTTCCTTCGAACATCTTTTCAACAGCTTCTTTAATCATAGTCTTGTTAGCATCTGTATGAACTAAGAATGTATACTTCTTGTCTGCCATATCAGCCATAGACTTTTCTGTTATAACTGGTTTGAGGATTACATCATAATACTGTACGTTTGCCATTATGCATACACCTCCTCTAATTTCTCTACAGCGGCCTTAGTAACAACTAATGTTGTGTACTTAAGTACGTCATATGTGTTGATTTCGTTAGTAGCTGTAACCTTAACTGAAGGAATGTTTCTTCCTGAAAGAACTACGTTCTTGTTCTCTCCTTCAAGAACTACTAATGCGTTTTCAACCTTTAAGTTGTTCATAACTTCTACGAACTTCTTTGTCTTGATTTCATCTAACTTGAACTCATCAAGTACAACGATCTTGCTTTCTGCAACCTTTGAAGATAATGCAGAGAGAAGAGCGATTCTCTTTTCCTTCTTATTCATCTTGAATGAATAATCTCTTGGCTTTGGTGCAAATACGATACCGCCGCCTGTCCACTGTGGAGCTCTTGTAGAACCCTGTCTTGCATGACCAGTTCCCTTCTGTCTCCAAGGTTTTCTTCCGCCACCAGAAACTTCTGAACGTGTCTTAGCGCTCTGTGTTCCCTGACGATTATTTGCAAGCTGGTTAACTACTGCCATGTGTACAAGATGTTCATTAACTTCAACACCAAATACTGCATCGTTTAATTCGATTGAGCCAACTTCCTTGCCTTCAATATTGTAAACAGATACGTTTGCCATCTGTGTGGTCCTCCTTCCTTAGTAAAAACTACTTGCTAGCCTTTACTGTTTCTTTCAGTGTTACTAATGATTTCTTAGGTCCAGGTACAGCACCCTTAACTAAGATTACGTTGTTTTCAACATCAACTCTTACTACTTCAAGATTCTGGATTGTGATTCTCTTAGAACCCATATGTCCAGGCATTCCTTTTCCCTTGAATACTCTACCAGGTGTTGTTGCTGATCCGTTTGAACCCTGATGTCTGTGGAACTTAGAACCATGAGCCATAGGTCCTCTTGACTGGCCTAATCTCTTGATTGCGCCCTGGAAACCTTTACCCTTTGAAATAGCAGTTGCATCTACCTTATCGCCTGCTGCGAAGATATCAGCTTTGATTTCATCCTTTACTGAGTATTCTGAAGCATTTTCAAACTTGAATTCTCTTAAGAATCTCTTGTAAGGAACCTCTGCCTTATCAAAATGTCCTTTAACAGGCTTGTTTACTAACTTTTCTCTAATGTCAGCAAAACCAACCTGAACTGCATCGTAACCGTCGTTCTCTACTGTCTTAACTTGTGTTACAACACAAGGACCAGCCTGAAGAACAGTTACAGGTGTTAAAACACCGTCTTCATTGAAGATTTGAGTCATTCCGACTTTTGTAGCTAAAATTGCCTTCTTCATTGATATTCCTCCTGTTTAATCTACAGCGGACAAGATGAATATGCTCGCTCGAGCATATTCATCTGAAAGAAAAACCTACGGTTTTCTTTCGGTTTCAACGCCCGATATATAACGCTTGCACAGCGCATCCTGTCATCCTAGAACAGCTAATATAAGTGGAACCTGCACCACTGTGCTACACTTTCGTGTATCGTTACTTCTATATTAAACCCTTAGGATTATTGCTCTTAAATAATAATGAAAAATTGTGTAATGATTAGTTCATTACCTTAAGGTTGATGAATACACCAGCTGGCATTTCTAATTTAGATAATGCATCTACAGTCTTCTGAGATGGTGATAATACATCGATGAGTCTCTTATGAGTTCTCTGTTCAAACTGTTCTCTTGAATCCTTATACTTGTGAACAGCTCTAAGTATTGTAACTACTTCCTTCTTTGTTGGAAGAGGTACTGGACCACTCACATTTGCTCCTGTCTTCTTAGCAGTTTCGATGATTTTCTTAGCTGACTGATCGATTAACTGATGATCATAAGCTTTCAGTGTAATTCTTATTACCTGATTTGCCATAAAAAAAGTCGCCTCCTTCGCACTTTATTGTTTAAGCACGACAAGCGGTGACTGTACACACTCCCACGCGTATCGAGAAACCGCTATTGGTATATCCCGATTAACCAACGTGTCATTTCTGCATCTTGCAGATGATATTAGGTACAGTGACTTGTCGCCAGATTCTTCGCCGGACTTGCCGGCCTTGACATTCGCTCCACGGAAAACCTACCCTTACGGATAGCAACCTCACGCTTCTACGCTATCAATGTCACAGCAAGTATTAATATACACTACCCCTACTATAAAATCAACCAGAAAAATATTATTTTATTGTATTTTTTTAAGTACAATCATATAATATTTCTCTGGTTTAATTATTATTCATTCTAGTTGTTATTTATCCACAATATGCTTTATTTAATGAATATTTATAAACATTTCTGCTTTATTTACACACACCTTTTACTGGTTTGCAATTCTTTCCGCAAGGTCATTAAGATATACCCATCTGTCCATCTTTTCGTCAAGCTGTTTTTCTTTTTCAGCCTTATCCTTTGATAAGTCATTAAGCTTTCCGTAATCAGTTGCACACTTAGACATCTCTGCATCTATTCTTTCTATATCTTTTTCCAATGCCGCTATGTCATCATCAATAGTTTCGTACTCTTTCTGTTCCTTATAAGTAAACTTAAGACGTTCGCTTCTTGACTTATTATATTCCTTGCTTGTAAGTGTCTTACTGCCAGATACAGCCTTCTGCACACTATCCGTATCGCCACCTGATACTCTTCCTGCTGCCGTGCCTCCTGCTGTTACATCTACACCTGCCACTACACTATTACTGCCTAATGATAAATTACTTTTTGAAACTCCATTTTCTGACGCATTATATATAGAAGAAACACATTTTTCTTTATAGTCTGAATAACCTCCTTCATACTGTGTAAGGTGGCCTCCAGCCTCAAATGCAAATATTCTATCAACCGTCCTGTCAAGAAAATATCTATCGTGAGAAACAGTAATTACAATCCCTGCAAACCCATCAAGATAATCCTCTAATACTTCAAGCGTTTCAATATCCAGGTCATTGGTTGGCTCATCAAGTATGAGTACATTAGGTGCGCTCATAAGCACACTCAAAAGATACAGTCTTCTCTTTTCTCCTCCAGACAGCTTTCTTATTGGTGTCCACTGCTGCTTAGGCGGAAACAGGAACTTCTCACACATCTGGCTTGCTGTTGCTTTTCCATCAACCGTCTGCACATACTCGCCTATGCTTCTTACGAACTCAAGCACTGTCTGATTCTCATCAAGAGGCTCATTCTCCTGCATAAAATAGCCTATATGAACTGTATCGCCTATCTCAACACTTCCACTGTCAGGCTGTATCTGTCCTGTTATTATCTTCATAAGTGTAGACTTGCCACAGCCATTGCTTCCAATTATACCTATTCGGTCATCCCTTAAGAAAATGTATGTAAAATCATTAATGTATGTATGTCCATTATAAGCTTTAGTTATATTGTTAAGTTCTATTGTCTTTCTTCCAAGACGTCTGCTTACAGAGCTCATATCCATAAGGCTTTTGTCAAACTTAGCTCTTGCCTGTCTTGAAGCTTCTTTCATATCTTCAAAACGATCTATTCTTGCCTGCTGCTTGGTTGAACGTGCCTGACAGCCTCTCCTTATCCACTCAAGTTCTCTTCTTAATGTGTTCTGTCTTTTAGCCTCTGTAGCTCTTTCCATCTGTTCTCTTTCAGTCTTTAATTCAAGGAATCCTGAATAATTAGAGTCATAACTGTAAAGATCTGCGTGGTCTATCTCAACTATCTTGTTAGTTACATTGTCAAGGAAATACCTGTCGTGCGTTACCATAAGAAGTTCACCCTTAAATGCCTTGATATACCGCTCAAGCCACACAACCATATCATTATCCAGATGATTAGTCGGCTCATCAAGTATAAGTACCTCTGTAGGTTCAACTAACACTTTCGCCAATGCAACCCTCTTTTTCTGTCCACCAGATAGCTTGTCCATAGGAGCATCATATACATCTATGCCCAGCTTATTAAGTATTTCCTTCGCCTTTGGCTCATTCGATGAATCTTTGCCACGAAGCACATATGAAAGTACATTTTCATCTTTAATATAATCTGGTGACTGTGCAAGATATGTAACAGTAACTTTTCTTCCTTTTATAATATTACCCTCATCAGGTTCTTCAATGCCGGCAATTATTTTAAGCAGTGTAGACTTTCCTGTTCCATTAACTCCTATAATTCCGATCTTGTCACCCTTATTAATCCCAAGTGTGACATTGTCAAGAAGCACTTTCTCACCAAATGCTTTGCTCACTTTTTCAACATTTAATATATTCACAATAAAAACCTTCCCTTATATATAATGATATATGACAGTTTAATCATCAAGCTTATAGAATTCCTTCATCTTAGCAGCAAGCTCCGGCTTTTCTTTCTCCAGCCTGCTTATATGTTCCTTTCTATGCTGTATCATATGAGCATACGCTTCTGGATTGTTCTCTTTAAATCTCTGTAACACTTCTTTTCTATGTTCCCTTAAATGCTTTAACGCATCCGGATTTAACTTCGCAATCTTAGCCTCAAGCCTTAATCTTCTCTGTTCAATATGCTCCTCTAACTCTTCTGCATTGCTGTTCTGTGCAAGCTCAGATAAGTGCATTTCAACTCTCTCAAGAAGTTCATCTTCATCAAATAAGCCAATTCTACCCCAGGCATTCTTGCTTTCCGCCTTATCAAGAACATTTTCTGCAAGCTCAGATGACCCCCCATCAATACTACTTGTAATGTCATCTGTAACTTGTACAGCATATTTATCAAGCCATTCTGCGGCGTCCTTGCCAAATGCCCACTCTATCTCTGCAAGCCTTTCGTTATCCTCAATAAAATCCTCGTGTACAGCAACCTGCTCAGGACTACCAACAAGCGGATAAGGCCTGTCAACACCGGCATCTCTTAAAGCAAGCGATATTGTTCTTCTTGTGACACCTTCCTCAACAAGACAGCCAGCACCCAACTGCCTTAACTGGTCATTTACATGGTCAACGTGCTCAGTTATATAAAAGTGTATTCCTTTGCCCTTTAATATTTTATTAAATGATACAAGCCTGTCTGCTGCTGTTATATCTATGCTTCCGATACCGCTCGCATCAACTATTATAATCTTTGTATCATCATTTATGGCATTTTCTATATCCTGCAAAAATGTAGACACATTTGCAAAGAAAAGATTACCACTAAATCTATATAATAATGTGTGTTCTATCTGCAAAGCGTTCTTGTTACGGTTAAGATTATAGAAGCCCTCGTGTCCTGGTATACAGCCAAGAAATGATCTTGGAGGAACAACTGCCCTTATTATTACCGCTATAAATGAAAGAATAACACCTATAATAACGCCATATATAGTTCCAAATAATAATACGCCAAACATAGCCGCAAGAAATATAAAGAACTCCGCCCTGTTGACTTTTCTAAGTTTATCAGCAAGCTTATATTCAACTATTCCGATAAGTGCAGCAACGACAATTCCTGTAAGAATAGGCACAGGAAGATATTCAAGCACAGGTGTCGCAAAAAGCACGACAACAAGCATTGTAATTGAAGCTGTAACTGACATAAGCTGTGATTTACAGCCAAACTGGTCAGCTATACCTGTTCTTGATACGCTTCCGTTAAGAGGGCAGCTTCCTGATACCGAAGAAGCTATATTGGCTAAAGAATAAGCAAGCACCTCTCTGTTATTATCAACCTTATATCCATATCTGTTAGCATAGTTATTAGTGGCAAGCAGTGTCTGTGCCATAATAACAAGTGCACAGGTAAGTCCAAGTATAATTATATCTGATGTATCTGTCTTTAATAATGTAAAATCGGGTACCATAAGCTTCGGAAATCCCGAATCAACGTGAGGCAGAAGCTTAACCCCTAATCTGTCAATGTGTAAAAATGCTGTTGCCATTGCACCAAGCACCATAAGCACAACTGACATTGGAAACTTCGGAATATATTTCTTTGCAACAAGTATAATTACAACTGTTCCAAATCCAAGAACTGCCGATAACACATTAAAATATTGAAGTTGTCCCCATATGTGGATACCCAGTTCAATAAGTTCTCCTGTACCTGCAGAACCACCAAACAGCTTTGGAACCTGCATAAGTATTATTGTAATACCAATTCCACTTATAAAACCTCCCATAACCGGCGTTGATATGTAATTAACTATTCGCCCTGCTTTAATAAGACTGAATATCAAAAGCCATATTGCAACAACAAATGTAATGACCGACACAAGCTTCATCGCTTCCTCAGAGCCTGAAGTAATGCCAAGTGCCGATAACGTACCACCTACAAGCACCGCCGGCGTTGCATCTACACCAAATACGAACTGTGGTGATGTTGTTGTAAAAGCATATATAAGCACTGGTATAAGCGAACCATACAGTCCATATGCCGCTGGAAGCCCTGCTATCTGGGCATACCCCATAGATATTGGTATTGACACTAACGCCACAATAATTCCTGCTATAATATCATTCTTTGCTGTTTTAAAAGATATATTTTTCAAATGTGCATTTTCCTTTCCTTATATATGATGCAATTATCAATAGTTACTTTTAACACTAATACCATATAACAATTTATATTTTTTGTCTGTTATATGTTACAGTAAAATGGTATATTTTTCAAGTTGCGCAATATATGCACAACTATACATTTAACATATTACATACCGCCACACATTAATTATATCCTAATCACTGTATTAAATGATTATTATACACTACCATACGTTAATTATATCCTAATCGCTGTACTTTTTGATTGCCCCAACCATACAATCTGTTATATACTTAATATATATGCTTAAACAAGAAAGGACTTAATTACAATATGTTTGTTGCAGATAATTGGAAAGATTATGAAGTTATAGATACATCCTGTGGAGAAAAGCTTGAACGCTGGGGCAATTACATTCTTGTCCGCCCAGACCCACAGGTTATATGGGACACACCTAAGAACGACAACAGATGGAAACATATGAATGGACATTATCACAGAAGTTCTAAGGGAGGCGGCGAATGGGAATTCTTCGACCTGCCACAAAGCTGGACAATAAAATACGAAAGCCCTTCTGTTGATGTTCCTCTTACATTTAACTTAAAGCCATTCAGCTTTAAGCACACAGGAATATTCCCTGAGCAGGCAGCCAACTGGGACTGGTTCTCTGAAATTATAAAGAAAGCTAAAGATAATGAACCTGACAGACAGATAAAGGTTCTTAACTTATTTGCCTACACTGGTGGTGCTACTCTTGCCTGTGCAGCCGCTGGTGCTCATGTTACACACGTTGATGCCTCTAAGGGAATAATTGCGTGGGCTAAAGAAAATGCCACATCATCAGGACTTATTGACAAACCTATCCGCTGGATAGTCGATGACTGTGTTAAATTCGTTGAAAGAGAAATAAGACGTGGCAATCACTACGATGCTATTATTATGGACCCTCCATCATATGGCAGAGGTCCTAAGGGCGAGATATGGAAAATAGAAGAAGCTATACACCCACTTGTTAAGCTGTGTGCAAAGCTTCTTTCTGACAAGCCATTATTCTTCCTTATCAACTCCTACACAACAGGACTTCAGCCAGCAGTTCTTACTTATATGTTAAGCACAGAACTTAAAGATTTTGACGGCTACTGTAGTTCTAATGAAGTCGGACTTCCTGTATCCGCTAACGGACTTGTGCTTCCTTGTGGAGCTTCTGGAAGATGGTGCGGTTCTGAATATTAATTACCAATTAAAATGCTGCCATTTTATGTGGCAGCATTTTATACTATATTTTATTATATTATTTTTCTTGTATTATTTTTTATATATTATTCTTTATGCTCTTTTCCTTCATAATCAGTTCTTCCATAAGTCTGCTATAATCCTCCGCGTCAACCGGAAGCTTAACCTGAATACCATTACATGCTGAATAATAAGCTCCTGCACACAACATCAGGGAATTGATTCCTTCCTCACCTTTCGACACAAGATATGTATCATCATGTTCTAAGGAAGCTCTGGCAAATCTTTTAAGCAGCTCTGTATATGGCTCTGGTGCCTTTGGAAACTCAATTGTTTCTTTCACATATTGCATATTTTCCCTTGAATTAACCATCTCCGTTTCTATATACTCTTCTACATCCTGATGTCTTGTTATAGTAAGTGTATTATCTTCAAGCAGCAGCTTTGCTTTTGTTCCTATTATTTCCAGTCTTTCTTCATGACACGCTTCTCCTGTTGTCAGTACAAATGAAGCCGTCATGCCATTATCATAATCCATAATAATAGTATCTTCATCATCTACTGCAAAATCATTATATTTGCCAAATGGTATAAGCGCAAACATTCTCTGCGGCATACCAAAAAGATACTGGAACATATCAAGAATATGCTGTCCCTGGTTAATAAGTGCGCCGCCGCCTTCACCTGTAAAACTACTTCTCCATGCGCCAGAATGATGATAATATGATGTTCTTAAATATCTTGAATTAATAAGATTCACCCTTCTTAGTTCTCCCAGCTCACCTGCATCAATCATACTCTTAATCTTCATATACTTAGGATATAATCTCTGATGAAACACCATACCATATATTCTTCCACTCTTTTTAGCTGCTTCATTCATAGTAAGTGCTTCTCCTATATCTGATGCTGCCGGCTTATCGCACAAGACATCCTTTCCTAGCGAAAATGCCTGTACCGCAAGCTTAGCATGCGTTTTATGAGGAGTTGCTATAATTACTGCATCAAATAATGTATCTACATCTTCTGCTTTAAACATATCATCTGCACTTCTAAATATTCTTACATGCTCACCATCAACATTTACAAGCGCTTCACCCCACTCCATAAGTTCATCTCTTCGTATAACTACTGCTGTCAGCTTCATGTTGGCAACTTCACCTGATACAATCATCTGTGCATATTTCTTTCCCATATTTCCAACGCCTATAAGAGCTGCTCTTAATATTTTATCTGACATAATATGTAATATTCCTTTCTACTTCTTTAACAAATATTTTCTGAATTCACAATATATTATTAAGATATTTATTTATTTTTAGCTATACCTATCTTTTCAATACAGCTACTTACCTTATTACTTGTCCTTACTGCTTCATCAAGCAATATTGACGCATACGCATCTGCCAAGGCATTTTCCAAGCTATAAGGCGGCAATGCCTGTCCTCTGCTATATTCAGCTGTTTTGCACATAAGTGTGGCAATTGCTGTTTCATCTTCTGACAGACCTCTTAATCCCCATACCGGTTCATATAGTATTTTATCACCAAATGCTATTTTCTTAATTTCATTGACTTGTGCCAAATTAGGATTGCCGTTACCAGTCATAACCTTATTAATATCCGTTACTATTGTTTCTTTTCTACCGACATTATTTTCATCAAGATAATACAGCTCATTGTTAATAAGTTCCCCTCTGACCCCCTGCACCTTTATCATATTCTTTCTGATAGGTGAGCGATACTGCTCAGAGTCAAAATCATACCATGCAACCTTTCCGCTCTCAAACTCAAATGCTGCTACACATCTTTTTTTAGGGGCTGTTCTTCCATCTGTAAATTTGTCATATCTTGTAAGTGTCTGAGTTGTCGGGAATTCATATATTTTACCTGACACTGTGTAGTTTTCATCAGGTTTTATACCAAGATATGCCCTTATAAGACTGAAACCGTGATATTCGTGTGCAAGGGATATATTCAGACAACTGATATCGCCAAGTACACCACTATTAACAAGTTTAATCCGTGCTTTGTTATATGGATATTCCCTGTATTGTTCAGCAACAACCTGTTTCTTATCTGTTTTATCATCAGACATATGATATCTGTATAACTTTTTAAGCGAATCCATATCCAATGCTGCTGGTGTCTCAGATAGAACAGTTATTCCTCTATCCATCCATTCTATTGAAACATCACAGATACTTGTTTTATTCACTGCTACAACAGCAAAATCCGGTTTATAACCTACACACTCTTCTATAGAAGTTGTAGTGTGTATACTGAATTCTTCTGCCATCTTATCTGCTTTTTCCTGTGTCCTGCAATACATCGCATCAAGACGTAATATATCCGGCATTGCTTTTGCTATTCTGACATAATAAAGTGAACGCCAGCCTGAGCCTATTATTATAAAATGATACTTACCCATATAAGCTTCATACCTCCTGAAAATAAATAATATCAATTAATTTACAAAACATTTTCTCTTTTCAGTTTTCTACAAACATCTATAATAATACTATGATCCTGTTCATGATTAAAACCAGAGCATGTTATTGTACCTATTACTGTCTGGCAATTCTCAAGTCTTATTGGAAACGCGCCCCCTACCTGTGCATACTCTGATGGTTCTAAAGCCCATTTTTCTTTAATATTCATACCGCAATCCTCAAGCATATAGTGTGCCCATAATGAACTATGTCCAGTATGCATCGCCGTCTTTTTCTTACGTTCAATCATAATATCATTACTTACAGCATTACCATCACTGGAATAATGAAACAATCTTCTTCCGGCTATTGCAATATCTATACATATTTTATTGTCACGTTTTTTCGCTTCTTCTATAAGTGCCATCCCAATTGCAAGTGCTGTTTCTGATGAAAACTCTCTGAATTTCAATTCTTTCTCTTCAGCTTCACATTGTTTCATAAGTTCTTTAGCAGTCATACCTTTTTACCCCTTTAATCTATTATTCTATTTTGTATTTTATCTACCATCTTGTTTTACAGTCGCTTCATTTTTTGTTTGTTATATCATAACGTATGTGTGGATTGCATAGCAATATAGCAATCCTGATACAACAGCGAGTGACAAAATTTACTTTTGACACTCACATCATATCATTTATATAGTCTTATAAACATTAAAAAAATATTTAATAATTTTACTTTCACTTATTTATTATGATAAATTTTTTCTAACTTGTTCCTCGTAAATTGACAATAGCACCTGTGTGATTTCCTGTTGAAATACTCTATTAACAACCAACCATATTATAAATAAGACCTACTATTGATAAACTGTAGATTTTATAAATGAGTCTGATGCTGTAACAGCAATCCTTTCTTGTATCAAAAATGACAAAATTAAATTTATAGAGCAATCATCGCTTATTAGGATCTATGCCAAAGAAGACATAGTATTTACAAAATAGAATATTATTTGTTTCAATTTTGTTTAAAGATTATTTGTTTTATGACATCGTTTAGTCACCGCTATTAAACTTATTTTGCTATTTTTTCATTTATTTCAGAACGAAAAAAGGGCTTCCGAAAAATCTCGGAAACCCTTAAAATTACTGTATTAAATAACAATTATTCAATGATTGTTGCAACAGCACCAGAACCAACTGTTCTACCACCCTCACGGATTTTTTAAGAAAAGATTTATTGTGAAAGTCCCTATTTATCTGGATTTGTTATATAAATATCACCTTATCTTATTCGTATTATTTCATTTATTTATTTTTATGGTACCATATTAGTACCATATTTACCTATACATATGTTCAAGAGTGCAAGGATGCAAGAATGTACATCTATAATAATTGCACTCTTAATATATGTATTATTTATTTTGATTTTTCTATGCTTACATTCACTTTTTATCTGTATTTGCAAATAAAAAACATACTATTTACTAGCTACGTTATAATCATTTCTTCTGTTGAATGTGCATCACATCCGTATATAATTCTGGTATTGGGATTCACTAATTTCCAGAATTCTTCTCTATATATACCTTTCTTTCCCATTGAGCTATAATTTTTTTCCAAATATATACTATCCCCAGCAGCTTCAATTAATTTCCGTGAATATATAGACATTCTTTCAGACCAGACGGTTTCTTTCTTAAATGCTCTGTCAGGATGAGCCACAACATCAAACACTCCCATATCAAGTCCTTCAAGCATAGCCTCAACCAATCCAACATATTCCTGCTCAGGCTTCTCCATAAAACTGTATATTCCCTTTGATATCTCATAATGATGCTGCCCTAATATCATCAGTTCAATATTATCATTTTCTTTAAGTTCCTTATAATAATCCCTAAATGATGGCATATATTCTACTTCTAAACCTATATGTACATCTATCGCCCCGGCATATTTTTGTTTCAAGTCACTCAATGATAATAAATATTCATCAAGCTGGCAATATTTCATTCTTCCTGTGAATGTATCACCTGGAAATGGTGTATGATCCGTAAATGTTATGCTTTCTGCTCCCAACTCGATAGCCTTTTTCACATATGCCTCGTCTGATTCACTCGATGCAGGTCCACATCTATATGTATGAATATGAAAAATGTATTTATTATTTATCTCCATCTGTTTTATTTAATTCCTCTTAATTAATTTCATTCATTATTATTGTAATATATATAATAATATATATTATTGGTTCTTATTTTACACTTTATTATTCTAATATATATTATAATATATATTGTTGCTCCTTATTTTAAACTTTATTATTCTAATATATATTACAATATATATTAATACCCTTTATTCTCATTTTATTATTCTAATATATATTATAATATATATTATTGTTCTTTATTTTTATATTTACTTCCTACTTACTTATTTTGTTAACATAAAATGGCTTTAAATTTTAATTTTTCTATTCAACTCTGCCATTTTTATTATATATCTCTATGTATAATTGCAGCATAAAGCGAGGGCAAGATACGTATTTGTAATACAAATACCAACCGATAAACTGATGTCTTGCTAGGGGATTCACCTAAAACCCTTAAATATATTGGGAATTAAAAATGTAAATATCTATCCACTCAAAAATAATATATATAATAATATATATTATCAAAATATTACAAATTGACAATGTTCATTATACCATTTTGAATAACAATCTGATATAATAAGCAAGTTGCTACCCCTATAATGGCAAAGAAAGGGGGGTTGACTTACGGAAGATATACTCATATCTTTTATCATTTCAATTATGGCAAGTGTAGTTGCCTACTACATTTGCAAATGGTTAGATAGAAATGATTAATCAGCAACTAACCTAAGGGAATAAGCCACCTTACCAAAACGGAATAGAAAAAGCCACGAGGTGCGAACTCGTGGCTTTTTTGTTGCCCTTACGGACTACTCATATCTTTTTTGCCTAGGCATATTATAGCATATGCCTTTCTTTGATTCAATATACATATTGTAATTATTTATATATTTTATTTGGGCCTAATTTCTTTAATGACTTGATTATATCTTATTCTCATATTCTAGATTTCTGCTTTTTTCCATATCCAACCATTTTTTCTCTTGTATGATTTTATATTCATTTGCTTTTTATAATTTTTTAGCGTTCTCTCTGATATTCCCTGCTCTTTCGCATTTCTTAATATAACATCTGCATTAACTTCTCCATTAGACAATTCATCCTCAATAAATTTTTTTACATTAATCTTATTAGATGAATAACCCTGTAGTAATTCATCTACTGTAATATCTGTCTCTCCGATAATATCAACTCCACTTTCTTCATCTATATTAAATGCAACCGCCCTTCCTTCTTTTGCCAAACTATTTTTGTCCTGCACCATTATTCTTGTTTCTGGATTTTCTCTCATTCTACCTACAATAAGAACCGAACGCGCAGCAGCTTGTATATCTATTGTCCCTAAACCTCTGTACGTAGATTTAGACATGGATGCCTTATTCATATGTCCAATTAAAATAACAGCGCAATTATACTTTTCTGCTATTTCTGATAATTTTTTAAATATAGGACGAACTTCATTAGCTCTATGCATATCTACATTTGCGCCTATATACGCCTGTATAGGATCTAATATAATTAATTGAGCTTTTGTCTTTATTATAGCCTCTTCAAGCCTTGAATCATTCATAGATAATGGTATTTTACTTTCATCTATTATATATATCCTATTGCAATCAGCATTTTCTTTTATTAATCTTGGCTTTATTGTATCTGATAATCCATCCTCAGCCGTTTGATATATTATGTTTATCGCATCTCTCTTTTCTGTATCTCCCATTAATATTCCACCATTAGATAGAATTGCCGCTATTTTCAAAACTAATGATGTTTTTCCCTGTCCTGGGTCTCCTTCTATTATTGTGATTTTACCCATTGGTATATACGGATACCACAACCAATCAATTTCTTTAACTTGTATACTATCCATTGTTATTAATTTCAACTCTGACATACATTATCCTCATTTTATATTTGATTTTGCGAATAATCTATGCTATATTTTTAATGAACAAACAAGATTATTCCAGTTTAAAGGTATAAGATTACGCCAATAATTTTATACCTTATTTTTTTCGTTTTTATCTAACATATCTGCAACTTTACGATGTTCGTTGGGATATAAATGACCATATGTGTTAAGTGTCATTCTAATATCGGTATGACCTACTCTTTCTTTTATAACGATAGGTTGTACTCCTAAACTTATAAGATATGCAACATGCGAATGCCTTAACGAATGTAGTTTTATTTTTTTCAAATTATATTTTTTTATTATTCTCTGCATTTTTATTTCAACTGCTCTTATTGTCATTTCCCATATTCTTTCATTTGCAGAAAATTCATATAATTTACTTATATATTCTTTAATCTGACTAATTACGAAGCTTGGCATGTCTATTGTTCTATTAGATTCTTCTGTCTTCGGTGTTGTTATTAATTCTTTGTCACCAATTTTACAATATGTTTTTGTAATATGTATTTGATTTGTTTCAAAATTAATATCATTGCTTGTGAGTGCTAATGCTTCCCCTATCCGCATTCCAGAAAAATATAATAAATTGTACAATACAATATATTTTTCATCATTTACTTTACTTATAAATTCATCATATTCAGATTTTGTCCAAAATTCAACACCTTTTTTACTTGGCTTTCCTATTCTCTTAGTTTTTTTGCACGGATTAGATTTTAAATCATATATAATTGATGCATGATTAAATATCGCATTTATCTGATTATTAAGCATTCTATTATAGCATTCAGAATAACCTTGCTTTATTATTTTATTCTGCCATTTTATTATATCACTTGCCTGTATTTCATTAATCTTCCTACCCTTAAAAAATGGTATAATATGTCTATTTATCATATATTTCTTTGAATTAATTGTTCTCTCTTTTAATTCGTGCTCTTTATCTGCAAAATAAATATCCATGAAATCTTCAAAATTCATACTTAATGATTTATTATTTTTTTCTTTAAACGTATTTTCATATTCAATAGCTTCTCGTTTTGTAGAAAATCCTCTTTTATGACACCTTTTTCTTTCGCCACTCCAATCTAAATAATAAAAAGATACATACCACGCATTTTTATTTTTTTCTTTATACGCTGGCATATCTTTTTTTCTTGCTATCATGATAAAATCTTTCATAAAAATAATTTCGAGGCACTCTACCATTTACAATAATATAGCCGTTTTTAGATAATTCTTCATTCATTTGTTTAATCAGCTTGTAGGCATGTGGCTTACTTATCCCTAATTCATCAGCACATTCTTGTGCATTCATCATATATCCCATATATTTATTTCCTTTCTATTATTCTTTGTTGTATCTTTTTATTCATATGAATAATTTTTTTATTATATTACTCTAATTATTTAATATTGTCAAGATTTTTTATTCATTTGAATAATTTTATAATTTATGTTATTATATATAAATCAAGAGTGCATATTTCCCACATATACCTTCTTGCACTCTTGCACCCTTAAAGGAAATGGTGACTATTATGAGCTATGGAGCACGATTAAAAGAAATATTAAAAGAAAAAAATATGAGTGTTAAAGAATTATCTAAAAAAGCAAATATTAACCAAAGCACTCTATATACAATAATTAGACGTGATACTTCTATTCGTTACGACCACGCAATCCGAATAGCATCAATCTTGGATATTGATGTTTCAGAAATATGTAAAATCAACCCCTATGACGTAGGTGAAACACTACCTAAATTAATATCTGAATTTGGCGGACTACTTACACAGGTAAACAAAAATAGCTATGAAAAATATAGATTGGATTCTGTCCTTAATCTATTTGACTATCAGGACTTTCCAAAAATTGATCAATTATTATGTAATTTTTTTACTCTATCAGATGAAGGGAGAAATGATTTGTTCAATTATATTTCCTTTTTAAACACATCAAAAAAAGATTCAAAACGAGAAAAAATTATGCAGAATATAGAACAAAATAAATAAAATCGTACCATTTTAGTACCGCTACTATATGTAGTGGTACTTTTTTATAAAAAAAGGGCTTCCGAAAAATCTCGGAAACCCTTAAAATTACTATAATAAATAACAATTATTCAATGATTGTTGCAACAGCACCAGAACCAACTGTTCTACCACCCTCACGGATAGCGAAACGAAGACCCTGCTCCATAGCTACGTTATGGATAAGTTCAACTGTCATTTCTACGTTATCACCAGGCATGCACATCTCTGTACCAGCTGGAAGTTCACAAACACCAGTAACATCAGTTGTTCTGAAGTAGAACTGTGGTCTGTAGTTGTTGAAGAATGGAGTATGACGTCCACCTTCGTCCTTTGTTAATACGTAAACCTGAGCTGTAAACTTGTGGTGTGGTGTGATTGAACCTGGTTTGCAGAGAACCTGTCCTCTTTCGATTTCGTCTCTCTGAACACCTCTAAGAAGTGCACCAATGTTATCACCTGGTTCTGCCTCATCAAGAAGCTTTCTGAACATTTCGATACCAGTAACAACAACCTTACGGATATCTTCGTGAATACCAACGATTTCAACTTCCTCGTTAACCTTAAGAACACCTCTTTCTACTCTACCTGTAGCAACTGTACCACGACCTGTGATAGAGAAGATATCTTCGATAGGCATAAGGAATGGCTTATCTGTATCTCTTTCTGGATCTGGAACATACTCATCAATTGTATGCATAAGTTCAAGAATCTTGTCACCCCATTCGCTGTTAGGATCTTCAAGAGCCTTAAGAGCTGAACCCTGGATGATTGGTGTATCATCGCCTGGGAAGTCATATTCGTTAAGAAGTTCTCTGATTTCCATATCTACTAATTCAAGAAGTTCTGGATCATCAACCATATCACACTTGTTCATAAATACTACGATGTAAGGAACACCAACCTGACGAGCAAGAAGAATATGCTCTCTTGTCTGAGCCATAACACCATCAGTAGCAGCAACAACGAGGATACCAGCATCCATCTGAGCAGCACCAGTAATCATGTTCTTTACATAATCAGCATGGCCTGGGCAGTCAACGTGTGCATAATGTCTCTTCTCTGTTTCATACTCAACGTGAGCTGTAGAGATTGTGATACCTCTTTCTCTTTCTTCTGGAGCCTTATCGATATTTTCAAATGCAACAGCTTCACCTGTACCAAGTCTCTCATGAAGAGTCTTTGTGATAGCAGCTGTAAGAGTTGTCTTACCGTGATCTACGTGTCCAATTGTACCAATGTTGCAATGTGGTTTTGTTCTTTCAAATTTAGCCTTTGCCATTGTTTAAAATCCTCCTAATTAATTAAATAGAATAATTGTCTGCAAGCAGACTTCTCATAGCTGAAATCTATTATATTATCTTTTAAAGAATATTTCAACTATATTTTGAGTAAAAGCATAGTAAACCAATACTTTTATCTGAATTGTACGGCAAATTTACATATTTATTATATAAATCCGCCTGATATATACCACTGCGAAATACAGTAACCCGTATTCCGCAGTACATTATATAATCAAGATAATTATAATGTATCTGACATCAGCAGACACTTCTAACTATCATCTATCACTTAAAAGCTAATTATTTAGCTCTTGAAGCGATAACCTTGTCCTGAACAGACTTTGGAGCCTGCTCATACTTATCGAAGAACATAGAGTAGTTACCACGACCCTGTGTCTTAGAACGAAGATCTGTAGCATATCCGAACATCTCTGAAAGTGGAACGAAAGCCTTAACCATCTTACCACCACTGATGTCTTCCATACCTTCAATACGTCCTCTACGTGAGTTGATATCACCGATAACATCACCCATATATTCTTCTGGCATTGTAACTTCAACCTTCATAATAGGCTCAAGAAGTGCTGGAGCTGCCTTAGCCATAGCATCCTTGAATGCCATAGAACCAGCAATGTGGAATGCCATTTCTGATGAATCGACTTCATGGTAAGATCCATCATAGATATCTGCTCTAAGTCCAAGAACTGGGAATCCAGCTAAGATACCTGAGTTAGCAGCTTCTCTGATACCATCAGCAACTGAAGGAATGTATTCCTTAGGAATAGCACCACCAACTACTGAAGACTCACAGAAGAGAACTGGAGGTTCATTAATTAATACTGTATTCTTTGTCTCAACATCGAACTTATCAACGTTAGCTTCAAGTGGTGAGAAACGTACTTTACAGTGACCATACTGACCACGTCCACCTGACTGCTTAGCATATTTGCTATCGATATCAACTGGCTTTGTAAAGCATTCTCTGTAAGCAACCTGAGGTGCACCTACATTAGCTTCTACCTTGAATTCACGAAGAAGTCTGTCAACGATGATATCAAGGTGAAGCTCACCCATACCAGCGATGATTGTCTGACCTGTTTCCTGATCTGTATGAGCACGGAATGTAGGATCTTCTTCAGCAAGCTTTGCTAAAGCTTCACCCATCTTACCCTGGTCATTCTTAGTCTTTGGCTCAATAGCAAGTTCGATAACTGGCTCTGGGAATTCCATAGACTCTAAGATAACTGGATGCTGCTCATCACAGATTGTATCACCTGTAACTGTTATCTTAAGACCTACTGCAGCAGCGATATCTCCTGAGTAAACCTTATCTATTTCTTTTCTCTGGTTGGCGTGCATCTGAAGAATACGTCCAACTCTTTCTTTCTTGTTCTTATTAGCATTAAGTACATATGAACCACCGTTTAATGTACCTGAGTAAACTCTGAAGAATGCTAACTTACCAACGAATGGATCTGTCATAATCTTGAATGCAAGAGCTGAGAAAGGTTCATCATCAGATGACTTTCTAGTTACTTCATTACCGTCTTCATCAACACCTGTGATATCTGGGATATCTGTAGGAGCTGGCATATATTCGATAACTGCATCAAGAAGCTTCTGAACACCCTTGTTCTTGTAAGCTGTACCGCAAAGACAAGGAATAGCTGTACCTTCGATAGTACCCTTTCTTAAAGCTGCCTTTAATTCTGGAACTGTAAGTTCTTCATCATTAAAGAACTTCTCCATAAGGTCTTCATCAAGTTCAGCACACTGCTCGATAAGCTTATCATGGTATTCTTCTGCCTGATCCTTTAAATCAGCTGGAATTTCACCAACTTCAATATCATCACCCTTATCGCCATTGAAGATATAAGCCTTCATTTCAAATAAGTCGATGATACCCTTGAACTCGTCTTCCTTACCGATAGGAATCTGTACAAGTACAGGGTTCTTTCCAAGCTTAGTAATAAGCTGGTTGCATGATCCGAAGAAATCTGCACCCATCTTATCCATCTTGTTCATAAATGCCATACGTGGTACGTTGTACTTATCAGCCTGACGCCATACGTTCTCTGACTGTGGTTCAACACCGTTCTGTGCATCGAATACACCTACAGCACCATCAAGTACTCTAAGTGAACGCTCAACTTCAACTGTGAAATCAACGTGACCAGGAGTATCAATAATATTGATACGGTACTCTGGCTGTGTCTTATCTGGCTTACCTTCTTTTTCAGGTGTCCAGTGACATGTTGTAGCAGCTGAAGTGATTGTGATACCTCTTTCCTGCTCCTGGGCCATCCAGTCCATAGTAGCAGTACCTTCATGAGTATCACCAATCTTGTGGTTAACACCAGTATAATAAAGGATACGCTCTGTTAATGTTGTCTTACCAGCATCAATATGAGCCATAATTCCGATATTTCTGGTTCTCTCCAATGGATATTCTCTTCCAGCCATGGATAAAACCTCCTATAATTATTATTAGAATCTGTAATGAGCAAAAGCCTTGTTTGCTTCTGCCATCTTGTGCATATCTTCTTTTCTCTTTACAGATGCACCTGTGTTATTAGCTGCATCAAGAATCTCATTAGCGAGTCTTTCTTCCATAGTCTTCTCGCCTCTTGCTCTTGAGAATGTTGTCATCCAACGAAGAGCTAAAGCCTGTCTTCTATCTGGCTTAACTTCGATAGGTACCTGGTATGTTGCTCCACCGATACGTCTAGCCTTTACTTCGAGAACTGGCATAATATTGTTCATAGCCTCTTCGAATACTTCTAAAGCAGGTCTTTCAGTCTTAGCTGCGACTCTGTCAAATGCTCCGTATACAATCTTCTGTGCTACTCCTCTCTTACCATCAAGCATAATGTTGTTGATAAGCTTAGTAACCACCTTGTTATTGTAAATAGGATCTGCTAATACATCTCTCTTCTGAGTATGTCCTTTACGTGGCACGGTTCTTCCCTCCTTAACATTGTATTGTCGTCATTGTTAGCACTAATGAACGCCTTACAGCTTCATCAGCCTGACACATCACGACGTTTCATTAATTCATCGGTACTCACAAATTAAATTGTGTTCGCGCCGTATATCTTAAACCTGCAACCTTCGGATTAATCTAACTCCGGCACTAATTAATTTAATTGTTCGTAAATTATTGTATGCAATAATCTGCAAATATTCTGACTTACCATATAAATCAATCACAGACTTATGATGCTTAATTCTTTATGAATTATTTAGCATCCTTAGGTCTCTTAGCACCGTACTTAGAACGTGCCTGTCTTCTCTTTGCTACACCTGCTGTATCAAGTGTACCTCTGATGATATGATATCTTGTACCTGGTAAATCCTTAACTCTACCACCTCTGATAAGAACAACGCTATGTTCCTGAAGATTGTGGCCCTCACCTGGAATATATGAAGTAACTTCGATTCCATTAGAAAGACGTACTCTGGCGATCTTTCTAAGAGCTGAGTTAGGCTTCTTAGGTGTTGCAGTCTTAACAGCTGTACAAACACCTCTCTTCTGTGGTGCAGATACGTCTGTAGCCTTCTTCTGAAGTGAGTTATATCCCTTCTGAAGAGCTGGTGCTGTAGACTTCTTAACTGTTGACTTTCTTCCCTGTCTTACTAACTGGTTAAATGTTGGCATTCCTTTTTCACCTCCCGGAATTAGAATAATGAATGGTTGCACTTAGTATAATCACTAAGAAAAATGCGTGAGCCTGTCATATTAAACTGCTCATCTATATAATCAGCGTACATAAATAAGCGGTTGCTTATTCGCACGCTTATTTAGTATATATTTTTAGAATAAATTCGTCAAGAGTTTTTCAGAAATTTATTATTAGAAATATTACTAAAATATCACATTACTATGCTGTCCTTGTTATTGATATTTTATAAAACAAAAAAGAAGCCGCTTTCCTAAGGATAACGGCTTCTATAATTTATTATCTTACGCTTCTGTATCTTCTGTTACATCAGCATCATCGCTAACTTCTACATCAGCATCTAATGTATCTACATTTTCTGTAAAATCAAGTGTTTCATCTGAGTCCTCAGTAAAGCTTAATACTTCATCATCTGACTCTTCAATCTCATCATAAGCTGCTGCTGTGTCAAGTTCAACATTCTGGTATCTCTTCATACCTGTACCAGCAGGTATAAGCTTACCAATGATAACATTTTCTTTAAGACCGATAAGTGGGTCAACCTTACCATTAATAGCTGCATCAGTAAGAACCTTTGTTGTCTCCTGGAACGAAGCAGCTGAAAGGAATGAATTAGTAGCAAGTGATGCCTTGGTAATACCAAGAATAATTGGTGTACCAGTTGCTTTTCTCTTGCCTTCTTCTTCAAGCTTTTCATTAACCTCTGTGAATTCAAGAGTATCAACCTGTGAACCAGGTAAGAAATCTGAATCTCCAGCAGAATCAATAACTATCTTCTTAAGCATCTGTCTAACAATAAGTTCAATATGCTTATCATTAATATCAACACCCTGAATACGATAAACCTTCTGAACTTCGCGAAGCATATAATCCTGAACAGCTCTTACGCCAAGGATTCTAACGATATCATGTGGGTTCTCTGAACCTTCTGTGATTTCTTCACCCTTAACAACAACCTGTCCTTCCTGAACCTTAACCCTTGTATCTCTTGATACAGGATAAGCTTTTGAGTTACCCTCATCATCAGTAATTACAATATCTGTCTTCTTCTCTGTCTTAGAGAAGCTAACAACACCACCGAATTCTGCAAGGACTGCAAGGCTCTTTGGCTTTCTTGCCTCGAAAAGTTCCTCTACTCTAGGAAGACCCTGAGTAATGTTATCACCGGCAACACCACCAGTATGGAAAGTTCTCATAGTAAGCTGTGTACCAGGCTCACCGATAGACTGGGCAGCGATAATACCAACTGCTTCACCAATCTGAACTGCCTGACCTGTTGCAAGGTTAGAACCATAACACTTAGCACATACACCGATATGTGAACGGCAAGTAAGAATAGTTCTTATTTTAACCTGTGTTACACCAGTCTTAATGATAGCTGCGGCTCTCTTAGGAGTTACAAGGTGGTTAGCTGCAACGATAATCTCTCCTGTAGCCGGGTCTTTGATATCTTCTGCAAGATATCTTCCAGTAATACGTTCCTGTAATGGCTCAAGAATATCTTCCTTGGCATCACTTGAATTAGTAGCTCTATCGTTAACAAATGAATAAACATACATACCAGGTATTATCTTACCAACGCTGCAATCAGTCTCTCTTATAATAAGATCCTGAGAAACATCTACAAGACGTCTTGTAAGGTAACCTGAATCGGCTGTTCTAAGGGCTGTATCTGAAAGACCCTTACGAGCACCATGGGCTGAAATGAAGTATTCCAGTACATCAAGACCTTCACGGAAGTTAGACTTGATTGGAAGTTCGATTGTATGACCTGAAGTATCTGCCATAAGACCACGCATACCTGCAAGCTGCTTAATCTGCTGGTTAGAACCACGGGCACCAGAGTCAGCCATCATAAAGATGTTATTATACTTATCAAGACCAGAAAGAAGTGCATCAAGCAATGTCTTATCTGTTTCCTGCCATACTCTGATAACATTCTTATATCTTTCTTCATCAGTTGAACGACCTCTGTTGTAGTTAATGTTAATCTGTTCAACCTTCTTTTCAGCATCAGCTATAAGCTGCTTCTTAACTGGTGGCACTGTCATCTCCGAAATAGAAACTGTCATAGCCGCTCTAGTAGAATACTTGTAACCCATAGCCTTAATATCATCAAGAACTTCAGCAGTTCTTGTTGTACCATGTGTATTGATAACGTGCTGTAAAATATCCTTTAACTGTTTCTTTCCTACATGGAAATCAACTTCTGGAAGAAGTAAATTCTCTTCCTTGCTTCTATCTACATATCCTAAGTCCTGAGGAAGTATTTCATTGAAAATAAATCTACCAAGTGTAGACTCTACAACACCTGAAATCTCTTCTCCAGCTGCATTAGTCTTAGTCATCTTAACTTTAATCTTAGAATGAAGTGTTATAATTCCATTCTCATAAGCAAGAAGTGCTTCATTAACACTCTTAAATATCTTACCTTCACCCTTAACACCAGGTCTTTCCTGTGTAAGGTAGTAGATACCAAGTACCATATCCTGTGAAGGAACAGCAACAGGACCACCATCAGATGGCTTAAGTAAGTTGTTAGGTGAAAGAAGCATAAATCTACACTCTGCCTGAGCTTCTACAGACAATGGAAGATGTACCGCCATCTGGTCACCATCGAAATCGGCATTGAAAGCTGTACAAACAAGTGGATGAAGCTTAATAGCCTTACCTTCTACAAGGATTGGCTCAAATGCCTGAATACCAAGTCTGTGAAGTGTAGGAGCACGGTTAAGCATAACTGGATGCTCTTTGATAACATCTTCAAGTACATCCCATACTTCTGTCTCAAGATGCTCTACGCTCTTCTTGGCTTTCTTTATGTTCTCAGCAAGACCACGCCTTACTAATTCTCTCATAACAAATGGCTTGAATAACTCAATAGCCATTTCCTTAGGAAGACCACACTGATAAATCTTAAGTTCTGGTCCAACAACGATAACTGAACGTCCTGAGTAGTCAACTCGCTTACCAAGAAGGTTCTGTCTGAAACGTCCCTGCTTACCCTTTAATAAGTCTGATAAAGACTTGAGAGCTCTGTTACCAGGTCCTGTTACAGGACGGCCATTTCTACGTCCATTATCTATAAGTGCATCAACAGCTTCCTGAAGCATTCTCTTCTCGTTACGAACAATGATTTCTGGTGCTCCAAGATCAATAAGTCTTGCAAGACGGTTATTTCTGTTGATAATTCTTCTATAAAGATCATTAAGGTCAGATGTTGCAAAACGTCCACCCTCTAACTGAACCATAGGTCTTAAATCTGGAGGGATAACTGGAATTTCTGTAAGAATCATCCATTCTGGCTTAGTACCAGCAGCAATGAACGCATCCATAACTTCAATTCTCTTAATAAGTCTTGCAGCCTTCTGTGAAGTAGTAGTAGCAAGCTCTTCCTTGAGCTTAGCTACTTCTTCTTCAAGGTTGACGTTGTGAAGAAGCTCTAAAATAGCCTCAGCACCCATTCCAACTCTGAATGTATTACCATACTGATCATAAAGATCTCTGTACTCAGTTTCTGTAAGAATCTTCTTGAATGGTATATCTGTTTCGCCTGGATCAATTACGATATAAGAAGCGAAGTAAAGTACCTTCTCAAGATTCTTAGGACCTATATCAAGGATAAGGTCCATACGGCTAGGTATTCCCTTGAAATACCAGATATGTGAAACTGGAGCAGCAAGGTGGATATGACCCATACGATCTCTACGTACACTTGCCTTAGTAACCTCAACACCACACTTATCACATACGATGCCTTTATCTTTAATCTTCTTATACTTACCGCAATGACACTCCCAGTCTTTGCTAGGTCCGAATATTCTTTCACAGAACAGGCCATCTCTTTCTGGCTTTAAAGTTCTGTAATTGATAGTCTCAGGCTTAGTTACCTCGCCGTGAGACCACTCTAAAATACTCTCAGGAGAAGCAAGCTTTATCTGAATTTTATCAAATTTCATTGATTTATTTGACTTAATCTCTTCTGCCATTATAGTGCTCCCTTCTATTATTCTTCTATATTTCCGTCACCGTAATCATCATAGTCATCATCTAAGCTGTCATAATCGAAATCGTCATCGTCTGATCCGAGTTCTTCTATGGTTGCCTCACCGTCATCACCCTGCTTTTCTGCGTGATAACCTGCGTTCTTTAATTCATTTTCTTCATCACGGCTACTTCTCTTATAACCACCATCATCAAGAACCTTCTTGAAATCTGTAACTTCATATTCTGAACTTTCAAGAAGCTTAACTTCGTTATTGTCCTGATCAAGAACCCTTACATCAAGAGCAAGTGACTGAAGTTCCTTAAGGAGAACCTTGAATGATTCAGGAATTCCTGGTTCAGGAATGTTCTCACCCTTAATAATAGCTTCATATGTCTTAACTCGACCAACAACATCATCAGATTTAACAGTAAGGATTTCCTGAAGTGTATAAGATGCACCATAAGCTTCAAGAGCCCATACTTCCATTTCTCCGAATCTCTGTCCACCAAACTGGGCTTTACCACCAAGTGGCTGCTGAGTTACAAGTGAGTAAGGACCAGTTGAACGAGCATGGATCTTATCATCAACAAGGTGATGGAGCTTTAAGTAGTGCATGAAACCGATAGTAACCGGACTATCGAAGTATTCACCTGTTCTACCATCGCGAAGTCTTACTTTACCATCTCTTCCGATTGGAACACCCTTCCATTCAGCTCTGTGAGCTCTGTTATCTGAAAGGAACTGGAATACGTCATCTCTTAAAAGTTCCTTGTATTCAGCAGTAAATGTTGTCATATCAGCAGGATATTCTTCACCATTAGCTTCTGCATCTGCCTTTTCGCGTGCAAGCTCTTCATCATCAAATGGATGATTAGCATAAGCATTGGCCATATCAAGTGTATCCATAATATCATTCTCGTTAGCTCCATCAAAGATAGGTGTCGCTACGTTAAAACCTAATACTTTGGCAGCAAGGCTTAAGTGAATTTCAAGCACCTGTCCAATATTCATACGTGAAGGCACACCAAGAGGATTAAGTACAATATCAAGTGGACGTCCATTAGGAAGGAATGGCATATCTTCTACTGGAAGAACTCTTGAAACGACACCCTTGTTACCATGACGACCAGCCATCTTATCACCTACGGAAATCTTTCTCTTCTGTGCGATATAGATACGGACATTCTTGTTAACACCTGGAGCTAATTCATCTCCATTTTCTCTTGTAAACACCTTAACGCCTACAACGATACCATAAGCACCGTGTGGAACTTTAAGTGATGTATCTCTTACTTCTCTTGCCTTCTCACCAAAGATAGCTCTAAGAAGTCTTTCTTCCGCTGTAAGCTCTGTCTCACCCTTTGGAGTAACCTTACCAACAAGGATATCACCAGCTCTTACCTCAGCACCGATACGAATGATACCATCTTCATCAAGATCCTTAACCGCATCTGAACCTGTAGAAGGTAAATCTCTTGTGATTTCTTCTGGTCCTAACTTAGTATCTCTTGCTTCTGTATCATATTCTTCTATATGAATTGATGTATAAACATCATCTCTTACTAATCTCTCACTAAGAAGTACAGCATCCTCGTAGTTATAACCTTCCCAAGTCATAAAACCGATAAGAGGGTTCTTACCAAGGGCAATCTCACCATTAGATGTTGAAGGACCATCTGCGATAACATCTCCTGCCTTAACCTCATCTCCCTTAAATACGATAGGTCTCTGGTTATAGCAGTTACTCTGGTTACTTCTTGAGAACTTTGTAAGCTTGTACTCGTGAACCTTTCCACTTGTCTCTTTTACAAGAATTCTGTTAGATTCTGATGAAAGTACAACACCATCTTCTTCTGCAACTACACATACACCTGAGTCACACGCTGTCTTATTCTCTATACCTGTACCGATTACTGGTGCTTCTGTCATAAGAAGAGGCACCGCCTGACGCTGCATGTTAGAACCCATAAGGGCACGTGTACAGTCATCATTCTGAAGGAAAGGTATCATAGATGTAGCCACTGAGAACACCATCTTAGGAGATACGTCCATAAGATCAATCATACTCTTATCGAATTCTGATGTTTCTTCTCTGTAACGTCCTGATACTGTATTCTTAACGAAGTATCCATTCTCATCTATCTCTGCATTAGCCTGTGCTACATGGAAATCATCTTCCTCATCTGCTGTGAAGTAATGTACTTCATCTGTAACTCTAGGATTCTTAGGGTCTGTCTTATCGATTATACGATAAGGTGCTTCGACAAATCCATACTCATTAATTCTTGCATATGAAGCAAGTGAGTTAATAAGACCGATATTAGGACCTTCAGGTGTTTCGATAGGACACATTCTACCATAGTGTGTATAATGTACATCTCGAACCTCGAAACCTGCACGATCTCTCGAAAGACCACCAGGACCAAGTGCTGAAAGACGTCTCTTATGTGTAATCTCAGATAATGGGTTATTCTGATCCATAAACTGAGAAAGCTGTGAACTACCAAAGAATTCCTTGATAGCTGCTGTTACAGGCTTGATATTAATTAATGACTGTGGTGAAATACCGCTTAAGTCCTGAGTTGACATTCTTTCACGAACAACTCTTTCCATTCTTGAAATACCAATTCTGAACTGGTTCTGTAATAATTCACCAACAGCTCTTATTCTTCTGTTACCAAGGTGATCGATATCATCCTTGTATCCAATGCCATACTCAAGGTGCATATTATAATTAATAGATGCAAGAATATCTTCTACTGTAATATGCTTTGGCATAAGATCTGCTGTATTCTTAGCAATAGCATCCTTGATATCATCAAGCGACTCATTATCAGCTAAAATCTGTGCAAGGACCGGATAATAAACAGCTTCGTTAATTCCTAATTCCTTAGCTTCTTCTGTTGTGATATCTACCCACTTAGTGATATCTACAGCAAGATTAGAAAGAACCTTAACTGTTCTCTTAGTAACCGCACCTTCTGCACCCTTTAATTCAGCAGCAATAAATACCGCTGAAACAGCTGCATTCTGAATCTTCTCAGCTGTTTCTCTTGTAAGCTTATCACCAGCATTAGCAAGAATTTCACCATTGCCATCTACAACGTCTTCTGCAAGAATGTGTCCTGCAATTCTGTTTCTGAATGAAAGCTTCTTATTAAATTTATAACGGCCTACTCTTGCAAGGTCATATCTTCTAGGATCAAAGAACATACCAGAAATAAGTGCTTCTGCACTCTCTACTGATAATGGTTCTCCTGGTCTTAACTTCTTATAAAGTTCAAGTACACCTTCCTGATAGTTAGTAGATGTATCCTTCTCCATTGTTGCAAGAAGCTTAGGCTCTTCACCAAATATGTCAAGAATCTCTGCGTTAGTACCAAAACCAAGTGCTCTTATAAGAACTGTAATAGGTACTTTCTTATTACGATCAACCTTAACATAGAATACATCGTTAGCATCTGTTTCATACTCTAACCACGCACCTCTGTTAGGAATTACTGTTGAACTGTAGAGGAATATCTTTCCATACTTATCCTTCTGTATATCATAATAAATACCAGGTGAACGTACCAGCTGGCTGACAATAACTCGTTCTGCACCATTAATCACAAATGTACCGGTCTTAGTCATTAAAGGAAGGTCACCCATAAAGATTTCATGTTCGCTTATATCTTCGCTCTCTTTATTATGAAGTCTTACACGTACCTTAAGTGGAGCTGCATATGTAGCATCCCTTTCCTTGCACTCTTCTATAGAGTACTTTCTCTCTTCCTCACATAATGCAAAATCAACGAATTCAAGACTGAGCCTTCCGTTATAATCTGCAATTGGAGAGATGTCGCTAAAGACTTCCTTTAAGCCTTCATTTAAAAACCACTGGTAAGAATCTTTTTGTACTTCAATAAGGTTAGGCATCTCAAGAACTTCTTTCTGTCTTGAGTAACTCATACGCATCGATTTGCCTGACTTTACTGGACGTATTCTGTTTTTCTCCATTGACGTTTCACCCCTTAGTTTTCTTTACTTTACATTAATTTATTACATTATCGATATGCGTGCAAATACTATGCACACCATACCATAATAGTGCATTATTCATAGTAACAAAAAAAGTTCCAGCTGTCAATACAACAACTGGAACTTTTTCATATTTTATATAATATACCAAATATGCTTTAAAAAATCAAGTGATTATTCAGCATACCGCAATATATTAAAAATTCTGTTCATATACGCTATGCCATACGGCATATATATGTCAAGCAAGTATCAAACTGACAATCTGAATTACTTAAGAGTAACCTTAGCACCTTCAGCTTCAAGCTTCTTCTGGATTTCTTCAGCTTCTTCCTTAGAAGCGCCTTCCTTAACAACCTTAGGAGCGCCATCAACAACTTCCTTAGCTTCCTTTAATCCAAGACCTGTGATTTCACGAACAACCTTGATAACCTTAACCTTGTTAGCGCCAGCTTCTGTAAGTTCTACGTCAAATTCTGTCTTTTCTTCTGCTGCTGCACCTGCTGCTGCACCTGCTGCTACAACAACACCTGCTGCTGCAGAAACACCAAATTCTTCTTCACATGCTTTAACTAAATCATTTAATTCTAATACTGATAAACCTTTAATAACTTCGATAATTTCCTGAGTAGTCATTATTATAATCTCCTTTTTAATAGTCTTTTAATTAAGTTTCGTGGCAGGCTGACATAGTCACACCTGTCCGTCAATAATCATACTGATTATGCCGCGTAATTATGCAACCTCTTCGTTCTTCTCAGCGATCTGCTTAATAACACGAGCAAAGTTTGTAATAGGTGACTGGATGCTTCCAAGGAACTTAGCAAGAAGTTCATCTCTTGAAGGAATGTTAGCAATAGCTGCGATTCCAGTAGCATCATAGTAAGTACCTTCAACAACACCACACTTAAGCTCAAGTGCATCTGCTGTCTTAGCAAAGTTAGCTAAAACTCTTGCTGGAGCTGTAGCATCTTCCTTGCAGATTGCAATAGCGTTAGGTCCTTCAAGAACTTCTGCCATTGGCTCGAATTCTGTACCTGCGATTGCTCTCTTTACTAAAGTATTCTTATAAACCTTGTAAACAACACCAGCTTCTCTTAACTGCTTACGAAGCTGTGTATCCTGCTCAACAGTTAAGCCACGGTAGTCAACTACCACAACGCCCTGAGCGCCTTCTAAGCTTGCTTTGATTTCGTCTACGATAGGCTGCTTAAGTTCTACTTTTGCCATGAATATTTACCTCCTGTTAGATTATATCTGTTGCCAGATAATATTCTGCCCAGACGTACATGTATCAGGCTCATTCAATAACAATCAGCATAATGCTTTAAGCAGTATGCTTCATTGCTCTAATAAAAAAGTCCTTCTATCTATAAGACAGAAGGACTGAATAAACTGATAATCAATGCTTTACGCATTAAGTCTGTCCTCGGTAGGCGTATTACCTTTAACCCTTTCGGGACCTGCTGTCTTAGGCAAAATGTGAAATCACTTTCACTTTAATTATATTATGAAACCATCGCATCAATCTGATACAGATTATAAATCTATATCCAAATCAACCAGATAGTAACACAAACATTGATAGTATACTATCATAATATATTGGTTGTCAACCGTTATTCACAAAGAATATATTAATTCTTCGTAATATTGCGTTGTATAACCCAAATCCTGCAATAAGCTAATCCATTCATCAGCTTACATATGATTAATTATAATTAACCAACGTACTTAGCTGTGCTAACCTTTACACCAGGACCCATAGTAGCTGTAAGAACAACACTCTTTAAATACTGTCCCTTAAGTGAAGTTGGTTTAGCCTTAACGATTGCATCCATAATAGCCTGGAAGTTGTCTGATAACTGCTCCTCTGTGAATGAAGCCTTACCAATTGGCACATGAATGATATTTGTCTTATCAAGTCTGTATTCGATCTTACCAGCCTTGATATCATTAACAGCTTTTGTTACATCCATTGTAACTGTACCAGCCTTAGGGTTTGGCATTAAGCCCTTAGGTCCGAGTACACGTCCTAAACGACCAACAACGCCCATCATATCAGGTGTAGCAACTACTACATCAAAATCAAACCAGTTATCATTCTGGATCTTAGGAATTAATTCCTCGCCACCAACGAAATCTGCTCCTGCTGCTTCAGCTTCTTCAGCCTTAGCACCCTTAGCAAATACTAATACCTTTACAGTCTTACCTGTTCCGTGTGGAAGAACAACAGCTCCTCTGATCTGCTGCTCAGCGTGACGTCCATCACAACCTGTTCTGATATGAGCTTCAATTGTCTCGTCGAACTTTGCAACTGCACTCTTCTTAACTAAAGAAACAGCTTCAGTTGCTTCATATAATGTCTGGCGGTCAATATTCTTGGCTGCCTCAACGTATTTCTTTCCTCTTTTCATTATATAAACCTCCTAGTGGTATTATCGGAAGGATTTCATCTTTCCTCCCACATATTGAACAATCCCGAGATTAATTCTCAGCCACATGTTCTTCTATGAAAATCAACAAATTATAAAATAAAATCTTGTCTAAATGTCTTTAAAGACCTTTAGCAATCTTTATTCAAAGCCTCGTTATAGAATTAGTCTTCTACAACAATACCCATACTCTTAGCAGTACCTTCGATCATTGAAGTAGCTGCTTCGATTGTAGCTGCATTTAAGTCTGGCATCTTAAGCTCAGCAATCTTCTGAACTTCTGCTCTCTTAATTGTAGCAACCTTATTCTTGTTAGGCACGCCTGAACCTGACTTAATATTGCAAGCCTTCTTAAGAAGAACTGCAGCAGGTGGAGTCTTTGTGATGAAGCTGAAGCTTCTATCAGCATAAACTGTGATTACTACAGGGATAATTAAGTCGCCCTGATCTGCTGTCTTTGCATTAAACTGCTTTGTAAATTCTACAATGTTAACACCATGCTGACCAAGTGCTGGACCAACTGGTGGAGCTGGTGTAGCCTTGCCGGCAGGAATCTGTAATTTAATATAACCTGTTACTTTCTTTGCCATTGTGGCACCTCCTAAATATAATGTGGTTTATGGCGGCTTTAAAGCCTCCCACTTCTTGTAAGACCTAAATCTTACAGTAATTTCACGTCTGTGAAATCAATCTCGACCGGTGTTTCACGACCGAACATCTCAACATTAATTGTAACACACTGCTTGCCTTCATTAATGCTGACAATTTCTCCTACTGTATCCTCCCAGGCACCTGAAAGAATCTTGATTTGATCGCCCACCTTACCAGCAAACTCAACTACTGGCTTAGCTTCTTCATCATCAGAGCTGATTCCGAATGATCTTATCTCAGCTGGAGATAATGGTACTGGTTTAGATCCAGGACCAACAAACCCTGTTACGCCCCTGGTGTTTCTGACAACATACCAGCTGTCATCATTCATCACCATCTTTACAAAGACATATCCAGGAAACGTCTTCCTCTGAACCGTCTTCTTCTTGCCGTCCTTAACTTCCACTACTGTTTCAAGCGGAACAAGAACTTCAAAAATCTGGTCCTGAAGATTTCTGTTTTCAACAGTTTTCTCGATATTAGCCTTAACCTTATTCTCATATCCTGAATAAGTATGGGCAACATACCATTTTGCTTCGTCCATCTGATCACCTTTTCCTTACTTTACAATGAATTCAATTCCAAAGCGAACAATCAAGTCCACAACTGAAATAATTACACCTAATAATACGGATACAACCAATACAGCGATGGTTTCCTTTGTAAGTGACTTCTGGTCTGGCCAAATAATCTTAGAGAACTCTGCCTTTAAGCCCTTGAACCAGCTCTTTTTCTGTTTTTTTGTCTTAACAGCTTCACTCATCTTAATACCTCACTGATACCAATTACTTTGTTTCCTTGTGTAATGTGTGTGACTTACAGAACTTGCAATATTTCTTTGTTTCCATTCTGTCCGGATGAGCTTTCTTTTCCTTAGTCATGTTGTAATTGCGCTGTTTACACTCAGTACATGCCAATGTTATCTTTACTCGCACAACTTCCACCTCCAATTATTTATTTTGCAGGTGTTATTAACACCAATTGGTTTTTCTTTAATACCTGAACTGTTGGGTAAGTTTCGGGCATAAAAAAAAGACCGCTTCCATAGCCAGCCTAATATAACATATTTTTTGATATTTCGTCAACCAGATTTTTATAATTTATACATTATTTATATAAATATTTTCAAAAAACCTTAAACATTCTACTATATGTATATTGCAAAATCAAGCCATTCCTTATAAAATATAATAAAGTTTATAGATATAGCAAATGGAGTTACTGTATCTGCAACTGATGACAGTTAAAGTTATATATTTATGTGTTTTATATGTAATTATAGTAATATATTAAATATTTTGTGACGATACACATTATACCAATTATACATACAGACAGGGAGGTGACTGTTATGATTAGTAGTGTATACAGCTATTATTTATCCCAGTACGGGAACAAATCTAATTCCAAGTATGACTCACATACAAGAACTCAGCTTAAGAACACATATAGCAAGGTTGTTAAGATTAACAGCCAGACTCCTGTGTACAAATTAGACTTATCAACTGCTGCCCAGAAATACGCCATTGATTTAAAAGAACATGCAAGAGCGTTAGAGAATATTACTGAGGATTTATCTGACGGTGCTGATGGTACAATGACATTTAAGAAGTCTGCTGTATCAAGCAATGCTTCTGCCGTCAATGCCAGTTACATCACCGACTTTGGTGCAGCATCAGATGATGAAAGCTTTGATATAAATGTTAAACAGTTAGCCTGTTCACAGCTTAATACAGGTAACTACCTACAGCCACGTTCAAAGCATATAAAACCTGGCGAATATTCTTTTGATTTATCAATCAATGATGTTATATATGAGTTCCAGTTTAAAGTGGACAACTCCGAGACAACTAATAATATACAGAACAAGATTGCAAGACTTATCAACCGCTCCAACATTGGACTTACAGCTAATATCAAGGAAGATAATCTAGGCAATACAGCTATTAATATTGAATCAGAAGCAACCGGCATTAACGGAACAACTCCTGTTATATTCTCCATAAAGTCAGATGATGCTAGCAACCAGCCGCTCATTGATACTCTTGGACTTGACAGGGTTACACAATATCCAGCCAACGCCATATTTGATGTTGATGGTGATGAACGCTCATCTATGAGCAATTCAATAACAATCAACAAAGCATATGATGTCAAATTATCAAAGGTAACAGAAGAACCTGTAACAATAAGCCTCAAGGCAGATGCAGACTCTATTGTGGAAAGTCTTAACGAACTTGTAGCTGGTTACAACAACCTTATCTCTGTTACTAATGATGAGAATAATAATCATTTTCAGGGAACAGAAAAGCTCCAGAATGAAATCGCATCAATTGCACGCTCATACAAGAAGCAGCTTGCAGACAGCGGACTTTCGCTTAATAAAGACGGAACTATAAGTGCTGACAAGGAAGTTATTATTAACGCTGATAACAAAGACGCCTTAAGCCACATTTATGAAAGCCTTAATTCGTTTAAGAATTCCATTAAAGAAAAGGCTGAGAATATTGCACTCAACCCTATGGACTATGTCAACAATAAGATTATTGCATACAAGAATCCATTAAGGTCATTCCCTGATCCTTATAACCTTTCGGCTTATACCGGAATGATGTTTAACGGATATATTTAGACTTATAAGACAAGATGTGTTTACAGCAACCGTGTTTGACAAAAATTGTTATAGGACAAAATGTGTTGATAGAAACCATATCTGGAAGAACATATAAATAACCCCTGTTATAGAAGAAAACAACAATTCATTATCTGCTGTTTTCTTCTATAACAGGGGTTTTATCTTTTATTAAATTACATATATTATATATCAGGGCGTATTGAACTGGATTAATCTATCAATACATAATCCATCAATATATTCTATTACTTGCAGACAGCCTCAGCACAGTCCTTAAACTGTGCAATGAATGCTCTTACCTTTACAAGAGCATCAGCCTTAGCTGAATCATCACTTAACTTTAATGCAGCTGATAACTCTTTAACAGCATTATTACCATCAGCCTCATCTACTGCCGGCTGCGCACCTGCTGTTAAATCTCTTGTTGCATTATACATCTCAAGAGCTACATTAACTCCGTCAACAGTCATTCTAAGATACTCATCTGTATCATCCTTCTTGTCGCCTTTAAGTTCTGGAACAACTGTATCTATACAGTGAAGTACATTTGCACAATATCCTTTTGCTTCATTTAATACTTCTAACTGTTCTTTCTTCATATCCTCCATGACATTACCTCTCATCCTTAATTAGTCTAATAAATATATCGGCACTCACCGCATTTACTTAACACCTTACTTTTCATTAGCAATAAGTGTTTCTATTGCATTCTGGTCAATATCACCATTATCCATTCTTGGAAGTGGTGCTTTGCTTATGATTGTCTTCTGGATTTCCCAGCGGTAACCTTTTTTTTCGTTATATTTATTAATAAGCCTTACAAATCTTTCTTCTCTTACATCTTTATCTATTGGCACGATAACTGCTGTAAGCTTGTCATCATATAAAGTAACATAGCTTTCTGCAACTCCGTCCAGTGCACTAATCTGTCTTATTGTAACTGTCCTGCTTATCTTCTCTCCTGTTGGAAGAAGAATAATCTCAGGGTTACGTTTTAAAAGTACAAGACGACCTTTATCATTAATTCTTCCTATATCACCTGTATGATATACTCCGTCCTTGATGACACGCTTAGTATATGACTCATCTTTATCGTAGCCTTTCATAACGCAGTCACCACTTACCACAATCTCACCATCAGGTTCAATTGCAACCTTAGAACTAGCAAATATCTTGTAAGTGCCATCCATAGTATCATTAATTCCAACACACCCTGACACCTCTGTCATTCCAAATACATTGTATACCTTCAAATCCCTGTCCTTTAACGCCTCAAATAATCTGAACGGACAACTTGCACCTCCTATAATTATAGTCTTAAGATTTTCATTAAGTGCTTTTATTCTCTTCAGATATTCAATCATGGATGGTGTTCCAGGCAGGATTGTAGGATTGTAATAATAAGTATCTGCATCTATATGTCTTAAACCTCTTCCAATACATACACACGCACCATTATGGATTGGCCATATAAGACTGTATATATATCCAAATATATGATGAAGTGCAATCTGTGCAAGCACCTTATCCTCTGGTGCACACATACAACATTCATTAACTGCACTTACTGTATTAAGTATATTGGAAACTGTAAGCACAACCGCCTTGTCACACTCCTGTGGAACGGCTGTAAGCATAAGAATATTGCCCTCTCTTACATTTTCTTCATTGTATATAAGACCATCTACCTCATCCTTCTCCGCATCAGTTATTATAATTGCCTCATTGTCTGCAAGTATATACTGGTTAGTAGATGATAAAATGTAATCAACACCTACCTTCTTTAATATATCATTTCTTGTATTCTGGGGAAGGAAGAAATCAACAAGCATAACGTCCTTACCAGCAAGAATTGTTCCAAACATATTAACTATCCATCTGTATGAAGCTGGTCCATATATTGCAATCCTGCTGCCCTCAAACCTCATAAGATGAAGTGCTTTCTTATATGAGTCCTCAAAAAGCTTCTGATAAGTAACCGTCATCGTGTCATATATAATCGCCTCTTTATCCGGATACTTCTCAGCATTGTATTTTAACATCTTATAAAATGAATTAATCTTATCCATATAATTTCTCCAATCGCATAATATTGGTTCGTGATTAAAATATAACCAGCCACCTTATATTTATAATAACAATCTAACAGCCTTTGCTACACTCATTATACGCTTTAGGTAACATAAGCCGCAAGCAAAAACAAAGTACATACTCAAAAATATATTACTTAATTTCTTAATATACCGCTAATCCTGTCTTTCACCTTAAAACTCTCTTTTACCTTTTTATAGCCATTATCCGCAATCCATAATCTTTCATCTTCGTTATCAAGATAATACTGTACTTTCACTATAAGATCTTTAATATCCTCATATACCACAAGATCCTTGCCCGGCGTAAAATATTCCATTATCTCTGCCTGGTAGTTAGTTATAAGAAATCCCTTGCAGGCAAGTACGTCAAGCACACGCAGTGGAATTCCTGACTGTATTATCTTAAGCGATATATTAAGGTTAATCTTTGCATTATAAAATGCTTTGGGCATCTGGGAATAATAATCAATATATCCCATATTATTGACATTATTTAATCTTTCATCCACATCTGTAGAATATAGATTAACATTACACCTGTTCTGCAAAAGTGCAAGTGCCATAAACCTCTCCCTGCTTGTGACCTCTGTTGCCAGTGCATATGTAACCTCCGGCTTAATAACCGAATAACTGCCATTGGATACATTGGCAAAATTCTCATTAATATGCTTCATTATATTATCATTAATGCAGTCATCTATAATATATCCTCCATACAGCTTTTGCTGTGTTTCAACAATACCTTCAAGATAACCTTTCGTGTATACATCCTGATAATTACTTATATAAGAATAGTCCGATTTATACAATTTTCCAACAAATGCAACATCACACGCATAATTATCATCTTTAGCTAAAGCCGGCCGAAATGTATCTACATCAGCCGCCAGCGGCAAATGCTTCGCCCCTGCTACTCCATTTTCCATATAATGCTGTGCCTGTATTCTGTCAAAGAAATAAATTGTATTACACTTATTCTTTAATACCTCTGTCCTTCTTATATTAATAGGGCAGTCATACACCCACGAAATATAAGGAAGCTTTAATCTATTACACAAGTCCGAGATAACCGGCGAGAAATTAACTGAAAACACACAGTCGTATAAAGTCTTGGACACCGCTATATATCTGTCAAGACTACTCTCAAGTTCGCTGTCATTATCCCAGTCTTTCATCGTATAATAAAATGTATCATATTCTATATTAAGTTCCTTTAATGCCGTCTCTATGCCCTTCTGCATAAATGCATCCCATTGAAAAAATAGTACTTTCACAGCACATCTCCTCTGCCGATATAATAATTACCTGAATTATAATATATTACACTGCTTATTAGCAATCAATAATAGACTTATGTCCGAAATATTCAAAACCATTCCAACTGATATATGCTGTTATAATGAGCACTAAAGTGCTCATCTTAAAAGTTCCTTACGGAACTTTATATGCGCTGAATATCTGCGCAAAATTTATGGTATAATGAGCACTAAAGTGCTCATCTTAAAAGTTCCTTACGAAACTTTATATCCGCTGAAAAACTGCACAAAATTTATGATATAATATCAGAGATAAAATAAAAATAATACGAGGAATACTATGAGAATTCTTGAATTTGAGAACCACCACTTTGGTGTTGAAGATATTAAAGAAGCCCTTACTGAGATGGGGCATGAATTAACAGTTGTATCAACACCACTTTTTCTAGAAAGAGCAAGCGAAGAGTTTGATAAGCTTTTTGAAGAACAGATTACAGGACAGCACTACGATGCCGTATTCAGCTTTAATTACAGTGCCGCCGTATCTACTAACTGCAACCGCCACAACATTCCATACATATCATGGATATACGACAGCCCGCTTCTTACACTGTATTCATACACTATAACCAACCCCTGCAATTACATATTCTTATTCGACAGTGAACAATATCTACAGCTTAAGAATGGGGGAATAAATACAGTATATTATATGCCTCTTGCTGTCAACACTGCACGTCTTGACCGTATGCCAATGAACACCATGGTTCATCAGGTATTTGACAGTGATGTATCATTTGTCGGCTCTATGTACAACGAAAAAGGCAATTTCTATGAAAGACTAGAGAATATATCTCCATATGTTAAGGGCTACCTCGATGCTGTAATAAATGCACAACAGCATATATATGGTGCTAATTTCCTTGAAGATGTACTTTCTCCTGACATAATTAAAGCCATACAGGAAATAACACCTTACACACCTAATAAAGATGGCATTGAAACTCCTTCTTATGTATATGCGAATTATTTTCTTGCAAGAAAGGTCACACAGAATGAACGCTTTGAGATATTAAAGGCTGTATCTGACCATTTTACAACCAAACTTTATACACACAACCCAACTCCAGAGCTTCCTGATGTAATTAACAAAGGTCCTATTGATTTCTACGACAATATGCCTTATGTATTCAAATGCAGCAAAATCAACCTGAATATCACTCTTAGAAGCATTAAATCAGGTATTCCGCTCCGCTGTATGGATATTATGGGTGCCGGTGGATTTCTACTCACTAATTATCAGGCAGATTTCCTTGAATACTTCACACCTGATAAGGACTTTGTATATTACGAATCAATTGATGACCTTATCAGAAAATGTGATTACTACATAAAGCACGAAGATGAACGTAAGGCTATCGCGCTAAATGGTTACAATAAAGTTAAAGAATTCCACAATTATAAGGTCAGGTTAAATGATATATTCAAAATTGCTGGGTTGATTTAATATCATAATTGTAATTTATAAGCCTCTTAAGATACTCTCTGCCCTATTATCCCAAATATGCTCTTTTGAGGCTTTTATATATGCGTTCTGTGCTATACTCTCTCTTAAGCTGTCATTTGCAAGTAATTCTCTTACTACATCTGGCAGCTTTTCAAGATGTTCAAGATTAAACGTAACAATATCCTCATAATTGTTAAATTCTCTATCCAGATATTCTGTTCTCTCACTTAAGCATACCGCACCAGACAGGCATATATTAGCTATTCTTTCCGTCATTCCTGCCTTATGCCAGGTCATCACATTAAGCCCAATCTTAGATTTACCCCATATTTCAAGGGACTCATCTACATTTACAGCATCATGTTTTATGAGATTATCTTTGCCAAGTCCCGAATATCTGTCCCATGTATCTCCAAATACATCAATCTTAATACCTGCTGCCAAAAGTGTCTCAAGCACCTTCGTCCTATAGTAATTAACTATATTGCGGCATACATCCTGCAAAGAATCAAGCAGTGAAAGAAACTTTTGCTCATCAATATTAAAATCTTTGTATACAAGAAGCTCTTTAAGTCCCTGTTCAAATGTTATATTAGGATGTGCTTTCATATACTCATAATATTCCCTCTGAAACTCATCTTTAATAACACTCTCATCTACATAATTACACGCCCCGATAAACACTATATCAAATGGTCTGTCCTTATTAGCCGCCCAGCCAGCATCTTCTCCTGCTGGTGGAAGCTGCAAAGCATTGACCACGCCAAAATGCTCCTCTATAAATTCAGCATAATATCTATCCTGGCACAAAAGATAATATTTATCATCTATTCCTTCAAACAGATTTCCAAAATACATTGGATTATCAAACCAGAAAATGTACTTAGGACATTTCATCTTTCTAAAATAGTCTTTAAATAACACAATAGACTGAAAACCTATAAAACCCTTTAATGAATTATCCTCAATATCAGATAGATTTACAGTCATTCCATAACTTCCATCAGATGTTATTACAGCCTGTCCTTTTTTGATAAGAGACTTGGTTATATCACCTGCAAATCTTCTTAATACTCCATGGCACGTATTATCGCCCATAATTACATAAAATGGTGCTGTATTAATCTTAATCTTTGCAAACAGCTCATCATTATTAAGTATTTCCAATAACTGTCCGTTGTATAAATCTGCACACCCTTTACTGTCAGCATATGCCTTCATTGCATATATTGCATTTTCAAGCAGTCCTTTGTGTGTCAATTCTTTCATATAAAGCTTTAAAACATAAGCATATGTAAGGAATTGGGCAACTGTCTGTTCATCTGATATGCCTGTCACATTATCTGCTTCCTGTACGTCTGATGAACCCGCTGCATTATCTGCTTCCTGTACGTCTGATGAGCCTGCTTCCTGTGAAAATAAGTTCTCTTCGCTTGAACACAGCACGCCATATATTCCATTGTAATTATACTTTTCTGCATAATATGCCACTCTTACCGCAAGCTCATAATCTATGCCAGACGTTAATTCTTCATTATAACAGCCTGTATACACGAGTATGCTTTTCTTAATGAGCACACCATATACATTCATCTTAAAATAATCAATTATGTTATTAAAATCTATTTCTCCGTCTTGCACATTTTCTCCAAATATAGCCATACCATAATCCAGCAGGAAATCATTTTCCGTGATTATCTGTCTTATCTCTTCCTCACTTGTTACATTTTCATCAGCCAGTATCACATAATCTGCCTCTTCTGCCCCAATCATAAGATTTCTTTTAGCCGGACTTTTAAAATCCTCTCTATTAAAATCAAACCCTTTAATTATATCATTGTGATAACTGCTGTTTTCCATATTATCCATCTCACTTTCTTATCTTTCCTATAAGAATTCTTATATTTATGTATATAACTTCGCCAGCTGCTTTACGCTTTCTTACTGGCAACACGTCTTTGTTTATGATAAAATATAATTCTCAATTACTTATATAGTATATATGCAAAGGAGAATTATGAACATACTTTTTTATAGATATGGAAGTATATGTGAACCCGACATTATCGCTTCCTTTAAACACCTTGGTTTCAATATAACAGAAGATACAAGAGAAGTATACAACAAACAGCTTCTTCCATCAGACTGCATTAAGGGGCTTAACGAGCTTTTAAAGCAGGACACTTATTCTTTTATATTCTCAATTAACTTTTTTCCTTCAGTATCTGATGTATGTAATATATGGGGTATTCCGTATCTGTGCCTTATCGTGGACAGCCCTGTACTTGAATTATTCTCAACTTCATTAGCTAATCCCTGCAATAAGGTATTCTTATTCGACAGACAGTTGTACAACGATTTCCACCACATCAACCCTGATGGAATATTTCATATTCCGCTTGCCACTAACGTGCGTGACAATTATGCTACTACAACTATGGCAAGTGCTGCTGACAGAGCCAGATTTTCATCAGATATATCATTTATCGGCTCTTTATATTCAGAGAAATGTCTATATAACCAAATTACTCTTCCTGAAAAAATGCGTGGCTATGTAGACGGACTTATTGAAGCACAACTGCTTGTATATGGATATAACTTCATTGAGGAATGTGTAACCCCTGAACTAATAGAAGCATTTTGCAAAGTCAGGCCTGAGCTTATCAACTTTCCTGACAGTATGAAGGTTGATACAAAAGCTGTAATTGCACAGCACATTATAAGTGTAAAGGTGGCTGAACAGGAGCGGCTTCGTTACTTAAAAGTCTTATCTGAACATTTTAATGTAGACCTCTATACAGGCAGTGATACCTCTTCAATGCCGCTAATTCATAATCGTGGTTTTGCTAAGACAAACACAGAAATGCCTATTATATTCCACCAAAGCAAAATTAACCTTAACTTAACAGCCAAATCAATACGAAGTGGTCTGTCTCTTCGCATATTTGATGTGCTTGGCTGCGAAGGTTTTCTTATAACTAACTATCAGGCAGAACTGCCAGAACATTTTAATATTGGTGAAGATCTGGAAGCATATACAAGTCTTGATGACTTAATCGGAAAATGTGAATACTATCTTTTACACGATAAAGAACGACAGGAAATTGCTCACAACGGTTTTGAAAAGGTTAAAAAGTACCATACCTATGATATAAGGCTTACTCAGATGCTGGAAATTGCGTTTGGGCTTAAATAATACATTACATTATAAAACGTATTATTATATTAATAACTTCAATCTATTTTATTCTAATTATTAATTTTGATTTAAGCCCTACATATAATGCAGGGCTTAATACACTAACTATCAAGTTTAATAAGTATATTATCAAAATATTCCAATATATTTGCTAAGTAATTTTACTTACACGCATATATAATATTAAATATCATATATAATTTATATTGCATCGTACATTTTTTACAAATTAATTACCTCACTAATAAGCTCCTCATTATTTGTCTTTTTACATCCTTCTAAAAAAGTTTTAACAACTTCGCATTCTTCCGATGAAATATTTATCTTTTCATTCAATATATGTTGTATATAATAATAAAAGTCTTTTTTTATATTATTTTTATCACAATAACGCTTTAAATCAGATATATTTTTCTTTACTGATTTCTATTTTTAATAATTCAATATATATCCAATAATCTATCATCCTTAATTTCATTTTTTAATACTTTATAAATAGAATCAATCTTCTTATTATTTCCATATACCTTTGGCGCTGTTTCAATTAATTTATTAATCAAATCATTTCTATCCAAATTTCCATCGTAATCTTGTAATACTAATACTAAAATATCACAATAAAGCATAGTCATATTTAATTCTTTTTTATTAATAGCCATATTATATAATTCACTTAATTTCTTTTGTGCAAGTAAAATTTTATTATTTTCTTTATATACATAATACATCCTTAAATTCAATTCTGCTACTTTATAATCATTTCCTTTCATTAATATTAATGCATTTGATATATTATCTTCATTTTCTGTTCTTATAAATAAAGATTTTTCCACTTTCATTCTAAGCATTTCAGCATATACTACTTTCATTTCATTCTGCATATTATTTTTTTTCAAATATTTTATTACTGAATCAATTTCTATGTCAAATAATTTCATTGCATATTGTGCATATAAATTTGTTATTTTATTAATCATTTTATAAGAATTATAACCTTCATCTTCTATTTCATCTTCTATTTCATCTTCATATACCAACTTATAAACAGCATTAATATTATATGTACTTTTTCCAATCTCATTAATATATCTTTCAAAAAATTCATTTGATATTTCTTCACGAAATTTTTTAGGAAATAAGAAAGCCGCTGATATTATCATCTCTGAATTAAATATAATATTATCGTACACATCCATAAATCTACTATTATATTTAATTTGTTTTTTCAGTATTTTTAACAAACTCTCTGAACCATAATCCAATTTTCTTTGTTGTGACCGTAATTGCAAGTATTCTGCATATTGATTTCCTTTAAAATATTTATCTATAGCATTATTAACCCTTTTTTGCATTTCTTCATATAATCTATAATTTATACAGCAAGTACTATAAGCATCATAACAATTCAACAATTCATAATTGTAAATATTATTCTCTTCATAAAAATATATTATCTTTGATATTATATTTTGTCCCTTTGAATATTTATATTCATTACAATAAACCGCAAATATACTCGCAAATTTAGCATATATATTCTTATTAAATTTAGTTATCCTTTTCTTATCTAATATATTATATATTTTATCTAATTCATTTTTTGCCGATTCATATTTTAATAAATGCCAATAACACTCAGCTAGTTTTATACCAATATACATACTAATATTTTCATTATTTTGTTTTATTCCAATCAAATTCTTATATAATTTTTCAGCATCTTCTGGCTTCTTATATTTTAAATAATAATTAGCAATACAAATACCCAAATTAATATTTTGCTCATAATTATTATTTTGTGAATCTTTCATTTCTTCCAAAAAATGAGTTGCACCATCAAAGTTTTTTATCATCACTAAATCTGAAAACCATATGTCTAATAATGCTAATTTGGCCAACAAAAACTCCCAATATGATATATGAGAAAATTTGTACATTCCATCACTAGTTCTATTAATTAAAGCATGCCCTTTTAATTGAATATTTTCTAATTCTGTAAATTCTTCATTATTTTTTATATCTTTATAATATATTTCTACCGCTCCATTTTTTAGCCATTCATAATATATTCTTTTAGCCATAAGCAAACATTCCTTATGCATATCCAATTCCATTTTTTCATTCAGACTTTCACGTTTTATCCATTTATCAAATAAATACTCATAAAACTGATAATCATATTTAAATTGATAATCATCATCCAGCAAATCATCTATATATCTTAATAACAATGGTGTTTTAGACAAATTTTTATTTTTGTTTATGATATTTAATGCTTTATTTATTTTTTTTACATTGTAATGATATTTCTTTTGTAAGTGTTTTATTATGTCATCGTTTGTAAATGGAGTAATATAATACTTTTTAGATGTTAATAACTTATCTAATGTTGATATATTGCTTTTATCATTAGATATTCTCTCTTTACTTTCATTCTCAAAAAAATTAGTTCTTGCTGTAATAATAACTCTATAAAAATTACAAGTTACTTTTTCTAATGAACTCCCAAAAGATTCATAATCTGTTATTGCTTTTTTATTTTCATCTAGTCCATCTAATAATAATATAGTATTAGATTTATCGTCTATTTTACTTATTGCTTCAATACAATCATCTTTTTGTAAAGAAATAAATTGACATTTATATTCTCTTAATTTTAATGTTTGATAATACAAATTAATTAAAAAAGTGGTTTTACCCATTCCACAATCGCCCAAACACAAATAATATTTATTTCCTGTTTTTTCTTTATATTCGTGCTTTAAAAATTGTTCTAATAAACGATTAAGTCCATCTGATTTACTTTCAATATCCGTTTCATCATAATCTGATAAATTTTCTTGAGAAAACCTTGTCGGAATATAATTTTTTATAGCATAATATACATCTGATGAATTCATAAAACTCAGTTTCTGATAAATTAGTTTTTTTCTTATTTTTATATTATTTATAAATGCACATAATTCACCTATTATTTTTATTAATGGTTTTAATATGTATCCCATAACCATCATTATAAACATAAATATAAGTATGTACTGAGAATAACCTTCCCATTCCGTATCTTTTATACTATTATAAATACCCATTATAAAATCCAAAAATGATTCAAACTTCTCCATAACTATACTCCCATACTCTTATCAATAATTTATTGTTTTCTATCAAATTCTAACATTTTACTGTCATACTGTTTTTTCTCCTCAAACAATCTTCTCTCCTGTTCCTCCGTAACATTATCCCATATTGCCTCTGACAAATCTGCTTGTGCAAGCATTTTAACTATTGCTTCATCTTCAAGATTAAAAGAACTTATATCTACATCTGCTAATATGGCATCTTCCATTATACAGGCTTCCCACTTGCAATCATTTATTGTAACACCAGTCATATCAGCCCGTGTAAGATCAGCACTTCTGAAGTCAACTTCCGTTAAAGTTGCATAGTCAAAATTAACAGCTGTCAAATCCGCACCTGCAAAACTCACATCAGTAAGTATTGAATCATTAAAATATCCGCCTTCAATATTCGTTATATCAAATACAGTTTCTTCCATTTCAACATCTGAAAAATTGGCTACTGCAAGATATGCATTAGTAAAATCTGTTCTATCTAATGTTGCATTACTAAAGTCTGTTCTATCAGCCGTTACCATCATTAATACGGCATCTTGTATGTCACTATATTTAAATGAGGCACCACTCAATATTGCATTTTCCATACGACTTCCACCCATATTACAATAATCCAACACCCATAATGCAATATTAACATCATCCCATTCCATATTTTCAAGTTGCAGCTTATATATATTATTTTCACTTATATTTATAAAATCAGCTGTTCCTTTTATTAGCTCTGATATACTTTTTTCATACGTAAGCACAATATTCTTTAAATTTTGATAATTCTTGACATATATATATTGTGATAAATCACCTGTTCCTATCATTACTGGATAATTAACATTATATGCTCCACATACTATTTCACTTAATATGCTATCATATTTTGCTAATGTTATTACCTCATCTCCAAACATCAGGTTCTCATTCTGAATTATTTCCTTTATAAAACCAACTATTACATCATCCACTCTATTCTGGCTAAACATATAAAACACTTGTTTTAATTTTTTATCATAATCATCCGATTTAGTATATTCATACATTAAGCGTATTATCTCAATAGCTGCAAGATATTCATAGAATGTCTTATGCATAAACTCTATCTCTGTATTCTGCTCATCTATTGTACTTTTACTATCATCACTATTTTTATAGTTCTCTCTTAAGAAAAAAAGCAGTACAAGCTTTGATGGATTATCATCTTGATGTAATTTAATCCAGTTTTCACATAATTTTTTATCATCCATAACTGTACAATATTCATATATTGTCTTTGCCGATACACTTCTACTATTATTCCTATATGCACATCCACCAAGATGTTCAAGCATTATCTGATACTCTAAATATTCAGCTTTGTATTTTAAACCACCAGCTTTTTTTCTACTATATTCCCTTGTATATATACATTCAAATATTTTATCATACAATTCTGCTGTATTCTTTAATTCCATCAAATCAATATTTGAATACTTGGCGGTCCACATAATAAGAAATAATAACAATGGCTGTCTGCTTAGCTCATCAAATCTGCTGTTCTGTAAAGGAATATTCTGGGCAATATTAAATTCTTTCTGAAGCTTGTCCCAATAATCTAATCGCAGGTCTATTTCTAATAAATTTTTTTCATCAACAACTTTACTTATATATTTCTCCCTTTCATCCTCATCTATATAAAGCGGTAATATTTCTACATCTATGTAATTATCTATCTTTTCTTTTGCTTTTCTGACTGCCTGTGTTCTTCCACTCACTACAACCTTACAATCAAATTTCCATTTTTCTCCTTCAAGTTCTCTTAACAACTCCTGCGACTTTTCATAAACTTTATATTTTATTTCATCCAATCCATCTAATATAAGAATCCTGCCTAATCTGTTATCAGCTTCATAAAACCAAGTATATTCATTCTTAATATATTGTTTTACAACATCTAATGCTGTCTTTGCATCAACAAATGTTACTTCAAATAAATTAAGTGCAAGAACTATTGTTTTTTTATCCTCATCACTATTTGTTAATTCATCGACTACTTTCTTTAACACTGAAGACTTACCACTGCCAGGCTCTCCATACACAAGCAACATACTCATACTATTACTGCATCGCTTATCTTTCAGCCATTTACATATATATTCTGCAACATTCTTAACCTTTTTTTCTGTATGTTCTATGTTATCGCATATAATGGAATGTAGATCTGTATATATTTTATTCAATCCAAAGCTTTCACCCATTACAGATTCTCTATATGCATCATACATATTTTTAATGTAAATCTTATACGAACTATCATTAAATATATCATATCTATTCTCTACTATTTCACATTTTTTCAATGTTTCAGGCATTCTATCTAATTTTTGAATAATATAATCCAACTTTGGATTAATATTCTCTATACTTTTATGATCTATCCAATTTCTAAGTTCATCATTTTTTATAATTTCCCTATCCAGAAAACTTTTCCATGTTTCGACCTGAACTTCTCCTATTGGTTCCGCACTAAGCTTAGATAAGGCTTTTTTGATTGAATCATCTTTAAGACTGTTATTCTGCATCCATTCAAAATATAACTTTTCACAGCATATTGCTATGTCATCTTTATTATGTGTATAGGCATACGCCTCCACACTATGCTCTATAGCATCATATAAGCCTGCTCCTACTGCATTATTCTCACCTTCAAGCCTATTTTTTAATTTTTCCCAAACTATTCCTGTTCCAATTTCAATTATCTTCTGCCCTATATATTCAGGTGGAATAATGGCACTTATATCTATTCCCAGTAATTTTATTGTTTGTTTTATCATAAGCTTTCCCCCTATACACACTTAATAATTCAATAAGTATTTTACTATGTTTTATAATATTTTAATAAATATTGAATGTTCCTATTATGTAATTTTAAAACGACATTATACTATATATATTATATATTCATTTTTCTTATATAACAATAATTATAATAAGCATCTAAACCTTATAAATTTTATAAAGCATAAAATTTATTATTTATAATACAAATTTTTCTTATATATTAATATATAATACTAATATTGATTTAACACAAATTATTAACATATAAAGATTTTTAAAAATTACACCGCACAATTAACTAAAATTATATTAAACAAGAGCACCCTTTATATTACTATTCTTATTTTATATTAATATCTCCATTATTAAAATATGTACCAGATACTTATTTCCTATGTACAATTGGAAATAAGTATATATTTTAGCAATAAAATAACTAAATCACTAAGCACATATTTTTTACTTATTTTAATTTATACATACTATAAAATATATAGATGTCAAAGATTATGTAATATGTTATTATTGATACTCTATTTTTTACAGCAAATATATTCATATTATTCAATGTTATTTCCGATAAACAAAATCAAATTTAATAAATTTTTCCTCAAATAATATCAACTAAAGTGCAAAATTCCCTTCTAAGTATGCACGCAATAATTCTGCACACTCAGAAGGGAACCTATCATTTCAATATTATATTTTTATAACCTTCTATATTAACTTATATCTATATACTTATCCTCTCAATTCCACACTTATGCTTCTTAAACCCTCCATTATCCTCTTTACCAACAGCATAATTAATTCCAACAAGCACAACTTCTCCCGAATACCCCTTAAGGCTCTGTACATACTGTTTTTCCTTAATCTGCTCTATAGCTGCACTGACAGATTTATTCCATTTCAGCTCTACTACTATTGCCGGTTTATTAACATTATTCCTTGGGACAAAAACCATATCTGCATATCCCTTGCCACCTGCAAGTTCACGATAGATTGAATAATCCTTTTTAGCAGAATAATATGCAAGTGATATAACACAGGCAAGTGCATTTTCATCATTATATTTTAAAATTGATGTATTTTCCTGATGTGCCTGTTCTATCATTGATGAAACCTTCTCCTCATCACCCTGTAACGTAGCAGATAGTAACTCGTCCGAGCTTCTAATCGCATCCATAACAGGCTCCCAGCCTCCATCTTCAATACAATTGATAAATTCCTTCTGCACCTCCTGATTAGGTATTGCCACCTTCTTATTATCAAAGTCATAAGTCAGATATCCAAGATGTACAAGTAATGTTAACACATCATCAGAACTCTCCAGCGTGGTCATATCATTTTGAAATTTATCAGGATTAACCGGAACACTCTCTCCTGCTATAAGCCTTGTTACAAGCGACTTAAGATTATACATATCAAGCTGTATATACTTCTTCAGTGCTTCATAAGTCTCTGTCTTAGTCCAATAACTGTCGAAATCACGCCCAAGAAGCGACATAACAACCGACCTTGGGTTATATATCTGCACACCTTTAAGTTCGTATCCATCATACCATTGTTTCATTTTTTCATATGGCATATCATACTGGACACATAATTCTTTAACCTCTTCTTCAGTAAATCCAGTAAACTCTGCAAGTTCCCTCTGATTAGTCATTGAATACTCATCAAACATATTCAAAGCAGAATGTTCCCCATATTTCTTAATAGGAAGAATACCTGTCATATATGCTAATGCAACATACGATTTACCTTTTATAAAAAATCTTAAAAAGTCAAGATATTTCTTCTGTTCCTCGACATTATCCGGATATTTTCTGAATATACAATCCCATTCATCTATGATTATAACAAATGGCAGTTTCTTTTCACTATATACAGTTTCTAAAACATCAACAAGATCATTCCAGTCAAAGCAGTCTACATCTAAATATTCCTTCTTAATATCCCACAATAATCTTCTTTGCAGATAATCTATCAGATCATCCACCGAGGCTGCCCTGCTAAGGAAATCAATCATATTAATGTGAATTACATTGTATTTATTAAGATGTTCTCTGTAATCCTGTTCTTCTGCTATTTTAAGTTCATCAAACAGCTCCTTTGATTCACAGCCTCTGCTATAATATGCCGCAAGCATATTGGCAGCCATAGACTTTCCAAAACGGCGAGGACGACTTACACATATATTCTTATGCTCACCACATAAAACAGAATTAGTAAATTTTAACAATCCTGTTTTATCAACATATATTTTAGACTTTTTAACTGCATTGTAAAATTCATCACTTGGGGGATTCAAATATATTCCCATTATCTATGCCCTCCTCTCCAACACAGAATATAGTTCACACATTTCTTATCAGCTGTTCCACAATATTACCCCACACATAATTGTCTGCCACAATATCGAAGCCATTCTGAATTATCGCTTTCGCTTCATCAGAATTATCCAGATAATGCTTTATTAACTGAGGTATTTCTTCACACGCATCAAGTTTATAATAAACAATATCTTTCTTATCCTGAAAATGCTTCTTAAGCCATTCACTTGAATCCGTCAATGGTAAAGAACCTGACAGCAGGATATTAAATATTCTATCGTGAGTACCCGCCTTAAACCACGGCATAACATTAAGATTAATCTTCGCCTCTGCCATAACTGGAAGTGTCCTGGCAAATGGAACACGGTCATTAATAATATGCACATTGCTTAAATTAGCAGAAGGGTGATTTTCCCAGCCTCTTCCTAACAGCCATATATCAATTCCTGCTTCGGCTATTATTGAAATAATCTTCTCCCTGTAATACATTCTCGCCATCCAGTCTATAGGTTCAGAAAATCTAAACAACTGCTTAACCTGCTCCTGTGCTAATGAGAGCTCCATCATATCAATAACATCAAGCACTGCCTGCTCCGTTGTTATACTATTATTGTCAATCATATACTCAGCAAGATTGTGATAAAATACTCTGAGCAGTTCATTATCTTTAAATGTATTATCAATCTGTTCCAGATAGCTCTGTGGTCTGTAATATGTCCCAGAAAATAACACATCATATGGACGTTTATCATAACCTTCAAGATTTAACTTTCCATTATAAGTACCCGCATGTGGCATAAATTCCACTCTGCCTACAGTATCACCAAAATATTTCTTAACATAATCAACGTGATTATCATCACAGCAGAACTGCACATAATTTCTTGGATGCTTCTGCATAGTCGGGTGAAATCTTAATGGGTGATCCATAAGAATATTAAGTGCCACTGTGTCCATAGAATCCCATAATTCTATAAACATATCTTCCTTCAGACCTATGCCATCAAAACCTATAGCTGCATCTGCTCTTACCGAAAGGAACTCCGTAAATGCCTTAAAGGAATGACTCTCATCCTGCGTGCTGTTAGTTAAATCTAATATAAAGCACTCGTGATTTCTTTTTATTAATTCTTCCACAATTCTATCCGTAAAATAGTTAAAGGATTCTACAGTGGAGTAAAATAGTACGAAACGCATAGGTAATCCTTTCTTGCTTTAAAAATATACGCTTATTTGTGTTGGCGTTTTAGTGAATCACATTTCTTTTTATATCTATATAATTTCACACCTATAAATGGCTGCGCAACATTATCATTTTTTAGTTCATTTTCAAGAATATCTATCTTTGATTGCAAAAAAGTTGACGTCAGACACTTCTTTTTCTCCCATCTTGCAAACTCTGTACTCACACTATCATACATACTTCTACGTGTTGCCACTATTTTTGTAGATGTATCTCTTATTATCCTGCCTGAAGCATCTTTCTTGCCATTTAAGTGTAATACCTTATCCATATCATCATTGACTGATATCCTGCACTCAAATCTTCAATTTCTTTACAGATTCCTTTTTCAACATATAATAATTTATGTGAATTGACATCATATATGACTTTGCTTTCCAACCCATCATTCATATAGCACATAAAATCAGATATTATCTTCATAAATGTCTTATAATTTTGTGGTTCTTTATATGCTTTTATGCTGTTCCACTCCATCTGCATACACCAATCATATACAGAATTGAGATTAAGTTTTCTGTCAAGACATCCTAAATATCCACATCTTCTATCATGTAGCTGCTTTATTTTTTTACATCTGCCTCTAAAATTGTCGTTTTACCAACTCCATTATCGCCTAATATAATGTTAAATCCTGGCTCAAATTCTAATTTAATATTATCAAACATTTTATAATTTGATATTTCTAGTTTTTCTAAATACATCTTTACCTCTCCACAATATAAAGTACTGTTTTATATTCTATCACTTATAGTAAAACTCTTAATATTTATTATTAAGTATATACTTTTTCATTTAATCATACAAGTACAATTATAATAGGACGAGTGATAACGCACTCGTCCTACTATCAGTTTATCTTTATATACTATATATATTTTGCTAATTCGTAAACGCTCTAACCCATATACCTACAAATACATCAAAAACCATCTATAACAATAATAATCCATTATATATATCTACAAGTGTACATATGTCAAAAGTATTGTCTTTTAATACTTGATTTTTAATCTCATTAACAGCTCCTGAGTCTGCAATCGCAATTAAAATACTTTCATTTTCACATATATTATTAAATGGAATAATTTTTATACCATCAATTTTTTCATTCCATTTATTGCTATTATTATCAATTATTCCTTTTATAGAAAAGCCATTTTCCCTTAAAAATTTCAATAATATCGTTCCATATTTTCCAGAACCCCATATATAGAAAGACCCTTTAAATCTATTTTTTAACCATTGAAGCAAATCTTTACTCTTATCATCCACCATAATCATAACTTCATCAGATTTTGTAATATCCGACAAATGCACTTTATCCCATTGCAAATTTCTAACTCTTATATCAGATGGTAATATATTGTTACAGAACTTTATTAATTCTTTTGATTTTGAAAAAGTAGCTCTCAAACATATAGAATCTTTCCAAAAATCATTTATGTATAACTTATAATACTCACCTTTAAAATCATTTGAAAATTCCAAATTATCCAATAAATTATATATTATTTTATTTTTTTTATTATATTTCTTTATTACCGAGTCAATATATTGACTATTCTGTTCTATATAATCTATCTCTTGCATATTTTTTACAATTCTAAAATAACAGGTCGGTTTTTTTGACTGTTCTATAAAATTACTAATTCTTTTCTTATATTTTAACTGTATACTTGATAAATCTTTATTTAAATCATTTGATATATCATGCGGAAAATAGAATTTATTTTTTATGTCATAAAAACATTTAGCATTATCTTCATCGATTCTCAAATTTTCTGGCAAAAGGAAACCATCAAATTCTTTATCAATCATTGTTATTACATATTCAAAATCAGATAATATCCAGTCAAAAGGTCCTGAAAAACTTCTCAAACCTAACCTGGAGCAGGAACTTGCCGTACCACAATACCATCCTAGCGAAATACAATTTATATATTTATCCTGACTATCTAAGCACATACTTTCTCCTTGCTATGTAATGTCTTTAATTATTTTTTAATTTTTTAATACGTAACACAATATAATCTGACTTATTTTGTCTCTCTAAATCGCTTTTCCATGCTAAATCTATTTCATTTGAAACAAAATCAAACTTGTAATTTCCTCCAGGTTTTTTATTTTTTAACCAATATAGTAAGTTGCTTAAACCATATCTTTGATAATACTTAACATCCCATTCTATATCATCAATGTTCAAACAATTCAATATATATTCAAAACTCTTCTCACATAAAATCCAAGGATGTTGTGTACTAAATAAAAATGACTCATATGTTTCTCCTAAAAGTTGCCTCATAACCTCAGCATCTGTTGGCGTACCTATATAAGCAACTCCATTTTCTGCTAATAAATCATATGCTTCTTTTACAAATTGCATTGGATTTTCAACATGCTCTATTACATCAAACGATGTAACAACATCAACTTTATTTCCATACTCTTTTATAGCATCAGCTGCATAAGCATATGTTTTATATCCTTTTTTATCTAATTCTCTTCTATATATCTGTGAAGGCTCAATTGCAATTATCTCATCTGCTACTGAATATAAAAAGTCTAAAAAGGCTCCACCGCCACAACCTATATCTGCAATTTTTTTATTTCTTAAATTTTCCATACCAATATATCTAAATTTATCTTCATTTTCTCTATCATGCAGTTTATAAAAATCTTTTATGTCTGTCGTTCCTTCTAGGCTGCTTCTATATTTTTCTGTTTCATAATAATTTGAATGGTCTATCACATCCTCATGCCAAATTGTATTGCAATCGCAACATTTAAACATTTGGACATCTGAAGTTGTATAATTTCCAACGTGTCCATCCCTTATTTTACCATTATATATAATATTTACATTTTTGCTATTACATAATTTACATATCATTATTAATTCTCCTTTTCTACCAGCCATTCTATAAATTCTCTAACAGCTCCGTATCCACCCTGTTTCTTTGTTATATAGTTGGCTATGTCCTTTATACCTTTGACTGCATCTGACGGACAGCCTCTAACTCCAGCAGTCATCATCATTTCATAATCATTTAAATCATCTCCTATGCATGCAACTTCAGAATACGACACATTATATTTTTTAATAATTTTTTCCAGTTCATTCTTTTTATCAGAACAGCCCTGTATGACATCTTTTATTCCCAATTCTTTACACCTATTTTGCAATATAGCAGAATTTCTTCCTGTAATGATTACAGGTATAATGTCATTTTCTGGAAGTATGTTTTTTATACCATACCCATCCTTTACATCAAATTTTTTCAAAATTTCTTTATGTTCACCCATATATATAGAACCATCTGTTAAAGTTCCATCAACATCCATTATTAAAATTTTAATATCTTTCACACATACTCTCCATAAATTTATTACTATTTTTAAAACCCACTTATCATAATACTAACACCATCTCCAATCGGAAATGCTTTATATTTTTTATTTTCTGATATAAATTTATCAACAGCTTCTCTAGGTCCCTTAAAATTAGTTGCAAAATAATCGTGTACAAGAATTACTCCATTTTCAACCATTTTATTGGAGAACAATTTCAAACCATTATAAGTCGGCTCATACAGATCTAAATCCAAATTAACGAAGCAAAATTGTCCTCTTACATCTTTAGCTGTATCAGGAAAATAACCTTTTTTAATAATAACATTTTCCTTATATTTCATTTTTTTTAACACTTCATACTCTGATGTATTTGCATAATCACCTATTTTAGCATCTGACATTCCTTTTTCATATTGCAAATCTTTTTCATTAAACCCTTGAAAAGTATCAAATAAATATAATTTTCTGTTATAGTAATAATTATTTATCCATTTTGCAAAATCTCCTGCAAATACACCTGCCTCTGCAACTTGTACATCTTCTGAAATATATTTATGCAATTCGGCTAGTTTTTCCAAAAACACAATTCTAGCTTCTAATGGTCCATCTATATATGATGTATCTATTTGAGTACTTTTTATACCATAACTTAATAATTGTTTAATTATAGAATCTTTACCTGGGGCTGAAGTTAAAATAATCTTATCATAATCTATACTTAACGCTTCTTTTACAGATAAAATAGGTACATTATTCAACTTATCTCCCCATTTGTTAGAATCATTATCTGTAAATGCTATTATATTATGATTACTTGATATAACATCAAATAATCTCTTTCCTCCTCCAGCCGCTCCAAAACAAATTACGTTCATATCATATTACCTTTCATTTAAAACTCGTAGTATATACTTGGTGTAACTAAAACAACTTCTAAATTTTTACTTGTCCTTTCTAAATAATTCTCAAACATTTTCCTAATAATTCTATTACTTTCTTCAAATTGCATTCCGTGTTCTGAATTAATAAAATCAGAATTAACATAATTATCTTCATTAGGTTTTAATCCATCGAATCCAGCTATCATTATTTTTTTAACACCACATTTTTCTAGCAAATTTAATAACATCATTGTACTATTATCTGATAACTTACTATCTTCACATATTAAAGAAGAATAGTTAACCCTTATTACATTTTCTATATTTCCCTTAATATTTGATGATAAAATACACTTCTTATGTTCAATATTATTGGATATTTTATCCCAATGTATAGCATTTGCATAAAAATGATAATCGCAGCTTATATTATCCGGTATAAAATTAACACTTACTACAATAACATCTTCTGTTAATAATTTCTTTATATCCTTTTCATAATCTATAATGCTTTTTCCCGGTGCTAACACTAATATTTTCTTATCTACTAATTTATTTCTTAGATTTAAAATTGATATATCGTCATTAATTACTGTTGAAAAATAATCATTATAAATTCTCTGAATGTTATCATAATCATATCTTTGTCTTTTTTCATCATCAATTGCTGATATAATATATTTTATATCTTTACTGTTTAATCTATATTTTTGTGTCAAATATATAATATTATTAGGATGTGATTTGTAAATTCCAGCCATAAATGCAGGTATAGAATATCCCCAGCTATATTTTTCCTTTATAGGTGAAAGATAACTATCTATTGTATCTAATATTCTATCCAAATCGTAATTCGATGCTTTTTTTCTATTTAAATAATCAACAATTAACTCTGTATTTAAATTCCCAGCACATTTACCCATCCCATTTAAGGTTGAATCCAATATAATATTTCTTTTGGAATCACAAATCCTAATAATTTCCTGAGCAAAAGCAAATGATGATTGAAAATTATTATGTGAATGAATATCTATACATATGTTAGAATTTAAATTATGTTCCACCATACCATATATATGTGTTATATCATCCAAATACATTCCACCATATGTATCCACTATTCCAAAACTGTATGGCATTACATCATTAACCATTTCTATAACATCTAACAGCTCTTTATCCGTATAACCTAGTGAATTTACACCTTGTATAAATAATTTATATCCTTTTTCTTTAACACTCTTTAATGCTTTAACAATTCCTTCTTTATCTGATTTAAATTGTTTTTTTGTAAATCCAACTCTTATTCCTTTTACTTTATTGCCCTCACATATACGAAGTTTACTAAAATCATACATATCATAATCTATAAATGCCACATATAATGTTTTATTATTATCTGGAATATATTTATTTATTTGATTTACATCTGTAAAAAAAGTGGAATTCCCATTATAATTTACAATTTTATCATCTCTTAAAAAACCCATTTCTATAATATCTATTCCTGAATATGTCAAATCACGGCATACATTTGATATGTCACTGTCTTTATATTTACAGTCTATAATCCGTCCTCCATCTCTTAATGTACAATCTAATATCATTATATTACTCATATGTATCATCTCCCCAATTTATAGTATTTTGCTACAACCTCTGCAAACTCAAAATCCTCTTGTGTATCTATATCTACTGCTTCAGTTTGTGATATTACCTGCATATAAGGCTTCCTACCAATTCTTTGATGTAATTCTGTAAAAACTTCCTTTTTAAATATAAAAAATGCTCCTGTTTCCATATACACTGGTTCTAAGTTCTGGGTTGTTACTATATCTTTCATATTATAATTAAGAGGTTTTCCCTGATACCAACAATAATCTTGAATTTCAACACAACTAAATGCTGAATCATATCCCTCATATAACACCTTATTTAGTGCATTTTCTATTGATGAAGACTTTGTAAATGGTTGTGTAACATGTGTTAGCACATAAATATCAGCATCAACATCATTAACAAATTTTTCAATTATTTCAAGTCCTTTAACCTGAAATCCATCTAAATAAGGATCTCTTTTTAAAAACTTCAATCCTTTTTCTTCAAACGGCTTTATGTATTGACATATTTTATCATCACTACAATATACATATTTTTCTTGGATTGCATCTACTTCTGTTATTGTATCAAATATATAATTACATAATGGTTTACCATCTAGATTCATTAAATTTTTTCCTGGTAACCTTTGATTATTTAACTTAATTGGTATAAAAGATACTATTTTTTTCATATTATTTCTCCTGAATTTTAAAATAATTTATCAAAATCAACTTTTGTTACATCATCCCATATTGCATTTCTTGTTGCATTATATAAATGTACATTATATTTTTTCAAATATCTTTCACTAAAAGCTAATGCTTCTATTGCAGTGTCTACATTACCCTGTCCAAAATTTTCATTTACATCTGGAGATTTATAAAAATGAGCTCCTTCATCCTGAGCATTCAAGCCTAATGCTTTCATAGACATATCAACTCCTAATAGATATATATCTGAAAATCCCATATATGCCGCTATCTGAATAGCAGCATATACAACTGTTTCGCCAGTACATATTCCTTCTGATATATCTGTAGAAAAATCAAATTGTTCATCTTCCTGCACAATTGCTATAAACTCATTCGTATTAGGCATCATATCAGATACTTTATAATGAGGATTAAATCTAATAAACTTATCAATATCATAGATTTGCTTTAACTCTTCCTGCATATTATCTATTAATAAATAATCTAATGCGACATAATAATCCGGTCTCCATTCTGTATCTTTAAATCCCAAGAAAATTCTGTTAACACCAAAACAAATTTCTTTATTTTTATATAAAATTTCCAAATCGCTCATTTGCAGACTCGGACCATTTCCTATGATAAAGCATCTTTTCCCTTTGTGTATATCCTTATATTTTTTCAATTTAACCGATAATTCTTGTTTTATTTTATTATTGTAACTTTCCTGTAAGTTTATAGTATCTACATTTTTCTCTGCCTTTCCTATCTTCTTTTCTAGAATTATCACACAATATTTTCCTGATGCATCACTTAAATTATCCACACAATTTATTTTTAAATCATTAAGTTTTTCCTTTAATAGATTTAATATAGGATCTTCATCTGAAATTACAATTTTATCATATTTAGCCAACTCATTGTCTTTTATAATCTCCTCAATATTACAATAAAATGCCTCAAACCATGGTGCAATGCCATAACTTTCAATATGATTTTTATTTAAAAATTTTTCTATTGATTTGCTTGCAGAGTATGCTGTTATGTATATATATGCCCCTTTATCTTTACACATATAATCATCAAATGATATTATATCTACGCCACCCAATTTTTTACCTATTTTAGATGGATCTGAATCAATAAATGCTTTTATTCTGTCTCTACCAAGAAAATGTATTGCAGTTAATCCATTTTCACCCGCTCCATATAAATATATTTTATCAAAAATTTTATTGTTAACTTCCATTTTTGCTTTTCCTCCTACATTACATACTCTTTATAGCACCTGTCCGTATCAAAAATAATCCTATCTTCGTGATTATTTTTTTCATGCACTGGCACCATATAATTACCATAATATTTTCTTAATATAATGTCATATCCTGCTGGAACTGGTATAACTGTATTCTCAAATGGCACATATAACGTTTCATCAAAACAACTTTTAGGATATTTTTTATTATTCATTCTCATCTGATCATAATAATATCCAACAATATCTGATGTTCCGTAGTTCTGAAGCGTTAACTGTTCAAATAACTGCTGTGCCTTTATATAATCGTTACATAATTCAACTGTTGTATCTATATCAATAGCATACTGTTCTCCATTGAGTATTCCTCTTAATACCTGCGTTGGATTATTAATGCAATTAAACAACTCTCTTTGTACGACTTTAAACGCTTTATTAGTATGAACCTCATCATCCCATTCGTCTATTGGAAATATATCTATAAATATTCCCTGATTAAACTCTGGCCCTTTATCTGGATATTCTATTGCTGTCGTTTCACTATTTCTAAGCTTGGAAAATATCCATGTCCTTCCACACGAATTATACCAATCCTGATAGTAATACTTTCCTGTGAATTCCTTTGGGGCTACTTGCTTTAACCTCTCATACTCATCTCTTAAAAGCCATACATCTATATCATCATCCCAAGGTATAAATCCCTTATCTCTTATAGCCCCCAATAATGTTCCAAAAGCAGCATAATACTTTATATTATATTTTTTACAAACTCTATCCAATTCTGAAAGCAGATCTAATTCAACAGCCCACACTTTTTTCATCTTATCAGTTATTAAATATCCATTTCTATACTCTTCTTTTAAGAAATCACTATTTATGCTGCACATATTTCTCCTTAATAAAATATATTATTGTCTAATGACATTAGTAAGATATTCATACACCTTTCTGCCACAGGAACCATCTAGATTTGCCGCTAATCCAGCTTCTTCTTCCATTTGCTTTTTCTTTATTACATCAAGTCTGTTAAATACCAAATCATCTATAAAATCTTCTAATATATATTTTTCTGACTCATAGCAGCCGTAAAAATCACGATTATTTAATTTCATAAATACTTCTTCCGGTTTAGCTTTATTTCTGGTCTTCAACATACTGTCTTCGTATTTAAGTTTATTATTTATTTTAAATACCGGCTTATTTATAACCTCATAAAGTGCTATAACAGAACTATAATAGGAACCTATATAGGCATCTGAAACAGCTACTGCTCTTGAAATATCTGCTGTTTTATCATATACTCCGACATTATTATTAATATAATAATCAACTAATGCTTTATACTTGTCCGCGTATTCAGGGCGAAGTGCCTTTATTGTTGCATATAATAAAGGATGCGGTCTCCATACAATAACAATATCATTCCTTGACAAAGCTACTTTAAACACACTATACAATTTATCTATTATATAATTGTCACTCTCTAGAAAATCCTCTATTGTTGTATTTAACAACAGACATTTTTTATCCTTAAGATTAACATTCCATTCTTCTGGTGCTGACACATTTTGTTTATCTAATTCTATAATCTTATCAAATTTAGGTGAACCTAATGCCAGCACATTATCATAATACGGAAATTCTTTACACGTTTCTTTTGCCATATTAGATTGAACAATTATATAATCTGAACGATACAACAATGGAAGTTTATTGTAACTAGCTGATATAAACCCTGGATTAACGTAATAGGGTACATATACTAATTTACCACAATATTTTTTCAACTCTTCCGAATAGTAGATTGGATTAACTGTTGTAACTGTATTAAACTTATCAAAAGGATTATGCACAAATACCAAATCAGGTTTTTTTAATTTCAAATCATAATCATTAAAATCAACTATTGGAATATCAGCTTCAAACAATCCTCCATCATAACAATATTCCCATTTATTAGTTATCCTGTCAGCTTCATAATATGGTATTGCTACAACAGATGTTTCGCAATCCTTATCAGCTGCAAATTCTCTCCATATGCTTTCAAGACTATCCCACATAGAGGCTTTATATGGTAAAAAAGCCACCCTATATGTTCTTGGTATGCTATTTATGTCTTTTAATACAGCTGATATAACATCCGTCATCTGGCTTAATATATGTATATCAAGACTTTGTGTATATTCATATGCCAATTCGCAGAATTGTTCAAGATTAGATACTACGCTTAATTTCTCAATAGCCTTTTTATCTTTTTCTAATTCGATTTTTTCCAAGCCTTCACCAACTGCTATAACTGTTTCCTGACAAGTTGTTAAAATCTGCACTATCAAATTAACATCTTTTATATTCTGCAAGTTTTCACATAGCTTAATAACTTTTTTTAATAATTCGTTATAACTATCCAAATCAGCCTTTATCATAGTTAATCTCCAATATTTACCATTAAAACTTCTGCTTAATTATTACAATTATTCCGGTTTATAACCTAATTGCTTTTCTAGTATAGCTTCCTGTTCCTTATAAAAAGGATATTCATGTGTCTCCTGTATTATTGGAGTCATATAGTTTTTCCCAACCTTTAAGCTCAACACTTTATCATACTCCCTAGGTATCGGTACTGTGATTGTTTCAAATGGCACTTCTATTAAATCATCAAACCACTCTTTAGGAAAATGAAAGCCTTCCTCATAAACAATTCTCCATAAACCTGTAACCTCATCTGCTTCATCTCTTGTATATATGCAGAATAATTTTTCTGTTAATGCCATTAATTCTCTTTTTACAGGTTTTGTTCTATCAATATTTACTCCAGTTATATTTTCAACATTTTTAAGGAAATCTTCTACTTCTACCGGATCAGCATCTTCCGATGATATTGCATCTACAGCTCCAAGAATTATTCCTATAACCTGTATATGTAATATTCTCTCTTCTTCATCCCTCGACAAATAATCCATTGGGAATATATCAATCCCCAATACATATGGACACCCATGAAATTTATCCAATCTTTCTTTATTCATTGATACAGATGTAGAATTAACAACTCTTACAATAATTGAATCATATTCTTGTTCTAAATCCATACATAATAATTTGTATTCATCTGGAAGTTCATCCTTTGCATACTTTATGAATTCATTAAGGTTATCTCTTGTCATTCCGATATCCATATCGTCATCCCAAGGTATAAAACCTTTATGTCTTACCGCACCAAGTAATGTACCATAATCCGCAAACCATGTTATATTATGTCTTTCGCATATTTCCCGTATTGTCTGTAACACTTCCATCTGTCCTGCCCAGGCCCTTTTCATCATTGATGAGACTTCAAAGCCATCTCTTATCTCTGTTTTAAAATAATCTTCAGGAAAATCTATCATTATAACTTCCTTCCTTTGCTAAAAGCATCCATTATACATTATCTACAATCTTTCTAATGCCTGTTTCATAGCTTCTATTAATCTATCATTATCTTCAAATGTTAATGCACCAAGATGTCCTACCCTGAATATCTTGTCCTTCAAATCTCCGCCATTTGGACATATCCACATTCCATAATCGCTTTCTAATAACTCAAATAAAGCATACGCTGATTTTCCATTTTCCATAATCATTGCCGTAACTGCATTCGATGGTGATGGACTAAACATTCTAAATGGCAAATCTTTTACTTTCTTTCTAAAATCTGCTGCCAGATCTGCTATTCTTTTATTCTCTGCTATTGCTCCTGCTTTGCAGAGTTCTTCAAGGCGTCTATGAATTTGTAATAAAATTCCGACAGCCGGAGTAAATGGTGTCTGTCCTCTTTCTCCATTCTTTAAAGCATCTGCCAAATTAAAATACATACTTCTGACATCTAAATTATATGCCCTGTCAACAGCTCTCTTATTCATAACAAGAACTGATACTCCTGGTGGGACTGCAAGTGCCTTCTGCGAACCAGTAAGCATAATATCTATTCCTAATTCACTTAAATTAAGGGGCTCTGCTAAAAATGCACTTACTGCATCTACCACTAAAAATAAATTATTCTTTTTACAGAATTCAGACACCATATTTATATCGTATAATTTACCAATTGATGTCTCATGCATATTTATTAGGAAGCCTGTATAATCTCTGCTATCATATGGCTCAAGCATTTCCTTGGTAAGTGGTTCTTCCATTGGAACAGTTATTTCTGTATATGGTATCTGATGTATCTGACATATCTGCACGAATCTTTTACCAAAGCTTCCGCCATTAACAACAAGTACTTTGTCATCAGAAGTAAATGAATTCATAACTGCTGCTTCCATAGCTCCTGTACCAGAAGCAGTCAGAAATACAACTCTGGACTCTTTATCTGAAAATGTAAGTTCTTTCATCATAGCTTCATTTTCTAACATGATCTTTGAAAAACTTTGATTTCTAAAATATGGTGTTGGCTGTGCCCCAACTTCTAGTATTTCTTTACTCTCCTGCACAGGACCTACTGTAAAATTCAACATATCTTTTCGCCTTCTTTACCTAAATCAAACTCTTGAAAATCTAAATCAACCTGCCTATTTTCCACTGATGGAATAACCATATAATCATCTCCATATGCATATCTCAGATAATTATCCCAATCCTTAGGGCAATAGAACTTGTGTCCTTCAAATTCCAGTTCTGTTAATTCATTAAAATATCTTAGTTCAAAACCATTGACATCTTCTATGCCGTGCCACCCTATAATTCCTACTTTTTTACAATTATGAATTGTATATTTTCTTGACATATATTCACTGACTTTGTATACAAATTTTCTAGGAATAACGCATACTATATTCCAGCCTAATTGTGCATACCATTTATTAGTTATATATCTGGCTGTTCTTGCATATAATGTCTTTCTGCATAATTTTGCTATTTTATTATGTATTTTCTTTTCTACATTATTATCGGGTACACCATCACAAGGAAATATATCTAGCCATATTCCACTTTCCATTTTCAGCCTATCCTGACCTAATCTTACAGCTTTAGTTCCCTGCTTTCTTAATTTGCCATATAACCAGGGATATCCTGGATCCGTATTATAACTCTGAAAAAATATTCCCTGTGGAAGTTCTTTATTAGCTATTTCACAAAATCTCTCATAATCAGGTCTTAACATACGAACATCCATATCATTATCCCAAGGTATGAACCCTTTATGTCTGACAGCCCCTAATAAACTGCCACCCTCTAAAATATATTTAATATTATGTTTCCTGCATATTTTATCCAATTCAATCATCATTTCTAATTGAATATTATGCATTTTTCTTGTCTCTTCTTCATTCAAAACATACTTATCTGACATCATAGTATTCCTCTTTTTATTTATTATTTAAGATAATATACCAATGACTTGTTTCAGATAATTCCTTTTTGTCTAACTGTTCAAAATAGCCTTCCTCAACTATATGAAGAGCATCTGTTAAACTGCTCATTAAATCTAAATATTCCTCTCTTGTTCTATATATCGCATCATAATTATCATCTAAACTATCTGACCATATATGATTTAAAGTTAATCTTTCCTTTACACCAACACTCTCTTCTATATAAACAACTGCCCCATCATTTAAAATATTCTTTAAGCTGCTATAACACTTCCTTAAATCTGAGTCATTTATATACATAGAAACTCCAGTAATAATAATTGTATCAAACTTATTTTTAGTTATTGATTCTTTATTAAATATGTCCTGAAAAGAAGAATTAATAAACTGTGCATTAGAATGTTCCTTAAATCTTTCTCTTGCCGCTTTTACCATTTCAATTGAAAAATCTGTTCCAACATACTGACCACATTTATCTATAACATTTTCCGCCCATCTTCCTATTCCACAGCCAATATCTAAGAATCTTTTATCAGTTCCAGGATTAAGATATTTTCCAACATAGTTCTTTTCAAATTCATCCCATTTCTTTGCATATTCAGGATTATTATCGCCAAGTAATACAGATGTATACTGATTTTTTTCACCTTTGATAAACTTCTGTGCTCTTTTATTGTAAAACTCTCTTATGTTGTCATTATTTACATCTACTTTGTCATTATAAATTCTATTGTTCATCTCTCATCACGCTTTCATATATAACATTTAATTGTAATTTATTATTTAATAAATAATTTTTCTCCATTTAATGAATTTTTCTGTGATATCAGTTATCGCTATCGATTCTCCCGCTGTTAGTTTATAAGCATTCTCTCCTAACTGGTGGATCTTGGCAATAAACTCACTAATCTCATAGCGAAGTCCATCTCCTATAAATTTAGGTTCATAATGTTCGATTATTGATTCATCCTCATATCTTACATCAAACTTTTCAGTAAGCCACCAAGGTGATTGTGCAATCACATAACCTTTAGTTCCCGCGACTATCAACTGACCCTCAGATTTAACTGCCATTCCTACCTTTGCCGTTGCCATTGCATCTTTATAGCGGATCTGAACTTTTGTATAATCATCTGTTCCTAATTCATTATCCAGGCTGTCAAATGTAACGGACTGATAATTCTGACCTAATATTTTAATAATAGGCATTAACGCATTACCACCATACTCAAGAAATGCGCCACCATATTTAGGATCTTTTCGCTCTCTTGACTCAACTGTTGCTATTCTTGAAAAGCAGGCTTCAACATCTTTTATATCACCTATCTTTCCACTCTGTACAACATTAAGAAGCTGCTGAAATCCGGGACAATATGCTGCTTTAATAGCTTCCATTAAAACAACCCCTTGATTTTTAGCCAGATTATATAATTCAATACTTTCTTTCTTAGTAAATGCCAGCGGCTTCTCACAAAGAACGTGCTTTCCTTTCTTTAAAGCTACTTTTGCATATTTATAATGTGTTTCATGCGTAGAAGCTATGTATACAGCATCTACTTTTTCAAGAAATTCATCATATTTATCTGTATATATATCTATTTCATATTCCGAACAATTCTTCTTAAACTGATTAACACTTTCTATATCCGGATTATAGGCACTTGTTACAATAAGTCCACTGGCATATCTTGCTTCTGCAACGAATCTTTCAGCTATACGGCCAGTTCCAACAAGTCCTACTTTTGTTATATTAAAAGAACTGCTCCTAAGCATTGTAGATGATATATTAGGTGTTCTCTCCAGATATACCACTTTACAGAAGGCATTAAGATAATCAAATGTTCCAATCCAGTCAGAACCTACGGTGAATATATCTACATTATATTTCTGTATATCCTCTATCTTCTGTCCTTCATGGTCCTCAACTATAATCATATCAGCAAGACCAGTATTCTTAACATTCTCTATACGTTTCATAATTGGGTCAACAACATTAAGCTTTCCTCTCGCCTCATCAAAATGCTCTGTTGTTACTCCGACTATAAGATAATCGCCCAATTCCTTTGCTCTTTTCAGCAATTTGTAATGTCCCTCATGAAATAAATCATAGGTTCCATATGTAATTACCTTTTTCATTTTATCCTCCATGATTACCGTACACTAATCAATCCATAAACATTCGATTATTCTAAAGATTAATGTGTATCCATAACATCTATAGCAAGTTATTTTCCATTAAAAATTCTTCCTGTTTCTTATAAAATGGATAATCGTGTGCCCTGCCTCTCTGTTTATCATATTTCATATAATCACTATAGGTCACTTTAAGAAGCTCATCATAACCATTAGGCAAAGGAACTGATATATACTCAAATGGAAATCTCTTTGCACTTTTAAACCATTCTTTTTTATACTTAAGCTCAGCATCATAACATATATTAGTTGGAAGATAAGTAAGATACTCACATTCATCCTCACCAAATATTCCTGCAACTTTATCTAATAACAACCATAGCTGATTAGGTATATTTCCCTCTCTGTCTATCTTGGTATTACACATTTCTTCAATACGCTTTAAATACTCTTCTAATTTCTCTTTCGAATATTGATAATACTCTCTTGCAGTAGAATATATAATTGTATACAGATTTCTGAAAACACTTAATTCTTCTTCATCACTTGGAATATAATCTAATGGAAAGATATCGACACCACATATATATGGGCATCCATAGAACTTTTTTCTTTCGGACACATCAGTAATTATATACTTAGTATTCATAACTGATGTCAACGGCTGCATATGCGTAGAATCTGAATATGAACTACTATTATAATAGCCTTGTGGCAGCTCATCTGACAACACCTTCATTAAAGCCTGATAATCAGGTCTTAACATATATATATCAATATCATCATCCCATGGAACAAAGCCATTATGTCTTACCGCACCAAGCATTGTTCCAAAAGCTGCGTAATATGTAAGTCCATATTCTTTACAAATTCGATCTATTTCTGTGAGTACATCCATCTCAACCGCCCATACACGCTTCATCATAGATGAAATCTTAAACCCACATCTTTCTTCTTCCTTGAAATAATTATCGTCCAACTCCAGCATCCTTGCTACCTCTTAAATCTTATCAATATATCCAATATACTGCTGTCTAGTAAGTCCACTCTCAATCAGCTTATATAATGCCATCTGTTTAACAAGTATTGCACTATATGGCGACTTCGTTATATCTTTAACCTCGCTTAATGCTTTCTTAGCAAGTGGAACATACCGCTCATAATCTATTGTTATTTCTCTTTGCTTTGCAAAATCAAGAATTTCATATAAATATGTATGAAGAAAATACAGCTTAATCTCCTCATAATATTCATTAAAATATGAAGTATTCTTCATAAACTCCCAGACCATTAACTGAACCTGACTATGCTGAAATAAAGTTTCTTTCTCCTTCATATCATTACGCATAGTTCCGTTATTGTTCTGTCTATATATATATAATTTATCGGCCATTTTCACCAATTTATTAGCATAAAAGAGTAATGGATACACAAATAATGGTTCTTCATATATAACATTTTCTGCAAATGCTGTATTGGCATCAATAACCATTGACCTTTTATACAGCTTATTCCAGCATCCATATGTGAATTTTTCCATAACAAGCATCTTTTTTCTATCGTCTGATGACTTTATTTCAAAATACTCATCAGTCATTTCATTCTTATTAGGAATAATGCCAACATTTTCAAAATAATAATTATAATTAAACTGTACTATATCAGCATCTTTCTCTTTCGCCCTGGAATATGTCTTTTCAAATAATTCCGCTTCCACCCAGTCATCTGCATCAACAAATGCTATATATTCACCGGAAGCATACTTTAAGCCTTCATTTCTTGCACCACCCTGTCTTCTATTATGAGGAAGATCTATTATTATTATAGATTCCGGATATGCCTTTTCTATTTCATTAAGCATATTCCACGTCTGTCCATCGTCCGTGGAGGCATCATTAACAAATATCAATTCCAGATTATCTATTCCAATGCTCTGTCCTACAAGTGACATAAAGCACTTAGGCAGCCACTTTACGGCATTATAGCACGGAATAATCACACTTACTTTTTTCATATTTCCTCATTTCTACTACAATATATTTATGTTTAATATTCCTTACACCCAGCAAGGCACCATCCATCTTATCGCTAATTATGCTCATACCACTCTTAATTTCTACGCACATTTTATTCTTAAATATTTTTACATATATGTGCAGACACAAAGCTCTATGCTGAAATTTATTTCCACACTCATCTCCATTTATCATTAAGTATATGTTATAATAATTTTATCACATATATCAGGGAGGATAAAGTTTAATATGCCAAAAGTATCAGTTATTATGCCAGTTTACAATTCTGAAATGACTCTTATTGACAGCTTAAGCAGTCTTGTCACCCAGACTCTTACGGATATTGAGTTAATTCTTGTAAATGATTACTCAACTGACAATTCACTGAAAATACTTGCTGACTGCGAAGCACAATTTTCTGACAAAGTTCTTTTAATTAATCTTGATAAGAACCACGGTGCGGGCGGTGCAAGAAATATTGGTTTATCATATGCTTCCGGCGATTATATTGGTTTTATGGATAGTGATGATATCGCAGTTCCTGATATGTTTGAGAAAATGTATGCTAAAGCAATCTCAGGCAATTATGATATTGTTGATTGTGGATATTATAACGAAGCAAAAGATTCAGCCATTGTCCACGCTTCTGATGAATTAACCGGCAAACTCAATGGCTATAAAAGAAGTGAATTAATCGCAAGTGGTGGATATTTCTGGTCAAAGCTTATTAAGAAATCTTTTCTTGACCACATAGGACTTCAATTCAGGGAACACTGCATACTTGAAGATTTTGAAACACTTATGTATTTATTCGCTACAGCTTCCAGCATAGGCAATGTTAAAGAAATCCTTTATTGCTATAAGAATAGTGCAGCTTCAATCTCTAAGCACATTGACTACAACAACTATTACAATAACGTCATCAGTGCTATTGAAGCAGCTTACAGCCAGTTATCTGTTCTGCCTGATTATACAGATATTCAATATGCTGTTGAATACGGAATATATAATCTATGTTCCTTAGCCCTTAACTGTTGCCTTAATTCCAGCAATTCAGTTCCTGCATACATACTAAAGAACCGAATTACCGATATTAGGACTTATATTAATAAATATATTAAACTTCCTGTACAATCCAATAAATTCATTAATAATAAGATTGATAAACAGGATTTACATTTATTATATGATATTGACAAGATTATTTCACAGCTTGGCTAATTACAGCCAAGCCTTTTTAATCCTTTTAATGCCGGTTCATAACTTTGACATTTCTTATAACTTAATACCGCCTTTGCTGTATTGCCAAGACACTCATATATAACGCCAATATTATAATCAGCTTTATAACTGTTACAACCATCAATCTTACATAATTTATATGACTTAGCCTTATTAAATTCCTCTATCGCCTTATCAAACAATCCATTGTTCATATATGCAAGTCCCATTAAAAATACATAATCTGCACTTACCGCAAACTCACTATATATATTCTGAAGAAACATCATTTCAGGAATTCTCTTCTCATTAAGCAGTGAATATCCATATGTTTCAACCATATCCTGAACATACTCAAGCTTTGGATCCAAATCAAAGGATAATCCTTCTTCAAAATTCACAGATGCATTTTTATAATCCCCCTGCATATAATAGCTCTTACCCAACTGGTAATATATATACGCATCCGGACCATTTTCTTTTAATCCAAGCTCTAGCAGCCTTATATTACGCTCTGCCTTTTTCTTCTTATTATCAGCACTGCCCATATATCCTGAATGTCCAACTGTTATCGGAACATCTACGGCTGTAACTATATTTTTATCAATACTTACAACCTGCTCGTGGATTCTTCCCTCATAATGACACTGCTTTCTGTTAAACAGGCGTGTTATTCTCTCTACACCCCTAGTCAATTCATTATCATAATTAATATTATTAATCAGTTCTATCTTCCCCGTACAATTCACTGATTGATTGCTTATGATAGCAGCTACTTCGTCTATATTCATCTTTTCAATCCATTCATCGCTATCAAGTACGAGAATCCAGTCATTACCTGCAAGGCTGATTGAATAATTTCTCACCTTTGAAAAATCATCACACCACTTATAGCTGCCACTTATATCTGCATATTTATCAATAATTACAGATGTATTATCTGTTGAACCAGTATCAACTACAACTATTTCTAAATTATGTTTTTTTAATGAAAGCAGACACTTTTCCAGCTTGTCTGCTTCATTCTTAGTAATTATACATACTGATATATCCAATATTATCCCTCCAATACTAATCAACACCTAATATATGCTTCAATACATAAATGTAATCAAACTTTTTAACAGCTCTATGACCATTAACAGCTATTTCCATCCTTTCTTTTTCGTGGCACATATAATAATCTATCTTATTAAGCATATCATTCTCATCAGTAAACATAACCAGTTCTTCACCATTTTTAAATAACTGTTCAATATCTTCCTGATAATTAGTAAGACAGAATCCTCCTGCGCCTAATATATCATATACTCTGAGCGGAATACCTGTAGTAATTGAGCGAAGGGTTATATTTAAATTAATTCTGGACCTTCTGAATATTACTGGCATTTCACTATAATAATCTACACCACTATGAATATCAGCATTAGCAATATCTAAATCCCTGCTTCCTGTAAATATATCCACCATATATTTATCAGCTATCTTTCTTAATAAATTGACCCTCTCAACTCCTGTCACATATTTATTAATCTGGGAAGACAGCACATGTTCGTGTGGCACAGCAATATTATCCATATCAGCACACGCTGCATATAAATATTTATCTACGAACTCACTATCCACAATATCATTAATTATATTGTATCCATATATTTTTTGCTGTGCATTAGCAAGTCCATTAATGTAGCCTTCATAATATGAAGGTACATCTTTGTTCATCAATACACTTTTCAGGTCAGGATTCATATTTCCCACAAAGCTTATATCATACTCATAGCTTGTATTATCAATATCTTTTCCTAATTGCCTGTCAAGCCTGTCTGTATCAACTGCAAGACTTGCATACTGTATATTACCCATACCATATTTTGATAATAATTTAATCCCATCTCTCTCAAACAAATATATTTCATTACATTTATTATATATTGCCTTGGAATATAACGTATAATTAGGCCAGTCATATATCCACGAAATATACGTTATTCCATAATTACTGCATATATCTGATAACATAGGAAGAAAATCAAACGATATAACAACATCTATTCCATTAGATAATATGTCTATAACTTCATATTCAACTTCTTTGTTATCCCCAATATACTCCTTAACGCTATGCTCTATAACAAACACTTCATCTGCTAATATATCAAGTGCTTTAACCATATCCTTCTTGGAATTCTCATACCAGCTGCAATATAATACCTTCATCGAAACCTCATTATAAAAAAGGACTGCCAGATATAATGACAGTCCTTGTATTAATATATATTCTTTTAATATTACTGAAGAAGTGAAAGAACACCCTGTGTAGCCTGATTAGCCTGTGCAAGCATAGACTGTCCAGCCTGTGCAAGAATGTTATTCTTGCTGTATTCAACCATCTCTGTAGCCATATCCACGTCACGGATACGTGATTCAGCTGCTGATGTATTCTCACTTGTTGTGTTAAGGTTGTTAATTGTATGCTCAAGTCTGTTCTGAATAGCACCAAGCTTAGATCTCTGAACAGATACTGAATTAATAGCCTTCTGAATAGCTGTCATTGCTTTTCCTGCTGATGAAAATGAGCTAACCTTAAGTCCGCTAATCTTAAGTGAAGATGCATTCATATTATCAATAGAAATTACAATACTCTGTCCTGATAATGCACCTACCTGCAGCTTCATACCTGTAAATGTACCATCAAGTAAGTTCATTGAATTGAACTGAGTTGTTGAACGGATTCTATCAATCTCTGATGTAAGCTGATCCATCTCCTTCTGAATAGAAACTCTATCTGTTGATGTATTAGTATCGTTAGCTGCCTGTGTTGCTAATTCATTCATTCTCTGTAAGATTGAATGTGTCTCGTTAAGAGCACCTTCAGCTACCTGTACTAATGAAATACCATCCTGTGAGTTAGAAGCAGCCTTGTCAAGACCTCTGATCTGGCTTCTTAACTTCTCTGAAATAGAAAGACCTGCTGCATCATCTGCGGCTCTGTTAATTCTATAACCTGATGATAACTTCTCTGTTGACTTAGCCTGTGCACTTGTTACTCCACTTAACTGTCTGTTAGCGTTCATCGCTGTAAGATTATGCTGTACTACCATTAATAATTCCTCCCTGAATGTCTTACTTATCCTTAAATATATATTGTAATTAATAAACTGTATATAAGTCTTCCAAAACTTAACTGCAATATATATCGGATATTTTGATATAGACTTAACCCCTTATTTAAAAAATTTTAAAAAAAGCTGTGACAATAACAAATACTTGTTAAAGTCACAGCCTTTATGATAGTATTATAACTTCAACTACCTAATTAGCCTAAGAGTGAAAGAACACCCTGGTTAGCCTGATTAGCCTGTGCAAGCATAGACTGTCCAGCCTGAGCAAGAATATTATTCTTGCTGTATTCAACCATCTCTGTAGCCATATCTACATCACGGATACGTGATTCAGCTGCTGATGTATTCTCACTTGTTGTGTTAAGGTTGTTGATTGTATGCTCAAGTCTGTTCTGAAGAGCACCAAGCTTAGATCTCTCACTAGAAACTGAATTAATAGCCTTCTGAATAGCTGTCATTGCCTTTCCTGCTGATGAGAATGAGCTAACCTTAAGTCCGCTAATCTTAAGCTTAGAAGAATTCATATTACCAATTGAGATAGAAATCTTCTGTCCTGATAATGCACCTACCTGTAATTCCTTTCCTGTGAAAGAACCATCAAGTAAGTTCATTGAGTTGAACTGAGTTGTAGAACGGATTCTATCGATTTCTGATGTAAGCTGATCCATTTCCTTCTGAAGAGCATTTCTATCAGTTGATGTATTAGTATCGTTAGCTGCCTGTGTTGCTAATTCGTTCATTCTCTGAAGAATTGAATGTGTCTCGTTAAGAGCACCTTCAGCTACCTGTACTAATGAGATACCATCCTGAGCATTAGAAACAGCCTTATTAAGACCTCTGATCTGGCTTCTCATCTTTTCTGAAATTGAAAGACCTGCAGCATCATCACCAGCTCTGTTAATTCTGTAACCAGATGATAACTTCTCTGTTGACTTCTGCTGTGCACTCTGAACTCCGCTTAACTGTCTGTTAGCGTTCATTGCTGTAAGATTGTGTTGTACTACCATAATAGTTTCCTCCTTGAATTCTTGGTGGCGTCCCTGCCACCCATAATTAAATTGTTCAGGATTGCTCCTGTTATATATTATATCGGACTATTGTTTATTAACTTTAGCCCTAATATAAACTTATTTTAATATTTTTTAATGCAAATGTCAAAATACTGAAATATACTTATTACCTAGCTGCATTAAAATATTGGTAAATATATGTATTATTTCTTCTGATCCATAAACTGCGGTTCAGAACTTACCCTGCTCATATTCTGATAATACTTATTAGCCATACTTACACTTCGCTTGGCTGTCTTAGCATTATCCTTTAACTGCCTGAACTTAATATCAACTCTGACTTTGTTTCTTGATTCCTGTGCCTGTATAGTCGCACTTAAGGATGTAGCTTCTCTTATAAGCTCCTGTAATCTAATTATTAATTCCTTATAATCAGCCTTATACTCTTCTACATCTTCTTTTACTCTGTCAAATACAGCTTGAAAGCCCTCATCAAGTGAATTAAGCTCATCTATATATGTAGCTTTACTCTCCATATTACTCTGAAGCTTATCTCCATCGAATTCTTTATCATCAAGCAAAGCACTCTGTTGTTCATTAAGTTCAGATACTTTCTTAAGTATCTCTATCTTCTTAAGCAGACTATCTATCATTATCTGAAGATAATTCTCTGTAATCATATACTATTACCACCATCTTGATATCATAAAGGTATAGTTAAATTACTATTTGACTATACCTTTATATTATTAATTACCAGCTTTTGCCATAACTTCTTTCCAAGTATCTCTCATTCCTCTTAATTCAACTAATGCCTGATCAAGAACTTGTGTATCTTTCTTCATATTAGCGTCAACTAAAAGGCTGTAGATATACTTGTACACATTATCAAAATCCTCTGCTACCGGGTATTTACGATTAAGTGTTGACTGAAGCTCTTCTATAATCATCTCTGCCTTTACTATATTAGTATGTGCCTTTTCTGTATCATTCTTTTCTATTGCAACCTGAGCAATATTACAAAACTTAATTGCACCTTCATATAATAATAACGTAAGCTCAGCCGGTGTCGCTGTTAATATCTTATTGCGGTTATACTGCTGTGCCATATTCTGATTATATATCATAACTTGTCCTCTCTCCTGATGTCATAAACACCTTATATTCCTATTACCATATTATCCTTAATATAGAATTAAATCAATACCCAATTATCAATTTCCAAATAAACCAGACATTGATGATGTCTGCGAGTTAAGCTTTGATAAAGCTGATTCCATAGCTGAGAATTTACTATAATAGTAATCTTCCCAAGTTGTAATCTTAGTCTCTGCATCACTTATCTTAGTTGTATATTCTGAATATTGCTTAGTCATCTGCTTGTCATTATATACTGTATAAGCACTGCTCACTGAAGATGTAGCCATCTTATTACCTAAATCTGTATAAAGCTTTGTAGCAAGCTGTGAGAAGAACGAAACTACAGTCTCCGGATCACTTGCTATTGCCGCCCTTAACTTATCATCATTACCCGATGAAACAGAGTCATCTGAATCACCATCAATATGATATACACCTTTTTCATTCTCACCTGATGAGAAATATCCCTGTGTTGCTATACCAAAGCTTGATAAAGCATACGACTTTCCGTTAATTGTAAATGATGAAGCCATATCATTCTTCATAGTATTGATAATACTGCTTAATGTATCATCCTTTCTAAGAAGTGAGTCCTTAATCTTAGCCTCCCACTTTTCAACTTCATCATCCGTCATTGCGGACTTTTCATCATCTGTAAGTGGTTCATATCCCTTAGAGCTGTCTGCATTATAAGCTTCATCCATTGACTTAATCAGCTTATTATAATCTGTAAACATATCTTTAATAGACTTATAGATTGCATCTACATCTGTATCTGTAGTTATTGTAACCTGCTCATCATCCTTAGTCTTAGCGGTTACCTGTATTGTAATGCCATTAATCGAATAGTTATTGCTATTACTTGTAAATGTAGCACCATTAAGCTCAATTTCTGAATCCTGTCCTACTTTTCTTGATGCGCCCTTAGAAAACTCATGTGCTGCGTTAATCATATCATAGCTATTCTTTGCTTTGTTCTGATACTGTGTTGTAAGGTCTGCCTTAATCTTAGTATTCCTGTCAGCAGTCTCAGCAGCTATATTGGCAACTCCAACAGCTGAATCTGTCTCTTTTAGAGCTGATACAGTTGTCTTGCCATCTTTCACCTCAATATTAACATAATCTTTAAGGTCTTCCATTGATTGTTTGGCTGTATTATAGTTATCTATGTCTGATTTAAGTGTTTTATAGTTTTCTTTTTCTTTATCTGTAAGTTTACTTTCATCAAAATCACTATTATCATCTCCACCCTTGCCTTTTGAAATAAGAGCAGCAAGCTGTGCCTTAGCATTATCTTCAGCTGTGACACCTGTATCTGACATATATTTAGTATTAAAACTATCAACTGTAGCAGAAGCTTTACTATATGCTGCAAGCTTTTCCTGTGCTACTGTATCAAAGCTTATCTTATTACTTTCATAAGCACTATTAATAATATCATCAAGTGCTGATGTATATGTACCATCTGTATCATTATAATAGCCAGCCCATTTTGTATACTCTGCTGTAGATGTCTTATCATCTGTATAAAGTCCCAATTCATACAAAGAGTCTCTACCAGCTGTATCATTAGCTACTAATGAGAAATCGCCATCTTTACCCGAAGTCTTGGAACTTATAAAGAATCTCTGGTTCGCCTCATCGAAGCTTGCCTGCACACCAGCATCCTTAAGCTTTACTAAGAACTGGTTAACTGTCATATCATCTGTAAGTTCTATATTAGTTGACTTACCATCAACAGAAAGTGTAACACTTCCCTGTCCAGACGTCTTATTTGTTATAGCTGATAACTTGCTTGAACCTGTTATCTTTGATGTGCTGTCTGATTTATTAGTAACTTCACCACCTGTAAGATAACCCGATGATGCAAGTTCTTTAACCTTTAATGTCTGGTCTCCAGCTACCGCACTTGAACTTGCTGTAACTGTAGCTACACTTGAATTAGATACAGTTGACTTCTTAAGGCTGTATGCTTTACCAAATCTCGCTGATGAAAGCTTTCCACTATAAAAGCTATATATGCTTGTATTCATAGTCTTCCACTTTTCCTGTTTCCAGGAAAGCTTAGTCTGAGCCTTTACAAGATTGTCTTTCTTTAACTGATATCCTGATACAAGTGCTGTTACAAGCGACTCTGTATCCATACCTGAAACCATACCTGATAACCTTATTGGCATAATATTACCTCCTATCTTTTCTCATCAACAAGGATACCAGCAAGCTCCCAGGCTTTTGCAAGCATTTCAAGAGCCTTCTCTGATGGTATCTCCTTGATGACTTCATCAGTGTCCTTATCTTTAATCTTAATAGTAATACGGTTAGTTGGCTCATTATAACCAAATTCTGCTATTGTATTTCTATTAATTACTTTCTGTATATCTTTGAGTTCCTTTATACTTGCTTCTTTCTTCTCATTCTGCTGTGCAAGATTAGATTCGCCATTGTCAGTACCACTCTTCTGTGTATTGGTTATCTGCACTGTCGATGCTGTAATGACTTTGCTATCTGCTGTCATATCCTTTGCTGCTATATCAGAAGAAGTCTGAACATTAACCTTATTAACCTGTGTTGACTGTACTGCCTGATTATGGTAATTGGCAGCTATGCTCATTTTATCAATTCCCATTATCTTTCACCTCCGTGTGGTTGTAAAAAATGTTCTCAAACCGATATTAACCAATATTACAATTCTGCAATATATAACCTAGTGCAGTAAAGAAATCCTTTTCCAATATTTATTGCACTTTACTCAGTTTCTAAACCCTATATCGGCATTCTAATTTCATAATATAATATTATATATTAATTATATTTATTATAAACCATTACAATCGTCATAACAAATGTAACTATCATTTCTTAAAGAGCTGGTTAAGTGCCTTAACATCAATTGCCTGTTGTGTAGCTTCCTTATTAGCATCCTTTATCTGTACATATACTTCTTTTCTGTAGATTGGAACAGACTTCGGTGCTGTTATTCCAAGCTTAACCTGATCTCCTTTAATCTCGATAACTGTGACTTCTACGTCATCGTTAATTATTATAGCTTCATCTTTTTTCCTTGATAATGCCAGCATTCTACTCACCTTTCCTTTCTTCAAGAATTGAATAAATAGGATATCTGACTTCATAATCATTGTTGTCGGCTATAAGCTGTACACCCTTTAATGTATCAGCATTGACAATAATTGGAGCTTTCAAATTAATTGTCATCTTAGTAATATCTGCCGGAACTGTAAGTACACAAAACACAATAAGATCAGCATCTTTAATATCACTTCCAAGTGCCTTTAACATCTCATCTTCAACTATCGGGTCATAGTCTTCTTTAATAAGCTCCGGCTTTAACATTGGAAGCGCTATTTCTGGCTCATCTAATGACTGTAACCACATTATTGATGCCTCATCGCCCTTATCCACATCGTATATAAGTGTAAACTTTTTACAGTCCTCAAAGCCAATAACCCCAAGGTCAAATGTTATAATCTTCTCATCATCAATATCAATCGTTCCAAACCATCTAGTATCTACCTTCACCTTAATACCCTCCATTAAAACGCTTTGATTATCATTTTCTATCCAATAAAATCAAGTAATGTCTGCTGTACTACCTTGCTTGCTGCTGACAGTGCCGCATTATATACAAGCTGGGCAGAAGTATAAGATATAACAACCTCCTCAAGGTCAATATCTTCATTCTCAGACTTAAGACTTGTAAAATTAGTCTTCTGTTCTGTGAGTCTTGACTTAGTAAGGTCAAGTCTTGTAATTCTGTTACCCACATCAGCCTTGGCATTAGAAATCTGTTCCTGATATCCCTGCATCTGCCCGATACCACTCTCAAAAGCTTTAGTCATCTGGCTTTTTGCTAATTCCTGCTGCTTAGTAAGTCCTTCAAGAATATCACTTAAACTCTTCTGGTCTGCATCTGATGAATATCTTTCCTCTTTCATCATACTTTCAACCTTTGACATCTGGCTCTCTATATCAAGAACATTCTGTACTGCTGATGTGAGGTCATCTATATTTCTTCCAAAATATATATTAAACGCTTCATCTGCCTGAGTATTAACCTTTAACTTCTGTGTAAAATTAATATTATACTCTATATCTTCATCCTTCTTAGCATAAGTAACGCCTGTAACATTATCAACACAGTCAAAATACATTGTTGGATTAACATCACCCTTTTTGAAATTAGATTTATCATACTGCACTGAGAATGAATTGCTTGTATATACGTCCTTATATACATTTTCTCCAAGAAGAACTTCACCAACCTGTGAATTAATAACTATCTCATCATCACCTGGTATATAATTAGTATCTGATGTAAATGATACTGTAACTGCATTGCCACTTCCATCACTAAAGAAGTTACCTGTAACGCCTGTTATATTACCATTGGCATCTGTATTAGTTGTAACACCTGTAACTGCATTACCATCTGCATCTGTTACCGATATTGTTCCGTCTGTGTTCTTAGTTATTGAAGCCGTATTGCCCTGACTGTCTGTAATCTTAAATGTTCCATTAGCATCAACCTCTGAATAAGCAAGCTGTAATCTGTGTACTGTCTGCACATTTGGTGTAATAATCTTGCCATTAGCATCTTTTTTAACTGACAGATTCATAATATCATCATTAGAATAGGCATTAGTATATACAGTCTTACTGCTAAGTGCATCTCTTGTAAAGTTCTGTGTTATTGTATAGTCCACATCCTTAGCATCTGCATCTGACTGATATGTCAGAGGCTTGTCTGTTGCATAACCTGTGAATACATATCTTCCAGCATAATCTACATCTCCCTGTGTATAGAATGAATCCTTTAGCTTATTAAGTGTCTCAACAATTGTATTACGTTCCGAAGGAGAATAAGAATCTGTTGCACCCTGATTACAATAGCTGTAAAGCTGTGATACTATATTGTAACTCTGGTCAAGAGCATCGTGTGTTACCGAAAGCCATGATGAAGCATCTGGTATATTCTTATTAATATACTGTGTAACCTGATCAAGACTTGAACGAAGTCTTAATGCTCTGATTGCAATAATTGGGTCATCAGAAGGCTTGTTAATCTTCTTCTGTGTAGATAACTGTGTATCCATTGTATTAATCTGACTTTTATTAGTCTGTATATTAGCTATAGAGCTATTTATCATCATCTGATTAGTTATTCTCATACTATTCCTCCATTCATTCGCAGATATGCTATGTGAACTAATTATAAGCCCGTCTGGTTAATAAGCTTGTCGTATATCTCGTTCATAACCGACATCATCTTAGAGTTAAGATTGTAAGACTGCTGGAACTTCATAAGATCCATAGCTTCTTCATCAGTATCAACACCCATAACCGATAATCTCTGGTTCTGAATTGTTGTCTTCATATTATTATAGTTAGAAAGAAATGTCTTAGCCTTACTTGAATCAATTGATACATCACTGACAATACTTTCAAGGAAGTAAGCACCTGTACCACCATCAAATATCTTTTTCTTCTGAAGTGCATTAATCTGTTCAATCAGATCGCACTGTGATTCGCCGTCCCCTACATTTGACTTTGTCGCAAGCTTATCAGCATCCTCTAAAAGAGCCGAATTAACAGATACTGTTGTTGCTGTAAGAACTCCAGAACCATCCTGAACAACAAAAAGTGGTATACCTTTATTCTTAGCATCTGTTGTATCCGCATCTGATACATAGCCACTTTCAAATATGCTGTTAACTGCCTGTGCAAATGTCTGTATAAACGTATTAAGCTGTACCTGATAGAATGGTACACCCTTATAATTAATATTCTCGCCTGCCTGTGCATTAGTCTCTGTTACGATATTACCATCAATATCTGTCTTGTATGTTCCATCATCATTCTTAGCATAAGACTCAATCTCTCCATTACAGCCATCTCTTATATCTATAAGTGCTTTTAACTGTCCTCCAAGTGAGTCACTGTATATATTAAAATCAGATCCGTCATTCCACTTTATATCATAAAGTCCATCTGCATCGCTTGTATTTCTTACTTCACCTCTTGCCACAACCTCTAATGTTCTGTAACTGTAATCATTAACAAGTGACTGTCCATTAATTGTTATCTGGAATGATGTAAGACCATTCTGGATTTCTGTCTCGCTTACTGTTATATTAACTGCCTTTGAAAGCTCATCAACTAATGCATTTCTCTGGTCACGAAGATCATTAGCATCACCATAGCACGCCTCAATCTGGTTAATCTGCTTATTAAGTGCTGTTATGTTCTGTGCAAGTGTATTAATATGCTCAACAGTATCCTTTACTTCGTTATTGGCATCTGCCTGTACATTTCTTAAGTTATTAGCTAATGTATTAAAGTAATCTGTCATACTCTTGGCATTATTAATAAGCTGGTTCTTTGCAGAAGTGTCAGCTGGTGTAATTGTAAGCTGGTTAACTGCATCAAAGAAATTGCCGTATTCCTTTGAGAAACCTGAAAGAAGAAATTCATTAAGATAATCCTCAACCTGTGTCATATAATTATTCTTAGCTTCGTACTGTCCATAGTTAGCACAGTTGTTACGATATTTCTCATCATAATAAGAATCTCTTGTCTGTTTAATCTCTACAACATTAACACCTGAACCAATTGTTCCGTATGTTGAATATGTTCTTAAAGCATCAGATGCCTGTAAAAGCACGCTCTGCTTAGTATATCCATCAGTATTAATATTAGAAAGGTTGTGTGCTGTTGTTGTAATAGATGTCTGTGCCGCCTGAAGTCCTTTGTATGAGATTGATAATCCAAAAAATGTAGATGCCATATTAACTCTCCATTCTGCACCTTTATACCAGTGCATTATTTACATTGTTGTATTAAACATAAATTATAATTAAATATAATCTGTAATTAATATAATCAAGAACCAAGTGATGTAACAAGATGTTCTATCATCTCACTTACAACATTAATATATCTTGATGCCGCATTATATGCGTGCTGATATTTTATCATCTTCTCAAGTTCTTCATCTGAAGATACGCCTGATGTCTGTAATCTCTGGTTATCATAGCCATCGACCATTGATGTCTGGTTATTAACATACCTTGAAAGAACCTTGCCAACTGTAGCGAACTCACCTATATAATCATTATAGAATGAATTAAAGTCTGCTTTGGCATATGAATCTGGATTAAGCGATGCGAACTTTTTGCTGAATGCATCAATAAGTTCATTAGCCTTAGTAAAGTCTTCCTTGCCCTGAACTGTTGATAATGGAATTCTGTCAACATGCTGTGATGCTTCAGGATTAACTAAAAGCTTACCAAGTGTATAGTCCGTCTCATAATCTGCTGTATTAAGATTATTGCGGACATAAGTCTTAGTTCCGTCTGCCGCTGTTATCTGGATGTATCTTTCTGTCCCCTCTCTCTTGAACAGTTCAACACCCATAGTCATATCCTTATCCATACCGAAACCAGCCTTGTCTGTATCAAGTACAGAATACTTCATATTATCAATATTCTCAGCTGTTGTTCCTGCCTTGTCAACATAAAGCTTCTCACCTGATGAATAACTGTAAGTTCCATCACCATTGGCAACACCTTTAACTTCCTTACCATATCTGTCATAAAGTGTTGCATTAACTGAAGCATTATATATGTACTCATCAGCCTGTAATACATTACCGTCATTATCTGTAAGCTCTTTTGTTGTTTCTATTGTCTTTTCTGGACAAAGAATATCATTAAGGGAAGTAACTATTCCATTAACAAGCTTATCAAATCCAGCTATCGCACTAAGTATTGCTGATGGTTCAATATATTTGTTGTAATATTCCTGCTTCTCGTTATATGCATCCATTGCATCATTATAAGCCTGAAGTCCGTCCGCTGTTGTAAGGTCGTAATCTTCTTTCTCCGGCATAACAGGTACATCTGTATAATTAACTTCTATAGAACCTCTTGCTACTAAAAGGCCTTTAAGTTCTCCCTTGTCTGTATCCTTCATATTATTAACATTAGAAAGATTAAATACATCCCTGTCATAACCTGGCCAGATTGGGATTAACAGTGCACTATTATCAACCTGTCTTGTTCCCATCTCAGTAACCTGTGCCGATGTAACAAATGGTACATTCTCAGCAGTTACAATCACCTCACCATGTTCATTCTCATAATAATCAAAATCAATATAACCACTTAATTCATCTAACGCATTATCTCTTGTATCTCTTAAATCATTAGCACGTTCACCGCTTCCAGATTCAACCTTGGCTATCTCTTTATTAAGGTCATATATCTTTTGTCCAAGATTGTTAATCTTATTTACCATATTATTAATATCTGTGTTAAGAGTTACCTGATAATCCTTAAGCCCAGCATATATTGCCTCAGACCTGTCTATAAATGCTGTTGCATTCTGGATAAGTGAAGATCTTGCAATTGTACTTGTTGGATTCTTAGTAAGTTCATTAATTGCGTTATACAGATTCGTTATCTGTGTCTGGTATGTAACGCCCTGCATTTCTCCAAATAAATCTTCTACTTCTTCTACTGCCTTATACTGGCTTTCATAATATCCAAGTCTTGCATTCTCTGTTCTGTATGACTTATCTATAAAATCATTTCTTATTCTGCTTATAGCATCAACATCAACACCAAGTCCACACTTGCCTGTGCTGTTTCCTGTTCCGAACACATTAACATACGTACTGTCTGCAAATGTAATCTGCTGTCTTGTGTATCCTGTTGTATTAACATTTGACAGATTGTGTGCCGTTGTATTAAGTGCTGTCTGTGATGTTTTAAGTCCTGACGCTCCTACCATAAGCGATGCCATTCCGTTAGCCATAATTCCTCCATATCCTAAACCCAGAAAAAAATCACATTCTCAAAGAAAAATCCCAATTCATTCCTTTGAAAATGTGACCCTTAATTCCGAATAATATTACTTAATCTATATTGTGTAATAATCAGAGTCAATCCGTTTCTTCTGATTATTAGTCCGGATTATATTTATTGTTTTGCATCAAATCCTGTCGCCCCAGTAATCCCCTGTTCCTCATAAGCTGTTCTTCCATAATTGGAAGTCTGTGGATCCATAACTGAATTCTTGGCAAGATCAAGCTCAAACTGTATCATATCCATTGATTCCTTGAGAAGCAGCTTATTATTATCATTAACTGTTGTAAGCTGGTTCAAAGTTCTTTTAAGTCTGAGATATACTTCTTCTAGTGCATCGTGCTCTTTAGGCTTCTTCTCAAGTATCTGTACTATATGTTCCACTCTTATCTGCTCATATGGAAGCCTTAGTATCGAGCATATCTCTTTCACATCTTCCTGTCTTTTCTGTTCAACGGTTTCAAGTTCTTCTATTAACTTCTGTTCCTGTAGGAATATCTTTTGTAATTCATCAACATCTCCCTTAACAATTGCGGAAGTCTTATCATTGGACAAGTCCAGAAGCTTATTATATCCTGTATCCTCATTATTCAAATCATCGATTAATAAATCTATTAAACTTGCCATACTTTAACCTCACTAAAATGTTAATGTTGAAATTCTGTCAAGTATCTTATCCGCAACATCTTCAGAACTTATATTATATGTTCCGGCCTGAATACGTGCCTTAACATCATTAACCATATCCATTCTGACATCTGATGTAGAAGCCACTGCTGACTTCGCTACCTGATACAGCTTAGCTGTATCTGAAATCTCATACTTGTCATTCTCTTTCTTATTAGTAACAACCTTATTATTCTTAGAATAAGAACTTGTCTTATATATCTGGCTTACAGCATTATAAGCATCTATACGCATACTTACCGCCTCACTTTCTATCTTCAAAGTCTTGTAAGAACTGTTATCAAAGGTGTCTGCAACAAATATTCCAGCCCCTAACTGCCTTATTACAGCTCAGTTCTCTGCTTTATGATTAAGTTATCGGTAATAATCTGTTATCTCTTAACCCCATTTTATAATTAATTTAGATACAAATACAATTAGTTCTTATCAAGAAATCTCATCTTGGCATCAGCTGACGATAATCTCTTTTCCATATGTTCAACAGCGGCATTAGACTCACCATACATTGAGCCAAGATTATTTGCCATTTTATTCTTACATCTTTCACAGAAACGCCCGCTTCTTATAGATGCTCCACATCTCTCACAGGTAATTCCAATTGGAGAATCATCTGCAATTACAAGCCTTTCATCTCTTATCCACTGTTCGATCTGTCTTGTGCTTACATCACATTCTTCTGCAACCTCTGTCATAGTTGCGTTATGGTGATCCTGTATGTATTCCTTAACCTCAAGATACTTTTCCTCTAGCTTCTCTATACAATTAGGGCAAAGATTACGATATGGACCTCCTATATAATTATATAATTTGCCACAGCCTCTGCAATTTCTTACTTCCATAATATTCCTCCGTTCTTGTTACCTGTAGTCAAAATCCTCTGCCAACGCAGAGTGTAACAGCATATACTTCTTTTACTCCTGCCCTCTTAAGACATTCTGCACACGCATCAATAGTTGTTCCCGTTGTATATATGTCATCTACTATTAATACTTTATTATATATTATAACATTACCAGCTATTTTAAAAGCCTTTTCAAGATTTTTAGTTCTCTGGATATCATTAAGATCTTTCATCGGGCTTGTGGCCCTTGTTCTAATCAGACTATGTTCATTGTATTCTATATTAAGCTTCTTACTAAGGCTTTCCGCTATAAGTCCTGCCTGATTATAGCCTCGTGACTTTAATTTGGATACATGAATTGGAACCGGCATAATCACATCAGGCTGCCACATATTTATTACATCACCGTACCTGCCTGATATTTCATCTGCGTATACCTCTGCATATTCACGCTTATTATGATATTTAAAATTATAGATAGATTGTTTTATCCCCTCTGAATACTCATACACACTCACTGCCTGATTAAACAAATGCTGTTTATCCGTGCAGTCCTTACAATATTCCCTGTTATCGTCCTCTAATGCTTTGCCGCATTTAAGGCATGCAGGTTCTTTAATATATGTTATATATTTAAGACACCACGGACATATATTCATCTTCCTGTTATCAATAACAGGCCTGGGATTTGAACATATCGGACACGCAGGCGGAAACAATATATCTTTCACACCCGCTGCTATCCTTTTATATATTATGTCGTATTTATTCAATATTTTTTATTTCCTTTATCCTCTCATCTAAAGACGAATATCTTCTTGTTTCAGATACATTTTCTGCCATCTGGTTAAAAATTCGTTCATCACCTATCATACATACACACTTTCTTGCCCTTGTAACAGCCGTATAAAGTATGTTTCTGTTCATAAGCATCCTTGGCCCCTGATACATCGGTATTATAACCGCAGGATATTCACTTCCCTGTGCCTTATGTACAGTTATCGCATATGCAAGTTCAAGCTCGTCAAGCTGTGTAAACTCATAATCAACATATCTTCCATCTTCAAATTTGACAGTAACACTCTGATTATAATTGTTGATATCATCAATAATTCCAGTATCACCATTAAACACTCCACTGCCTTGCTCTACCGCAATGCCATAGTGGTTCTTTTTCTCCCATTCAAGCTGATAGTCATTCTTAATCTGCATAACCTTATCGCCCTCACGGAATATTGTATCGCCAACTTTCTTCTCCATTTTGCCACTGTCCGGTGGATTAAGATATTCCTGCATTACAGTGTTAAGCCTGTCAACTCCAACAGATGATTTTCTTGATGGTGTCAAAATCTGGAGTTCACTCACATCTGCATTAACATACTTTGGAAGCTTCTCGCTTATAACAGTCTTCATAGCCGCAATTATTGCATCTGGTCCATTTCTATGTATAAACAGGAAATCCTTACTGTATTTATTAAGTGTCACCTTATCGCCCTTATTAATCTTATGGGCATTGGTTATAATCTCACTCTCCGCCGCCTGCCTGAATATCTTTTCAAGCTTAACAACAGGAAAGCAGGCAGATGCTATTATGTCTTTAAGAACATTTCCTGGTCCAACACTTGGAAGCTGGTCAACATCACCTACAAGTATAAGTCTTGTTCCAACTGCTACTGCTTTAAGAAGCGAATTCATAATATTAATATCAACCATTGACATCTCATCTACAATTATTACATCTGCTTCCAACGGGTTGTCTTCATTTCTGTCAAAGCTCATTCCAAGGCTTGATGTCTGATTTTTCTTGTCTTCTTTATCAGCCATAGTGCTTCCAACTATTTCAAGAAGTCTGTGAATTGTCTGTGCCTCAAAACCACACGTTTCTGTCATTCTCTTGGCAGCTCTTCCTGTCGGTGCCGCAAGCCTTATCTCAAGACCTTCCATCTCAAAATATTTAATTATCGTATTAATTGTTGTTGTCTTACCAGTTCCCGGACCGCCTGTTATTATCACAAGTCCGTTAAGAGCAGCTTTTACAACAGCTTCTTTTTGTATGTCATCAAGCACAATGCCCTCTGATCGTTCAATCCCTGCTATTCTGTTATTGACCTCGTTGATATTTTCATCGCATTTTATATCAAGTCCTGCCAATGCCCTTGCAACATTCTGTTCCATATAGAAATACATCGCAGAGTACACATTTTTAGATTCCCCCTCTGTTCTTACAACAATCTTCTTATCTATAGCAAGATCCATAAGAAACTTATCATAATCACCAATGTCAATAAGCAGAAGTGATGACACCTGCCTCTTTAATTCTTCATAAGGAAGATACACGTGTCCCTGCAATGCCGCCTGATTAAGACAGTAGAACATTCCACTTCTTATTCTGAACTCCGAATCAACCTTAATTCCAACTCTGGAAGCAATCTCATCAGCCGTCTTAAAACCTACACCCTCAATATCATCAGCCAGCCTGTACGGATTTTGTTCTATAATTGTGTAAATATCATTGCCATATCTTTTAAATATTTTATTGGCTAAATTCATCTGGATTCCATAATTCTGCAGAAACATCATCGCACGACGCATATCGTGCTTATCCGCAAGCTGGTTAGCAATGTCCATTGCTTTAGCTATGCTTATTCCTTTAATCTCTGCAAGACGTTCTGGTTCATCTTCCATAATGCGGAATGTATCATCGCCAAATGTATCTACTATACGTTCAGCCATCTTGCTGCCTATTCCTTTAACTGCACCAGAACTTAGATAACGCCTCACTGACTCCTTGTCCGCCGGCGCCTTGAATTCATAAGAAGAAATCTTAAACTGCATATAATATACTGCGTGTTTGACAAATTCGCCATTCGCAGTAATAAATTCACCTGTGTTGATATAACTTAACGTACCAACACAGGTGACATCTTCACCCTGATATATTATCTCAAATACTGTATATCCATTGTCTTCATTACGATAAATTATATTATCTATAAATCCTTCAACGTATTTAACAGACTCGTAATCCAATCTGCTTCCCTCTCTTTAATAATATATTAATATTAAAACCACATTGTATTTAATAAAAACGTCCACTTAAAACACACTGCAATCTATAAATCTGAAGAATAATTACGCTTCATCTGTTCATATAATGTCTGGGCTATCCCAAGTCCTTTTCCATTATTAGACTCTGTAAATACCTCTGCGTAGTTCTTTACCATCTCATCGCCAAAGTAACTTCCCATTGTACTCATAGCCGAATCTGAACTGCCTGAAATAGATGCCATACTGCTGAACAAAGATGAATCATCGTCATCATCTGCATCTATCTTAGCCATTTTCTGCATTGACTTTAACATCTGCTCAACAAAGTAGCTTTCAAAGTCTTTGCACACGCTCATAAGTTCATCGTCTGATGCCTGTGAGAAATCTGTACTTGCGAGCTTATCACTAAGCTGTGACGAAGTTTTATCATATGTATCTGCATAACTTGTACTTATCGATGTTGAATAATCCATACCTATTCTCCCTTGTCATTACTGCAAATCATATCTCTTTTATTTATCTCTTTAATGCATTAGCCTGTTCCATCATTGTATCTGATGTTGTGATTGCCTTAGAACATAACTCATATGCTCTCTGTGCTGTAATAAGGTTAACCATCTCTGTTGCCACCTGTACATTTGATGCTTCAAGATAATTCTGCTTTAACTGGCTCTTCTTAGCAACTCCGTCAGTCTCCTCATTCATCGGAACCCCTGATGCTTCTGTCTCTGCAAGATAGTTACCACCAAGCTTATCAAGACCTGATGGGTTAGCGAACTGGAAAAGTCCTATCTTAACACCTATATTAGCAAGATTACCATCTTCACCCGGATACATAAGGTCGCCCTCTGACGATACCTTAATATTAGCCGCATTGTAATCTGCTGATAGTACAATTGGCTGTCCATCTGTGCTAAGTACAGGATAACCATCTGCTGTACATAACATCATTCCTTCTGTTGCTGTTGAGAAGTAGAAATTACCATTACGTGTATATACTGTCTCACCTTCTTCATTCTGTACAGCAAATAATCCGTCACCACTAATCGCAAAATCAGTTGAGCTGTCACTTGCATTCATAGCACCCTGTGTAAAATGTGATGTAACTGACGCAACTCTTGCACCAAGTCCTACCTGTGCAGCTACCGGCTTATATTCTCCATTCGCAGATGTTGTTCTCGACTGGAGATTCTGATATAATAACGATTTAAATTCTGTTGATTCTGACTTATAACCGACCGTATTAACATTAGCCAGATTATTAGATATTGTATCTACACTTGTCTGCTGTGCCATCATTCCTGATGCAGCAGTCCATAATGATCTCATCATAATCTTATCCTCCTATGTGATTACAATTCGGAAATACTTACCATCTTGCCAAGCATTTCATCAATCGAATTAACAATCTTCTGATTACTTTCAAATTCTCTTGCTATGTTAATCATATCGACCATTTCTGATACAACATTAATATTAGATGTTTCAAGATACCCCTGATTAACACTTGCTGTTGAATCTTTAAATGTTGCACCGTCTACAGCTCTGTAAAGATTTTCTCCATATGCTTCTATGTAATTATAATCTTCAAAATCTACAATTCCAAATGTATCTACATACTGTCCGTCTGCATATATTCTTCCTGTAGAATCAACTGTAAGCTTGGATATGTCTGTTGGAAGAACGATTGGATCTCCACTCTCTCCAAGCACATAATCACCATCCTTGGTAACCAGATAGCCTTCGCTGTTCATCTGGAACGATCCATCCCTGGTATAAAGTGTTGATGTCTCACCTGCTTTGTTAGTGAATGATATAGAGAAAAAGCCATCGCCTGCAAGTGCAAAATCATAAGAACTCTCAGTATTCTTTAAAGAACCCTGATCCCAGCTTCTGTAAGTTTCTCCTATCTTTACTCCAAGACTCATCTTGCCTATATTCTGATTCATATAACCAACTGTCTCATCTTTAACCTTAATCCCATATACTGAATCAAAGCTCTGGGTAGTCATGCCCTCTTTCTTGTAACCTGTTGTTGTAGAATTTGCCAGATTATTAGATACAATGTCCAGTCTCTTCTGCTGATTCACCAATCCAGTATAAGCAGTATATAAACCTCTTACCATACCTGACCCCTTTTCTTAAATCTATTCTTCTCTGTATCCTGAAAGGAATTCAATAAACTTACCAGTTCCTATAGCAACTGCTGTCATAGGGTCTTCTGCTGTCATTGTGTTAATTCCTGTCTTAGACTCTATAAGATCTTCAAGACCTGAAAGAAGACTTCCGCCTCCTGTAAGAACAATACCTCTGTCTGCAATATCAGATGCAAGTTCTGGAGGTGTCTTTTCTAATACGCTGTGTACAGCTTCAACAATCTGTGAAGTAGCTTCTCTTAATGCTTCTTCTGTCTCTTCAGATGTAACTTCAACTGTCTTTGGAAGACCTGTAACAAGATTACGTCCTCTTACATTCATTGTAACTACTTCTGGTCTTGGATACGCTGATCCTATCTTTATCTTAATATCTTCGGCTGTTCTTTCACCGATAAGAAGATTGTGCTTCTTTCTCATATATCTAACAAGTGCTTCATCGAAATCATCACCTGCAATCTTTATAGATGTACTAACAACAGTACCTCCAAGTGAAATAACAGCGATATCTGTAGTACCACCACCGATATCAACTATCATATTACCGCAAGGTCTTGAAATATCAATACCTGCTCCAATAGCTGCCGCAATTGGCTCTTCGATAATTGCAACTTCTCTTGCTCCTGCCTGAAGAGTTGCATCCTCAACCGCCTTCTTCTCAACTTCTGTAACTCCTGATGGAACACATACGCTTATTCTAGGCTTCTTTAACATTCTTCTACCAATTGCTTTCTGAATGAAATATTTAAGCATCTTTTCTGTTACTGTGTAATCAGAAATAACGCCCTGACGAAGAGGTCGTACAGCGACAATATTACCAGGTGTTCTACCAAGCATAAGTCTTGCTTCCTCTCCGATAGCTTTAATCTTATTAGTATCTCTGTCAAAGGCAACAACTGATGGCTCTTTTAACACAACACCCTTTCCTTTTATATATACAAGAATGCTTGCAGTACCTAAATCAATACCAATATCAGTAGATAACATACTGTTCTCCTCCCTAATCTTCTATAATTATCCAATCTATTACATAATTCTGTTAAAGCACTATACATTAAATACTATAAGTACTATACATTGTAAAATGCTATACTATATTAAGTATAAAATACTATATACCAGCATCACACTTTAACTTTTCCAACAATTATATCTTGTTAATATACCTGCTATCAAAAACATTTTTCATAGCTAATCAACATTATATACATAAATACAGAATTTTAAAAGTCCTAAACGCTAAAAAAAGAAAAAATTTTTTAAAAGCATAAAATAGCATTAGATTTGTGTTCCATATTCTTGATATAACACCGAAATAATCAAAAACTCACATTATTGACAAAACCTACATAGCAGAAATTTACATTTGCATTCTTACAAAAAATCAAAATATGGCGGATACATTTTATTAATTCTAAAATGTATCCGCCATATATCCATTATAATTATATTAATTCCTATAATTCAACTAATTAAATCCATCCAATTATATCTTTATTAAAGATACTTCTTAAGTGCATCAACCTTATCTAACTGCTCCCAAGGAAGTTTAAGATCTGTACGTCCAAAGTGGCCATAGCTTGCTGTCTGCTTGTAGATAGGTCTTCTTAAGTCAAGCATCTTGATAATTCCGTTTGGTCTTAAATCGAAGTTCTCTCTTATGATTTCTACAATCTTCTCATCGCTTAACTTACCTGTGCCAAATGTATCAACACATATAGATGTTGGATGTGCAACACCTATAGCATATGAAAGCTGGATTTCACATCTGTCGGCGATACCTGCTGCAACTAAGTTCTTAGCTACATAACGGGCTGCGTATGCTGCCGAACGGTCAACCTTAGTGCAGTCCTTACCAGAGAAAGCTCCACCACCATGTCTTGCAGCTCCACCGTAAGTATCTACGATAATCTTTCTACCTGTAAGGCCTGAATCCCCATTTGGACCACCTATAACGAAACGTCCTGTTGGATTGATGAATATCTTAGTATCTGCATCTACCATAGCCTGGTCAACGATTGCATCGATAACATACTTCTTGATATCTTCGTGAATCTGTTCCTGTGTTACATCCGGTGCATGCTGTGACGAAACAACAATTGCATCGAGACGGATTGGCTTGTTGTTCTCATCATATTCAACAGTTACCTGTGTCTTTCCATCTGGTCTTAAGTAGCTTAATGTACCATCCTTGCGAACCTTTGTAAGCTGCTTGGAAAGCTTCTGTGCAAGTGCTGCTGAGTATGGCATATATTCTTCTGTCTCGTTAGTAGCATAACCAAACATCATACCCTGATCTCCAGCACCAAGGTCATCATCTTCCTTATCTACACCTTCCTTAGCTTCAAGTGCCTTATCAACACCCATAGCTATATCTGCTGACTGCTTATCAAGTGCAACCATAACAGCACAAGTATTACCATCAAAGCCTTTTTCTGAACTATCGTAACCAATCTCTACAACTGTATCACGTACAATCTGAGGAATATCAACATTTGCCTTAGTTGTAATCTCACCCATAACCATAACGAAACCTGTGTTAGTAAGTGTCTCGCAGGCTACTCTTGAATATGGATCCTGTGCATAAAGTGCATCAAGCACTGCATCTGAAATCTGGTCGCAGATTTTGTCAGGATGTCCTTCAGTTACTGATTCTGATGTAAATAATCTTTTTTCCATTCTTTGTCTTTCTCCTTCTTAATATCTAATCCTTTAGTCACTGTGATTAATATCACTTATCATCCTTGGTGTTTCCGACTTTTTAAATGTAATAGCAAAAACCGGAGCCCCCTAAGGGACCCCGATTGTTTATCTCGAAATCCTCTCATTGTTCGAATTCTCTCGCTCAGGTTGGCACCTTCCTAAAAAGGGGTTGCCGGGCTTCATAGATCCTATGTATCTCCACCGCTCTAAATAAGGGATATAATCATTATTTAATTAACTGCATATAGATACTACACAATTGATGCTAATACGTCAAGTCTAATTGACTTTTTTATATATTAAATTTATAATATTTTTATCATTTAATCGTAATATGATTACTAATATTCAAGCCGTATAAGAGGATTTAACTAATGAATGAACTTACAATATTTATATTTGATGCGGAAGAAGGAATGGAACTTTCCCGTGACGTAATACTTAATGACGGTTCTGTCCTTTTGACAAAAGGAACTATCCTTAATCTTGACCTCATTTCAAGAATTTCAGGACATCACATTCTTGAAATATCTGTATATGATAAGACTAAGACTGATTCTGCCACAGATAACCGTACTATAAGCAGAATTTCTGCTGTAGACGAAGCTAAAGAAGCTGCCAAAGCCGCTGATGATGAGAATACCAAATACTACGAAACTGTCCGTAACTCAGAAGAATTCAAGACATTTGAAGAACATTACAATGAACATATTGACACTTTCAAAGATGATTTAAAGAAGTTAATCTCATCTGATGATGAAGTTAACACAAAATCTTTAGTCAAAAATACTATTGACATCGTTGCTGAGTCTAACAACTCATTACAGTTATTTGATATGCTTCACGCTATGCGTGACGTTGATGACCTTACATATGTCCACTCTATGAATGTCGCTTTAATTGCTTCTGTCATTGGCAAATGGATGGGCTACAATCATGAGAAGATTAAGGTGCTTACACTCGCTGGACTTATGCATGATATTGGTAAGCTCCTTATACCTGAGAAGATTCTTAACAAGCCCGGAAATCTTACTGATAACGAATACGAAATCATGAAAAAGCACGTCAACTTAGGTTACGAGCAGGTTAAGAACAAGTTTATGCCTATGTCTGTTAAGGAAGCTATTCTTCTCCATCACGAAAAATGTGACGGAACTGGTTATCCTTTCGGACTCAAGGGCGATAAAATACCTGAAACAGCCAAGATTATTGCAATAGCTGATGTATATGATGCAATGACTTCAAGCCGTATATACAGAGCTCCTATATGTCCATTTGAGGTAGTACGCCTTATGTATGAAGACGCATTTACCAAGTTTGACCCTGTATTTGCAATACCTTTCCTTAAAAATGTAGCTTCATCTTACATTCACACTGATGTACGTCTGTCTGACGGACGTGTAGGAAAGGTTATACTTATTAATGACAGTGCACTTCATAAGCCAGTTGTGCAGGTTGATGGGGAATATATTGATCTTTCTAAAAAGAAGGATTTGAGTATTACGGCACTGTTATAAAAGCGTTCGGAAAATATCTCATCTAAGTATGAAGATATTGCCAAATTACAGATTTAACTGATTAAAAGATTGAGCAATAACTCAATTACAGTTTTTTGCTAATTTGCGGATTGACAACATACGCAGCAAGGACTGCTATATTACCGCTTGGCACGTTTGCATTGCTTGCAGCCATAACGGACACATAAGCGGTTGAAATCCAGCCGCTAAGTGCCCACGGCTGCAAAAGCACCCAGCTTGTAATATGGTAGCTCTTGCTGCTGTTTTTATTCTTTATTTACTTTCTGTTAATTGAATATATCAGACGTTTTTTACAGTATGCATCATAACCATACTTAGGATTTTCTGTATACAATATTCTAATATTGTATACAGTTTTTTATTTAATTTCTTTATGTCTTGTTTGACTATTTTCCAAAAGCTTCTATGCCAGCGTATGTGGCGGACTCGCCTAGTTCGTCTTCTATTTGTAGGAGGCGGTTGTATTTGGCGATACGCTCGGCTCTTGATGGTGCGCCTGTCTTTATCTGACCCATATTAAGAGCAACTGCCAGATCTGCTATTGTTGTATCATCTGTTTCACCTGAGCGATGGCTGGCAATTGCTGTGTAACCGTATCTATGTGCCATTTTTACTGCTTCTAAAGTCTCTGATAATGTTCCAATCTGGTTAGGCTTTATAAGAATTGAATTCGCACAATCCATCTCAATTCCTTTCTTTAATCTTACTGTATTAGTTACGAATAAATCATCTCCCACAAGCTGTACTTTTTCCCCAAGTCTTTCTGTAATGCTTTTCCAGCCACTCCAATCTTCCTCATTAAGAGGGTCTTCGATTGAAATAATTGGAAATTTATTAACCAGCATTTCATAATAATTAATTAATTCTTCTGTACTTCTTTTTATTCCGCCATCGGCTGAGTTTCCAAGAGCTGCGTATTCTCTTGCAAATTCATATAATCCGCTCTCTGTATTGTAAAGTTCTGATGCCGCAGCATCCATAGCAAAATACACATCCTTACCCGGTTCATATCCTGCTGCCATAACTGCTTCCTGCAACACAGCAAACACTTCATCTGCCTTTGTTATGGCAGGTGCAAATCCGCCCTCGTCACCAACAGTTGTAACATATCCCCTCTGTGAAAGTATGTCCCTTAATGAATGAAACACTTCTGTTCCCATTCTTAAAGCTTCCCTGAAACAAGGTGCTCCTGCTGGAACTATCATATACTCCTGAAAATCGCTTCCAACAGCATGTCTTCCACCATTAATTATATTCATAAGTGGAACCGGCAGTGTAGTACCAGCCACTCCTCCAAGGAAACGATACAGCGGCAGATGCAGCGACTGTGCTGCAGCTCTTGCTGCCGCAATTGAAACTGCAAGTATCGAATTAGCTCCAAGCCGTGCCTTATCATGCGTTTTGTCTTCGTCAATCATCGCTTTATCAACTGAATATGTTTCTGACGAATCCATCGCAAGAACGCTGTTATTAAGCTCGACATTTATGTGATTAACTGCTTTAAGCGTACCTTTACCACCATATCGTTTAAGATTCATATCCCTGAGTTCTACCGCCTCAAACGCACCTGTTGACGCACCGCTTGGTGACTTTCCCATTCCAACTGTTCCGTCTTTTAGCATAACCTGTGCCTCAACTGTCGGATTGCCCCTTGAGTCAAGAATTTCCCTGCCTATAACCTTTCTTATCTCAAGCTTTCTATGTTCCATAACCTTATGTGACCTGTTATGGCTTCCTGCTGGAATACACGGATTATCAAGATATCCTGCCGGAATTCCATCACTATAAGCACTTGCCGCTGGTGCACAGCACCTTACTGCATCCGGCTCATTCATTGGTACACCACCTGCAAAGTCAGACGAATCATAATTCATTCTACAACCTCCATTAATACAACAACTAATATTTACTCATAAAATGTGTGTCTGTCACATTTATAATTCCAGTTATATTATTGGTAGTTATGTCTGATTTATTCAATTTTCTTTTTATGTATAACGTACAAAGTGCAAAATATAAAGTACAAAATATAAAGTACAAAATATACAATATAAAGTCCAAAATATAAAATGTAAAATATAAAAATTATTTTATCTTGTCATATGTGAATATTTTTCTTTGGTTGCAAGTCCACCCCTTATGTGGCGTTCCTGCTTATTAATATCCAGTATTTTCCTGACCTTCGCTGCAAGCTGTGGGTCTATCTCCAAAAGTCTTGTCGTAACATCTTTATGTGCTGTGCTTTTGCTCACCCCAAACTGCTTAGCCGCCTTGCGTACTGTTGCATTATTGTCGATTATATAATCAGCTATATCTATAACCCTTTCTTCAATATAAGTTTTCAAATAAAAACCCCTGCATATCTGTTTGTACAGTTTATGCAGGGGTGGGGAAAATATACTATTTAATTAAAGATTCATAAGAACTTTTAGCAATCCTTCACATCCTTTTCTTACATCTTTATATGTCGCCTCAAAATCGCCTGTATACCAAGGGTCTGCCACATCCGAACCTGAACCTGCAAATGTCATAAGCTTGTATACCTTTTCGTCAGGATCTCCACCAGATAGTCTCTGCATATTGCGGATATTCTCTGTATCCATGCCAATCAGGTAATCATACTCCTCATAATCATTAAGTGTCATCTGCACTGCTCTATGAGGAATTACAGGTATTCCCTCCGCTTTAAGCTTCGCCACAGTTCCGCTATGTGGCGGATTGCCTATTTCTTCACGGCTTGTTGCCGCTGAGTTGATGTAAAATTGATCTTCAACTCCTGCCTGTTTAACTAAATATGTCATAACGCTTTCTGCCATAGTGCTGCGGCAGATGTTGCCGTGGCAGATGAAAAGTACTCGTATCATATATTTTTAACTCCTATCTTATCTCGGTTTTTCCTTATTTTTCAAGCATTTGCGTGCTTTTTTAGTCTGCCGACCATTTTCCATAAATCATTCCTCACTAATCACTCTTAACATTTTATCATATCTCCACATACAACACCATTTAAAATTTCTTCACATTATTCACATTTTCATACTTTTTTTCATATATTAGTTGTGTTTTTCATACTTCTATGATATACTGTATAATATTAATTTAAGGAGTATTTCTAATGTCAGTATGTTACAAAAAACTACAACATATGTTAATAGAACGGGAGATTTCTCACTCTCAGTTAATGCGTGAAGCTCATATATCTGCGAATATTATTAGTAAGATTAAGACTGGACAATATATTGCGCTTGATAAAGTCGAAAGTATATGTAACGCTTTGAATTGCACACCTAACGATATATTAGTATTTTTACCTGATAATCCAGATAATAACTCCAACAATAACAAAGGAGCTAAGTCATGAATTATATAGGTTCTAAATATTCTCTTTTAGACTTTTTAGAAACAACTATTGCAGATGTAACCGGATATCATAATGGCGATAATTATATTTTTGCTGATTTATTTTCCGGAACAGGAATCGTAGGACAGACATATAAAGCTAAGGGGTGCTCAGTCATTTCCAATGATATTCAGTATTACAGCTATGTTCTAAGCAAGCATTATATTGAGAACACTCCCGAATTGAATTCAGAGCTTTTGTCATATTTTAATAATCTAGAACCAGTCGAAGGATTTATATATAATAACTACTGTGAAGGATCTGGCTCTGGCCGCAATTACTTCACTAATTATAATGGTAAAAAATGTGATGCCATAAGAATAGAATTAGAGTGCCTTAAGGATAATAATAAAATTGATTCGCATACATATTATTATTATCTTGCCAGTCTTATTAATTCAATAGACAAATACGCCAACACTGCATCTGTTTACGGTGCTTTCCTTAAAAAGATTAAAAAATCAGCTCAAAAGGATTTTAAATTAGAATTGCTTCCTGTTATTAACGGAACTGCTGGTAAAGCATACAATCAGGACATCAACCGATTAATACGCGACATTAAAGGCGATGTTTTGTATCTTGACCCGCCATACAATTCAAGACAATATTGTTCTAATTATCACGTTTTAGAAACTATTGCACGATATGACAATCCTGTACTAAGCGGAAAGACCGGACTGCGTGATTCTAGTGACCAGAAAAGTCTTTTTTGTTCTAAACGTACTGTATGTAACGCATTTGATGACTTAATCAGACATTCTGATTTTAAATACATTTTCTTAAGTTACAATAACGAAGGTCTTATGTCTTTAGACACTATTAAAGATATAATGTCTCAATACGGCAAATATTCCTTTTACACCAAGGAATATAAAAGGTTTAAAGCAGACAAGGAAACCAACAGAAATATTGCTGCTTCCTCCACAACAGAATATTTACATTGCTTAATTAAACAATAGGAGATTTTAATGGCTCGATATAACGATTTAGATCCAAAATATTGGAAAGAATATACTGATATTAATACTGATTCTCTATGGATAATAGACAAACGTGACAACTCTGGTGTTCATTCACCCGACTATCATGGCAACTTTGTTCCACAGATCCCCCACCAGTTGTTTACAAGATATACCAAAAAGGGGGACTGGATACTTGATCCATTTATGGGTGGAGGCACTTCACTTATAGAAGCCCAACGCATGGGACGTAATTCGATTGGGATAGAACTTCAGCCAGATATCGCAAAAAATAGCGAAACACTAATTAATATTGAACATAATGACAACTGCATAACCAAAGTGATAACTGGCGACAGTCGTTGCTATAATATCAACAGCCTAATGGAACAATTTAACATTCCCGCATTTCAATTTGTTATTATGCACCCTCCTTATTGGGATATTATCAAATTCTCTGATAACATCAATGACCTTTCAAACTCTCACACGCTTAATGAATTTCTTGATTCATTTGGAATGGTTATAGATAATACAACTAAATATCTTGAAAAGAACAGATACTGTGCATGTGTTATTGGTGACAAATATGCCAATAGCCAGGTTATTCCTCTAGGATTTTATTGTATGAACCAATTCCTTGAAAGAGGATTTTTATTAAAGGCTATTCTTGTTAAGAATTTTGGTGAAACAAAAGGTAAATCTAACCAACAGGGCATATGGCGTTATCGTGCTATCACTAATGATTTCTATATATTTAAACACGAATATATTTTAATATTTAAAAAAGTAAAATAATCACTGATATGTACTGTTCTTACTGGTTTGTTCAGTAAAGAAAGTACATATCACTCTGACCACCTCACCTTTTCATTATATATTTTTTCTATACAACTTTTTCAAATGTTATATCATTATTTACAATGTCAAATGCTATGTATTCAGTTGCCGCAATACTTACATTTTGAATACTAGAATTTATAAGATCTACACTTCTAATTTTTTCAATAATATCTATATTGTCTGTTTTTCTTGCTAATATACAAGGGTGAATAACCACAGGCTTTTTATATTTTAACAAATTAGGTACTATATATTGAGATACCCATTGCAAATACCATCGTAACTGATGACTCAATATATATTCATATGGTTCTTCATCTTTAAGCTCTACAACTTTAACATGTATTTCTTCATCATTCTGCTCAATAATCAAAGTATCAATCTTCTGCATCCCGACACCACAAGCCACTTCATTTCCCACCCAGGCACTTCCATTTTCCAATGGCAGGAGAATATTCTTTAGTATGCCATCATCATATTTTTGCATAATATAAGCCTGCAAATGTGTTTCAAATGCATTTTTCTTACCAGCTTTATATAATAACCTCGGTTTAATATCCAAACTTCCTTTTCTGCCAGTATACTGTTTTGTTTCCTTGGCAGTAATAATTCTTGCTTCTTCTTCATCAAAAGTAAACCCAGCCCCTTTTAGTTGATTGTCCTGGTTCTTTTGCTTAATTTTAGCTAATAAATCTTCAAATTCATATGGTGTAATCATAGTACAGCCCCTATTACCTTTAAGCTTACGATAAATCAAGCTCCAACATAATTCATATGGTGCTTCTTTTCCTGTAAGATCATCAAGATACTCATGTTCGGTTATACCATAAGAATAAACTGTATCTGGCTCTATTTCAATTCGATATGATAAACCCTTCCCCAATTCATCTGATAAATAATTCTTATTATCATTTTCATCAAAAAAAGCTGCTGATTTTGCTTTAAATACGCCAAAGAACATCCCCGGATTATTAACCGTTGCCTGTAAATAAAAAATAATCTTATCATCTGGTCTTATCCGCGAAATATCTGCTATCATTCCAACTAAATTCCTTTCTGTAGTTGGCTGAAATTTAATGTCTGATTTTTCTAAAAACAGGCTCATTCTATTTTTTGCCCCTGTACCTGCAAACATATACTCTAAATGCTGCTTAAATGTTATCTGATTAACAACAAATACATGAATATTCATAATATCACCCCATTAATAACTCTGTGTATTTTATTTTTTCTCCTGAAGATGTCTCCTAAATTCTATAGGATCATACCAATAACAGCCTATACATGCATTCTCCTCATTATTATGCTTCGCTCCTCCCTTATAGTATGACATTGGATAACCAAGTTGTTTAGCATCGTATCTTATACCCGTTCTCATACACTCTTTACAGAACTGTCTTTTGGCATCATTAGCTGCTTTACTCAACGCCTGAAAATCTGATAATCTCTGAGCTTCATTTTTCATAACCCTTGCTTCATTTTTCATTCCATTTTTATGATCAACCTCTGGATTTGACGTTCCAAGCACCACACATCTTCTTGATTTTATCTCTCTTTTTATAGACGCATTAATGTGCTGTGAATAATCTCCATTATTAAATCCATTAAGTCTTATTCTGTCGATGCTATTCCCCGGTGTATCTTTCTTATAAAATTCAACATTATATTTTTTTGCCAATGTTGATTCTTTTCTTGCCCATGAAGCTCCATTTCCAAATGTTAAATCTGCATACTCACCCACAAATTCAGACACATACACCCATCTGCTTACACCATTCTTATCTGGAGCGGCAAGCTTAAGAAAAAGTTCTGTTTTAGTCATTTTCTTTCTCCTCCATCCCTATGTACAAATATATAAGTTACATCAATATTTTAATACAATTATATAAAGCACAATCCCAAAAGTCTATAACCAACATATTATATATCTATTAAATAAGAAAACCAGCAGCACCTCCCCAGCACCAAAACAAGCCCTTCATAAGCCAACCTTCAATGCCAGCGAAAGCCACTGCTGGTTTTCACCTATTATTTATTATATGTTTCTAAGATCCAAGTATTATAGCTACAGCCAATATCTACACATTAGTAAATCTCTTAGCATGCACATTATGCATTTCTGTAATTATCTTGCCTTATTCTTTATCTCTGTATCAATCTTTTCTACGAACTCATCAAGTCCAAGTGTTGTTGTATCCTGCTGTCCGTGAAGTCTGTATGATACTGTCTTGTTCTCCTGCTCGTTAAATCCAATAACAAGAAGATATGGAACTTTCTGAATCTGTCCCTCACGCATACGGTAACCAAGCTTTTCTGCTCTGTCATCAAGCTCTACTCTTACATTTTTAGCTTCAAGAGCATCAACGATTTCGTGTGCATAATTCATAATCTCATCATTATCTGTCTTAACTGGCATTACTCTTACCTGAACTGGTGCTAACCATGTTGGAAGGTTACCCTTTGTTTCTTCAAGTATATATGCCATAAATCTGTCAAGAGAACCAAGTATAGCTCTGTGAAGCACAACAGGTGTCTTCTTCTCGCCATCCTTATCAACATATGAAAGGTTGAACTTAGCTGGAAGGCAGAAGTCTAACTGGCATGTAGATAATGTGATTTCATTACCAACAGCTGGCTTAACATTAACATCAAGCTTAGGACCATAGAATGCAGCTTCACCAATTTCTTCTGTATATTCAATACCAAGACTGTTCATAACATCTCTTAAAGCATTTTCAGCCTTATTCCACATTTCATCATCATCGTGGTACTTAGTCTTATTTTCTGGATCCCTAAGTGAAAGAACACAACGATAATCTGTAATTCCAAAATCCTTGTATGTTGAGAATATAAGGTCAACTACCTTAGATATTTCATCTTTAATCTGCTCTGGTGTTACAAAAAGGTGGGCATCATTCTGGCAGAAATGTCTTCCTCTTTCAATACCCTTTAATGTTCCACTTGACTCATATCTGAAATCGTGTGCTATTTCACCAATTCTTATAGGAAGATCCTTATATGAGTGAAGCCTGTTAGCATATATCATCATATGATGAGGGCAGTTCATTGGTCTTAATACAAATGCTTCATCATCAACTTCCATTGCTGGGAACATATTTTCCTTATAATGATCCCAATGTCCTGATGTCTTATAAAGATTAACTGTACCAACACAAGGTGTCATAACGTGCTGATATCCAAGCTTTCTTTCCTTATCCTTAATATAGTTCTCAAGCTCCTGCCATATTATATAACCCTTTGGTAAGAACATTGGAAGTCCACGTCCGATAAGGTCGTCAACCATAAAGAGTTCCATATCCTTACCGATTTTTCTGTGATCTCTTTCCTTAGCTTCTTCAAGCTCCTGAAGGTGTGCTTCAAGTTCTTCTGGTGTTGGGAAACATACACCATATATTCTCTGGAGAACCTTATTATTGCTGTCGCCCTTCCAGTAAGCACCAGAATGTCTGAGCAACTTAAAATTACGGCATAACTTAACATTATCAACGTGTGGTCCACGACAGAGATCTGTAAAATCTCCCTGCTCGTAGCAAGTTATTGTTCCATCTTCAAGATTAGATATAAGGTCTAACTTATACTCATCATCCTTGAACATTTCCATAGCTTCCTCTTTAGAGATTTCCTTACGGATAATCTTCTTTCCTGACTTAGCTACCTTCTTCATTTCCTTTTCAATCTTAGGAATATCTTCATCTCTGATAACATCATCTCCAAGATCCACATCATAGTAAAAACCTTCTGCTACAACTGGTCCAACCCAGAATTTAGCTTGTGGATAAAGATGCTTAATTGCCTGTGCCATTAAATGTGCACAAGAATGGTTTAATGTGCTTAACTGTTCGTCTTCTTTAAAATTAACCATTATTATTAATCTCCTTTGCGTATTAGTCCGGACTTAGTTACCTGTTAAATGTGCTTTTTACCTGACATATAAAAAGCACCCACAAGGTACACTCTGCCATATACCTAAGGGTGCATTTGCACGGTTCCACCTTATTATTTCACTCTTACAGCCTGTAACGTATGCCACACGGTAACGCTTCAAGATTATATATTATAATCTCTTCTACGCACAGCTCAGGAATGGTCTTCATATAATAGTCACATAAGCTGATTTCACCACTACAGCTCTCTCTGTATGCTCCGCATATACTACTTTTTCCGTCATTGCTTTTATTTATTCAATCTGTCTGTCATTGTACCACGACACTTTATTTAAGGCAATACCTGAATTAAAATACAATTTACAAAATATAATTTATAAAATACAGCTCTTTAAATATAATTTTATAAATGTATCTCTACAATTCAAGCTTTCCCTGATTACATATTTCAATTCTTACCTTACATTCACTCATCTGCTGCCCATTAACATCCATGGTGTATTCGAGTGCTATATTAATCTTATCTTCATCCCTTTCTATATCCAGCATGCTTGTATATATAGACATCGCAAGGCCTCCATAAGGTGTGTTATAACAGCTTACAGTCTTTTTATCCTGTATGAACTCCATAATTGTTGTTATTGCACCTTTTTTACTTATCTCAACTCTGTCCTCTGATATTTTAATAAGCGTGTCAGATTTTGCACTTTCTCCATCATACACTTCTTCATAGCGTATATATTCCTTGCCTGCCCTCCTAGTGTATCTTCCAACGCTTATTATCTCAATATCTTCTGCCTCTTTATAAGCATCGCCCGCCTCTTGTGCCGACAGTCCTCTTATCTTAACATATACCTTATCATTCATATTCTCGTGTGTACTCCCTTTCTTATTCTCTGATTATTGATAAATATAATCACCCTATATCAGTAATTTCCTGATACTTACAATCTTTTTATGCTTATAATTACTGAATGTCAACAATCGCCTTATATCCATAATCTTCTGATACTTACAATTATTTTATGTTTATAATTAATTTTACATTATTTTACATTTACAGCTTATTTCTTATTTAAAAATTTAAGATACTTGAATCTGTACTGTACCTTTTCTCCAGACACTACCCTGTACTCATCTTCTGTCAGTACATTTTTAAGCTCATCCTTTGACTCATCCGGCACAACACCATATACTGCATCCACAAAACATAATGGTGGATATAATACGCACCACCAGTTCCTGCCTGAAGCCTCTCCTATATCTATTCTAAATGCCTCATATTCCCCTGGCGGAAATGTCATATCCCCGTAGCTTTTCATCGGAAAATAGCAATTTTCAAAATAAACGCTTACATCTTCCTTACTTCCAAGGCTCCTAAGCTTATCAACAGCAACATTCTTTATATTATCACTCTCATCACTTAAAATCTGTCTTGACTCCTCTAATGATACGGATTGTGAAAGCTTCGGACTTATATAATCAAGCACCGCTGCCTTAACAAGCATTTTATTATTCTGTGCCTCCTCAGAGTCGTCATTCGCCCTTATATGAAATCTTATAATCTGCGAAGCTATATCTTTTTGCATAAATGCTGCATAAGTATCACTATACAATCGTATTCCTACAATTACAAGCATAATAATGCTTAATGCCAGTATAATATAAGTTGATTTTGCACTTTTTTCATTTAATTTTAACATATATACCCCCTTGTTTGCTGGTAGTTTCTGGATGGTTCTGGGAAACGGAAATGGTTATGCACGGAATGTGTGACAGACGGACGTTGTTACATACGGACGTTGTGAGGACTTACTATATTACCGCTGGGCACGCTTGCACTACTTGAAACCGTAACGGACACGTAAGCGGCTAAAGGACAGCCGCTAAGTGCCGACGGTTTCAACAGTACCCAGCTTGCAATATAGTAAGTTCTCACAACTGGGCAGCGACTACCTTATGCTGCCAACTCTCTGAACCAACTGACAACTAATTTACACTGTCACTTCCCACAATTGTGTGGCGACTGTCCTTCAACCTCCGCCTCTCACCTCCACCTAACGGCTATCCTTCAATCAACACTTCCGACAACCTGCCACCAGAAATAACTTTCCATTAAATTATCCACTCACCTAAAGGCTTTCACCCTTGCGGCATACTCAATCGTGCATTGCGGGGATGTTTGAAAGCTGCTAAAGCATAAGAAGACGTTGGTGAGCCGCCTGCACTTAAGCGCTGTCCTTTAGCACTTTAGTACCGCTGCGTGCGACACTTAAGTGAAAGCGGATCGCCGTTGCTTTTGCTGCTTTTTAACATCCCCGCCACAACCTTTAAGATGTACCAGATAATTTATATGGAAATTATCCCCAAAAAATAAAAAGCTATACCCACCACTATCATTTTCATAATATGGTGAATACAGCTTTCAGTTTTCAATAAATCACAATTTTATTTAATTATATGTTAAGAAGTCTTATAATTCCCTTTTCCTGATTAGTAATATGCTGTCTTACTATAACCTTGGCTTTCTCGACATCCTTATCGGCAAGCTGCCTGATTATATCGTTATGCTCACTTATAAGTATAGAATGTGTTCTTGCATCTTTAACATATTCAAGACGATATCTGTACATCTGCTCACTAAGACTGTTGACAAGCTGGATAAGTCTCTGGTTGTCTGTCATTGAATATATAATATTATGGAATGCCACATCTGCATTAACTATAGCAACTACATCTTTAGATACAATAGCGGCTTCAAATACCCTGTTAGCTGTCTTTAATTCCTCTATATGTTCAGGTGTTACATTCTTGCAGGCAAGTGTTGTAGCAAGTTCTTCTAATGCCGAACGCACCTCAAGAACATCTCTCATATCCTTTACAGTTATATGTGCAACCTCAGCGCCTTTTCTTGGAATCATAATAACAAGGCCTTCAAGCTCTAACTTTCTGATTGCTTCTCGTATAGGTGTACGGCTTACTCCAAGCTTGTTAGCAAGCTGTATCTCCATAAGTCTTTCGCCAGGTTCCATCTCTCCTGTAAGAATAGCCTGTCTTAATGTATTGAATACAACATCTCTTAATGGAAGGTATTCGTTCACATCCATTTTTAATTCGCCTTTCATTGTCTAATCCTCCGTGTAGTAATTTAATTAAATGTCTCTGTTATATATACCTGTCTTGCATCTCCCTGACGCTTTAAATATTCTTTACAATTAAGTGCTGTCTGCTCATCAGGAAATATTCCAAATACTGTAGGACCACTTCCACTCATCATAGCATTGTATGCACCCTGACTTATCATATCCTTCTTTATCTTATCTATAACCGGATACAACGGAATAGTCACATCTTCTAACACATTTCCCATACGCTCGGCAATCTTTATTACACTGCCCTCATTAATTGCCTCTATAATTCCGTCTATATCAGGATGCTTTGTGATTGCACCTGAATCCAGACTATCATACACCATCTTAGTCGATACATTAATAGGTGGCTTTGCTACAACCATATGACAAAATGGCATAGGTGCAAGTCTTGTAAGCTTCTCTCCTATCCCTTCTGCAAGTGCAGTTCCTCTCATAATACAGTATGGAACATCAGCCCCAATCTTAACTCCCTGCTCCATAAGCTCCCTGTTAGAAAGTCCAAGATTGAACAGCTTATTGATAGCAAACATAGCAGAAGCTGCATCTGTACTTCCTCCAGCCATACCTGCTGCTATCGGTATGAACTTATTAAGGTCTACCTCTATTCCCCCCGAAAAGCCATACTCATCTTTCATAAGCTTGTATGCTTTATATATGAGATTATTCTCATTAACCGGAAGAAACTTAAGATTAATATCAATCCTTATATCGTCTTCTGGTATCTTATTAATTATAAGACGGTCATATATACCTACTGTCTGCATAACCATTCTTACATCGTGATATCCATTATCTCTCTTTCCTAACACATCAAGTCCAAGATTAATCTTGGCACGTGCCTTTAATCTAATTGAGTCCATATTCATATCTCCAATATTGTATACATACATCTATTATATAAAACAGATTGTACAAAATCAAGTACATACTTGCATTTTCATATGATTATTACTAATCACCAGAAAATATATCCTGCAGAATGAATTATATATAACTATGATGCCATTTTTATTAACAAAAAATTCCCGAAACCAGAACAATCCGGCTGGCTTCGGGAACATTTATAGGGAGCACAATATTTACTTGTAATCTGATTAATTAACTGTCTGTATATTTGAAGAAACTTTTATATCTGAATCAGCCTCATTAAGAGACTTTACCTTTTCGTCTGAATTATTGCCTTCATCCTGTGTCTTTTCTATTTTAATAGTTGATTTCTTCCATATTCCTGTCCAATAGAGTATGTAGAGTATCAATGCTGATGTGGCATTACTTACAACTACCGCATACCACACACTCTCAACACCCATTCCAAGCACATTGGCACATACCCACAATGTCAGAAACCTGAATATCCATATTCTTGTCGCATCAACTGCCATTGTTATCATGGTATGTCCACAGCCCTGAAATAACCCCTGCGTTACATTATAAAATGCATTCGTCCAGCAGCATATTGCCATAATTGACAGGAACTGTGTCGCAAGAGGCACTACCTGTTCATCTGATGTGAAAAATCTTACCATTGGTTCTGCTATGAATCTTCTTGAAAGTATCATTCCACATATGAATAAGAATACAGCTCCTATTCTCAGTGCAATATGGTATGACTTGTCAGTTCTTTTAATATTTCCTGCACCCATATTCTGACCGACTATTGTAGATATTGCAGAGCCTATTCCATTTGCCGGCATTGTAATAATACTGTTAATCTTATTACCAATACCATAAGCGGTTGTAGCTGTCGGACCATAGGCATTAACATTTTTAGTCATAAGAAGAAATCCGAACTGCATTGTACTTCCACCTATTGCAGTTGGCAGACCAATTTTTAATATAGCAAGAACTTTATTCTTATCAAATTTGAAGTTCTTAAAGTTAATTCTGACAAGCTGGTTATTTCCCCTAAGTACTAGAACTCCAATAATCGCACTCGGTATCTTAGCAAGCAGTGTAGCAAGTGCCGCACCACCTATTCCCCAGTTGAATATAACAAGGAATAATGGGTCAAGTATCAGATTGATAGATACCCCAAGTATATTAAGAAGCAGAGGTCTTACTGTGTCGCCCTGTGCCTGCTTGACCGAAGTAAACAGATTAATCATAAAAAGAAATGGAAGGTCTAACACTACAATTCTTATATATGTAAGTCCATATCTATATATATCACCATCAGCACCAAGCCATTTTACAAGTCCTGGTGACACAAGCCAGCATATAAATGCACATACAACCGAAAATCCAAGCGATGTTATACATATATGATTAGCCATAGAGTTCGCCTGTTTGTCTTCTTTCGCACCAAGGTACTGCGATATAAGGATAGCACCCGCTGTCGTTATGCCTGCTCCAAAGTTAATAAGAATATTCTGGAATGGTGACACAAGCGTTATAGCTGCCTGATTAGCTGTTCCTATCTTTCCAAGCCAGAACGTATCTGTAAGATTATACATTGACTGTATAAAGCTGTTAATCATAACTGGTATTGCCAATGTAAGAATTGCCCTGATAAGATTCCCGTTAAGAATCATATCTCTCTTGCCAGCACTTATTGGTCGTGCCATATTTAATCCCTTCTTTCCCAATAATCTATTGCATTTTGTCTCTTTTTTATATAATATATTAGCATAAAAAACAGTGATTTCCACTTATAAATACTATTATTTAATTAACTTTACAGAAAATGTATCCTAATTTCTTACATAAGTATTTTTATATATACTTTTTTACACTGGAGGCTTCATATGATACAGGATATGCAGAAGAATTTTGAAATCAAAAAAATTAAACGCTCGGCATTTAAAGCTAAAAAGGTTCACTCACACCCTTTTCACGAACTTTTTTATCTTGCACGTGGTGAATGTACGGCATTTATCAGCCACAATATATACAAATTCCACCACGGAGATATTGTAATCGTCCCTGCCGGAACAATCCACAAGACTGATTATACAGGAAAGGGTATGCACGAACGAATTGTAATAAGCTTTAAGCCAACCGTCACAGAATGGCTCAACAATGTTGTCGGCACGGATATCGTATCTGATGTTATGCAGGCAGGTGTTATCTCAATACCCGAAAAACGAAGAGATTATATAGAAAGCCTTCTTGAAAAGCTCCTCTTTGAAAATGAAGGACAGGATCCTTTATCTCCCGGCTTTGTAAGCGTTGCACTCGCCGAGCTTATGCTTTTTATAACCCGTTGTAAGAATTATGAAGAAAATGTAATAAAAGAGATTGACGTTAATAACAGAATTATGCAGGAGGTTGCAACTTACATTTACAACCATTACAGCGAAAGGCTTATACTTGAAGATGTGGCGAAAAAATTCAATCTCAGCCGTTCGTATCTTTCAAAGAAATTCAAGAGCGTTACCGGCTTTGGTTTTAAAGAATATATAATAAATGTCCGCATACAACACGCCTGCGAACTTCTTCTTAACACTAACAAATCAATAACTGATATTGCATTTGAGTGTGGTTTTAATGACAGTAATTATTTCGGCGATGCTTTCAGGCGTACCAAGGGTATTTCACCTAATAAATACAGAAAAAATAAAGAACATATGTAAATAAAGCCTTACAAACAGCCGATTATATATATAAAACCACGGATGGTTTTATCAGATTGCTTTTATAAGCATTTAACTATTAATTATTACAAATTGTGCGTATGCACAGAAACGGAGGAATAATATGGAATTAAACGGAGTTAATTCTTATTACACAGGCTATGCTTCAACAGCCAGCCAGACTAATAAAGACAACAAGACATCAGGAACAGCTTCTGCTAATAATTATTCAGATACTGCTGCCACTTATGAATCTTCTAAAGGCCAGACTGTTTCATCTGCTACATCAAAGTCAGCCAATCCTTCTTTAGTAGCACAGTTAAAAGCTGACTCTGACAACCGTATGCAACAGTTACAGTCACTCGTAAGCAAGATGTTTGAAAAGCAGGGAATTACAATCGGAACTGCTGATGATATGTGGAAAGTACTTGCCAGCGGTAACTTCACAGCAGATGCTGATACAATTGCCAAGGCTAAAGAAGATATTTCAGAAGACGGATATTGGGGAGTCAAACAGACATCATCAAGAATCTTTGATTTTGCAATGGCTCTTGCTGGTGATGATGAAGAAAAGATGCAAAAGATGAAAGCCGCTGTAGAAAAAGGCTTTAAGCTTGCAACCAAATCATGGGGCAAAGAACTTCCAGACATAAGCAAGAATACATACAGTGCTGTTATGGACAAGTTCGATGATTATTTTGCTTCCAAGAAGACATCCACTGACACAGAATAAATCATAACCAACACAGAATAATATTATAATAACAAAGGCAGGAAAGTAAGAACCTCTTAAGCAATAACTTAAAGTTTCTCATATTCCTGCCTTTTTATTTTCTTTAATTGATAATCTAATTCTCACTCCACGAATAGTAGAACTGTATAAGTCCTATTCTTGAACTTGTATCGGTCTTTTCATTGATAGCTGAAATGTGCCTGTACAATGCAGACCTTGACATACACAGCGTGCTGGCAAGTTCGGATACATTTCCGTCCGACTCTGTTAATACCTGAAGAACCTCTTTTTCCCGCTCTGTAAGTGAATATGCCTGAACAAATCTTTCTAATTTATAATTTACAGCAGGTTCAGTACTAACCGGCTCTTTAACACTAATTACAAGCTGTGTAGAATAAGCATAAATAGCAACGCTTATTAATGCAAATAAAACAAGTGCGACAACGCTTATTATCATTGTGTTTGCACTTGATAAAAGCAGTACTGATGTAAAGCTTGTTATAACTGCTCCTGCATTATTGACTGCCCTGCCCATTCCAGCCCATAATTCTGGTATATCTGTATTGTATGAGAACTGAATAAACATTGTTGTAAAGTATACAACGAAAAATCCAGCCGACATATAAAATGCAACAAGTCCTATCATAAACGGACCACCAAGTTCTATTACTGCCACACACATAACTGAAAGAAGTGTGACACAGTACATAATAATATTAATAAACGCTCCTTTATTAATTCCAAACACATATCCTGCAATAAGACCACTTACAGCAAGGATAACTCTTGGTGCCTGTCCAATATCAACACTTCCTTCCGCGTGTACAAGTGTTACGGCATTATCAAGTGTTGAGAATATACAAGTCATAAGTGCAACTATAATAATGAGCGTTATGCCTGCCGCTTTCTCATTCTTATAGACAATATACGAAGCACTGCCTTTGGCTGCTCTGACCCTATTAGCAGCCATACTGTCAGTTCCAAAACCGTAATACACAAGCACTATAAGCCCCACGCACAGCATTATGCTTTCAGCTAAGTCATTATTAACGACATTATTAGCAATAAACTGTATAAATACTCCAAGTGCATATGCAATTCCTATCACATAGGATACCGGCATAGAATAGTTGCTTATATTAACTGCAAGTGAATAGTGCACGGCACTTCCTACAATTCCCATTATCGCAAAGAATACACAACCGCTTATGAATATTGAGACATAAGAGCTGTGTGTACCCATAACTGCTATACATATTATGCCAGTTATTACTACACATACTTTAAATATGTGCAGTAACAGCATATTATTATTCTTTCTGTATACACGCTTTAACAACGGATACATAAGAAATCCGGCAACACTTACACCCAGAATATAATTCTGTGCATTTACTACTCCATTTGAATTTATAACATATAACATCATATTATCATACATATATTCTGTACCAAGGAATACATAATTAAATAATGCAATAATGATAATGTTAATCATTGGTACTTTATTCTTCATATTAATCTCCATTTCTAATTCGCACAATCCTTATGAATACATCCGAAGTTTCGAAGAAACTTCTAAGTGACTACAAAATAGTCATATTATACCATATTTTCGTGCAGCCTTTCAGCACATCCGAAGTTTCGAAGAAACTTCTAAGTGACTACGAAGTAGTCATATTATACCATAATTTTCGTGCAGCTTTTCAGCACATCCGAAGTTTCGAAGAAACTTCTAAGTGACTACGAAGTAGTCATATTATACCATTGCTTTTCTCACAAGTAAAAGCTTTGTTCCTGCTGGAATTATATCCGAATCAACAAGTCTTTGTATAGTACTGTTTTCCTCCCTCATCAAATCCCCTGTTGTGTCATATTTCTTGGCTATATCCCATACTGTGCATTTACCGTCAGATATATAACCCACCATTGAAGGGAGTGCCGAATAATCAACATTTTCTCTCTTATTGCACTCACACTCGTCAATGACATTAATATTAAATGGCTCAAAGCAAATCGTATCCAATGCGATTACTGCTTTAACCTCAATCTGTGCACTGCTGTTCATTGATGCCTGAAGCTGTTCTATTGACGGTCTTATCGTATATTCTATCAGATTCTTATTATATTCCTTTAATTCAACTACCGTTGTGAATGGAATTACTGAATTAATGCTTCCCATTGGAGAATTATCATCAGAAGTTATGTAGAATATATTAACTATCACAGCACCCATTATCTCTATTCCCTCAGGAATACATTCGTAACTGTCAATCTGTACATTAGCCGTTACATTGACTATCTGCATAAGATTAATGTAATCTTCTACCTTGACATTACCTGAAACCCTGCATTTATTATTGTTTCTTATAATAAGCTTCTTTAACTGCTGTGTTTCCTGCTTAATATCAACATCAAAGCCCGGAATATACATATCCCACATAGCATTGCGACTGCACTCCTCATAAGATTTAATATCCATATCAAGTACCAGCTCAACAGCAACATCCCTGTTATTGCCGTCATAATCCGGTCTTACCTCTACATTTTTACTTATTACATTGTAACCAACATACGATATTCCATCAGGATTTGCGCCGCTCACATCTATTATTCCAGTAAATGGTGTGCTTGTTTCATACCATTGCACCTGTCCTGCCTCATCATCAGCAATATACATAATAAATACATTCAGCTCACCGCTTACACTTAGTCCGTCCTCTGTCATTCTTGTGTTGACATTTCTTACATCTACATCGTCCCATACAAGACTTCCTATATCTGCCTTTCCATTAGGAACTGACACAGTTTCCTTAATTCTTAAGTTATCTTTCATATTAACGTCAGCCTGCACATATTCAAAATCCTTTAACAAAAGTTCTGCGTTACAGTCACCGTCCTCAATTCCTGTTGATATGGAAATATTCTTAATCTCCTCACATATTACCGTCAAAGCCACAATTGCCTTTACACTTATCTTTCTTGAATTAATGGATTTAATTGTCAGATCCTCAAGCTGTGCCTTGCAATTTACATCAAGCCCTGTAGCATCACACGACAGATTGACATTTTCAAGAAAATTAAGTGAACCATCCATTCTTACCGGTATAAATCTTTTATCGTTCTCACTGCTTCCTGTATACATAATCGCAAATACAAGTGTTCCGTCAATCTGGGCTTTATCCTGATTAACCCTCACACCGTTAACTACTGCCATTCCCCATTCTTTGACAATTAAATCAATATCCGGTTTGCTATCCATAACATTAAAATCATCATCAAGAGTAATCTGGGTTGTATTAGTACATTTTATAACATATTCGTGAATATTTTCGTGTTTAAGATTCACAACAGACCTCCCAATATACATTTCTTATTCAATATATGCACTCTTTCCTAAGCATATTACTTAATCTGCTGTTATTCTCTTTTATTAATAATCTGACTGCAAAGTGTTTATATATCGTTTAATCTATAATATTTCATCTGCATATTATAATCTACATCTTGAACACTACTGACTCGTCACGTTTTTCATATTTCAACACAATATATGGAGTTGTGCTTACTTCATTTACCTGCTCGCCCTCTGCTGGTCCTATAAGCTTAAAATCTGCATATACCGCATTACCACTCACATATACATCATCTACTCTTATGCTGTATCCAGACGTCTCCTTAGTTCCATATCCTGCAACAATATAGGTATAGTCCTTTGTTGTATAAGTCAGTCTTAAGGTGGACTGCTTCTTATTGTCTATTAGCTTCTTTAATTCTATTGGTAAATCTTCGTTCTCAACAACTGTATAGTCAATCTTCTCGTGATTATCTGCCTGACCACCTGAACACGCCATACAAAAGCTTATTGCAAGCATAAGTGCCACTACAACCGTGATATTAAGAAACATATGCTTTCTCATAAAGACATTTTTCCTAATAAAATGCTTCTTATACTTAAACTGCTGATAACTTCCCATAAAAAATCCCTGTTAATAAGACTTGTTATCATCTTATTAACAGGGTCGTTAATTTATTCTACCGCATAACCTTTTTCTTTGATTACTGCTATTACATCATCAACATATTTCTCACATTCTTCGTGAGTGCCAGCCTCAACCATAACTCTTACAACCGGCTCTGTTCCGCTTTCTCTTACAAGAATTCGTCCATCATTGCCAAGACTTTCTGCTACCTTGTCAACTGCCGCCTTAACATCTGTATCGTCCTGTGCTGCTGTCTTGTCATATACACGGATATTCTTAAGCACCTGTGGATATATCTGAAGTGAAGCTGCAAGCTGTGAAAGCGTCATCTTCTTGGCTATCATAACCTCCATCATCTTAAGTGCTGTTATTATGCCATCACCTGTAGTTGCATATTTGCTGAATATGATGTGTCCTGACTGCTCACCGCCAAGACGATATCCGTTATTAACCATACATTCATATACATACTTATCACCAACTTTAGTCTTCGCATAGTCTATTCCAGCCGCATCAAATGCCTTGTAAAGTCCGAAATTAGACATTACTGTTGTAACAACTGTATTGTCTATAAGCTTTCCTCTTTCTTTCATATAACATCCATAAATATATAATATATGGTCTCCTGTTATAACATTGCCATTCTCATCTACACAAAGACATCTGTCGGCATCGCCGTCAAATGCAAAGCCTGCATCAAGATGTTCCCTCTTAACAAGATCCTGTAAGCCTTCTATATGTGTAGAACCACAGTTAGTATTAATATTAGTACCATCTGGACTGGCATTAATCACATAAGTCTTAGCCCCAAGTGCGTCAAATACTGCTTTTGCAAGTGTCCAGGCACTTCCGTTAGCCGCATCAAGACCTATTCTCATACCCTTAAATGAATATATTGCAAGGCTCATAAGATAACCCATATACCTGTTACGTCCAGCAGTATGGTCTACTGTACAGCCTATATTTTCTTTAGTGGCATATGGTATGTTCTCCGGTTCGCCATCAAGATACTTCTCAATCTCACTTATGACGTCTTCTCTCATCTTCTCACCCTTGCTGTTGATGAGTTTTATTCCGTTATCATAAAATGGATTGTGGCTTGCAGATATCATAATTCCGCAGTCAAAATCTTCTGTTCTTGCTATATAAGATACGCTTGGTGTTGTTGTAACGTGCAAAAGATAAACATCAGCTCCTGAGGCTGTAAGACCTGCAACTAATGAATACTCAAACATATAGCTGCTTCTTCTTGTATCCTTGCCTATTACAATCTTAGCCTTGCCATCCTCTTTATCCTTGCCATAATACCAGCCTAAAAATCTTCCTACTTTAAATGCATGGTCGACCGTAAGGTTCACATTAGCTTCACCACGAAATCCATCTGTACCAAAATACTTACCCATTATTACTCCTTCCAGTTACAAAAGCTTATTCTGCCATCATCTTTTCTGTTGACCAGATTTCCACTTCATATTTATTAGACTTGTTGTATCTCTTTCTAAGATCCTTAAGCTGCTTTAAATATTCCATTGTAACCTTACCTGAAAGCTTAGATTCGCCCTCTGTTCTCTGCTGGAACTTATATGGGATTTCAACTACCTTCTTATATGAACCCATTGCAAGAACTTCGACCATAATCTTCCAGCCTATTGGCTGAAGGTCTGCTCCTTCAATCACTTCACGTCTGAACATAAAAAGACCACTTGTTGGGTCAGATATCTTTCTAAGACAAGGAAGCATCCACTGTCCTATCTTTCTTGCTGTACCAGATACGAACTTTCTGTACCAGTTAAGTCCACCATCATCTCCACCAGGTATAAGACGGCTTGGTATACAGAAATCTGCACCGCTTTCCATAGCCTTATACATATACTTAAGTACAATTGGTGGGTGCTGTAAATCAGCATCCATACAAGCCATATACTCACCCTTAGCAAGTTCAAATCCCTTAAGAACTGCTGTTGCAAGACCTGTTTCACCTGTTCTATGTTCAAGTCTTATCTGTGGAAAATCCTTAGCTACTTCCCTGATTACATCAGGTGTATTATCTTTACTATCATCTACGAATAATATTTCATAATCAATTCCCTTAAGTGCATCATCTATCTGTGTCACCAGATTTCTAATATTCTTTCCCTCATTAAATGTAGGTACAACTACTGATAACATATATTTTCTCCTTTTAATATTCTCATACCAGATTAACTCCAGTATATATAATTGTAATTTAAAAAGCGTGTTAATTATAATACCAATATATAAAGATAGCAAGTCTTTTCACATAAGCAGACCGTCCCAGAAGTACCACGCCGATATTACAACAACCTCAACTATAGACATCAACGCAATTATTCCATACCGTACATACCTGTTACAACCTGCGATTATCTCTGCCACTCCTATATATATTACAAATGAACCCATTATAAATCTCAATGTACTCATAACGCTTGATGTAAGTGGAATAAGAAGTACTATTATTCCAAATATTCCAAGTGCATAATGCTTCTTTCTTATCATCGCCGCATAAAGCATAAGCGTTATAACGCAGAGCCAGCCAAGAATTATTCCATTGAGTGTCTTAACTCCTGATGCCGCTGTGAGCTGTCCTGTACACGACTTAAACAATACTCCGATTACTGGAAACATTTTCTGTGTTCTCCACGCTCTCTGGACGTGGTAAAATGCCCACGAATCACCGCAAAGGTATCTCAGATAATTCATATATATGAATATGCCAAGAGGGCTTATCATAATAGCCACAAGCTTCTTTGGTTCTTTTATGACATTTTTAATAAAAGTTTTTATAACACTGGCTAAGCTTATATTTCCAGCCAGCATAATACCAGCTTCATCTGTAAGCATATACTTATCTATTATACCAGCTTCTTTATTATCCTTCACTTTTGAATTATGCTTAGCCCTGCACTCTGCACAGACCTCCATAAACATATATGTTATAAGCACAAACACAAGCATACAGCCAACAATTCGTGTTGCACTTGCCATCGCCGCCGCTATTCCTGCCGCCATATAATTATGTCTGGCAGAGTTATAGAAGCAGAGTATAACACACAATATGAAGAGTGCTTCTGTATACATAGCACCATAGTACACGGCAAATGGTCCTGCAAGCATAAGAAATATAATAATATCCTCAACTGTCTTTTTATTATATTTCTTCATATCAAGCTCTATATCTGCATACTTAACCGCATAATACACTGCTATAATTATACATATGTTGGAAACTGTCATTCCAACGGCATATGTATCTATACATCCCATTGTGACAAGTCTTACTGCCATACACACAAGAGGGTATAGCGGGAAAAAAGCCCAGCTTGCCATACCTGATGACTTAGGAGGCTGGTAACCATTCTCCACAATCCCTTTATACCACTCTGCATCCCACGGATTCATATAATACAGCCATTGGTGCGGCTCATCAGCAATAAGATTCATCACCGGAACCATTAGAAGCATAACTACCCTTGAAATAAGCCATACTGCTATTATCTTCACCAAAAGCCTTAACCGTTCATTATCTTTATAGTATCCTGCTACTGCTTTAAACATTCACAACCCCAATATCTGTTATTACAATATATACTGTATATTCGCAATCACGCTGGCAACAAGTGGAATTGCAAACATAACAGCTGCAAGCACTGCAATTATTGCAAGATATACACCACCTGCACACATTCCTAACCACTGAGGAACATTTATCCCTCTCTTATGGTCAATAAACATAAGAACTATCATAACAATAAGAATAATCAAAGATATAATTATTCCTGCATTTCTTCCTGATGGTTTAAATGTAAATACAATTTCATTACTTCCGTCATTAATATTAACTCCTGTAAGTATTCCAGCAATCTCGTCTGTATCACACTTTACTCCATTGACTGTAACTGTCCAGTTATCACTCTTAATGATTGGAATTATTGCATAATTATCATTACCGTTTCCGTCAACCTTTATAGTAACTGAGTTATTAGTATATGTTACATCACTCTGCTTATCAGCGTATTTATCGCACAGTGACTGCATTTTATTAAGGTCAATTCCTGCGATTGTGACAATCGACTTATCCGTGATTACATTACCTGCTGAATCATATGGTCTTGTATATTCTACCTGAACCTCAATATCTTCATCATAAAATGTTCCAAGATATATAAGTCCGTTATTATAATCCGTTGTGTAATACTTATTTTTTACATTACCTATTGTCGGTATTGCAATCTCTTTACCATTAACAGTTATCTTTACACTTCTGAAAAGATTAGATACATTGGCATCCGAGTCGCCTATATTACGGTCAGTAACACTCATATATACAGCCTTTGTTCCTGTTACAGAATCCTTATAAGTCTGTATAATATGCTTATTCTGTGTTGTTCTGTAATCTTCCAGATTATCAGAAGCTATATTATCTTCTGCAACATGATTATTATTTACAGTAATCTCTTTAGTATCTGTAAGAGTACCATATTCCGTAACAATACTACTTGAATCATGGCTTAATGCACTATACATAATATTGTGCATATATATCCAGTCCTTTGAGCAGTTATTATCATTATAATCTTCTGACTCCACAGACATTGTTGATTCATTCTTAGTAAAATCTTTATTAAAATCTACATTTTTTACAGATGAGTCTGTAACCATTGCAAATGGCAGCTGGTAATTAGCTGTATAAAGCTTATACTGACAGCCATCAGTTCCAACCTTCTTAAGTGTATACAATGAACTGTCTAATCTGTTGACATTAACAGCCTCTGTAACGTGTATAAGAGCATCGCTGAATACCGTATTACCTGAATCAAGCATCCAGAGGAAATACTTTGAATGTCCCCATCTTACTGTCTGCTTCTGGCTTTCCTTCTGAAGAGCTGCCGTAAAGCTTGACATTGCACCTCTCTTCATAACAAGAGGGTAGTTGGCATTAAGGCTTAAATCCGGATTAGTTATTCTGTCTACCGGAGATGAAGCTATTTCAAGATTATTAGCCGCTTCCACTGCAAGCTGTACATAATCTCCATACTGATATGGCGTATAAGTATAGAACTTAGGTGGACCTGTCATAGCGATGGCACCTATAATTATCTCAACAGCCATTAATCTTATAATACTGTTAATTCCATATCCGTCTTTTCTAACTATCACATTAATTATATGCACAACAAGCATAATTGCGAATACTGCTATAAAAAATGCAAATGCCCTCTCGTAGGAATTAACTGGAATATACTTATATCCAAGTGCAAATGCAACGCATACTACCACACACACTGCACTTAATATTATATTCTTCTTTTTATCTTCTTTGCTATCTGCAACTATAGTATCTGCATACATTGCTGCAAGACATATGAATGTAAATGCTATAATAAATCCATTTCTTAATGTATATCCATTATATGAACCAAAATGCCACATAATGTTAGTACCCTCTGCAACTGCCTGAATAACCATTATTGCAAAGAGTGATACTGCATACCAGTTACGCTTTCTTAAATCTATATCCATCTTATACCGCGGTAACTTTCTGCTTCTATGTATGCCTGTAAATATAAGCACAAGGAATATTCCCATACCATAGAACATCATTATTCTTTCAAATTCGCCAAGACTGAAGCTTCTGAATGTCGGATTAGAAATCCATGACATATACTGCTGTACAAGGCTTAATGAGTTACCGGTTCTCTGTGACTGTGAAAGCTGCGAGAATACCGGAAGAAGCACAAAGGCTGAAAGTCCAATTCCCGTAAATGTACCTATCCCTAAGTTCCACGCACATTTTCTTCTCTCTTCTTTGTCACATCTGAATATAATATACATTCCACCGGCAAGGAGTATGTATACAACTGACATTGCACTGATATAATAGTTAATAACAAATAACAATGCCAGCATAAGAATATAGAAAAACTTCTTTCCTGTCTTTTCCATAACATCTAAAGACATCATAAGAAGTGGAAATAAAGCAACTATATCCATCCAAGGTGTAAAACATGAAGCGTATAAAAGCACATAGCCACAAAATGTGTATGCAAGTGCAAATATAACTTTAGTCTTATATGTTAATTTCTTATATCTTCTATTAAGAAATGCATACATTGTAACTGACATAACAAACATCTTAACAAGTGTAAGAATTGATATGAATTCCAATATATAATCTCTTGGACATAGATATAAAAGCAGGTTAAATGGGCTGAACATTGAGAACGCTGATATACTCATGCTCACATTAGTTCCAAGTCCTGTATACCAGTCAAACCACACACTTGCATTACCGTGCATAGCATCCCATAAATGTGCATACAGCGGAGCAACCTGCTGCATATTATCAAATAAATCTATTCTGTTACTTCCAAAGGGCCATATTCCCTTTACAATAAGAACAAATACCATAACAAGTAGTGTTATAATTCCGGGAATAATATATGAAGCTATCTTTCTTCCCTTTTTATCAGAACTGTTATTCATTCAAATCCTCCGTTCCCGTCTGATTATACATGCGTAATTATGCAGGTTGATCTGCCCTTTACAACGACATTTCTCTTGCCCGCATTAATAAAGAAGCTTTCTCCAGCCTTAAACTTAAGTTCCTTGTCATTATCATCTGTCATAATTGTTCCTTCTCCGTCAATTACAATTACTGACAGGAATGAAGCTTCATCAACTGGTATCTTAGCTTCATCTTCTATTTCATACTTGATAACTTCAAAATACTTGCACTGTACAAGTCGCTTTGACATATAATGCTCATTATGTGCAAGCATAACATTACATTTGTTATCCTTCTCATACTTAACCGGATTAACGACATCTAATGACTTGGCAACGTGAAGCTCACGTGGATTGCCGAACTTGTCACGTCTGTCATAATCATACATACGGTATGTGCAGTTAGAATTCTGCTGTATTTCACATATAAATATGCCTGCACCTATCGCGTGGATAGTTCCAGCCTTTACCATAACAACATCACCCTTTTTAACTTCTATCTTGTTAAGGATTTCTGTTATTGTGTTGTTCTTTATACGTTCTTCTATCTCTTCTTTAGAAGAAGCTCTTGAAAGTCCGCAATACAGATATGCACCAGGTTCTGCATCAAGCACATACCACATTTCGTTCTTTCCATATTCATTCTCGTTCTCCAGTGCATACTCATCATCCGGATGTATCTGTATTGATAATGCCTGCTTGGCATCAATAAACTTTATAAGTACAGGGAATCTGTCCTGTGCCTGACACTTCCAGCCTAATGCTTCCTTGCCAATTATTGAAAGATAATCATTAAAGAGCATACCCTTATAATATCCTTCTGCAATACGGCTCTGCCCGTCTGGGTGTGCAGAAAGCTCCCAGCTTTCTCCTATGACATCATAATCACATTTCTTGCCGTATACATCTCTTATCTTAGTACCGCCCCAGAGGTTATCCTTGAATGCCGGGTCAAGCTTGACAATCGGACAATTATCTTTTCTTACATAATTGCCGCCATTATCTGATGAATCCTGTCCATATATCTTAACCATATCATTATCAAGGATTGAATCACCAATTCCAACCTCTATAATGACAACATTAGAGTCTGTCTTGTTAGCAACCTTATGCTTAACACCGATTGGCACGAATACGCTCTCATACTTATGGTAATCTTTAGTTTCTGTACCTATTGTAATAGTAGCTGTACCTTCAACAACTGACCAGTATTCTGCCCTTAATTCATGCTGGTGAAGATTCATCATCATTCCTGGAAATACTGTAACCTTCTTAACCTTATAACCATTAGAATAATTAAGAAGCTCGTGTATACCCCATTCCCTATAGGAGATACGATTATAATCAAAGTATGTTTCATATTGGTCAAGATTGTCTTTAATAATCTCTTTGATATTATCAGCAGATTTCTTTGATGAAATGTATACAGCATCTTCTGTATTGACAACTACCATATCTCTTAAGTCATTAGCAACTACAAGCTGTCTTTGCGCGTTGTTAATTACTGATATATTACTACAGTCATTCTTAATTATATTGTCAGGCTTATCATCACTATGGTGCATTTCAATATCACATACATTATCGATATCTTTCCATAAAATGTCAGCCTCTACTACTTTGAGATTGTCACAGTGTTCAAGAACAAGTGTTTCTATGCTTCCTGTAACTATGTCCTTCATTACATTTTCTGAGAAACGTATAGCCCTTCTTATAGCTGGAACTTTTCTCTTAGCTGTACGGCAGGCTGTATACAATTCCGGACATTTCTTTCTTGTGATATTAACCATATCACCTGCCCTGAACACAAGTATTCCACTATTCCATAGATACCCCTCCTCATATGAATAGCAGTCTGCAATCTCAGATGTTGCATCATCAAAATCAACATTTGATAATATCTTAATTACATCATTTCCATCTCTCTTGATATATCCAAGATTCTTCGCCTGATATTCAGGCTTAACTCCAACTGCCGCAATTACGCCTGTCTTTGCTATCTCTTTAGCTCCTATGATGGCATCCTTGTATCCATCACCATCAATAAAATTGTCTGAATTAACAACTAATACAAATTCAGTTGGATTGGCAAACATTGTTCCAAGCATAATTGCCGCTGCTGTACCCTTAGCTGTGCCCTCAAGAATAACTCTGTATTTCAGGCTCTGGAACGCCTTCATCTGTCCGTTCACAATATTCTTATATGCCTCATTAGTTACTATAATAAATTCATCACAATAAGGCAGATTTCTGACAACCGTTTCCTGTAAAAGTGAACGGCCTTCCTTAAATTTCATAAACTGTTTAGGATAATTTTTTCTGGACAATGGCCATAAACTATCGCCACTTCCACCTGCAAGAATTACACACTTCATGCAAATGTTCCTCCATAATTGTTATTTTTGCCCATCATTTTAATTAGCTGATACACCAGAAGCTGCTGATTTAACTGTGTCTGATGAACCTGAACTGCCGCTTCCTGTGCTGCTTCCACTTGCTCCGTTATCTGTGCTTCCACCTGTAGTAGTGCTTCCGCTTGCTCCGCTGTCTGTGCTTCCGCCTGTAGTACCGCTTCCGCTTGCTCCGCTGTCTGTGCTTCCGCCTGTAGTACCGCTTCCGCTTGCTCCGCTGTCTGTGCTTCCGCCTGTAGTACCGCTTCCGCTTGCTCCGCTGTCTGTGCTTCCGCCTGTAGTGCCGCTTCCGCTTGCTCCGCTGTCTGTGCTTCCGCCTGTAGTACCGCTTCCGCTTGTTCCGTTATCCGTACTTCCTGTGTCACCACTTCCACTTGTTCCGTTATCTGTGCTTCCGCCTGTAGTACCGCTTCCGCTTGTTCCGTTATCTGTACTTCCTGTGTCACCACTTCCATTGTTATCATTGTCTGTGCTTCCACTATTATCTGAACTAGTATTCCCTGTGATGCTATCATTATCAGATGTATTAGCTGTTGTCCTATTGGTTGTATTCTTAGAACTGCTGCCAGTAGTACTTTGTGTTACATTCTCAGTCTGCTTCTGTGTAGTCTGTTCTTCTGTGCCTGCCTCAGTTGAAGCTGTTGCCGCCTCATTCTTTTTATTATTCTTCGTTGCAGCCTGTTCTGTTGTATACTGCATATTCTGGTATTCATAAGAAGCACTCTTCTTATTGCTCTTGCCAGCCTTAACTGATACAACAAGAATAATAATAAGAATAATAACTATTACACCACCTGCAATCCATGAAACCATCATTCTTGCCGGAAGTGTGAGTGCCGGAAAAAGTCTTTTAATGAATAATGTAACAGCATTTTCCTTTAATCTTTTTCCTGTTTTTCTGTATACAGAACTTACAGCTTCTCTTTCTCTATAATCATCATTATTATTATTCTCATCATAACCATAATCACTGTCATCATACTCTTCATCAGAATAATCACTTTCATCTAATGAATTGTAATCATTATCAGCGACTGCTGCCATATCATTATTATCGGCATTACCAGCCGTTTCATAACCTAATACATAACTTCTTATGCCTGCTAACCAGCCGCTTATATAAGAACTGTCAACATCGGTTACGCTCTCAATCGCATCAACAGAAAGCATCTCATAAGCATATAATTCTGTAAGCGACATTTCTATCTCTGATAAATTTCTAAAGCTCTCCTCCTGCTGGTCAAATAACTTAGGGCTTCTGAAGGCTATTGCCTTCTGCTTCATATATGTAACGAATTCTTCATCATCCTTAATATGAGTATATTCATATTCTCCTGTTGGTGCATTATTCCTTAATTCTTCTGCATTCTCACTTACCACATTTGTAAAGAAGAACGCAGATGCAATTGTTGCAACCTGCTTATGAATATTTCTTTCAAGGTTAAAATCACCTATTCTCTTACATATCTCAATAAGTGCCTTCTTTGCCTGGGTCATACTCTTTTCTTCGTCCTGATATACAGGGTATGCTAAAGCGTATACCTCTTTGTAAATCTTATTGCATAGTTCCTTTTTCTCAGCTTTTCCGTCAATTACATCCTGTACTAACTGTGAAAGCCCGTCATCTTTATTACTCATATTCATCTCCTGATATAATATTCTTACTAACGTACCAAACCTTAAAATAAGAACACTTTATGTGTGCCTTCACTATCTACTCCGTTATGAACAGAATAAATGTGAAAATGCTCCACTTAGGCATTCATATATTATTATACCACCTCCCACAATAATTGTCACTACAACAAAAAAACAGCAAATAAGCGGCTATAACCTGATTTTCGCCACTCATTTACTGTAATTATTAAAAATTAGCATATATAAAATCTGATGTTGTGCTTGTACTTCCATATATAAGTATAAACATTATAAATACTATATATATAAGCCATCTTATTACAATATTATATGATGCTATTGTTTCTCTTATGTTAATTCCCTTTTCTTTTAACAGACTGACAACAAATATAATAATACAGCCTGCTATAACAATTAGCAAATCCTGACTTGTAAGCCCTACAGCTTTAACAGCCGCCATTGAAAGCTGTGATATATGTGCCTTTGTAACTGTCTGTACCAGCATAGCATTAGCAGCTCTTAAATCATTTGCCATATCAAAATAAAAGCCTATATTGACAAGAATAAATGTCCTTATAATGCAGAAGCCCTGATACCACCATTTCTTAGGATTGATATGAAGCTTTTCCTGTATCTTTGCATATACAGGTGCTAACATTCCACTTCCTGCAACGATTACGCCATTATATATACCATACATTATGTACTTCCACGCTGCTCCATGCCATACACCTACAACAAAGAACACCAAAATGTCGGCAAGTCCTACAGGAAGGAGCTTTCCAACATTGTTACCAAATTTCTTCTTGCTCCACTTGCCGAATTTAGCCATACTCTTAGATAAAGAAAATGGATAGAATATGTAGTCCTTCATCCATGTACCAAGCGTTATGTGCCATCTTCTCCAGAACTCACTTATTGAGCGTGAGAAATATGGCTGTCTGAAATTCTCATCCATCGTAATTCCAAACATCTGTGCAATTCCTATGACAATATCAATTCCACCGGAGAAATCTGCATAAAGCTGTATGCTATAAAGAAGCACTCCTAACACATTGTACCATCCGCCGTAATTCCAGTAATTATGGAATATGAGAAGGACTGCCGCATTTACCCTGTCAGCAAGTACCATTTTCTTAAAAAAGCCCCATAGTATTCTCTGGACACCGAACTGCAATTCTTTTAAATTGTAGCTGTGTCCTTCATACAACTGGCTTCCAAGTCTTTCATATCTTCCAATCGGACCTTGTAAAAGCTGCGGAAAAAATGAAACAAATAATGCGTGCTTAAAGAAATTGCCCTGAGCCTTATGCTTGCCTCTGTATACATCAACAACATAACTTATTGACTGGAATGTATAAAACGATATGCCAAGCGGCAGTGTCAGATTAAGAACTCCTATCTGCTTTCCACTTCCAAAAAGTCTTAAAACTGCATCTATATTTCCAAGCATAAAATTGGTATACTTCATAATCCCAAGCATTCCAAATGCTATAAGTACCATAGCTAGTACTATTTTTTTCTTTTTACGGACAATATTTTTCTTGAAATCTTTCTTTTCTTCCCTGCTTATTCCGTCCTGCGGTTTCTGCTCATTCAATCTGTCCAGAAGAATTCCGCCCCTGTATGTAACATATGTTGTCAGTAATAACATCCACACTGTCGAGATATCATAAGAAGCATAATATACATAACTTATTATAAGAAGCCATATCCATTGCAGCTTTTTAGGTATCACATAATATATAATAACTGCCGCTGCTATAAACAGAAAGAACTCAAAAGTCGTAAATGACATATCTTTCTCCATTCCTATGTATTTTCATATAATATATATGGCAGTTAATAAGACTTCCACTCAAGTCCTGTAGCCGCCTCATAATCGTCTTTCATTGTCTCATACATATCTTCATATGACTTGTAGAAATATTCTTCCTCATTAACATTTCCCTCTGCATCATCTGCAAGTACTTTTGCTAATACATCTGAATATTTAACAGCAAGTTCTCCATACATATGTCCTTCTGTATCCACATAACCCGAGTCATCTCTTGGAAGCACAGACATAAGCGCCCTATTAAAATCATAATATTTAATATTGTAGCTATCAAATAATTCTTTAAGCTTTTCGGACGCCCTGTCCACCTGTGCTTCCTTAAATGCATCCGGTGTTATAGGTGTTGACACACATACGACCTTTATATCGTTATCATCACAATAATCAAGGAAACGCTCAAACTGTGATATAACTGTCTTATCAAGGCTTTTAGCAGCATTTCCTTTCATTGTATTAACATATGATGGATTACCCGGCACTTCATTAATTCTGTATCTGTAACAGAATCCTTTTCCAAGATATGGACCACCTGCGGTTGCAAAATATCCATCTGTATCAAGTCCTGCCGACATATCATAATTCTTATATTCTTTTGTCTTTTTAAGTGCAATATTAGTCTTTGCCTTCTTTATCGTGCATTTCCAGGTCAGCCTTCTTGAAAATACATTTCTTATATCAAGTTCAGCCCTGTTATTCCACAGATACTCTGCCTTAACCCAAGTATCTTTCATCTGCTGGTATATAAATGACTTGGAAAAATGATTCTGGGACTGCCCATTCATCCAATAGTAATAATCTACATCCACAATTACCTGTTTAACATTATTACCTGAATCGACAACTGATTTCAATACATAATAAAAATCATCAACTGTCTCTCCTGGTATTCCCATATTAAACGAATTAACATTCATATATTTATCAAGATATTCTGTATCTATACTACATCTTGTATGTGAAGCTCCAAGCACTATTGTGTCGTAGCTCTCATTTGAACTGTTCACATCATTTAACACAAAACGTATATATCCACTCTCAGCAAACAGATAATCGCACACAAGTATAACCACTGCCAGAACAACGATAAATAATACACATTTTATGTGTGGCCATGCCTTTTTCATTCTGTTCCTCATTTCCAACGAATAAATACAGTAAAACTGTACTTTTTGTATATTTCATCTATTATCTGCACCACTCTTACAATCCGGTAATTCTTTCCATTAATGCTTACTACTGTGCAGATTTTTGTAATTATACCACTTATACAGCTTTAAATTGTTAACAATATGTTAACTATTTTTGAATTTATTGCGAAATTATTACACTAAAATTACACAATGACTACATTAATTAACACCAAATGCCAAAGGCATCTGACTAGTTCATAATCGCTATCGCAATATTAAGATATGCTGCAAAGGTTACCCATAAAAGATATGGAACCATAAGCCACGCTGCCACTGTATTAACATTAAAAAATCTCCATATTGTAAATATTATTAAAATCCACAATATCATAAGCCATACAAACGCCAGCCAGAAAGCACCAAAGTTGAAGAATATAACTGACCAGCCTATATTGATAATAAGCTGTACTCCATATAATATGAGTGCTTCTGTTCTGTCGTCATCCCTTGTCTCACATACAATATAAGATGCCAGTCCCATAAGTATAAAAAGAATTGTCCATACAATAGGAAAAAGCTGACCAGGAGGTGATAGTGCAGGTTTATTCAAATCTCTGTAGATTTCCATTGAATTACCTGTAAGAAGCCACGATATTACTCCTGCTCCTATACTTATCACCATCGCTAAAATCAGCCTTTTCCAATTCACTTTAATATTTCCTGTCATAATTCCTCCATTCACCAAAAAATGTAACATTTTATCTGTCAGAATTATTTTATGCAGAAATTATTAAAGCATACTTATAGTTTATTTAATTATAATTTCACTGTCTGACCATTACAGACCACTCTTTATATTCTCTCCTGCCGCAGCAGTTGTTGCCGTTGTTACTGCCGCTATCTTATGAAGTGCAATGTAATCTTTTGCTTTTTTTATAAATTGCAAATCTCCTGCTTTTTCTAATAATTCTTTAAACTTATTCAACTGTATTCCTCTTTTCTTAAGTCCACCAATTCACACATAAATGCCTAAATTTATTTATTGTAATATTATACTGACTATTAATCATAATAATGTTTAAAATACACTCTTCCAAATATTGCCCATGTATCCACAAATGCCCTTACGCAATCTTTCATTCCAATTCTGTTAGCACCCTTATCTCTTACAAAGACAACCTCAACTGGCATTTCTGCTATTTTAAAGCCCCTTCTATGCACCGCCACAAGCAGCTCTATATCATATGCAAAGCCTGACGTTCTTATAAGGTGTCCTACCGGTTTAATAGCTTCTGCCTTAAACACCTTAAGTCCTGTCTGCGTATCCTTTACATTAAGATGAAATAATATTATAAGCATTATATAGTAACACATACTTATTACTTTTCTTTTAAATGGATATTTAAGCTTTGACCCCTTATGAAATTTACACCCGATAACAACATCTGCGTTATCATCAAGCATTTTCTTAAGATAACCCTCAAGCTGTGCCGGATTAAGTTCCAGATCTGCATCAACAAATGCAATATACTTTCCTTCAGCCTGCGACACGCCCGATATTATGGCATTACCTTTACCTCTGTTCTTATCAGAAGTGACAAGCCTTACTCTTTTGTCTTTTCTTACCGCTCTTAATATCTCCGCCTTGGTATTATCCTTACTTCCGTCATTAACAGCTATAAGTTCAATTTCCCTGACAAAGCCTGATACTATATCAAGTGTCTTCATTATGCTTTGATATATTAATTTTTCCTCATTGTATGCTGGCATTACTATGGATAACATTCCATCTAATTCTACCATTGCACCCTCATTTCTAAACAACAAATTGATTATTAATACAAAAATGTGCAAAGCACATTCCAACACCATGCACGGTCATCTGCGTCTAACTACAGATTAGTGTGGGTGTGCATCATCGGCACATAGTGCCTTTTGTGTAATAAAGAATTCCTATTACACAAAAAAGACTTCCTACTCATTTGTAGGAAGTCCTATGCCGGCAACGGGAATCGAACCCGTATGGGAGTATAAGTCCCGCAGGATTTTAAGTCCTGTGCGTCTGCCAGTTCCGCCACACCGGCTCTTTGGTATATCTTAATACATAATCCAAACTTGGTGCAGCCTAAGTTGCACTTTACTGCCTGCAAGCCAGTATTATGTAGAATGGGCGGAGAAGGATTCGAACCTTCGAAGGCAGTGCCAGCAGATTTACAGTCTGTCCCCTTTGGCCACTCGGGAATCCACCCATAATTCCTAAGTCAGTCTGCTAACTCAGGAAACTTTTTGCATTTTATCATATATATCTTATCTTGGCAAGTGTTTTTTACAATATTTATTAATTAATAAAACATATTAACCGAAGTAATACGAAATCCCTTATACTTCTTAAAATTATCATTGCTAATAGCTGATGTGTAATCATATATATTAACAGTTTCTTCTGGCACGAAAGATATCTTTACAATACCATCATTTCCTACAATATCTGCTGGTATCTTTAAAGTATTAAGGTTATCATTCACCTTATCTTCTCTTTCCCTGTCACCATATTCATTCTTATGGTACTTAACCGCTCCCTCTGTTTCATTATATGCAGTTATAGTTCCAATATATTCATCATTAGCATATACTTTAGTATCTGTATTATAGCTTGCACCATACACTTCAAGCACAATGTCTTTCTCAACTCTTGTTACAAATCTGTAATAAAGTGCTGCCTCATTACCTTTATTAGTATATATCCCTGTATGAAGTGAATAGAAACCCTTTGTGTATCTGTAAGGAATGTTCAATGCAGAGGCTATTGTCTTATCCTCATCTTTATCAGCTGTAGAATTATCATCAGCATCTTCTGATACATAATTATTCTCTGCTGCTAACATTTTTTGGAAATATTTATCAATGGCAGAATCTCTGTTAGACTCCACACTATCCTCATTAACCTCATCAGCCTCTTCTTCATCATCTGTTATAATATCGCCATAAAGCTTCTGTTCTTCTAATAACTTTTTATATTCTTCAAGCTTTGATATATCATATATCTCTGTATTACCAAAGTAATAGTCAAGACCATTTTCACCCGGCCACTTAGACAATTCACCATCTACATAGTAAAGCTTATATTCATCTGATACATCAAGCTTACTGCCAAGCACAAGCGTTGCAAGATAGAACACTGCAAGAATCACAACAATAATATATGCAATTATATTAATACATTTTTTCTTATTATTCATCCCAACTCTCCTTTTCTACGCCGTAAATGCGTTGACACCTGCTGTAAACCATAACCATATAAGAAATGCTTCCATAACTACTGCAAGAAATACCGCCAGCCACTTTAAGTCTTTCTTATCTGCAAAATAATCATATAAACCAATGTATACAACATAACTTCCAGCTATAAATCTGCACATTGACATAACTCCGCCCGTAAAAGGAATTATAAGTGTTATGACAGCAAATAGAACTTCTGAATAATATCTACATTTAAGCATATATACATACACGATTATTGCCAGTATCATAACCAGCGGAATCCAGTATCTTTCTGCATATATATTATTAAAGAAATCCCATATCATATTACCTATCCAGCCAGCACCATCTTCTCTCCATGCTGCCTGCACATTTCTGAACGCCCACGCATCTCCTGTCACATAATACAGATGCATCATATTAACAAATATGCCTGCCGGACATAAGAATACCTGCAATATCTTAACTGGATTTTTAAACATATGTACTATAAAACTGCCAAGCTTTCCAAATGTTATCCTGCCCTCATATAAATCAAGGTACATCTGCAATACGAGCGGGAATACAAGTATAACACCAACTATTCTTGTACAGCTTGCAAGCATAGCCGCAGCTGCTGAAATCCAGTAATTATTAATATTGCCCTTTTCTTTTTTTAGATAGTAAAAGAACACTGCAATAAGCATCATAAATAATGTTTCTGAATATACACAATGAAGATAGAATGAGTATGGTCCCATATATACAAGAACCACTGCAAAATATCCTAATCTGTCAGGCTTATAAAGCCTTACTGTCTTAACAAGAAATATCCCCATTATATACACATATATTAAGCTGAGAAATATTCCTGCCTGTGCATAATTAAGGAAGAAAAATATGTATTTAAACAATCTTATTGATACTGGAAATAAAGGAAAGAATGCCCAGTTAGCCTGTCCATCTCCCGGCTTTATGCTTCCAGAAAGACTATATCCTTTTTCAGCAATCTTAATATACCAATCTGCATCGCCACCAAGAAACATCTTAGCAAATGTAATATTATTGCCAAATGCTGAGTTGGTAACACAGCCAATAAATATATAAAATAGTCTTGATACAAGCAAAATCAAAAGAACATTTTTCGCAATCTGCTTATTCTCTTTAGTAGCAATCCTGTTCCATAATCCAACCGCCTTCTCCTTCATACGTTTACCTTTCTTCTTAATTAGTAAATACGGATACACAATAACGAAACATTAAAGTTGTTGGGTTCTGACCCTGACATTATAATCATTTCTATTCGTTACCTGTAGCCTGTTCCTGTTCTTTTAAATATTTAATATACCTTTCCACAGCATTCTGCCAGGTTGGAAGCGGTGTAAATCCTGCCTCTTTAAGCTTTGATTTATCTAATCTTGAATTAAATGGCCTTGCCGCCTTTGAAAGGCCATATTCTTCTGTGGATACCGGAATAACCTTAATATCCATTCCAGCCTGTCTGTATATTTCACACGCAAAATCATACCACGAAATATAGCCACCCTCATTAGTTGCATGATAATATCCATATTTCTCTGTAGCTATCATATCAACTAATAATACTGCCAGATCAAGTGTATATGTTGGTGTTCCTATCTGGTCATTAACAACTCTTACAGTCTCGTAGTTCTTTCCAACCTTAATCATTGTCTTTATAAAATTATTGCCATTAGCACCGAATACCCATGCTATTCTTACTATAAAATATTTTGAAAGTGTATCAGCAACCGCAAGCTCACCCTCAAGCTTAGTCTGTCCATATACATTAAGCGGCTTGTATTCCTTGCAGTCCGGCTCCCAAGGCTTCTCACCCTGCCCATTAAACACATAATCTGTGCTTATATATACCATTTTACAATCAAGCTTCTTAGCCGCCTTTGCAATATTAGCTGTCCCTTTGGCATTGACAGCTCTTACCTTCTCAACCTTGTCATCATCTTCTGCCATATCTACTGCCGTCCACGCCGCACAGTGTATAATAACATCTGGTGATACACTGCTTATAACCTCATCTACAACAGCCTCATCTGTTATGTCCATCTTGACATATTCCATTGTTGTAACAGCACTGTTATCCTGAATACCACTGTAATTATCAGCTATATCACTTCCTATTCCTGTGTATCCTCTTTTATCGAGTTCATTCATAACGTCATGACCTAACTGACCTGACACTCCTGTTACTAATACTTTCATACTTTCTCCTTAATGTCTTCTATTATCTTTCAATTTAATTATAATCCAGCACATTAATGCTATTACAAATATTATTTATATACAATATAAATAATTTAATCACTTGTAATGAAATCATACACAACTTTCCCAAGTCTATCAGGTGCATATCTTTTAACTACATTTGCATATGCTTCTGTATCAATCTCTGTATTATATGACAATAATTCATCTGCAAGATTGTTTATCTGCTCATATTCATTACATCTTATATTAAATGTATTAATATTGCCGTCTGTAATCTCATCAAATATAGGAAGATTACTTGCTATAATTGGCTTTTTAAAACGCATAACCTCAATAATCGGCATACCAAACCCCTCGGCCTTCGACGGAAACACAAAAGCTGACATTGAGGCATACAGCTCGTGCTTTTTATCGTGGGTCACATAATCAAGATAAGTTATATCTTCATCTAACATCATTGCCGACCTTACAATCTGGTTAATCTCTTCTTCCTGCATCTTTCCACCAAGAATAAGTTTCTTCTTTCCGCCCCGGTTCTTATATTGCAAATAGCCTTTTATAAGAAGGTCAATGCCCTTTCTTTTCTCCATATTGCCAACATAAAGAAAATAATCATCATCTTTATTATCCCATTGCTTTTTAACAGGATTGGATATTATATAAGCATTAACATTCGCTATGCTCTTAGCTTCCGGGAAAATTTCTTCCGTTGTCCTTTTGGTCTGTTCTGAATTATATAGAATCATATCTGTATTCTTAAGTGTCTTTTTAAGATTGTACTTAAAATACATACTATATACTTGCCCGAAATATTCAACATATTCTATTGGAAACATATCGTGTATTGTAATCATAGTCTTAAAACTACCGCCGAGGTTAATCGGAATTATCGTATTAACTTCCCAGAATATATCAGGCTTAATAATATCAAGCTGCTTTTTCACATATGCAAAATAAGCATAAACTCCGGCACTCTTATACACCTGTTTTCCCTTTGTATATACTTTTATTCCATTTTTAATAAATGACTTAATATATTCACTCTCTGCAACATCTGATATAAGAACGAATTCCAGATCCTCATATTTCATAAGCTGCTTAAGAAAGTCATTAAGATACATTCCCACTCCGCTTGGTCTGCTGCCAAGCGTTCTTGCATCAACCGCTATCTTCATCTTTTTAATCCTTATTCTGCATATTTGTCCATAATTCCTGCAATTATATGGGCTGACCTGTCCCACGAATGACTTGAAAGTACATTCTGCACTGCCTCGTCACTCACCTTATTCTTTTCTAACAGCTCATCTATATTCACATCAGGCTTATGACAGTTGACATATGTAGCCGCATTTTTGTAAATCTCGTGCAGCACCGGAATATCACCAAGAACAATCTCAGCTCCCATACAGAGTGCCTCCATAGGTGGTATTCCAAAGCCCTCATAGGTTGATGGGAATAAAAATGCTTTGCAGTATTTCATAAGTGCTCTCGCCTCTGAATCCCTGGCATAACCAATCGCCACTACATTGCCAAGCTTTTCTATTCCAGACCTGTCCCCAAGACTTTCACCTGCTATTACATATGTACTTTCTGGGTGAAGCTTCGCATTATTAAGAATCCAGTTAAGATTCTTATTAGGTGCTAATGAAGCCATATACAGATAATATTTATGTCTTTTTATTCTTGAGGCATACTTGTCAAATATACTCTCGTCTATGCTGTTCACATCAAAGTGCTGCCAGCCATTGCCTGCAACTACTATTTCCTTACCATGGGTATTATAATTATCAATGATTTCTTTTCTGGAAAACCCACTGACCGTTATTATCGCATCAGCACTCTTAAAGGCTTTAAGATACATAAGCTTTCTGAACAATATCTCATGCCAGTCACCCGGCTCTCTAAAGAACTCCTTATGTGTCTTAAATGCTATGTCGTGTACCGTAACTATTCCATTTTTCATAAACAGTGATACTTCATTACATAAATATACAGGCTTAGCCTTCTGCTTGTCCACATATCTCTGAAACGTGAACTGTTCCCACATTCTTCCAGATTTTCCAGCCAATATAACAATCTTAATGTTATTATAGTGTGTCTTATAGCTGTTAATCTCCGCAGATGTACCTTCTGAATCAATCTCGGGCACAGCTATCTCAACCTCGTAAGGCTTATCCGCCATATATTTATCAAGTTCTTTTGTTATTTGTCTTGCGTACCTCTGGACACCTTTAATATGTCCATACAAAAAGCTTCCATCAATAATATATTTCATAGTAACCTCTTTTTGCAGTTTCTTATTGTATATCATTATCCGATACATGGTCAGGCTTATAAGTTGGAACGAATTCCTTTACAAGCCGTCTTACTGCCATCGCATCTTCTTTGTAAGCTGTTTCCTTAAGGACTTCTAGCTTGTCCTCAAAATTGTCTTTATCAAATTCAATAGGCTTGCCTATATGAATAAGCTTATTCTGTGTATCCTGAAGCCCTTCCTCTGCCATAAGAAGTTCTTCATATAACTTCTCACCAGGTCTTAAACCAGTATATTTAATCTCCATATCCACACCAAGTGTGTAACCTGATAGTCTTATAAGATTCTTTGCAAGGTCATCTATCTTTACCGGCTCACCCATATCAAGAATAAATATCTCACCACCCTTGGCGTATGCACCCGCCTGAATAACAAGCGACACGGCCTCCGGTATTGTCATAAAATATCTTATTATATCAGGGTGTGTAACTGTAACCGGACCCCCTGCTGCAATCTGCTTCTTAAAAAGAGGAATTACAGAGCCATTGCTTCCAAGTACATTACCAAATCTTACGGCTACGAATTCTGTATTAGATACTCCATTATAATACTGAATTATCATCTCACATATACGTTTTGTCGCACCCATTATATTAGTCGGATTAACGGCTTTATCTGTACTTATCATTACAAATCTCTTGGTATTATATTTGTCTGCCATTCTTGCAAGATTCCAGGTACCAGCTACATTATTCTTAACTGCCTCATTAGGGCTTCCCTCCATAAGCGGAACGTGCTTATGTGCCGCTGCGTGATATACAATATCCGGTCTGTAATGTGAGAATATCCACTCAAGTCTTGTGTTATTTCTTATTGAACCAATAAGCGTCACCACATTGGCATAAGGACAATTCATCTTTAATTCCTGCTGTATATCATAGGCACTGTTCTCATATATATCAAATATAATAAGGCACTTAGGGTTATGCTTGACTAACTGCCTGCAAAGCTCAGAACCAATTGAACCACCGCCGCCTGTTACAAGAACAGTCTTGCCCGATACATATCCAAGAATTGACTCCACATCAACATTGATAGGATCCCTTCCAAGTAAATCGTCCACATCAACATTTCTGATATCCTGAACATTAATCTCGCCGTCCATCATCTGATACACGCCAGGTATAATCTTTAAATTACAGTTAGTTTCTTTACAGATATTAAGTATCTGTCTTTTAGTTTCCTGCGATGCTGATGGAATAGCAAATATTATCTCATCTATCTCATAGTATCTTGCATATTCCTTAATACGCTCCCTTGTTCCAACAATCTTAACGCCTCGTATATACTTTCCAACCTTTTTAGGGTCATCATCAATAATACATACAACCTTGGAATTATCAAGGTATCTTGAATTAGCAATCTCTCTCATAAGAACATTGGTAGCCTCACCGGCACCAATTATCATAATCTTAATCTGCTCTGATGTATGTCTGTATTCCTGTAAAAGTGTTCTTATAAGCCTGTACATAAAACGGCTCGCACACATTGCAACTATAAGAAATACTACTGACATAAAATAACAGGCTCTAGGAAGCGGTGTTCCCATAACTGTTGTAAGACAGACGTGTCCCCCCTCCGATACAATACAAGCCTCAACTATCTTATAAAGCTCGGCTATACTCGCATACTGCCACAAACTGTGATACATTCTGAAACACCAGAATATAAGCAGTGTTATAAGTGTAAATGGTACGCAGGTACTCTTAAAATTCTGTATATATTGTGACTCTATCGCCGCCAGATCAACGTTAAACCTCATTACCAGCGATATAAATACACAGCCGTTAACAAGAATTATATCTGTTATTATAAGAAAAAAGCGTCTGACTATTAACTGTAGCTTATCTTTCCTTGTCTCTTCCATAATTAACCTCTTTTTGATTTATCCATAAGTCCTGCTATTGTGCCTATTCCATAACTTAAATGAAGAAGCAGGAATAATACAGGAAGACAGGCATTAGTTATATTTCTTTTATCTTCAGCTTTAAATGCAGATACTGCCGCCATACCAGATGCCATTAAAGCATAGAGCACCCACATAACAGTTGTAAGCACTACTGTTACTTTTCTTAATGCCGAAATACCTTTTCCAAGTGTATGGTTGTGCCTTTTCTTAATGCACTCTGCAAGTCCTGTCGCTCCAATAACCGAACCTGAAGCTATTATTGCACTGACAAATGCAAATGGCACAAAATGATATATGCTAAGGCACTTAGGACATACCTTGCTTGTCTTTCCTATCCAGTAGCCGTTAGCATACTTCTGCTTAAGCATTGCCTTAAGACTGCTTCTTGTATACTGGTATGATATTATATCAGGGTCAAAGCACAGCTTATATCCAGCTTTTCTCATTCTATAATGAATTTCATTATCTTCTGTACGCACAAGTTCCTCATTAAAGAAACCAACCTTTTCAAATACTTCTCTTCTATATGCTGCGTGAAATAACGATTTAACATAAGTCTTTCCAGGATTATTCCTGTATGAAGCAATGCTTGAACCAAACATACTGCTCTCTGCAAGAAGAAGTGTCTCCTTAAATGGAGTTGGCTTGTCTATTATGTTAGGTCTTTGTCCACCACATATATATTCGCCTGTTTCAAGCACCCTCACATTCTTACTGACAAAATCCTCTGGAATTACAGCGTGTGCATCTACCTTTATTATCGCATCACCCTTATATTCCCTCAATGCAACGTTCCAGCCTGATGGAAGTGTCTTTTTAGGATTGTCAAGCACTACAACCCTTCTGAATTCATCTTTATTATCAAGTGCAAATTCACACATAAGTGCTCTTGTATTATCAGTTGATGCTCCGTCTACAAGCACAACCTCCATATTGTTATGGTCATAATCCTGATTTTTAATACATTCTAATATTCCATTAATATTCTGTTCCTCGTTATATGCAATAACACACATAGTAATAAGCATATCAGACATTTATTATCTCCTTCTACTCTTTGTCACTGAAAGCCTCTCGCTTCCAACAACAGATTCAAATGTATCCCAAAGCACCCTGCAATCCTCTGCAAAACCAAACTTTCTTAATGCCTCAAGATTATACTTCATCTTCGCAGGAAGTACTTCCTCAACATACGCTTTATCCGGATTGGCGGCATTGCCTAATATTTTATCTTCATCTTTATAAGCTATGCTTGTTCTTGATGTAAGCCCAGCCGGCAAAAGCAGTGTTGCATACATTTCTTTAGAATACTGCTTTACATACTCAGGCACTTCCGGTCTTGTGCCGACAAGTGTCATATCTCCTGCAAGAATGTTAAATAACTGTGGGAATTCATCAGCTCTTATCTTTCTTAAAAGCTTTCCCATTCTTGTTATTCTTCTGTCATTATCCACAGTCACAGAAGCACCAAGCTCATTAGCATTAACAACCATTGTCCTGAACTTGTATATCTTAAATATTCTTCCATACTGTGTAACTCTTTCCTGTCTGAAAAATACAGGTCCTCTTGAATCACATTTTATAAGTATTGCAATTATTAACATCGGCAATGCAAGCACAGCAAGCATTATTGATGCAACTACGATATCAAATAATCTCTTCACCATTAAAGAAGCTCTACGTTTATTAACTATATTGTAATATTTTCTTACTTCCCTTGTTCTCATAAACTTTGGAAGCTCATTCCATTTTCTAAGCTGCATACCAACCTCTTTTCTGCCAGTCTGTTAAACCTGTTATTTAAGGCTGTTAAAATTCTCTATAACATATTCTATCTGTTCATCTGTAAGATTAGTATGAAGTGGAAGTGTGACTTCATTGTGATACATTTCAAAAGATTTTGGGAAATCTTTTATATCAAAGCCAAGCTGCTTATATGCTGTGTGCATAGGAAGCGGCTTGAAATGTACATTCGTTGCAATTCCTGCTTCTGCCATTCTTATTATAAACTGGTTTCTGTCTTCTACATCTCTTCCAAGGAGTCTTGTAAGAAACAGATGTCCACTTGATGAATATTCATCTGTATAATGGCACAGGCACTCAACATCATCTGCCTTAATACCCTCTGTATACATATTAATCATCTGCTTTCTTCTTGCAAGCATCCCCTCATATCTTGTCATCTGAGCAAGACCTATGGCGGCTGTTATATCTGTCATATTACACTTATAAAGTGGTGCAATAATGTCATATTCCCACGCACCAAGCTTAGTCTTTGCAAGTGCATCCTTTGACTGTCCGTGAAGGCTCATAAGCATAATCTTTTTGTATATTTCTTCATCGTCTATTCCGTCAAGTTCTCTCCATACAAGGCCTCCACCTTCACCTGTTGTAAAGTTCTTAACAGCATGGAAAGAAAATGATGTAAAGTCCGCACATTGTCCGCTCTTATGTCCATTTCTTGACGCACCATATCCGTGTGCCGAATCAGCAAGTATAAGAACTCTTCCAAGTGCCTCCTGATAAGCATTAGCCGGCTTAAATAAAGCCTTCTTGCTCTCAAGTATTGCCCTTATCTTATCATAATCGACCATTACACCAGCTATATCCACTGGAATAACCGCCTTGGTCTTCTCTGTTATGGCTGCTTCAAGCTCATCATAATCAAGATGATAAGTTCCCTCCTGCACATCAATAAGCTTTAAAGTTGCACCAACGTGGCATACAACACTTGCTGATGCTGTATATGTGTATGCCGGAACTATTACCTCATCTCCCGCTCCAATTCCGAATAATCTAAGAGCCGTCTCCATACACGCTGTAGCTGAATTAAGACACGCACCTCTCTTAGTGCCAGTGAACTCTGCCATCTGTCTTTCTAATTCCTTGGTTCTTGGGCCTGTTGTAATCCAGCCTGACCTTAATGCTTCGCTTACTGCTTCAATTTCCTTTTCTGATATATCTGGTGGTGAAAATGGTATATTTATCTTTTTTGTCATTATTATCCTTCTGCCTCTTTTCTATACATTCTGCATAATCTAATTAGAAGATGTGGCTGTAGGCGTTGTTGCCGTTGGCGTCTGTACAGTCGCAGTCTCACTTGTCTTTGTCATACCTGGGAACGCATATGTCATATCACCTGCTGTATTAGGTATTGATATAGTATAACTTACTGTATTATACCCAGATTGTGACAATGTTATAGTCTTGTTGCCGCTTGATTTGCTAAATGAACATGGAACAACACCTATGTATACACTATCCACATACAAAGCCGCTCCTGATGGTGCTGTTATATTAACACTATAACCATTAGTAAGGCTCGCTGATGTCGTCTTTGCTGTTGTTGACGAGCTTGTGCTTGTCATATCAATAACCTTAGTCTTGTAATCTGAATTAACCGTAAATGTCTCTGTATAGGTTTCATAATGGTTAGCCTGTAATGTAAGTGTATGAGAACCATATGTTAATGACACAGGCTTTGAGTAATCAACTTCACTTCCATCTATTGCCATAATTGCATTCTCTGGTGTAACTGAGAAGTTGATTGCACCCTTTTTAGCTGAAAGCTGCTTATATTCTGAGAAATCAAGCGTTGAAGTCGCATCTTTCTTAATAGTTACTTTCTTGGTTGCTGTCATATCAGCACTCTGAAGCTCAACATCATAAGTACCAACTCCGACAGTAAGCATCATATCCTGTGTAACACCATACAAAAGACTGCTTCCTAATGTCACATAACCACCTACAAATGCATCTATTCCTGTCAGTTCCAGATATCCGTGTCCATTATCAACCGATATTGAGTACAGCTTATCATCAATTCCTCTTAACGTAAGTTCATCTTCCTTTACAATCTGTGCAATGCTTATAAGATTACCTCCAGAGGTTACTACCGTATAATCCCTATAATTAAGCGTAGTCTGTCCAATCACCACACTCTTAGAGCTTTCATCAAGCTCTATATCCGTAACTGATGTCCTGCTCCACGCATTCTTTGAACCATATATCTTAGTTGCCTTGCCATATTTGTTGCAGTATACATCATATATCTCTCCGGGCTGTATCAATGTCGCCGCCTTAAGCTTTCCATAAGCATCCTGTATATCAGTACCACCTGTATACATTACTGAATATTCCGTTCCAGTTTCAACATCAATAAAATGTATATTCTTAAGCGTGGTATCTATTGACGATACTATCCCCACTAGTGTTGCATTGTCACTGTTCTTGGCTATGTCTGTTACATTGCCCTTTTTCTTCGCTGGTGTAATTGAACTGCCCGGTACAATCGCTCCGTTACTTCCCGATGTTCCACAACCTGTCTGGCATATTATCATAATGGCAGTCATTATAATAACTGCCATTCTCTTTACAACCGAATATGGCTTAATTATGTTAAACAGATGTGTCCTGCTTCTTGTAATACCACTTTCGTTCTTTGTTCTATTAGCTTTATTATATATAAATGTATGTTTCATTCCCTGTATCCTGATTATAATCGTTTATTGGCTATACCTATGGGAATTTTACCACACACAGCATATTTTATCAATTAATTCTCTTCTTCTTTCATTCTGCTCAATAACCTTCCTTAGTTTATCTACATTTTTATCTGGAATCCACGATTTATTACTATTAATATACTGGTTAATTATCTTCCAGAATTTCTCCGGATATGACAAAAGTGTCATAAGAAGTTCAAGCTCATTATCATCCAGAGGACATATTCTGTCATATTCATCAAGAAGCCTGTAGAACACACTATTTTCCCAGTTATACTTCTCCATAACTTTTCTTATGAACTGGTACAAATCACTAATCTGGCACTCATTCTTATATCTGTCAAAATTAACAACATAAGTATCCTTTCCACCGATAAGCACATTATGGTAAGTATAGCTTCCATGCGAAATCTCTCCATTAACCGCCGCATCTAGAAGCCTCTCATCAAATCTTTCGTCCATAAGCCTCTCGCTTGCATTGCACGCCTCCTCATAATAGTCACCGATATGCTTAAATGCCAGCTGCTCAAATGTCTGTCTGCCTTTTTTCTGCTTAAGATAATTGTATGCTTTCTTTAATTCCCTTGTGTGCTTCACATATGTCTTTCTTAGTGCTGTTTCCTTCCTGTTCTGGCATGCCTTAAGCTCTGCCTGTGCATACTCCTTGTACTCTGTCTCACCACATGGATTAATCTTAAGCTCGCTTCCAGCCTCCCTTAACGCCATATGAAGATACGCCATCATACTCACCGCTCTGCACATATCCCCCATATCCTTTACATCACTTTCCTTCGCATCAAACCAGTCTTTTAAAATATATCTTCTGCCGTCCTCATCCTGCGACACAAGCTGTCCCTCATTATTTCTTACATATGTATCTGTATTGCCAAATCCCGCTGATTTTAATATCTGTGTAATATTATTCTCCCTCTCATAATACTTGTCAGGCTTCTCACACTGGGTAAAAAGCTTATACCCCTGTCCAGTTGCAATAATAATACCGCCCCTGCCTCTTATCATACGGTTAATGCTGATATTATATTGTTCTAACACCTTTTCTGATTTCTCATTCACGAATATACCCTCCAATCCAACTAGGCCTACTTATCATATGCATGTGTTCAATAAAAAATGCTTTGCCATTCAGTGACAAATATAGTTTTTTTTGTTAAAATTATGGGCAGTAATAATGCGAACTATTGCAAATTTTATATAGCCAAATAACAGATTTAAAGATTTAAAAAATGAAATCAAAATAATAATTTAAAGATTGGTAATTAAGTATGGATTATAGTAATTTTAAAATTGATATGCCTAATGACGTTGACTTTATAATCAACACAATTAAAAGCCACGGCCATCAGGCTTATGCTGTAGGTGGCTGTGTCCGCGATTCTATTATGGGACTCACTCCTAATGACTGGGATATAACAACCTCTGCACTCCCTTCCGATATCAAAGAATATTTCAACAAGACAATTGATACCGGAATTGAACACGGCACAGTAACAGTTATGTTGCACAATGTTGGATATGAGGTTACAACCTACAGAATTGACGGCGAGTACAAAGACGGCAGACACCCATCTTCTGTTGAATTCTCCGACAGGCTGACAGACGATTTATGCAGACGTGATTTTACAATAAATGCTATGGCTTACAATAATGTAACTGGGCTTGTCGATGAATATGGCGGAATAGACGATATTAATAACCGCATAATAAAATGCGTTGGCAACCCAATTGAGCGTTTTACAGAAGATGCTTTAAGAATGATGAGAGCCATAAGATTTTCTGCACAGCTTGGCTTTACCATTGAACCGGATACATTTAAGGCTATTGAAAAGCTTAACCGCAATATAGATAAAGTCAGTATGGAACGTGTATGCGTAGAACTTAAGAAGACTCTTTTATCAGATAACCCTGATTATTGCAGTCTTTATGCAACAACAGGTCTTTTTAATAATATTCTGCCTGTAATAGCAGATAATCTTACCGGCAGATATGCCAAGAAGCTGCTTCTTACCTGCAAATATACTGATAATGAGCTTCCACTTAGATTAGCCGCAATTCTTTTTGTATGCTCACCTGATGAGGCAAGAACAGCTTTAAGAAATCTTAGAATGGATAACAAGACTATTGATACTGTTGTAAAGATATTAACATACACCCCGCTTCACATTGATGAAACTGAACCTGCTGTAAGGGAAGCACTTCATCAGTGTGGACGTGACATTTTTATGTTAGTAATAAGATTACAGCGTGCTTCTATTAAAGCAAGTGAAGAGATTACATTTATAAGTAACCCTGCCAAGTATAACCACCTGAATAAATTACAGCGTATGGCAGATGATATACTTGAAAGAGGTGACTGCTTTACAATAAAAGACCTTGATATAACAGGAGTTGACCTTATCGAATATGGTCTTAAGGGTGCAGAAATCGGCAATACACTTAATACACTGCTTGATATTGTAATTGAGAACCCTAAGCTTAATGATAAGGCTACTTTAATTGCACTTCTTGATAATTTAAAGTAGTCATATGTGCACCAATCACAGGTGCTTTCCTAATACATAAAAAGGCTCAGCCCTAGCTGCTGGAATTATCCATCAGCTTGAGGCTGAGCTTTTTATATGACAAATATTTTTGATATTCTGTATATAGCACAACAGTTTCCTGCACTATTTTAAAATGCTGCATTTTTAAACACTATGTTATCTTAAAACATCGTATTTATCAGACAACTATCGCTTATATTAATACTTCATATAATCCTTAATAACATTATGGTCTTTAAGAACCTTTTCAATTACAGTTCCCTTTATCCTTCTAAGTAGTGGTTTCTTAATGTTATCAAGCACGCCAGGAAGTTCTATTTCAAGAGGTGACTTGCCGTCCATAAGCTTAACAGAAGCATCTAAGAGATCTCTTACATCATATACGCTTCCCCATACTTCTGGAACGCCCCTGTCTACGCCAAGAAGTCCGTATACAGCCTCCATAGCTGTTCTTACTGAATATTCTGTTGTGAATATAGTATCTCTTGGTGTCTCAGCAAACTGTCCAAGGAATGCAAAGTTCACACAGCCATCTGGTATAACGTCTGGTCTGTCACCTTTTCTTCTTGGCATAAAGAATGCTGTGATATAAGGCATCATCGTAGGTGTTGTATTGCAGTGGTTCTTAGCAAGTTCATCTATTTCATCTACTGGTATTCCAATATGGTATAACCACTCTGCTGTAATCTCTTGACCAGTACACTCTTTCATAGGCTTCTTGACATAATCACCAGCTACATCTGTAAATAAGCTGTATACCCATACGCATACTTCATCTTTCTTCTGTTCCTTGAACTGTCCCTGTCTGTTAATTGTCCAGCTAAGAAGCCAGCTTGAATCCTTACAGCTTACGATACCGCCTGTAACAACATTTCCTGTTCTAGGGTCTCTTTTACATATCTTCTTAATATGATCGATAATCTTTTCATCACTTGTTGTAACTGTTGCTGACTCCCAGTTCGACTTAGATACATTGCCACAGAACTTTTCTGGGTGTCCAAATGATGGATCCTGCTTTGCAATATTCTTCCAAAGACTCCAGCAGCCGCTTGTTCTTACCTCTGCATCTCCTACAGGTGCGTGAGTATGGTCACCATAGATTGTACTCTCTGTACAGCTTCCGTTAGTTACAAACACAAGGTCATTCTCTGTAAGCTCAATTGTTTCTTCCTTACCCTTGACATTGCACTCTATTGTCCTGGCAATCTTCTTGCCATCCTTGAACTCAAATATAACATTTTCCACCCTTGTATTAAACTGGAACTTAACACCTGCTGCCTCAAGATACTTCTGCATAGGCAGGATAAGTGATTCATACTGGTTATACTTAGTGAATTTGAGTGCTGAGAAATCTGGAAGTCCGCCTATATGATGAATAAATCTCTGGATATAAAGCTTCATCTCTAACGCACTGTGCCAGTTCTCAAATGCAAACATTGTTCTCCAGTAGAGCCAGAAATCCGAGTCAAACACTTCTTCATCAAAGAAATCCTCAATCTTCTTGTCATACAAATCTTCATCTTTAGTGAAGAACAATTTCATTATCTCCATACAGCCCTTCTGGCTTAAATTGAATTTGCCATCTGTATGTGCATCTTCACCCTGATTAACTGTTGCCCTGCAAAGTGAATAGTTAGGGTCGTGCTTATTAAGCCAATAATACTCATCAAGCACTGATGCACCCGGCTTCTCTAATGATGGAATACTTCTGAACAAATCCCAAAGGCACTCAAAATGATTCTCCATCTCTCTACCGCCACGCATTACATACCCTCTTGTTGGATCATTAATGCCATCGCACGCACCACCAGCTATATCCATAGCTTCAAGAATGTGAATATGGCTTCCCTTCATCTGTCCATCTCTTACAAGGAAACAAGCTGCTGCAAGTGAGGCAAGTCCGCTACCTACAATATATGCTGACTTAGCATCAACGCCCTCTGGCTTTTCTGGTCTTGCAAATGCTTCATAATTACCATTTGAGTAATATATACCCTTGCTGTTCTTATCATATTTACCACGCTCAGTATTTCTGTACTGCTCGTATTCTTTCTTCTGTATTTCTTTTATCTCTTTCTTCTCTGTACCGTTCTTATTCTTTGCATTAATAGCCGCAACTCCTGCTCCTACTGCAAGGAGTGCTGCTCCCGCCTTTAATGTCCTGCTTCCGATTGACTTCTTACTCATAAGCTTCTCCTTTCACATATCTGCTGACCTGCAATCAACAATGTCCATAATTCTCATAGCTACTCTTCTTTACAGGAGTTTCACTCCATATCTTATCAGCATATGGCTTCCACGCATTGGCATATGGAACACATTTGCTGCAAAGATGCTCTGCTGTCTCTGGCGACTGTAAATCTGTTGATTTAGCACCTGTTTCCTTGACCATTTTCTGTAAAATCTCAGGATTTTCAAGCATAGGACAAGGTCTTAAATGATTCTTATTAAATGGCTGGTTCTTTCTATACGCCATAAATAATGGCTGGTTAAGTATCTCAAGTAATGTATTAGTTCTTATATTCGCACCTGAATAATGAATAAATACACAAGGCTCTGCATCACCATTTGCATTAATGTGGAAATAGTTTCTTCCGCCTGCTATACAGCCACCAACGAACTCACCATCATTCTGGAAATCAAATGTAAATAAGCCCTGTCCTGTTGTAAGACTTCTTATCTGTCTTATGCGGTCTTTCATATATATTCTCTGCTCTGGTGTTGGAAGCAATTCAACTGAAGCATCATTTCCAACTGGCATATAATGGAAATACATTGCATAACGGCAGCCCTTATCTACCATAAGCTGTATGAATTCATCACTTGTTACTGTTTCTGTATTCTTAGATGTGTAGCATATTGAAGTACCGAATACAAGACCATTTTTCTTTAAAAGATCCATTGCATTCATAACCTTGCCATATACACCATCGCCACGTCTTAAGTCATTGACCGCTTCAAATCCCTCAAGACTTATTGCAAGATAAAGATTGCCTACTCTTTTCATCTCCTGACAAAATGCTTCATCAACAAGTGTTCCATTAGTAAATGAAAGAAATGCACAGTCATTATGCTTCTCACATAACTTTATTATGTCGCTCTTTCTTACAAGTGGTTCACCGCCTGTAAACATATAAAGATATATTCCTAACTCCTTGCCCTGTGTTACAACACTGTCCATTTCGTCAAATGTAAGATTAAGCCTGTTGCCATATTCTGCCGCCCAGCAACCTGTACAATGAAGGTTGCAGGCACTTGTAGGATCCATAAGAATGAGCCAAGGAACATTACAGTTATACTTTTCTCTCATCTTTCTTATTGTCTTAGTTCCATTTAAGAATGCCTCAAATCCAAGATTAAGCACCATAGTCTTTAATACGCCAGGGTCTATCTCATCTAATGCCTTATTAATATACTTATTAAGTGCACTATCCTTATCTTTGATTTTCTTTCTCACGCTGTCAAAATCAACATCAAGCTTCTCACCGTCCATATATTTTTCCATAAAATCGACAAGCTTTAATATCTCTTTTTCTCTATCTTTATCAAGATTTTTAATAACCACATCTGCCGCTTTTCCTACGGCTACTCTTCCTGCTTTATGTGTAATTGTTCCCATTTTTTTCAACTCCTGTCGCTTTTAATTTCTTCTTTATTGTATAAACTCTTATGATCTGTATTAATTATTTATTACTGCATTAATTATTTATTAATATTCCAATTGTTAACTACTGCGTTAATTATCTATATAATCACTGCCTTAATGCTTTGTCTGTCTTAACCGTATCTATCACGATAACAAGATTAAGAATTCCATCCATACACAGATTAAGCCCTATAAGCCTTACCATAAGCCTTGTTGTCTCACCCGGCATTAATATAAGCAATATGCCAATCGCAGCTACAATAACTGCCAGTATAAGCATCAGCCACCAGCGGCTTATTCCAAATCTTTTGGAATCTATAGATGTCTGTATTTTAAATGTCGCATCTACAAGCATTACAATTCCTATACATGTTGATAACAACTGCACCACTCTTGCTGTCCTGCACACAAATACAATTCCCACAATTGCAATAACTATACCAAGTGCCAGATCGAACTGGAATGCAAGCTGGTAAGCATCTTTTGCAAAATATCCCATAATCTTGACTGCGCCGTATATTATCATATATATCCCGAATATTATACACACAACATCTAACGCAATTCCCGGTGCTATAAGAAGTACAGCCCCAACAAGAATAAGACATATTGTAAGAATACTGTACATATTCTTAAAGTTCTTTATGCCATTCATAATGCTGCCTCCTTTCTTAAATATCTTTGTGAATTCTTTAACCTAAAGTTAGGATAACTCATTTTCATATCAATTAATACAGACAGATTGAGGGAAGTGTACCTAAATTCGTACACTTCCCTCAATCTGTCTGAAAATGAAATTATTATAAATGTTAGTTACTATTTGCTTTAGCTTTTGAAATCATAACTGGAAGTGTTGCATCTATTGACTCAGAAATTCTTGCTATAAAATGCTCAAAATCAGCCTGCATACCACTTTCTATCCATTTATATGTACTTCCGATTATCGCATAGCCATAAAAATACGACATGAATTCCAGATCCTTTTCTGAGATATTCTCGCCCTCACTCTTAGCCGCAATATAACTTCTTACTACCTCAGCGGTCATCTTTTCAAGATAATTGGTAATAATATCGCGGTTCCTGGAATTATAGACGTGTATCACAACGTCCTTATACTCCACAAGTATCGCCGCAGCCCTGCTGTACTCCTCATAAAATGAACCATTACTTCCAGCTTCTCTTAAATTCTTCTCAATCTCTTCCATAAATATGTTATTGAGAACATCGTATATATCCTTAAAATAATAATAAAATGTGTTTCTGTTAATTTCACACTCATCACATATATCTTTAACCGTAACTTTATCAACTGATTTCTGCTTTAGTAATTTTAAAAGGCTTAACATTATAGCTCTTTTTGTAAATTTAGCCATAGTAATATCTATCCTCACATTCTAAATATATATTCAGCTTATATGTTCTATAATATAACACAGGTTTGGCTTTTCGCCTACCTTAAAAATCCAACTTTAATTTAATTTTTATACCATATTATTATTTCAAATATAAATTCAGCCATATCTTTTAAAATGTAAAGAGCTAACCATTATATGCCACAAAGCTATGCCTGCATATTAATGATTAGCTCTTTTACTATTATGATAACACAATCACACCAATACCTGTGTAAATAATCCGACCTAGTTATCTTTATTCTTATTCTCTTTATAAGCCTTCTTCGCTTCTGCTATTCCTGCTTTAAGTCCAGCCACCCCTGCAAATGCTACCTCTTTACCGGCCTTGGCGGCTTCCTTACCCACCTTGACAGCCTCTTTAGCTACTTCCCTGCCTACCTTGGCGGCTTCGTTAGCAGCTTTCTTAGCTTTCTCCTTAAGCTCATCTGTATCTATGCCTTCCTTAGCCGCGGCATTAGTGTCACCTTCACTGTCATTCTGCAATTCGCTGGCGATTGCTGCCTGTGCTGCTGCAAGTCTTGCAATAGGTACTCTGAATGGTGAACAGCTTACATAATCAAGTCCTGCCTTATGACAGAATTCTATGCTTGATGGATCTCCACCGTGCTCTCCGCATATTCCGCACTTAAGTGCTGGTCTTGTCTTTCTTCCGTTGGCAACTGCCATTTTAACAAGCTGTCCTACACCATTCTGGTCTAATCTTGCAAATGGATCTGACTCATATATCTTGCTCTTATAATATGAGTCAAGGAACTTTCCTGCATCATCTCTTGAAAATCCAAAAGTCATCTGTGTAAGATCATTAGTACCAAATGAGAAGAACTCTGCTTCTTCTGCAATCTCATTAGCAAGAAGTGCTGCTCTTGGAATCTCTATCATTGTACCAATCTTATACCTGATATCAGAATTCTTTTCTTTCTTAACAGCTTCCGCTTCTTCTATTACAACATCTTTAACGAACTTTAATTCTTTCTTCTCGCCCACAAGAGGTATCATTATCTCTGGTGTAATCTCATAGCCTTTTTCTTCTGAAACTTCAATCGCAGCTTCCATTACAGCTCTTGTCTGCATTCTTGCAATCTCTGGATACGTTACTGCAAGACGGCAGCCTCTATGTCCCATCATTGGATTGAACTCGTGAAGTGCCTCACATTTTGCTTTAACTTCTTCTACTGTAAGTCCCATATCATCTGCAAGTGCCTTAATATCTTCTTCCTCTGTTGGCACGAATTCGTGAAGAGGTGGATCAAGGTATCTTACAGTCATTGGCCTGCCTTCAAGTGCTTCATACATAGCCTTGAAATCTGCCTTCTGGAACTCACCAATCGGCTTTAATGCCTCTACTCTCTTCTCCACTGTATCAGAAAGAATCATTCTTCTGAACTTAGGAATTCTGTCTTCACCAAAGAACATATGCTCTGTACGGCAAAGTCCTATTCCCTCAGCACCAAGCCTTACAGCATTCTTAGTATCTGCTGGTGTATCTGCGTTAGTTCTTACACCAAGCTTTCTATATTCATCAGCCCAAGCCATAATTCTTCCAAAATTACCGCTTACAGTAGCTTCCACTGTCTTAATATCGCCTTTGTATATCTTACCTGTTGAACCATCAAGTGATATATAATCCCCCTCTGTAAATGTATATCCACCAAGTGTAAACTGCTTAGCTTCCTCGTCTATAGATATTGCTCCACAGCCTGAAACACAACAAGTACCCATACCTCTTGCAACTACAGCAGCGTGTGATGTCATACCTCCCCTTACTGTAAGTATGCCCTGTGAAGCGTGCATACCTTCTATATCCTCTGGAGATGTCTCAAGTCTTACAAGGATAACTCTTTCTCCCTTGCCGCCTTTTCCAAGTTCCTTGGCTTCTTCGGCTGTAAATACTACTTTACCTGCGGCAGCTCCAGGAGATGCTGGAAGTGCTTCTCCAATAACTTCCCCTGCCTTAAGTGCATCAGTATCAAACATTGGGTGTAATAACTGGTCTAAAGACTTAGCTTCTATTCTCATTACTGCTTCTTTAGGTGTTATCATTCCCTCATCTACAAGATCACACGCAATCTGGATAGCCGCCTGTGCAGTTCTCTTGCCGTTACGTGTCTGCAAGAAATACAATTTGCCTTCTTCTATAGTAAATTCCATATCCTGCATATCTTTGTAGTGGTTCTCAAGCTTCATTGCAAGTTCCATAAACTGTGAATAACACTCTGGAAGGTCTTTCTCAAGCTGTGTTATTGGCTGAGGTGTTCTGACACCAGCAACGACGTCCTCGCCCTGTGCATTGATAAGATATTCTCCGTATATTCCCTTAGCACCTGTAGATGGATTTCTTGTAAATGCTACACCAGTTCCTGATGTATCACCCTTATTACCAAATACCATAGTCTGTACATTAACCGCTGTTCCCCAGTCGCCCGGAATATCATTCATTCTTCTGTATACAATTGCCCTAGGGTTGTCCCATGAACGGAATACTGCCTTAACTGCTTCCATAAGCTGAACCTTAGGATCCTGTGGGAACTCTTCACCCTTCATAGCTTCCTTGTATACAGCCTTAAATCTTACAATAAGTTCTTTTAAATCATCTGCTGTAAGCTCTGTATCATATACAACACCCTTATCAGCCTTAACTTCATCTATAATCTTCTCAAAATATGACTTAGGAACTTCCATAACAACATCTGAGAACATCTGTATGAATCTTCTATATGAATCATACGCAAATCTTGGGTTACCTGTCTTAACCGCAAAGCCCTCAACTGCCACATCATTAAGTCCAAGATTAAGTATTGTATCCATCATACCCGGCATAGATGCCCTTGCACCTGATCTTACAGAAACTAAGAGAGGATCCTGTGTATCCCCGAACTTCTTTCCGTTATACTCCTCAAGCCAGCCAATAGCTTCAAATATCTGAGCTTGTATCTCATCTGTAATCTGCTTTCCGTGTCTGTAATATTCAGTGCAGGCCTCTGTTGTAACTGTGAAACCTTGTGGAATTGGCATACCAAGCCATGTCATCTCTGCAAGATTAGCTCCTTTTCCACCAAGTAATGGCCGCATTGAAGCGTTGCCTTCTGAAAATCTGTAAACCCATTTCGCCATAAGCTTCCCTCCATTATTCCTATAACGTATTTAGTTATTACGTCCGTTAATTTATTGTTAAAAGTATAACATACTTTTATTAATACATCAACGAGTTCTAAGCAATTCATATATTGTTTTAATTTTATGCTGTATTTATATTGTATTCAATTTATGGAATTATATTCCTGCCCGTTAAAGCTTCTGGTAATTATGTGTTCTGCATTTTCAGCCTGATCTTTATCAATCTGTCTGCCCTACGTATTTTGCAGATAACAGATTAATTAAAGACTATATATAATATATGGGGAGTTTATAAAATCTGCTTGTATACAATCGTAAATCCAGTGTTAATATTTATAAAATAAATGTAAAAAATACTGACAAGTCTGGTAACCAGCCGTATTTACGCATTGTCTACCATTCTTATCAGTATTCTATATAATCTTATATATTAATGTCAGAGGCAAAAGGTACTCTGCCCTTGACTTATGCCCTCGGATTGCTCCCATTGCTATGCAGTTCACTGATATGTCAGAATTGCTGCATTTAATTAGTATGCCTTACCCCAATAAACCATCTTCTTAGCTGGCTTGCCACAGCATACGCACACATCGCTTAACTGCTCCTGTGCAAATGGCATACATCTTGATGTACAAGTTGTCTCTTCTTTAATCTTATCTTCACAAGCCTGCTCGCCGCACCACATAGCCTTGATAAAGCCTGGCTTATTAGCTGCTGTTTCCTTGAACTCATCATAGTTAACTGCTACATATGTATGTGCATCCCTATGTGCTCTTGCTCTCTCAAGCATATCTTTCTGGATAGTGTCAAGAATTTCCGGAAGCTTAACTGCAAGTTCATCAATTGCAACTGTAATCTTCTCTCTTGTATCACGGCGTACAACGATAGCCTGATTAGCTTCAATATCTCTTGGTCCCATCTCAACTCTTACTGGAATACCACGCATTTCCTGCTCTGAGAACTTCCAGCCTGGATTCTTATCAGAATCATCAACCTTAACTCTAAGACCTGCTGCCTTGATAGCATCTCTTACTTCGTATGCCTTATCAAGCACACCTTCCTTCTTCTGCATAATAGGAATAATATCAACCTGAACTGGTGCAACCTTAGGTGGAAGCACAAGTCCTGAATTATCTCCGTGTGTCATAATAACAGCACCGATAAGTCTTGTTGTTGTTCCCCATGATGTCTGATGAACATACTTAAGCTTGTTATCTTTATCTGTATACTGTATACCAAATGCCTTAGCAAATCCATCACCAAAGTTATGGCTTGTTCCTGACTGTAAAGCCTTTCCATCGTGCATAAGTGCTTCGATAGTATAAGTAGCTTCTGCACCAGCGAACTTCTCTTTATCTGTCTTGCGGCCCTTGATAACCGGGATAGCAAGAACTTCCTCACAGAAGTCAGCATAAAGATTAAGCATCTGCTGTGTACGTGCTTCTGCATCTTCTGCTGTTGCGTGTGCTGTATGTCCTTCCTGCCATAAGAATTCTCTTGAACGAAGGAATGGTCTTGTCTCTTTCTCCCATCTTACAACTGAACACCACTGGTTATATACCTTTGGTAAATCTCTGTAAGACTGTATCTCATCCTTGTAGAAATCACAGAAAAGTGTCTCAGATGTTGGTCTTACACACATTCTCTCCTGAAGTGGATTAAGTCCTCCATAAGTAACCCAGGCTACCTCTGGTGCAAATCCTTCTACATGATCCTTTTCTTTCTCAAGAAGACTTTCTGGAATAAACATAGGAAGATATACATTCTCTACGCCTGTCTCCTTAAATCTTCTATCCATTTCATTCTTTATATTCTCCCAGATTGCATATCCAGCCGGCTTAAATATCATACATCCTTTAACGCTTGAATATGACATAAGCTCTGCCTTCTTACATACATCTGTGTACCACTGTGCAAAGTCTACATCCATGGAAGTAATCGCTTCTACTAACTTCTTATCCTCTGCCATAAATATACCTCATTTCCTGCGCTGTCTGCGCGTCCTGTTAAATGTGCCGCAAGCCTGTAATCTAAGCAGATAACCCACAATAAAAGATGCTACAGGTTATCCACATATTAAAGCTCACATAATCTGTAATAGTCTAACATTTTCAGCAGGGATTTTCAAGTAGAACACAGATATCCGTTATTTAAATATTTTATATGCCTACTCTATCCCCATTTCACACCTAAGTCTTATAACCAATGCCTTAATTATGACATAACTTACCGGTCCTGTTATAAAACCTGCCACACCATATACAAGCAGTCCAGTGAATATTATCACAAGCATTGTAAATGGTGATATTCCCAGTCTGTCGCCCATACTCTTGGACTCCATAATCTCACGCACAAAATACGTGATTATATATGCCATTAACAAAATTACTGCATATCTGTAATTTCTTATAAGAAAGCTTATTAATATCCATGGAATAAGCACAGTACCCGTTCCGAATACAGGAAGTGCATCAATTATCCCTATAATAATTCCCAGCACAATAGCGTATGGATTCTTAAGTATCGCAAATGCCAGCATACATAACCCAGAGTTAATCAGCATAATTCTTAACTGCACTTTGAAATAAATATTTATAAGCCTTCTTACTTCTTTCCATATCATACGGATTTCTTCATAGAATACTACTTGTCTTATATTATCCCTGAACTTCTGCAAATCAGACACAAGATATATAACTGCTATGAAGCATACAACAATTCCACCCACAATAATAACAATATTTTTTACAACTGGAGCAGATATCAATATTATCTTCTCAGGCATTATGCTCATAAGTTTATGTCCACACGCAATAAGTGACTCAAGACAACAGCCTCCTTCCAGTCCCAGAAATGCATCTGCATCAAAACACATTCTGGCTGTGAGCTGCTTTACCGCAATCAGGTTATAATCAAGGTTTCTTAACAGCCTGCTGAACTCATCTACACCCTTAAAAATTATAAAACTAAAAAGTGCCAGCAGTACAACAAATATCAATGATACAATAATCGTTGCAGCAATCCCCTGACACTTCTTTTTCTTAATTGTTATTCTTTTGTTCCATCCTAAAAGCTTATCTAGTCCTATGTATAGCTTATCTGACAGATATATTACCTTCTTCTCAAGTATAACTGCTATAAACACACCTATAACAAATGGCCATACATACACAATCAGATACTTAAAGCTTATATATACAGCCGCCACTATAACAGCTATTCCAAAAAGAAATTTTATTCTGGTCTTACCACTCTTTTCATCACGCAAAATATACAATCTCCTCCGTAATAATTCATCATCTATATATGAAATAATTCCACATTACCGACAAATTATACTTGCAAAAACTCTATATTGATTGCTTGTTTTCCTGAGCTGCCCAATCTCTGCTTTTAGTCTTTCTATTTTCCTCCTGAAAATTCAGGCTCAGCTTCATACACCTTTCCATCAACTGTAAGGCTCTTAGCACATAATGCTATACAGCCCCTTTTAATATGGTACTCCTCTGCTTTCTTAACCGCTGGGTTTCCACCATATTTACCATCGCCAACAACGGGCAGATTCCTTGATGATAACTGGACACGTATCTGATGATGTCGTCCTGTTATAAGATTAATCAAAAGGCGTGAAACATTTCTTTCCTCGTCATAGTCAATAAGGCTATACTCAAGCACAGCCTTTTTTGCTCCTGCCTGTTCCTTTGATACCACCTTTGATGTGTTATCTTTGCCATTTTTTAAAAGATAATCTGTAAATGTGCCTGTATCACTATGAGGTCTGCCACATACAAGTACCAGATACTGCTTGCATAAAGATTCCCTTTGCATAAGTGCTGAAAGCCTTGCCGCTTCTTTCTTGTTCTTTGCTATAAGCACAAGACCTGATACTGGTCTGTCAAGCCTGTTAATAATTGCCGCATAGGCTTCCTCACCCTTATTCTTTCTATATGTAAGCACTTCGCTTACCAGATCCATATCAAAGCCTCTGGCACTCTGCGAAAGCTGCCCTGCCGGTTTATTAACTATTATTTTATCTTTATCCTCATATATGACATTTAACATCTTAACTATTCTCTTTCCGTTTATTCACTTTTCATAAATAACAGTTTATTAGCCTGCATACATAATTCATCATATCCAGCCCTGAAATTCTCACTGTCAGCTTTCTCACTTATAATTCTATAGCCTTCAAATCTGATAAGATTTTTAAAATATTCCTCAACGTCAGCTGTTTCCTTTATAATGACTTTACTGAAAGCAAGACCTTCCTTGGAAACCTGTGAATCCGGTCTGAATACTATTTCACCCGACAGAATATTTTCCTGATCTCCAACAAGAATTGCCTTTGCATAATACTTATTACTATCAGTTGTTGCAAGACGTATCTTTCTTATAGGTGCTCTTGACTTATCATTCATTGCATTAGCAATATCAACTTCCTCAGCATCAAAATAATCTTTCTCAATAATCATATTCAACACTTCTTTCTATATTATGATATACTTATGTGATAATTTATGGTTAATACTCCTTACATAACGCAGGGAGTTATCCATCCTGACGGCTCCCATTAACTGATTATAACTTAAAGCGGTAGCCAACACCCCATATTGTTTCAATATACTGTGGCTTGCTTGTATCAAGCTCAATCTTTTCTCTTATCTTCTTAATATGAACTGTAACTGTAGCTATATCACCGATAGAATCCATATCCCATATTTCCTTAAATAATTCTTCTTTAGTATATACATGATTAGGATGCTCAGCAAGGAATGTAAGAAGATCGAATTCCTTTGTTGTAAATATCTTCTCCTCACCATTAACAAATACTCTTCTTGCAGTCTTATCAATCTTGATACCACGTATTTCAATTATATCATTCTCTGGCTGTGAGCTGTTAATAAGTCTTTCATATCTTGAAAGGTGAGCCTTAACTCTTGCCACAAGTTCACTTGGACTGAATGGCTTAGTCATATAATCATCAGCACCTACACCAAGACCTCTTATCTTATCAATATCTTCTTTCTTGGCTGATACCATTATAATAGGTATATTCTTAGTCTCTCTTACCTTCTTGCATATCTCAAATCCATCAATTCCCGGAAGCATAACATCAAGTATGCAGATGTCATATTCTCCGTCAAGTGCTTCTGCAAGTCCGCTTGTACCATCTTTGCATATTGTTACTTCAAATCCACTTAATTCAAGATAATCCTTTTCAATATCTGCAATTGCTTCCTCATCTTCTACTATTAATACTTTGCTCATAATCTCATTCCTCATCTTTCTATAATCTGTTATTCTTTAGGCTGTGGGTTCTGCACATTATATTTGAGTAAATTCAAATGCATTGTAGTGCCTTCTCCTTCAACACTCTCTGCCCATATCTTTCCTTTGTGGTCCTCGACAATCTTCTTTACAATCGCAAGACCTATGCCGCTTCCTCCTTGTTTCGAGTTACGCGACTCATCAGTTCTATAGAACCTTTCAAATATATGCGAAACATCTTTTCCAGCTATTCCCTTGCCATTATCTGCAATGATGATGTGTACATAATCACTCTCATCATACAAATCTATATCTATCTTTCCCTTGCGCCCCTCAGCCATATACTTAACTGAGTTGCTGATAATATTATTGATAACTCTCTTTAACTGCTCTGGGTCAGCGGCAATTATGACCGGCTCTTTAATATGATTTCTGTAATTAAGCTCTATACCTGCCGCATCAAGCTCTGTTCCTATCTCATCACAGCAGTCATCAAAATATTCTGACACATCAAATTTAACAAATGTATACAATACCCTGTTAGCATCAAGCCTTGAATATATAGTAAGCTCATCTATCAGCTTATCCATATCATTAACCTTATTGGCAATTGTCTTAACATACTTTGCCTGCTTCTCAGGTGTATCTGCAATTCCATCCCTTAAGCCCTCTACATATCCTTTGATTGCTGTAAGAGGTGTCTTTAGGTCGTGGGAAATGTTTCTTATAAGTTCCTTCTCTTCTTTATCCGACTGGAGCTTGTCCTCCGACGACTTCTTTAATATAAGACGCATTTCCTCAAAATCCTTGCACACATCTCCAATCTCATTATGTGGTACTTTGGGCATCTCAAAATCGAAATTGCCTTCTTTAATATTATCTGTTGCAAGCTTAAGCTTATTAACCGGCTTAATAATCGAACTATATATCCACAGATTAAGAATAAGGCTCGTAATTGCAAGAATAAGTATTATAACTACTATAAGCTCAACAATCATATGTCTTATCTGTGGAACACTCTGTTTAACAGAAGTGAGTATTGATACACTATATATATTCCCGAAATCATCTGTAAAATCAACCTGCTTTATAAGGCTGTGATAGCTTCCACCTTTATATGTTGCAACATCTACAATATTACTTCCGTCTATCTCATACTCTGGAAGTATATTAATAAGCTCTGTTGAACTTAACCCTGTCGAATTGTATATAACATTATTATTCTTTCTTACAACAAGCTTTGATAACTTTTCTTTTAATGTATCATTAAGCTCCTCTAGATATATTCTGTTATTAAACTTCTCTGGTTCGGTCTCTGCCTGTTCCCTTACCTGCTCATACACATCATCAGTTATGCTTCCAAATAACGTCATAGGCGAATAAAAATATAATAACACCGTATCACCTTCAACATTATATGTCTTGCATATGCTGTCTGACTGCATTTTAAAAATTCCTACGACAAACACACACAGCATAATAACCGGAAGTATTATCATTACGCAGAATGAAATCTTTAACTTATCTCTTAATTTCATATATTCCTCTTGCTATAAATATGTATTCTCTCTAAATATCGTGTATAAAAAAGAACGTGCATCATCGGCACATAAAATATTATATATTAAATATCCAAATGTTATAACATCTTAACATTATTATTATAAATCGGACATCATTATATAAATATATTAATCACTTTATAATAATACCACAAATTAGCACACTATTATTATAACAAAATATTAAAAATATAAAAATAAAATGAACTACAGATATCATAAAAATATCCGCAGTCCATTATTATCAGCCAATCTTTAATTTGAACTTCTGAAGTTCTCTTTCTGAATCCACTTTAGCAATAATTGCGCCAAGTGCTGAGAGCTTACCTTCAAAATCCTCATAACCTCTCTGAATATATTCAATATCATCTATCTGTGAAATTCCATCAGCTGCAAGTGCAGCAATAACAAGAGCCGCTCCGGCTCTTAAATCAGGTGCAGATAACTGAGCCGATGTGAACTTCTCCACACCTTCTATATATGCTGTATTACCTTCAACCTTTATCTTAGCACCCATTCTGTTAAGTTCATCAACATACTTGAATCTGTTCTCAAATATGCTTTCTGTAACCATACTGGAACCCTTAGCAAGTGCAAGTGCTACTGCTATCTGAGGCTGCATATCTGTAGGAAAACCAGGATACGGAAGTGTCTTTACATTAGTGCTTCCCACTTCACCCTCAGCTATAACTCTTATCCAGTCATCGCCCTCAACAAGCTTACAGCCCATCTCAAGAAGCTTTGCCGTTATTGACTCAAGATGCTTTGGAATTACATCTTTAATAACAATATCTCCTCTTGTGGCTGCTGCTGCCATCATAAATGTACCAGCTTCAATCTGGTCAGGTATTATTGAATATGTGCAGCCGTGAAGCCTGTTCACGCCCTTAATTCTTATAACATCTGTTCCTGCACCTTTAATATTAGCACCCATAGCATTAAGAAAGTTCGCTACATCTACAATATGTGGCTCTTTTGCCGCATTCTCCAGAATTGTCTCTCCCTCAGCCATACACGATGCCATCATAAGATTAATTGTTGCTCCAACTGTTACAACATCAAAATAAATATGACCTCCAACAAGATTTTCTGCCTTCGCACTTACAACTCCGTGGTCAATATTTACCTTTGCTCCAAGAGCCTTAAAGCCCTTTAAATGCTGGTCTATTGGTCTGCTTCCTATATTACAGCCACCCGGAAGTGCCACATTGGACTCCTTATACTTTCCAAGAAGTGCCCCAAGTAAATAATAAGAAGCTCTTATCTTTCTGATATATTCGTATTCAACATTAAGATCGCTTATTGAACCCCCGTTAATCTGAACTGTGTTGTTATATATATATTTAACCTTTGCACCTATGCCCTCTATTGCCTGTAATAGCACTCTTGTGTCTCTTACATTAGGCACATTCTCTATTGTTACGGTCTCATCCGTCATAATTGCTGCTGCCAGAATACCAAGTGCGGCATTCTTTGCTCCACCTATGGACACCTCTCCACGAAGTGGCACTCCTCCCTTGACAACATACTGTTCCATAATTCGCACCTCTGTCACTACTTACTAATTCATAAAAAGTTACTAATCTCTAAATATCTTAACCATAATCTCATATTCTATACCGTTACAATTATGGTATTACTCTATCGTTATCCTTAAATATATTAAGGTATATGTTCAAATATTTCAATATCCTTATGATTATATCACACCATATTATTATGTCAATCTGTCTTATCCGCATTTTATTATGATTTAAAAAGGGTATGGAAAATATCCACACCCTTTGTACGTTTTTTTCTAGTTCTTATTAACATAATTAAGAGGATTAACCCTTGTGCCATCAATCCATATTTCAAAATGCAGACGTGGACTTGTCACATCGCCTGTGCTTCCACTTAACGCTATCTGCTGGCCCTGACTTACCTGCTCTCCAACACTGACAGTAAGTCTGCTGTTATTAGCATACCTTGTCAGGCTTCCATCTTCATGCTGTATATCAACACAGTAACCATACCCACCATACCAGCCTGCTCTTGTAACTTTACCAGCTCTTGCTGCAACAACTGTTATGCCTTCACTACACATCCAGTCAACGCCATAATTAACTGTATCTTCTCCAGTTCCATAACCCGAAACAAAAGTTCCTGCCACCGGCTTAATATAATCAGTATGTGTAAGGGTTCCCACTGCAATCTTTTCAGGCTTTGACTCCTCTGTTATATTCTCTTTTACAATATCTCTTGCCACTTCCCTGCCATTAGCATATGTGACATTAGCAACCACCGTTCTTTTTCCTGATGTTCCCTCATCAAGAATTGTATTAGTCCCTCTTGAATTATTATTATCGTCAATATAACTCACTTCCGCCTTGTAGTCCTCATCATACGAGAGCTGCTTGGTTGTAAGCACTGTTATCTGCGTATCCGGCACTGTTACCACAATCTCATCGCCTGGTACAACAACCACATTTTGTGAAGCTATATCATTAAGCTTAAGCAGATCATCCAAAGTCATCTGATAATCTTTGGCAATCTGTTCAAGAGTATCGCCTTCCTTTATTATATAAGATACCTGGGATTTATTCTCTCTTGTTAAAATGTCATAAGCTTCCTGTACAGACACTACATCTGCCTTATCCCCGCTTACTGCGTTAACAGATACATTTTCCGCAAAATCAATTCCCATAAGCTGGTCAGGCGATTTCTTGTTAGTTCCATTTTCCGAATTATTATCTTCAAAGAATGAAGCAACTATCTGTGTATCCTGAACTGACTCTTCCTCATTCTTATTGATAGCAATTGTGTACTGTTCATCAATCGATGTTCCAGCCTTTATGACAGGTTCAAACTCATCAGCTACATTGTATGGCTGTATAATCTTTCTGAATAACTCCTCAACTTCTTCTTTAGTAGCAAGAGTTACCATATTATCATCAACCCTTACAGTATAAGCAAGCTGTGTTTCAACATCAACGATACAGTCAAATAATGAGCTGTATATTGCATTCTGTAACTGCTTGGTAGTCATACGTTTCGCTATCGCTCTTCTCTGCTTTGTTATCTTAACATCGCAGTCCATATATATATAATCTGCAAATTCTTTGCAGAGCTGTAATCTTGCATCAGCCAATGCAACATTGACTTCGTCTTCTGTATTAGCAGCGCCAATATAATTACCCTGAATAGAAATACTGTAATATCCCACCTCATTATCAAACATCTGCTTTGATACAAATGGAATACCTATCACTATTACAAGGCATGCAATAAACATTGTCGCGATAAAGGTAGTTCTCATCTCCCTACCATATCTCGTTATGCGTGTCATACATTCCTCCAACAAATAGTATATTTAATGTCATTATTCGTATAATATAATGACGTAATATTTCTGTAACATTTTCGTAACAAATTTTATACTACCACGCATATGCTTATTTGTAAAGTCTTACACTTCTTATAAATAGTGAAATAATAATGAACTGTTCATTATTATGATGCCGGGGTCAAAAGCCCCAGACTTTGATACCTACAAATTGTTCCGTGCTACGCAATAAACCCTTTACTTCTTAACTGAGTATCCAAACTTGCCTATATTATCTCCCAGTGTGTAATACTGTCCGTGTGAATATGCTATAAGGTCAGCATCCTGAAGCCTTAATGCACCCTTGCTGTCAAGAAGCTTCTCATCTACATTAACAGCTACAACCTCCGCTATAAACATATCGTGGCTTCCAAGTTCTATAATATCCTTAACCTTACATTCAATATTAACAGGGCTTTCCTTTATTGCCGGTGCAGCTATCTTAACCGATTGCTGTGGTGTAAGATGCATATCTGCGAATTTATCCGTATTTTTTCCAGATTTAACACCACAGTAATCAGTTGCATAGCATAACTTTCTTGTTGTAAGATTGACAACAAATTCGCCTGAATCTTTTATAATATCGTGGCTGTATCTTTCCTTTCTCACTGATATTGACACCATAGCAGGGTCAGAACATATTGTTCCTGCCCACGCAACAGTAATTATGTTAGGCTTCTCACCCTCTCTTTGACAGCTAACCATTACTGCGGGTACTGGGTATAACATATTGCCGGGTTTCCATGTCTGTTTGCTCATCTTTCAATTGTCCTTTCGTTTCTTCTGGTTTTCTTCCTTTTGCTTTTTTCTTTTTGCCAATTTGCCTCGCCGGGTGCGTCTTGGAAAGCTTCGCTTCCCTTGACTGTAGGGCGTTCGCCCTGCGTTGTTCTTCAACGCATCCGAAGTTTCAAAGAAACTTCTAAGTGACTACGAAGTAGTCATATTATATCATATTATCTGCGTTGTTCTTTAACGCATCCGAAGTTTCGAAGAAACTTCTAAGTGACTACGAAGTAGTCATATTATATCATATTATCTGCGTTGTTCTTTAACGCATCCGAAGTTTCGAAGAAACTTCTAAGTGACTACGAAGTAGTCATATTATATCATAATTTACTCTTTCTTAACCCGTACACTCACGAACCCGCGCTACGCGCTATCCCGCCCTGCTTCGCATGGCTGTTCGTTCGTTAATGGCGCAAGAAAAGTAAATGTCTGCTTCGCAGCCGCTTCCTTTTCTTTTGCGCTCATTATATCATATTATAAATATTTTGAAAGTTTCCTGTTTTGATGGGAAGAATTTATTAAATTAATTATCTTTTTTAAGTTGTATGATTGCTTTAATTATGTTAATATTAATTTAATAAAATATTTATGACAGATTTAAGTCTAGAGGGAATTTAGGTCTGTTTACATCTTTATTATTATAATAATTTTCGGAGGACATTTATGTTAGGTAATGTTATCGTAGGACAGTCTGGTGGACCAACTTCCGTAATCAATTCAAGTCTTGCAGGTGTATTCAAGACAGCAAAAGATAGAGGAGCTAACAAAGTATATGGTATGCTTCACGGCATCAAGGGTCTGCTTGACAAGCAGTATGTAGATCTCTCAGAGAAGATTAAGACTGATATCGATATTGACCTTTTAAAGAGAACACCTTCTTCTTATTTAGGTTCATGTCGTTATAAGCTCCCAGAAATCTCTGATGACAGAGATACTTACGAGAAGATTTTTGAAATACTTAAAGAACTCAACATTTCATACTTCTTCTACATAGGTGGTAACGATTCAATGGACACTATCAAGAAGCTTTCTGACTACGCTCTTCTTGTCGGCAGTGATATCAAGTTTATGGGTGTTCCTAAGACAATCGATAATGACCTTGCAGTTACTGACCACACTCCTGGATTTGGTAGTGCTGCTAAATTCATAGCCGCTACTATGAAAGAGATTATCCGCGATGGTCTTGTATATGACTATCCAACAGTAACTATCGTTGAGATTATGGGACGTAATGCCGGATGGCTTACAGCCGCTTCTGCTCTTGCAAGAGGCGAGGATTGCGAAGGCGTAGACCTCATTTATCTTCCAGAAAAGGTATTTGATATTGACCACTTCCTTGAAAGAGTTAAAGAAATCGCTTCTAAGGGTCGTTCAATGGTAATCGCCGTTTCTGAAGGTATTAAAGTTATGGACGGAAGATATGTATTTGAACTTTCTGACCACGTTGAATTCGTTGATGCTTTCGGTCACAAGCAGTTAGCTGGTTCTGCTAAGTTCCTTGCTAACAAGGTCGGTTCTGAACTTGGTATCAAGACAAGAGCTATCGAATTATCAACATTACAGCGTTGTGCAGCTCATATGACATCTCGTACAGACATCACAGAAGCATTCAACGTTGGTGGTGCTGCTGTTAAGGCTGCATTTGAAGGCGAGACTGGTAAAGTTGTTGTACTTAAGAGAGTTTCTGATGATCCATATATGTGCATTACAGAAACACACGATGTACACCAGATTGCCAACATCGAGAAGAAAGTTCCACTTGAGTGGATTACTGAAGATGATTTTGTCACAGAAGACCTTATTCACTATATCAGACCATTAATTCAGGCTGAACTTTCACCAATTATGGTTGATGGTCTTCCTAGACATCTTAATGTTAATATGGACTAGTAGTCCAAACAGACTGGCTTCCCTCTTTTATTATATGCCGGTCTTCTGCTAATCTTTATTATATGTATCACACATTAGAAACCTGATGCTTACGCATCAGGTTTCTTTATTATATATCAAATTGCACATAACAGAATTCCATTTTTAAAATTCCAGCACTTTATTAACCTATAAGACAAAAATATTTTTGACCTGTTTATTACATTATGATAAAATCGCATTAATATGATTAATATAAATGCAACAACGCTATTATAAAACTACTACTATGGAGGATTACTATGTCCCGCAATAAGTTACAAAAGGTACTCGATATTAAATTTATAATTGCTGTAATAATCATCATATTATTATGTGCTGTGCTTGTATACACAAGAAAAGAAGCTAAAAGCAATTACGTTTCTGATGAAAAGATTACAGAAATCGGCTTTGAAAATATAGGTGAACTTGCAACCCAGTCAGTAACAACCACTACTGTAAGGGTTGAAACCAAAGACCTTAAGCTGTTTAATGTAAGTATACCTTTGACACAATCCAAATACATATATACATATAATACAACTATCAAGGCTGGAATTAATTTCAGCGATGTCAAATGGCAGCTCGGCGACACTGACGATACAAGCCATAACATATATGTAGACATTCCTGAGGTTAAGACTTTATCAGCAGACATTGACCTTGACTCCTTCAAGGTACTGCACGAGGAGAACAACATTTTCTCTCCTATAACACTTACTGAGCATAATGACTCTTTAATCCAGCTAAGAGAAAATGCTTTATCAGACGCAATAAACAGCGGCTTATACGACAGGGCACTTGATAACGCTAAGACTATTCTCACTTCATTTATTAGTCAGGTATACCCTTCAAATGAATATAGCATAATATTCTCAGAGCGTGTCAGTGAGTAATACAGCAAGTTACGATTCGCAGCTAAAATTCAGCTGTGACACATACATATAATGCAGCCACCGGTTACCAGCCTATATTAATGTAAGAACGGAGAAAATATATGTTTCGATTATGGTGTAAACTTTTCGATGAGTCCAATCATCTTATGAAAGATATGGTCTATGCTAATTCTGATATGGATATTAACAGAACCAAAAAGATATTTGATGGCATAAAAGAAGCCTGCTATACCTTTGATCTGAGCGAGCCTATATGGCTTGACTCTAATATAGCAGACTTCCAACGCCACTCTAAAGTAAGATTTACTAAAGATAATTTTATTGATTCAATTGACTTTGCTTATATGGAAGTTCAGGTTATTGAAGAAGATTAAATCTCAATATTCTCACCCTTAAGTCCAATATATGCACTGTCATCAAGACCGCCTTCGGCGTGGCCTATAAGCCACTTATTAGTAGCCGCAAGAAGTGCATCTTCATTGATATTACTACTGCCAGTATTCTCATTTGAGGTGCTGGCTGTTTTATTATCTATTCTTATATGCTTTGACTTTAATGGATAGTTAGTTCCCTTAGGAAGCACGACTGCAACCTGAAATCCCTTACCATCTATGCCGCAAGGCGCATAATGAAGTGTTGTAGAATACACTTCAACAGCCGTTCCTGCTGGAACCCTGAAAGCTTTTACATTAGCTGTGTCATATATATAATCATCGTTAACATCTGTCAGCAGTCCCAGCATAAGAATCATATCCGTAGCCGCAATATTAATCTCTGAATCCCTGTGATACTCAAGTGCATTAAGCTTTGAATTATGTCCATTACAGTAACCTATCTGAATTGGCATTTCACCATATACAACTGAGGAAATGTCAAGCCTTATAGGAAGTGCTTCAAGCTCCTTTACTGCTGGTTCATATACAACACCTGATGGTATTGGAGTTCTTTTTAATTCCTGTATAAGCTCTGTAAAATCCACATTATCAACTACACGTCCATATTTCTTAAATTCATCATCATTAACTGATAAAATCTGCATACTCTTCTCCATTCTGCTTATTATATTGCCATTTCTTCTACACTTACACTACCGCATTTCTTGCTTCACCCTTAGTAAAAGCTGCAATATTCTCATATACTTCGTCCATAAGTCTTGTTCTTGCTTCTACTGTGCCCCACGCTACATGTGGTGTAATCACAAGCTTTGTGCTATCCTTAATTCTAAGAAGCGGGTTATCCTTTTCTATAGGCTCTTTTCCAAGTACATCAAGTCCTGCCGCAGCAATCTTTCCCTGTTCAAGTGCCTCTGTTAAATCTGCATCATTAACGATAGGACCTCGTCCAAGATTTAAAAGCACTGCACTTGTCTTCATCTTATCAAATGCTTCTTTATTAAAAAGATTATTGGTCTTATCATTAAGTGGTGCGTGGATAGATATTATGTCTGATTTTTTCAAGAATTCATCAAACGCTTCTCTCTCATAAGGCACATCCTGTGTCTTTCCACTTGCTGAATAATATATAACCTTGCATCCGAAATCTGAGGCTATCTTTGCAACACCTTTTCCTATAGTTCCAAGGCCAACTATGCCCCATGTCTTTCCTGAAAGTTCGTGGAATACATTGGAAAAATGTGAAAAAATCGGACATTCTGCATACTCACCTGATTTAACATAGTTGTCATAATAGTTCATCTTCTCTATAAGATACAGTCCCAATGCAAATGTATGCTGTACAACTGAGTCCGTTGAATATCCCGCAACATTGGCTACTCTTATATTCTTTTCCTTAGCATAATTAATATCAATATTATTATAACCCGTTGCTGTTTCTGCTATCATCTTTAAAGCTGGTGCACAATCTATAAATTCCTTGTCTGCAACAATCTTATTGATAATAACAACGTCCGGATTAAACCCGGCAGTTCTTTCAAGTGCCTCCTGCCTTGTACTTGTCTGGTAGCTCTTAACCTCACCAAGACCATAGAACTTGTCTACATTAACATCTTCTCCATATGTAGACGAATCAAGCATAAGAATTTTCATAATAATACCTCCATTCTGCCTTTGTATGCCTTTAAAACATAACTTTTCACGGCTTCATTTTCTGATATTTCAATTATACTTCTCTGTAATTTATAATTCAATTGTAAATATTATCATTTAATTTTACATAAGTTTTAATTTGTGTTTACAATATCAAAGTGATATACTTGCAATCGTTTTAAGGAATAACATTTTATACATTAATATTTATGATAACTGGGTCAAAAGGTCTAAACCCACTTGAGCTTGCTCATAGGCGGGGGCTTTTGAATCCAACATCATATTTATATGCAGTATTAAATATATAATCTTTATTAATAACTTTTTAATCACAAATGGAGAAAGTGAAATAAATGAAACGTATTGATTTTGAAAATGGAACTATAACCAATAATATTTTAAATGCGGCTATACCTATGCTTGTGGCACAGATTTTAAGTCTGTTATACAATATTGTAGACAGAGTGTACATTGCAAGGATTCCCGATGTCGGAACAAATGCTCTTGGTGCAGTCGGACTATGCTTTCCAATAATTATGATTATGACCGCTTTCAGCAATCTCTTTGGAAGCGGAGGTGCACCTTTATTCTCAATTAAGAGAGGAATGGGTGATGAAAAAAGTGCTAACACCATTATGAACACTTCTTTTACAATGCTTTGCGGCTCTGCAATTATTCTTATGTGCATATGCCTCTTATTTGCAGCCCCTCTGCTCACACTCTTTGGAGCTTCTGACACAGCACTTAAGTACGCATATCCTTATCTGTGCATTTACCTTATCGGAACCCTTCCTTCAATGATAGCAACAGGAATGAACCCATTTATCAATGCACAGGGCTACTCAACAATCGGTATGCTCTCTGTTGCAATCGGTGCTATTGCCAATCTTATATTAGACCCGGTATTTATATTTATCCTTAATCTTGGAATAAAAGGTGCGGCTGTGGCAACTGTTATTTCACAGCTTATGTCAGCTTCATTTGTAATATATTTCTTAAGATTTAAAGCTGAATTAAAGATAAGCTTTATAAGAAAAAATGAACTGCCACAATGTCTGAATTTTGCAAAAGATATAATCAGCCTTGGTACTTCCGGCTTTGTAATGCAGCTTACTAACAGCCTTGTATCAATATGCTGTAACAATGTTCTTTCAGTTACCGGCGGCGATATTTACATTTCTGTAATGACTATTGTTTCAAGTATACGGCAAATGGTCGAGACACCTATATACGCAATCAACGAAGGTTCTTCACCAATTATCAGTTATAATTATGGTGCCAAAAGACCAGGAAGAGTACGTAAAGCCGGACTTACTATGGGAGCATTAATATTAGGATATACCGCAGTTATGTGGAGCATAATACTTCTTGCCCCTCATATGCTTATTAATATTTTCAGCTCTGATACTTCACTTATGGAAAATGCAGTATCAGCATTGAAGATATATTTTGCCGCCTTTATATTTATGGACCTGCAATATATCGGACAGACCATTTTCAAATCCCTTAATAAGAAAAAACAGGCTATATTCTTCTCTTTATTAAGAAAAGTATTTATTGTAATACCTCTTACATATATTATGCCTTACGCTCTTAATATGGGAACAAATGGTGTATTTGCAGCCGAACCTGTATCTAATATAATCGGCGGAAGCATATGTTTTATAACTATGCTGTGTACCATTCTCCCCGAACTTAAACAGATGGAAAATGATAGATAATAACGACTTTTCTCCTTGTATTCGACAGACATTGATAGTATAATTCAATTAAGATATTTTGTGCGACAATATATCAATATAATGCCTTAATGGATAACATTTTAAATGTTATTTCAATATATTCTGGCATTATATCTTTTAATGTTGCAACTTATTATAGGTAATTGCAAATGGTCTTAGCAGTTTTCGCAATTACCTACAACTCAATTATACTAGGAGGAGATATTTTATGATTAATTGGAACAATCTTGACACACTTGCAGCTTTTAAGGAATTAAAGGAAACTCCGCTTGTTGACCTTAATAAGGTTATGTCTGGCGAAGCTGGTGCTGAACGTGTTAAGACATATAATATTCCTATGGCTGAGGGACTTAACTACAACTTCGCAGCTAAGAAAGTAGATGATACAACTCTTAAGGCACTTGAAAAGCTTGCTATAGAAGCTGAACTTTCAGACAAATTTGCTGCTCTTTACAATGGCGAAGTTGTTAATACCGGCGAGAACAGACTTGTACTCCACCATATGACACGCGGACAGCTCGGTGAAGCTGTTAATGCTGACGGCGTAGACAAGCGTACATTCTATACAACACAACAGAAGCGTATCGCTGAATTTGCTGACAAGGTACATAATGGTGATATTACTAATGGTGCTGGCGAAAAGTTCACAACTGTTGTTCAGATTGGTATCGGTGGAAGTGATTTAGGTCCTCGTGCTATGTATATTGCTCTTGAGAACTGGGCTAAAAAGAATAATTCATTTAAAATGGAAGCTCATTTTATAAGTAATGTAGACCCAGATGATGCATCTGCTGTACTTGCTTCTATTGATGTTGCACATTCATTATTCATTCTTGTATCTAAGTCTGGAACAACTCTTGAGACGTTAACTAATGAATCATTTGTTAAAAATGCTCTTAAGGAAGCTGGTCTTGACCCTGCAAAGCATATGATTGCAGTAACAAGCGAGACCTCACCTCTTGCCAAAAGTGATGATTATTTAGATGCATTTTATATGGACGATTACATCGGAGGACGTTTCTCTTCAACATCTTCTGTAGGCGGTGCTGTATTATCATTGGCATTTGGTCCTGATGTATTCGCAGATTTCCTTGAAGGTGCCTCTGCTGAGGACAAGCTTGCATTAAACAAAGACATTCTTAAGAACCCAGCAATGCTTGATGCACTTATCGGTGTATATGAACGCAATGTACTTGGATATGAATGTACTGCTGTACTTCCATACTCACAGGGCTTAAGCCGTTTCCCTGCACATTTACAGCAGCTTGATATGGAGTCTAATGGTAAGTCTGTCAACAGATTTAATGAACCGGTTAATTACCCTACAGGTCCAGTAATATTTGGTGAACCGGGAACTAACGGACAACATTCTTTCTATCAGCTTCTTCATCAAGGAACTAATATCGTTCCTTTACAATTCATTGGATTTAAGAACAGTCAGCTTGAAAATGATGTTACTATTCAGGACAGCACAAGCCAGCAGAAGTTATGTGCCAATGTAGCGGCTCAGATTGTTGCATTTGCGTGCGGAAAAGATGATGAGAACCCTAATAAGACTTTCAAAGGTGGAAGACCTTCAAGCATTATAACTGGAGATAAGCTTACTCCTAAGTCTTTAGGTGCTTTGCTTTCTCATTTTGAGAATAAGGTTATGTTCCAGGGATTTTTATGGAATATCAACAGCTTCGATCAGGAGGGCGTACAGCTTGGAAAGGTGCTTGCTAAGAGAGTACTGGCACACGATACTGATGGGGCATTGAAGGTTTATAGTGAGATGCTTGGGATTTAAGCGGTTGTGTGCTATTATGGCATTATAAAATGGATAAGATATAAATTTCTGTAATGTTAGATTATATAATTATGGCTTATAACGGACGGAATTAAGGCAGACGGCTGGGCGGTTGTGTGGCTGGACTGGCGGGGAGCTCGTTACTTAAGTTATAAGACAATTGGATACTACTAAGCCTTTCCCGATAGGCAGAGAGAACGGACGCACCGCTCCAAATTCGCCATCGTGGCTCAGTTGTCGCTTGCCCAGACCTCGTGTCTGGGCATTGCTGTTTGGTGAGGGGAAAGGCTAAGTTGTATCTCAATTGTACTTATAATACTTGCGTAACAAGCCCCCGCCAGCCCACGCTGACACAACCGTCCAGCCGTCCGCCTTAATTCCTGCATTGTGAAGGAATATACAATACACCTCTACAGCTAACTTCACGAACTACAGGTTCCACTGACTTCTACAGCTTTCCAACTACTACATCTTGCCCGCCACACTCCTATCTCCATTCCCAGCCATATTTCTGCCCTATTATCCACAACCCCGGTAGTGTGTGCCCCTGCCATCGCAACCCGACAGGGGTGCGGGTAGGGGCTGTGGTGGTACGTGTGAGGACTGACATTATAAGATAATTGCTGATATTTCTTAGTCATTCCCTCCACCATACAGCAATGCCCAGACACGAGGTCTGGGCAAGCGACAACTGAGCCACGATGGCGAATTTGGAGCGGTGCGTCCGGCACCACAACTCCACCGGGAATGACTTAGTAATATCCAATTATCTTATAGCAGCCTCACACGCACCACCACAGCCCCTAGCCACAGCCCGTCCGTTTGTCACAATCACTCGTCACTGCCGTTCGTCCGCCATAATAACTCCGCAGAAACTATATCTGCCTATATCTGTCCCACCAATTCCTTAAGCAGCTTAACCGAATTCTCAATCGCCTGCTTCTCAAATGTAGGATAATCCATAGTTGCACTATCATCAGCCTTATCTGAGATTGCTCTTAATATAACAAATGGAACTTTATTAAGATATGCTGCCTGTGCAATTGCTGCACCTTCCATCTCTGTGCAGTATCCATCAAAATTAGCTGATATTCTTTCTTTAACAGCCTTGTCTGATATGAACTGGTCACCGCTTACAACCCTGCCAATATGTGTACCTATCTCTGGAAGAACCTTAGCACAAGCCTCTTTGGCAACATCTATAAGGTGCTTGTCTGCTTCAAAAGACAATACGTCCATTCTTGGAATCTGTCCTAAAGGATATCCAAATCCTGAAGCATCCATATCGTGATGTAATACATCACTTGATATAACAATATCTGCAATATTAATCTCTGCCTTAAGTGAACCTGCAATTCCTGTATTAATAACATAATCAACGCCGAAATCATCTACAAGTATCTGTGTACATACTGCCGCATTTACCTTGCCGATACCGCTTCTTACAACAACAACATCTTTGCCATTAAGCTTTCCAGCCTTAAATGACATACAAGCCTTATCTTCCTGTCTTTCAATTTCCATAGCTTCAACTATCTTAGCTACTTCTTCGTCCATAGCTCCAATAATACCTATCATAATAATCCTCATTTCTGCGCACATTTTTCGCATACTGGTTTGTGTATGGTACGCACAGACACAAATCCACTGTGTGAAAATCTGTTTTCCACACTAATCTCCTGTTATTACTTTATTAGTTAATTATTCACAGTTAAAATGCGTTTTACTTATTGTACCAATTAATTGGCAATATCACAATGTTTGTGTCAGGCTTTATTTTTAAATATTAATCACTATAACATCATAAACGAAAATCATTTGATTTACTCTGATTTTCACCTGAATATTGAATTAATTACATCTTACATAATACAACTCTTTAAAAATTATGATATAATATGACTACTTCGTAGTCACTTAGAAGTTCCTTCGAAACTTCGGATGCGCTGAAAAACTGCGCAAAAACTATGATATAATATGACTACTTCGTAGTCACTTAGAAGTTTCTTCGAAACTTCGGATGCGTTGAACGCACACAATGCATTTCCGTCTATATAACATTTTTGTACTAACTGACTGTGCGTAGAAATGAGGATAATTATGAAATATACTACAAGAGGCGTATGTTCACGTTCTATTGAATTCGATGTAGTCGATAATAAGGTTACTGGCGTTAAGTTTGAGGGTGGCTGTTCTGGTAATACCCAGGGTGTTGCCGCACTCGTTGAGGGTATGGACGTTAATGAAGCTATCAAACGTATGGAAGGAATTAAATGCGGCTTTAAGCCAACATCCTGTCCTGACCAGCTTGCAACTGCACTCAAGCAATATATTGCCAATAAGTAATTTATGGGAAATATTAAACGCTTCAAACGAATATATATAGAAATAACAAGTTCCTGTAATCTGAAATGCTCTTTCTGTCAGGAAACCAAACGCCCGGCACATTTTATGCCGATTGAAGATTTCGGACATATACTTGATGAAATACGTCCGTATACGAATTATATATATCTTCACGTCAAGGGTGAGCCACTGCTTCACCCACAGCTTGCCGACATACTTTCCCTGTGCAGGGATTGTGGCATAACGGTCAACCTCACTACCAATGGAACTCTTATAAGACAAAGACTTGATACTTTGATTAAATATCCAGTACACCAGATTAATGTATCTATGCACAGTGCCGATGACAACGACTGCATAGATATGGATACTTATATTAATGATTTGTTCTATTCCTGTGAGACACTTCTTGATAAGACTGATACAGAGATTTCGTTAAGATTATGGAACACGAAAAATGAGCCATTTTTATTTGGTGAGCGAAACTGCACTATCAAACGTCATCTTTATGTCAATGTGCAAAGTCCATTTGAATGGCCTGAACTTAACGGAAGTTATTATAACGAACGCGGCTTCTGTCAGGGAATACGCACACATATTGCCATATTAAGTGACGGAACAGTTGTACCCTGCTGTCTTGACGGCAACGGCGTTATGGCTCTTGGCAATATACTTGATACTCCGCTTTCTGATATACTTAAAAGCGATAAAAGCAAGGCATTTGTTCAGGGCTTCAATGACAAATATGCAGTTGAACCGCTATGCAGGCATTGCAGTTTCAAGGAAAGGTTTTCACACAAAATATAATAACACCGCGTGAATTCTGACACTCACTAATGCAACAGTAAATTACTGCTATAAAATATTAAAATTTACCATAAACAATAATTATAATTAAGAAAATGAGGATTGGCTATGAAAAAGATTATATTAACAGGTGGTGGTACAGCCGGCCACGTAACACCTAATATAGCATTACTTCCCAGCCTTAAGGAAGCTGGCTACGAAGTATTCTATATTGGTTCATACACTGGAATCGAAAAGACATTAATAGAAAATCTGGACATTCCCTACTATGGAATATCTTCAGGTAAATTAAGACGTTATAAGAGCTTTAAAAATCTTACTGACCCATTCAGGGTTATAAAGGGATATTTTCAGGCACGCAGGCTTATGAGAAGAATTAAGCCTGATATCATATTCTCAAAGGGCGGCTTCGTATCTGTTCCAGTTGTACTTGCAGCTGGACACAAGCACATTCCTGTTATCATACACGAATCAGATATGACACCAGGACTTGCCAACAGAATAGCTATTAAAAAGGCTACAAAGGTATGCTGTAATTTTCCTGAAACTATCAAGTACCTTCCTGCTGACAAGGCTGTTCTTACAGGCTCTCCTATCCGTCAGGAGCTTTTACAGGGTAATAAGCTTGCCGGACTTAAGCTTTGCAATTTCACAAGTGGCAAACCAATAATTATGGTTGTCGGCGGAAGTACTGGTGCTGTTCACGTTAATGAAGCGGTAAGAAAAGTTCTTCCTGAACTTCTTAAAGATTATCAGGTTGTTCACCTTTGTGGAAAAGGCAAGACTGATAACTCACTTAACAACATTGAAGGCTATGTACAATTTGAATATATAAGTGAGGAAATGCGCGATTTATTTGCAATAAGCGATATCGTAATATCAAGAGCTGGTGCTAACGCTATATGTGAATTATTAGCCCTTAAAAAGCCTAACCTCTTAATTCCACTTTCAGCTAACGCAAGCCGTGGCGACCAGATTCTTAATGCAAAATCATTTCAGGAGCACGGTTATTCAAGTGTATTATTTGAGGAAGACCTTACACCAGAAAGCTTATTAAAAGCTGTTAATGAACTCTATACTAACAGACAGACATATATCAACGCTATGTCAGAAAGCAAGGAAAGCCACGCTATTCCTATAATAATGAACTTAATTAATTCTACTGCTAAATAAAAAGAATATGCAAAATACATTCCCGTTCCAGGTGCGGTTGTTTGCGACAAACTACATCTTCGCACGGGTGTGCATTACCGGCACATATTGCTTTTTATCTAACAGGGAATTATATCGGATTTTTCTATTACATAAAATATATATAAAGCACCCACTGTAAGCCGTATATAAATAATATATGATTTGAAACTATTGTAAGAAATTAAGTGGGTGCTTATTTTATCTATTCCACAAAATATGTGTCTGGGTTTATTGGTTCTCCATATTGTGTAAGTTTGAAATACACTCCAGGACCCTCTTCTATATAGTATGCACTTGGGCTTGCCACTGTACCAATCAGCTGTCCGGCTACAACCTTATCCCCTTTTTTCAAATTAACATTTTCTATAAGACCAGTTGTTGTTTCATAACCATTTCCAATTGATACTGTAACTGTTGTTCCTGTTTCTGAAAGATTAGCCACATCTGTTACAATTCCCGATGCCGCCGCTGCAACATTAGTTCCTACCTCGGATTGTATAATTATTGCTGGATTACATTTGTACATTCCAAGACTCTTAAAGAAAATGGTCTCGTCCATATTATAGTCGAGTACAATCTGGCCAAGCACTGGCCACGCAAGCTTGTTGCTCTCATCAAATGCAAAATTCTTCATTGCCTCAGCCATAACTTCTTCTGATGATAAAGTCGGTGGAACTGTCGGCTCAGTTTCCTTATCTGCATCGTCAGTGCCAGCTTTATGTGTGTTATAAGTATTATCTGCTTTATTACTGATATTATCTGTATCCACCGCCATACTTGCACCAGCATTAGCTTCCTGTAATTCATCATCGATATTCCCCAGAATATCGTCTGTCACATCTTCTGTCTTTATTGCAACATTTTCCTGTGTTTCATTAAGATTAACAATGTTATTCTCATTATTTCTATTGGAATTAACGCTTCTTACCACTGAAATTACTCCTATAATAAGTGTTGCAATAATTCCTAATGATATAACGATTGAAACTATCTTTGTCTTACTGGCTGTGTTCTTATCCATATTAACCTCCATTCCTGCCCATAAAGGGCATAAAGTCCGGTGATGTAGGTAAAACCTACAGTTATCAAAACCTTTCTATGTTAATATGCTTTCCATAATCCTGCGTATTATTCACTTATTATATTTATTTTATTATAAAATGTTTCTATAATATCTTCATAAGATGAGCCAGCCTTTGCCATACAATCTGCCGTATATACACTGACACCAAAGCCTTCTCCAACACCGATTGTCGTTATCTTAACGCCAGTCTGCATATATTCAATACTAAAATTGGGCGAATTAATACCAAGTACATATGCAAATTCACTTCCCGACATAACAACATTCCCTATCTGAAGCTTTAACACATAACCAGCTTCATTCTTGGATACAATCTGAATTTGCTGTGCCAGATTATTTTTATCAAGATTAATGCTGTCGTATTTTTTCTCAAATGAATTAACAAAATCTTTATTGCTTATAGTCTTAACAACAAGATAGTCCTGTGCATTTTTATCATTATTACACTCCACTGCTGAAAGATAAGCATACTCATCACCTAGTATTGAAGCCCCTGAAAGCGTGCTTCCAGATGTTATATATGTATATCTTGCCTCAATATACTTATCGTTATACCTGATTGCAAGTCCACTTGTCGCAGCCGTGCAGTCCTTAACAAGATTATAATTATCCTCGTAATCCTTCCCCCATTTGCTTTTCATCTGCTGTGTCGTCATATATTCCATTCCAAGCTCACTGCTGTCTATACTCATTTGCTCACCCATAAGCCTGTATACATCTGTCCTTATCATAATGCTTTCTGCTTTAAGAACTTCTACTTCACTGCTCATATAAAGCCTTTTGGCAAGCACCATTGCTACGAATCTGTCAACGCTTACCTCCTGCGTGGCATTTCTGTATTTTACGGTTACCTTTCTTCCATCGCTGTAATCTTCATTCACAGGCGTGTACACAACTCCTGTAACATTCAGTGTAACAATAGTCGGTATAAGCAGATATATGGCGATAAATACAATTACCGCCGCACATTTTTTCTTTCTATAACTATATGAATTGCTTAAAAAAATTCTATCCAACATTCAGTACTCCTTTATGTCTGCACTTATATGGCGCATATTAAAGAGTATGAATTATGGATAGAATTTATTCTTGTTATTACTGTACTTTAACTGGTGTCTTAGTAAGCTTCCAGATTTCTGTAGCGTACTCTTCTATAGTTCTGTCCGATGAGAACTTACCAGCCTTGAACGAATTAATCATAACTGTCTTAGCCCAGCTCTTCTCATCTCTATATCTTTCATCAATCTTCTTCTGTGCATCTGCATAAGAACAGAAATCTTTAAGGATAAAGTAAGTATCTGCCCTTCTGCCTTCTTGTGTATTAAGAAGTGAATTGTAAATATCTCTGAACATCTCTGGGTCTTCCTTAGAATACTTACCATTGATAAGTTCCATAAGAACTTCTCTTATATCCTGATCATTGTTGAAGATTTCCATTGGGTCATATCCGCCCTCATTCTCATAACGTATAACTTCGTCTGAGCTAAGTCCGAATATAACTGCATTGTCTGCTCCAACTTCCTGTACTATCTCTACGTTAGCACCGTCCATTGTTCCAAGTGTCATAGCACCGTTAAGCATAAACTTCATATTACCTGTACCAGAAGCTTCCTTAGAAGCTGTTGAAATCTGCTCTGATACATCTGCTGCTGCAAATATAATCTCAGCATTAGATACTCTGTAGTTCTCTATGAATACAACCTTAATCTTGCCATTGATAGACTCATCATTATTGATTACTTCTGCTACATTATTGATAAGCTTGATTGTCTGCTTCGCAATCTTGTAACCTGCTGCTGCCTTTGCACCAAATATAAATGTTCTTGGCACAATATCCATATCTGGATTCTTCTTAATCTCATTGTAAAGATACATTATGTGAAGAATATTAAGAAGCTGTCTCTTATATTCGTGAAGTCTCTTTACCTGAACATCAAATATCGAATCCGGATTAACATCTATTCCATTATGCTCCTTAATGTACTTAGCAAGTCTTACCTTATTCTTATGCTTAATCTGCATAAATTCCTGTCTTGCCTTTTCATCATTAACATATACTAAAAGCTTCTCTAACTGCTTAAGGTCTGTTATCCAGCCGTCACCAATCTTGTCTGTAATCCAGTCTGCAAGAAGTGGATTAGCGTGAAGAAGGAATCTTCTCTGTGTAATACCATTAGTCTTGTTGTTGAACTTCTCTGGCATCATCTCATAGAAGTCCTTAAGCTCCTGCTTCTCTAAGATTTCTGTGTGAAGCTTTGCAACACCGTTAACAGAGTAGCCTGCACATATAGCAAGATGTGCCATCTTAACCTGCCCGTCATAGATAACAGCCATCTTTCTAACCTTTTCCTGATCTCCAGGATATTTAGCTTTAATCTCTTCTACAAATCTTCTATTAATCTCTTCTACTATCTGATAAATTCTAGGAAGAAGTCTTGAGAATAATTCGATAGGCCATTTTTCAAGTGCTTCTGCCATAATAGTATGGTTAGTATATGCAACTGTCTTAGTTGTGATATCCCATGCCTCATCCCATTCAAGACCATTTTCATCCATAAGAATTCTCATAAGCTCTGCAACTGCAACTGTTGGATGTGTATCATTAAGCTGGAATGTAACTTTCTCATAGAGCTTTCTTACATCACCGTTGTGCATACTCTTATATCTGTCAACAGCTCTCTGTACTGATGCTGATACGAAGAAATACTGCTGCTTAAGTCTTAATTCCTTACCAGCATAGTGGTTATCATTAGGGTAAAGAACTTCTACGATATTCTTAGCAAGGTTCTCCTCCTCAATAGCCTTCTGGTAATCACCTTTATCAAATGAGCTTAAGTTAAATGTATTAACTGGCTCTGCATCCCATATTCTAAGTGAATTAACTGTGTTATTGCCATATCCAATAACAGGAAGGTCGTATGGAACGGCTATAACTGAACGGTAATCTTCCTGAACGAATATATCACGTCCTGATGCTTCATCTCTGTAAGAACGTACATATCCACCAAACTTTACTTCATACTTGTATTCAGAACGCTTAATCTCAAATGGATTGCCATCCTTTAACCAGTTATCTGGAACTTCTACCTGATATCCGTCCTTAATCTCCTGCTTAAACATTCCGTACTTATATCTTATACCACAGCCGTATGCTGGATATTCAAGTGTAGCTAAAGAATCAAGAAAACAGGCTGCAAGTCTTCCAAGACCACCATTACCAAGTGCCGCATCAGGTTCCTGATCTTCGATAACATTGATATCAAGACCTAATTCTTCAAGAGCTTCTTTTATCTCATTGTACTTAGTAAGATTAATCATATTATTGCCAAGTGCACGACCCATAAGGAATTCCATTGACATATAATATACAACCTTAGGATCTTCCTTATCATATGTCTTATGAGTTGCTATCCACTTATCTATTATAAGATCTTTAACTGCATATGCCACTGATTGGAACACCTGCTGTTTGTCAGCTTCATCTATGTTCTTTCTATACAAAGACTTACAATTGCTTACGACCTTCTTCTTAAATTCTTCTTTGCTAAAAGATACTGCTGTGTCTGTCATACTGTATTCTCCTCCTTATATATAGATATACCCAATCTGTATACCTTTTATTACCAAATTAAGAGTTAATTAATCATCAACTCCGCTTTCCAACTGTATCTCCAGCCAGAAATACTATATAAGTAAATTATACACGATTACCACACCTATTGCAATTTAATAAACTTATTTTAGTGTAAATACAACATAAAATTGTTAAAAAAACAACATACTTTTAAATCAAAAAATATTACTGTCTAAAACACTTCTCTTTTAATAGGAATTGTTTTAAACAGTAATATTCTATAATTATCATTCAAAATAATAAATATATTGTTTTATCTACATTTTTCTATATAACTTATTCTGGTGTAACTGGTTCCAGCGTTATATTTCCACTACCAATCTGCGATTTATCCAAAATCGCTGAAACATTAACATCCACGAAACCTTTTTTATTTTTAAATACTTCGTCTTCTAATTTTATTCTAAGATTTTGTTCTTCTTCTGATAATTCCAAGCCTTTTATATCGTGTGTGGAAAATCCTATCAGCAGACACCGCTCGTCTCCTCCATAAAATTCAGCACTAATATTTCCTGATACCTTTTCATCCGTATTATTTAATATTACTGTATCCTTTATATTACCATCAGTATCTAATATATAAATATAATTATCATATTTTTTAAATTGCTCATCAAGAGGCTTTCCACTCAAAGCCATCAGATTAACACCCTTATATATATAGATATAGTTTCCATCATAATTCTTTAAATGTACATAACCATAGTCTTTTTCGTGCTGTAATTCCTGTACATACAAATCTTTGATATCTCCTGTACTTATATTAAGCTTTTTAACCATATAATTATCTTTATCAACACAAGTAAAATATAAGTTGCCATCCTTATCAAAATACGTTTCACTATTCCAATTTATAATCGTTGATGATATTTCAGGGTACTTTTCATTCATATCACACAGTCTACTCACCTTGTCTGTAGAGATATCTATCTGTTCTATATAATATAAGCTTTTATCGGCAGATACTCCACTTAACCAATTCACATATATCTTATCCTCTATTGGATATAACGATACTCTTTCATAATAATTATATTCACTCACATACTCTTTAACAACATATGCCTGTTCATCTGAATTCAAGGAAACTGCACATATAAACAATGAATTATCTCCTGATAATTCATAATACAGCTTACCATTAGTTATACAGGCGTTCTTACTATTTTTATTAACGGACAATCCATTTATTGATAAGGTCTTCTCTTCCTTCTTATCTCTCATCGTCTTATCATAAGAAACAAGTATATCTTTTTCCTCAGTTTTCTCAATCATATATAATCTTTCATTATGATACCATATCTTGCTTCCTACACAGATATTCTGTGATATATATGCCTCACATTCATCTGTTCTATGGTCGCAATCAACCTTAGAACATAATGGTATCGTCATATCTTTAATCATATCATAATAATATATATACATATTACTATTATTAATAACTGGTGCACCGTCTATGTAATAATATCCTGTCTCCGATGCAGCTGCGGAACCCGCCATATAATACTGCGGTGCATTATCGTCATAAGTATATGAAGAATACCTGTAATCATCAGTTACTGTTGATTGATTAGATTGCTTATCACCACAGGCAGATATTCCCAACATTGTCACTACCGTGATTATTATTAATATTATTTTTTTCATAGCCGATACACCTCTTTCTAATATGCTAAATCAATATAATATTTGTCACGTTATATTTATATATCTATTCATTATATCGGTTTGTACTCTATACAACTATCCAGATTGCCCCATTCATCAATAGATACATATATATAAATATATCCTCGGTAATCATTTATAAATGAATGTCCATAAAAATAATATTTAAAACATAATTGTGATGTTCCATATCCATATTGTTCATCTAATTGAAGCACCTCTACGTTTACATTATCACTTCCAACACCATCATTACCAACTACATATCCATCCACTATCCAACCATATGCACCTTCATCATATGCATATGAAACGTGTGTATGTGCATATATATTTATAGAATGTGAATCATCTAATTGGACATCCGTTAACTCTGCATAAACATCATCTTCACCAGTCTGCGTTGCTAATGCCTTATCTGGATTCTTAATAATAATCACCGCTATAAATACTGCTAATACTGTTATAACTGTCTTTATAATCTTCTTAACTTTCATAAAAATTACCCTTTCTTATTTTTTATTTCTTACTTCTGATACTTTTTACTCCTTTCCGATTATCAACAAAACTCTTACGATAATCAATATTATATTAATATAAAGATTGAGCTCATCGTCTTTATAATTAATCACTCTATTATTTCATTCTATTATTTTGTTATCATTCAAAATAATAAAGATATACATCTTCCAGATCTATATCATTATCTACTTTTACTGCCTCCTCAGGAAGCTCATCTCCCACAAGTCTTAACACCAGACCATCTTTTCTTTGTCTTATGTTACCTATATGATACTTCTCCTGCAAGGCCGCTACATCATCAAGTGTACATACAACCTCACCAACCTTCCCCTGCATATTGGCAATAAGCTCTGATGGTGTACCCGTTGCAATTATCTCACCATCCTTTAACAAAAGCACTTTATCCGCTATACACTCAATATCACTTACAACGTGAGTTGCGAATAATATAATCTTATCTCTGGATAATTCAGCAATATAATTACGGATACCTATTCTTTCCTTAGGGTCAAGACCTGCTGTCGGTTCATCGAGTATAAGTATCTTAGGATCACCCAGCAATGCCTGTGCAAGAAGTACACGCTGTTTCATACCACCAGAGAAACCACCTATCTTCTTATACGCAACTGATGTAAGATTGACCACTTCAAGCAGCTCATCTATCTGCTGACTGACTTTCTTAACCTTTATATTACCATTCTCATCTACACTTTTTACAGCTTTGACACCTTTAATCTCTGCCATATACTTAAGAAATGCCTTTGGTGAAAACTCCTCATAAAAGCCCTGCTGCTGTGGCATATATCCTACAACCCCACGAAACTTTGCCCCAAGCTTTAATATATCAACAAGCTCCTTAGATACTGTATTATCTTCACCATCACTATACATTATGCTTCCGCCATTCTTATCACGGCTGACATTATCTGTTATCAGATTAATCATCGTACTTTTGCCTGCACCGTTAGCACCAAGTATTCCATATACTCCCGGCGTAAATGTATAATTTATCCCTTTCAAAGCTTTGACATTTCCATATGTTTTCTTTAAATCTGTAATCTTAAGTTCCATAATAACCCTCCATACTTCTCATACCAAATAGCTTTTATTTAATGGATATTCTGTCTATATAATATTTAAAAATATTATTTTATATTTTTACGATATGTTGCACAGGCTATCACAAGCATTATTACAAATACTACAATAAGCAGAATTATGCTTTTTACGTTATAGCCATATGTATTAAACAGTCTGTTAATATCCATACCTACAACTATTGAAAACTTTTGCGCCCAGTTTACACCTAATATATATATAACGTGTGGTATTAACATAACAAATGAAACCATTAACGATACTTTATAGCTAAATCTATAAGATATAATATAAGCTGTAAATGCAACAACAAGCATCCATATAAGCCTGTATACACTACACCAGATAATATATGCCAGAATACTTATATTAACTGGAAAATCCTTAAACATCTGTAAACACCATATACTTTGTGTAAGCTGGTTATATACATAACGGTCAGATATATTATGTACATTAATTATAGTTGATATCAGCCACAATAATGTGGTTATTATGAAAACCTTTAACATTTTATTATTCCATAACCTTACTCTTCCTTTAGATGAACGTATATGGGCTGTCATTTTATTCTGCTTTTCAAAAGCATAGTCCCCTGCAAATAATAATATAACTATAATAATACTTATAAAATTCACGCTCTCATTACTAGAATACATTCTTTCTCCAAATATATCGTTATAATTGGCTGGATTAACTATAACTGCTGATGCTGACCTGTTATCATTAATTTCATTGACATAATCAACTGCCGTCTGCATTACATCTATGTTACGCTGCTCTTTTAACAACTCCTCCTTTTTATATAACATTGCAGCTTCATCCTGCTTTGCTTCTTCTAACTCATCTCTTAAATCTGTTATATAGGCTTCCACATCTTCATCTGGCGCACGTCCATCAAATTCCTTATAGAATTTATTAACCATATAATTGGTATTAGTGTAATCCACTCCTCGTTGAATTTTAAATGTCATAAGCACATACACCAATACAATTATAAATAGAATTCCCTTCTGTATTACAAGCGTCTTATATATTTCCATTAAAAGAAGCGACATTTTATACATCAGTTTTTGTATCAATATATGTATTTTATCAAGCATAATATCAATAATATTCTTCTTTCTGATAGTATGCTTTGATGAATACACAACTATATTTCCAACAAGACTTATAAGGAATATAACCGCGGTCATAACAAATGTAGTAGTACTTATATCTGCTATAAAACCATTGGTTCCCCAGTTCTCATATACAAGATAAGATGTTCCAGAAAACAATATATTTATTATGTTTATGTACTTCAAAGCATTAAACTGGCTATTATACTGAATTTTATTATATAGCAGATATTCACACAAAAATATTACTATAACCAATGTAACAGCAACTTTATAATTACTTATAAGATTAATTACAAAATATATGAATAACCCTATAGTAAACATTGCCAGTGCATATAACAGACAATATAGAATAAAGAACTGGTTAATGCTTATAGCATATGGAAACATATTAAACAACTTGGAATTCTGTATATATGTGCCGCCAGAAATTCCATATACGCGAGCATATATAGCATACAATATTCCGTTGTACAGAAATGAAAGTACAATATTATATATAATTATAATTCCACATCTTACTATGGGAAGTAATATACGCCCACGCCTGCTTGTTCTTACAAGTACTAATACACCATTATCTGTTTCTTCTGTAAAATAGATAATAATAACTGTAAATATAATTATATACAAAAGAGGCATCGTTCTGTTGGTTACCAGCTTTTCAACAGCCGTTGTATTAACCATTTCTACATCAACAGATGGGCGATTTTCCTTATCCTTAATCTGTTTATTCGCATTAAGTATATAAAAACTATTGTCATTACCAAAAAGTGTACTCTGCAATATTCTGTTATAATTCTTTGACTGGTTATCTGCATTATAACTTTCGATATATTTTTCTTTTTCCTTAATCAGTCCAGCAGCTTCCTCTATATATTCGCTGTCTTCTTCCTTATATTGTTCATACGTTTTAGTAAGTTTTTCTGCTGTAAATGCTACGTTATCATTTTTAATATTATTATAATCTGCGATAATCTCCTTGTAATACTTATACACTTTACTATCCTGATTATAATTAATCTGATAAATGCTTATACATATCATTGCTATGAACAGACAGATTATACAAAGCATGCTTTTTCTTACAATTCTTACAAGTTCCATACGCCTTCACCTCACCCATAACTTATTCAGGTGTAATCTGCTCCAAAGTTATAGCACCACTGCCAATCTGAGATTTATCCAAAATGGCTGAAACACTGACAACTGGACTTCCCTTTTTATTTTTTCTACTTTCTTCTATAAGTTCCGCCCTAAGAGCTGTTTTTTCTTCAGATAACTCCAGACCTTTTATACCATATGTGCTAAATACAATAAGAAGACATCTGTCATCTCCTCCATAAAATTCACCTGAAATATTTCCACTTGCTGTATCATCTGTTCCATTCAATGTTACTGTATCTATTACATTGCCATCAGTATCCAATATGTATATATTATTGTCATATTTTTTTAATTTTTCTTCAATACTCTTTCCATCAAGTGCTTCTCCATTGACATTTTTATAAATATATAAATACTTACCATCATAATTTTTCAAACTCACATACCTGTAGTCTTTTTCGTGCTGCATTTCCTGCGAATATATATCTTTGATATCCCCTGTACTTATATTAAGCTTTCTTACTATATATTTATTATCACCTACGCATGCAAAATATATATTTCCATCACTATCAAAACACGACTGTATACACCATTCTGTATATATAATAGTTGATGCTATTTCTGGATACTTCTCATTCATATTGCACTGAATAACAACTTCATCTGTTGACACATCAATCTGCTCTGTATAATATCTATACTCATCAGCTGATATTCCACTCAGCCAGTTAACATATAGCTTATCTTCTATTGGATATAATGAAATCACTTCGTGATAATAATACCCACTCGCATACTGTTTTACAATATAAGCCTGCCCATCTGTATCTATAGGCACTGCACACAGATATATCTGATTATCTCCAGATATTTCATAATATAATTTACCATTAGTTAAACAGGCACTGTTATAATTTTTATTAACTGACAGCCCATTTATTGATAGCGTCTTCTCTTCTTTCTTATCTCTCATTGTCTTATCATAGGAAACAAGTATATCTTTTTCTGTAGTCCTCTCAATCATATATAATCTTTGGTTATGATACCATATCTTATTTCCCAGACAGGCATCCTTAGACATATATGCCTCACACTCTTCTGTCCTATGGTCACAGTCCATCTTAGAACATAATGGTATGGTCATATCTTTCACCATATCATAATAATATATATACGAATTTCTATTATTATTAACAGGCGCACCGGCTATATAATAATATCCTGTCTCTGATGCCGCTGCATTATCCGACATATAATACTGTGGTGCATTGTCATCATATACATATGAGGAATACTTATAATCCTCAGATGATGTCTGATTTGTTACCTTACCCGAGCATGCCGTCATAACTAACGCTATTGTGACTGTTACCATAATTAAAAATATCTTTTTCATAGCCGATACACCCCTTTCCATAATCAACATTTTAGATATTTTATTATTCTAACCAGTAATCAATATTCCCCCATTCATCAACACTAAAATTGAAATATACATATCCCTCATAATCACTATCTCCTAAATAACCTGTATAATGGAATACATATGTTGCCATTGATGTTGTATATCCATATTCATCTACGTAATCCATATTACCTATAATAACATCACCATAATCACTCCATCCTCGTGGAGTTATATTTATAACCCAGCCATAAGAACCCTCATCATATGCATATTCAACATCAGCCGTTATAGAAATATCCACACTATGTGAATTGTCAAGTACATAATTGGAAGCTGCCGTTACCGTTACTACACCACCCTGTGATGCTGATGACTTCTGTGGATTAATAAATACTACAACAGTAATGAATGCTATAATAGCCGCTATTGTCATTTTACCTATTTTCTTTATTTTCATTATCCCCATAATATTTTCTCCTTTCGACAAATATCTTCAGTTATTCAGGTGTAATCTGCTCCAAAGTTATAGCACCACTGCCAATCTGAGATTTATCCAAAATGGCTGAAACACTGACAACTGGACTTCCCTTTTTATTTTTTCTACTTTCTTCTATAAGTTCCGCCCTAAGAGCTGTTTTTTCTTCAGATAACTCCAGACCTTTTATACCATATGTGCTAAATACAATAAGAAGACATCTGTCATCTCCTCCATAAAATTCACCTGAAATATTTCCACTTGCTGTATCATCTGTTCCATTCAATGTTACTGTATCTATTACATTGCCATCAGTATCCAATATGTATATATTATTGTCATATTTTTTTAATTTTTCTTCAATACTCTTTCCATCAAGTGCTTCTCCATTGACATTTTTATAAATATATAAATACTTACCATCATAATTTTTCAAACTCACATACCTGTAGTCTTTTTCGTGCTGCATTTCCTGCGAATATATATCTTTGATATCCCCTGTACTTATATTAAGCTTTCTTACTATATATTTATTATCACCTACGCATGCAAAATATATATTTCCATCACTATCAAAACACGACTGTATACACCATTCTGTATATATAATAGTTGATGCTATTTCTGGATACTTCTCATTCATATTGCACTGAATAACAACTTCATCTGTTGACACATCAATCTGCTCTGTATAATATCTATACTCATCAGCTGATATTCCACTCACCCAGTTAACATATAGATTATCTTCTATTGGATATAATGAAAGTCTTTCATAATAGTGATACTCACTAGCGTACTGTTTCACAATATAGGCTTGCTCATCTGTATCTATAGGCACTGCACACAGATATCTCTGATTATCTCCCGATACTAAATAATATAATTTACCATTAGTTAAACAGGCACTGTTATCATATTTATTAACTGACAATCCATTTATTGATAACGTCTTCTCTTCTTTCTTATCTCTCATTGTCTTATCATAGGAAACAAGTATATCTTTTTCTGTAGTCCTCTCAATCATATATAATCTTTGGTTATGATACCATATCTTATTTCCCAGACAGGCATCCTTAGACATATATGCCTCACACTCTTCTGTCCTATGGTCACAGTCCATCTTAGAACATAATGGTATGGTCATATCTTTCACCATATCATAATAATATATATACGAATTTCTATTATTATTAACAGGCGCACCGGCTATATAATAATATCCTGTCTCTGATGCCGCTGCATTATCCGACATATAATACTGTGGTGCATTGTCATCATATACATATGAGGAATACTTATAATCCTCAGATGATGTCTGATTTGTTACCTTGCCCGAACACGCTGTCATAACTAATGCTGTTGTAACTGTCATCATAATTAAAAATATCTTTTTCATAGCCGATACGCCCCTTTCTTTATTCAAAACTTAAATATTTTATTATTCTAACCAGTAATCAATATTTCCCCATTCATCAACATAAAATCTAAAAGTTACATATCCATAATAATAATCATCACCATCTGCTGCATGACCTGTATAATGGAATACATATGTTGCCATTGATGTCGTGTATCCATATTGTTCTACGTAATCCATATTATCTATTGCAACATTAACACTATCCTTGCTCCATCCTTTAGGAATTATATCTATAACCCAGCCATAAGAGCCTTCATCATATGCATATTCAACACGAGCTGTTATAGAAATATCAACATTATGTGAATTATCAAGTACATAATTAGAAGTAGCTGTTACCGTTACTACACCACCCTGTGATGCAGAGGCCTTCTGTGGATTAATAAATACTACAACAGCAATAAATGCTATGATAGCCGCTGTTGCCATTTTACCTATTCTCTTTATTCTCATAATATTCATAATATTTTCTCCTTTCGGTAAATATCTTTAGTTACTCGGTTACTAACTAAATATTATCTATACCTCCTCCTTTCTTAATTAAATTTAACTCTTTGTTGCACTAATACTAAATATTAAGAACTGAGCTCTTGTTTCTTTATAATTAATGCACAAAGTATTTATACCGTTAGTCTAACTCATTAGACCTGTTCTGTCAATTAATTTTACTATTATTTATTACATATTAGCCACCACAATGTTTATTCCCATTGTGTTATTAATCATAATATCTATCTATTATTTCATAATCTACACTTGTTTCACCATAACAATCTGCATACGCTTTTATCTTATATTTTATATTTAAGCCGTCAGAGTTGCTTATCGTGCAATATCTTACTCCGTAATCTTGATATATTTGAGCATTCTCATCTATTACAGCTGAATAACCGTCACAACATTCCACATTTAAATATATCCAGTCCATACTTACCCAAGCTCCATCTGCATATTCATATGAAATAATAACTTTTACATAAGCACATACTTCTCCTGTATTATCTATTAACTCTATATGATAAGTAACATTATCCTCATACAGTCTCCTATCCAAATCAATCTCTTCAATATATGAATTCATAAATTCACTTTCTCCTGCTTTTACATTACAAATCATAGAATTAACCGAAATTATTATAAATAAAACTAACCCTAATAAAAATTGTACTCTTTTTTTCATACTTAACTCCTCTCTAGACTCCTATTCACCTTAAATTACCTATCTAAATGTTATTCACTTGGAAAAACAATCCATATCGTAACCCCGCTATCTCTTGCATTAGCTGGGTCAAACTCCTGATATGACTGGACATATTGTCCACCCGTTCCTAATACTTTCCCATCGACTTCCTTCTGCTCTGTCCTAATTACCTCCTCTTCTGCCTGTTCTTCATCTTCTATCTGTACGCTCTTATCTGTCTGCTCTATCTTTTCAATGACATCTGTACTTCTATTAACTTCACTACCACCGGCTTCTACATACTGCACCGTAGGCTTTATGAATAATGCAGCCATAACAACCGTCAATATCAGTAATGATACTGCCACCTTGCTGGTACTGGCACTTTGAGGCTTCATTATATTACCTATTCTATTAATCGTAATTCTGTAATCATTATTAAATCCCAGCACCCTTACTTTTGTCACATTGCCTTTATAAGCACTATTTAACAATATATTGGCATATTTCTTACTCCAGTCCTCATCGTCCCTATGTCTGTTACAGCAGTCATAATCACAGCTTAACTCTATATATTCTGCATAATACTTATAAAACATCCATACCAGCGGATTGTACCAATATATAACCGCTGCTATGCCTGTTATTATCTTGATAATATGATGTCTGTGGCGTATGTGCGTATACTCGTGCTCATAAAGATATGGTACGTCTTCATCATTGACTGCATATGATATATAAACCTTAGGTCTGACAACACCATATACCAATCCAGAAGATATATAATCACTTCTGTATACTTTCACTCTTTTACCGCCAGCTAGTATCTCCTGTGGAATACTTGTAGATAATCCGTTCCTGAATTTCATATCAGCTAACATATTACGCAGAAATATCACAACAATTCCAAGCAGCCATATGACCGCTAATATTTCATACATATTTATTGTTATTCCCGTCACACTATCTGTGTAACTCACTTCTGACAATATGTCTGTTGATACTATTTTTATATTGAATCTGATTGACAGTGGTATCAGAACTCTGACCCACACCAAAGACATTAACAGCAGCTTAAGCTTCGCTGACTTTATGCGCATTAAACCGCATATCAGCAGGCATATTAATATAGCTGCCATTACTCTGATATTATTCTCCAAAATGTCTGTATATAACTTTAACCCCATCATATGTATACCCCCACTCACTGATGTATACGGATTGCCCTAAGCCTTCCACTTTACACAATCCCCATTGTGTTATTTATCTAACCCAAATTGCCTTACTATCTCCTGTCTTTCCTCGTCCGTTATCCCCCTTGCACGAACAAAAGCCGCCACAAATTCCGGCAGCGAACCGTCAAATCTTGAATCTATGGTATTCACGCTCTCTATTGACTGTGCATCTTCTTTCTTAATTATAGATGTGACTATTGCATTCTCGGACTTTATTATTCCGCGGTCACTCAGTCTTTTTATAACTGTATATGTGGTTGACTTCTTCCAGTCAAGCTTTTCCCTGCATAATCTCACCAGCTCCGTGCTCTTAACTGGTTCATTCTCCCACAATATCTTACAGAAGTTATACTCACTTTCATATATTACTGGCTGCATATTAATCTGCACCTCTCTTATCTGATATTTATAGCCTTAGTCTAAGTCACTAAACCTTATTTGTCAATATATATTTTCACAAATATTTATACATCAACCCAAAAACTGTAAATATTAAAAAATCAGGAGAAAATTCGCACAACTGTAATTTTCTCCTGATATATTAAAGTTCTATATTAGTTCTTCTCAACTGCAAGTACAACCTTCTCACCATTGATATCCCAATCCTTAGTGAAGCCTGCTGTCTTACCTGTTTCTATAGAATCAGCAAGAACAACGCTCTTGATCTGTTCTTCATTCTTCTTCATAAGGTCTGCTAACTTGTCATTACCATCTACATATACGGTAATCTTGTCCATAACCTCAAATCCAGCATCCTTACGCATAGTCTGAATCTTGCTTACGATTTCTCTTACGAAGCCTTCCTCGATAAGCTCTGGTGTAAGGTTAGTATCCATAACAACTGTGATACCCTTGTCAGAACTTGCTACAAAACCTTCCTTCTGAGTCATCTCTATAAGAACATCATCCTTCTCAAGAACGATATCTTCACCATCAGCATTGATTGTAAATGAACCCTTAGTATTAAGCTCATCCATAGTTGCATTGCCATCAAGTGTTGAAAGCGCAGTTCTTATAGCATTAAGATGCTTGCCATACTTTGGTCCAAGTGTCTTTAACTGTGGCTTGAATGAGTATGAAGTAAATGCTCTTACATCATCTGTATACTCAACTTCCTTAACATTAAGCTCATCTGCTATTATAGCTGTAAAGTATTCGTTTAACTTCCAGTCAGCCTTGATGTACAGCTTTCCGATTGGCTGTCTGTTCTTGATGTTAGTTGAGTTACGGCATGCTCTTCCGATAACAACAGCATTTAATACATCTTCCATATTATCTTCAAGTTCCTTGTCAATCCATTCTTCCTTGACTTCTGGGAAGTCGCAGAGGTGGATACTGATAGGAGCTGTCTTGTCTATACTGCATACAAGGTTTCTGTAAATGCTTTCTGTCATAAAAGGAATCATAGGTGCTGCTGTCTTGCAAAGTGTTACAAGTGTTGTGTAAAGAGTCATATAAGCATTAATCTTATCCTGCTCCATGCCCTTAGCCCAGAATCTTTCACGGCATCTTCTTACATACCAGTTAGAAAGCTCATCTACAAATTCCTCAAGTGCTCTTGCTGTCTCTGTAATCTTGTAGTTAGCGAGATTGTTATCAACAGTCTTAACAAGAGTATTAAGCTTTGAAAGAATCCATTTATCCATAACTGGAAGCTTATCATACTCAAGTGTATACTTAGTAGCATCGAAGTCATCAATGTTAGCATAAAGTACAAAGAACGCATATGTGTTCCAGATAGTTCCCATAAACTTTCTCTGACCTTCCGTAACAGCCTTGTCATGGAATCTGTTAGGAAGCCATGGTGCTGAGTTCTCATAGAAGTACCAGCGGATAGCATCTGCACCGTGCTTCTTTAATGCATCAAATGGATCAACAGCATTTCCCTTTGACTTACTCATCTTCTGTCCATCTGCATCCTGAACGTGACCAAGTACGATAACATTTTCATAAGGTGCTTTATTGAAAAGAAGTGTTGATATTGCAAGAAGTGAGTAGAACCAGCCTCTTGTCTGGTCAACGGCTTCTGAAATGAACTTAGCAGGGAACTGCTGTTCAAACACTTCCTTATTCTCAAATGGATAGTGGTGCTGTGCAAATGGCATTGAACCTGAGTCAAACCAGCAGTCGATAACTTCTGGAACTCTCTTCATCTTGCCCTTACATTTAGGACAAGTACAAGTAACAGCATCAATATATGGTCTGTGAAGCTCGATATCATCTGGACAGTTATCAGCATGTTCCTTTAACTCTGCCTTGCTTCCGATAGATAACATTTCTCCACAATCATCACATACCCAGATATTAAGAGGAGTACCCCAGTATCTGTTACGTGAAATTCCCCAGTCCTGAACATTTTCAAGCCATGCACCAAAACGTCCAGTTCCGATTGTTTCTGGTATCCAGTTGATTGTCTTATTATTAGCTATTAAGTTAGCCTTAACTTCTGGGTCACTCATCTTAATAAACCATGATTCTCTTGCATAGTAGATAAGTGGTGTATCACATCTCCAGCAGAATGGATAATCATGCTCGAACTTAGGAGCATCGAATAACTTACCCTCTTTATCAAGGTCTTTAAGTACTTCTGGGTCTGCCTTCTTAACGAAAAGTCCTGCATATGGTGTTTCCTTTGTAAGTTCACCCTTTCCGTCAACAAACTGTACGAATGGAAGGTCATACTTACGTCCAACCTTGGCATCATCTTCACCAAATGCTGGTGCAATATGAACGATACCAGTACCATCTGACATAGTTACATAGTCATCACATGTAACAAAATGTCCTTTCTTGTGCTGCTTAGCTGCAACATCTGCCGCACACTGATATAATGGCTCATATTCTTTATATTCAAGGTCTTTACCCTTGTAAGTTTCTAATACTTCGTAGTCAACTCCAGCGCCGCTTCCAGCTTCCTTACCTTCTTCGATAACATTTCCGCCTACTGTCTGACCTGCCTTAACTGCAAGTCCACCAAGTACCTTATCAAGAAGTGCTTCTGCCATATAGTAAGTATAGCCGTCTGCTGCCTTAACTTTAACGTATGTTTCTTCTGGGTTCACGCAGAGTGCCACGTTAGATGGAAGTGTCCAAGGTGTTGTTGTCCATGCAAGGAAATATGCATCTTCGCCTACACACTTAAAACGTACTACTGCTGAACGCTCTTTAACAGCCTTATAGCCCTGTGCTACTTCGTGTGATGAAAGTGGTGTTCCACAACGTGGGCAGTAAGGAACAATCTTAAAGCCCTTGTATAAAAGACCCTTATCCCATATCTGCTTTAAAGCCCACCATTCAGACTCGATGAAGTTATCATCATATGTGATATATGGGTTATCCATATCAGCCCAGAAACCAACTGTAGATGAGAAATCCTCCCACATACCCTTGTATTTCCATACGCTTTCCTTACATTTCTTAATGAATGGCTCAAGACCATACTCTTCAATCTGTTCCTTGCCGTCAAGACCTAATTCCTTCTCAAGCTCAAGCTCAACTGGAAGTCCGTGTGTATCCCATCCGGCCTTACGTGGAACCATATAACCCTTCATTGTTCTATATCTTGGAATCATATCCTTTATAACTCTTGTAAGAACATGTCCGATATGTGGCTTACCATTAGCTGTAGGAGGTCCATCATAAAATGTATATGTCTCCCCCTTCTTGCGGTTATCAATACTCTTCTGGAATATATCATTATCCTTCCAGAACTTTTCGACCTGTTTTTCTCTGTCTACGAAATTCATATCTGATGAAACTTTCTCGTATACCATTGTGTTACTCCTTTCAAATCATTTACTTAATCGTAACGATGTCAGCTTGCTTTATTGGTGCTGTAACAAATGTCGTTACATATGCAAAAAAGCCCCTGCCGTAATACGACAGGGGCTGAATCAACTTAACCTATATCAATTACGACATACCATCATATGCGTCCCTTGTAACGGTAGGATTACCGTCCTTACTTACTTTCTTAATATAGGTTCAATACTGCTTCTATATCTAAGAGTTCCGCAAGGATGCTTGGAAGTGATATTCAACTATGCTCTACTCACACCGGCTTCCACCCTCCCGGCTCGCTATTGCTTTCTTTCATAATCTACTGTCTTCGTCATCGCAGATAATGTGATTGTATATAATTGATCTTAAAATGTCAATAATTAAGCTGTATTATTTATTATAATTTATCACAAAATTTCCTGTTATTGTGTTACATGTATTGCTTTAGCCCTGCTATGCCCGTCCTTTTCTGCGTTCAACACCTTTTTCTTTATAATATTGTGCTTTATCAGCATACATCAGCTCCTCAGACTCACGTAATATTTCGCCAAAGCCTGTTATTACGTTCTCCCTCCAGATAACACCGGCTGCCATATTCACAGAACGCTCTTTCATTAGTTCTTTTAACTCTATTATATGCTTTATTAATGTATTCTCGTCTATCTGTGTACAGATTACAAGGAATTCATCACCACCTATACGGAACACCCTATCTTCTCCAAACACATCCGTAAGACATACACATGCATTTAGAATAAGTCTGTCACCAGCCTCGTGTCCCATCGTATCATTCACATACTTAAGTCCTGTAACATCACAATATACAACGCCTATACTTTGTTTTTTATCTATATTATCTACACATGCACTCATTGCAAAGCGGTTTCCTATATTAGTCAGGGCATCCTTATAGCTCATATTCTCAAGCTTTCTTATCGTATTCCTGCGCTTTATACACGATATAATAAAAGCTCCCATAATCTCAAGTATACTTAAGGCATATTTAAGTGTAAGCAGTGGCGGATTGCCTATTCCCATAAATGCAACAACATTTCCTTCGTTATATATAGGAATTGCAATTATTGAATGAATACCCTGTCTTTTTAAATTATCATATTGCAGGGAATCACTATCCTTTATTTCTTCAATATCCTGAATTACTATGTTTCCGCCTTTTTCAAAGCACTTATACCAGTTAGCACATACCTCTGGAGGCAGATTCTGAAGATTATCCTTCTCTGACCTTATTCCATCTGCCGTCCACTCATATGTATTATCATCTCTGCCATATATATTTTTTTCAAATATATAGGTTCTTTCTCCATTAAGTGCTTTACCTATATACCCAAGAAGTGTGTTAATCGTTTCATCAGGTGTATCTGCTGCAAGTGCCTCTCTTAAGCCCTCATTGACAAGTGCCTCAGTTTCTCTGTACTTCTGGATAAGCTTATCCTGTGCAAACTCTTCACTTATATCTATGCCTATTTCCAGCCTGTACTTTCTGTTCCCTTCGCCCTCTATCAGTGTATCCTTTATTATCATATACTTATCTAATACAGGATTATAATAACGCCATTCATCAAAGGCTCCAGGCAGAAGCCTGCTGTTGTTGCACATTCCACATTTAACAGAAGCTTTTTGTAATACCTCATAGCACTTCAGGCCTTTTATATCCTCTATTGATTCCAAGCCATACGCTTCCAATGCTTTATGATTCATATATACAATCTCATTGGTTTCTATATCTGTTGCATATACATATTCATTCAGATTTATAAAAAAATCCCCTATTTCTTTTATATTTTTCATGCGCATGTCTCCCTTTATTATTGAACTTGTAGTATTCCCCATTCATTAAACGAATCAGCATATTCTGTATATAATTCCTTTGTAGCAGCCCCTTTTTCTTCTGCATTTTATATCACTTTGTTATTTTTCTGTCAATATACAGTATGATATTTTTATTATTTTTTCATACATATTATACCACAATATTTGCACAGCTTTTCAGCGCACATACAAAGTTCCGTAAGGAACTTTTAAGATGAGCACTATTGTGTTCGTTATACCACAAGCGGAACTTTTATCTCAATAATGAAATCATTTCCCTGTATTCTTGCACTTATATTTCCATTCATACGCTCCACAAGCTCTTTTGCAATAGATAAACCCAGTCCGGTTGAGGTCCTGCCTCTTGCCACATCCGCTTTATAAAAACGCTCAAACACATGGCTTAAGTCAATATTTTCAGGATGTTCTGTATAATTGCTGATTTTAAGCAAGGCGTGATTATCCTTTCTGGTAAGCTCGATACTTATATTCTTTTCCCCATGATCAAGACCATTTTTTATGACATTCTGTATAACTCTTCTTAAGCCCTGCTTATTACCTGATATATACAGCATTTCCTCAGTAATACTAATCTCCGGGCAGATACCCTGCTTCTTCCATTCATCATAATAAGAAAATACAGCTTCTTTTAATATTCTGTTTATACAACATTCTGTAAGCTCCAGCTTATATGAATCATTTTTCAGCTTTGTGAATGTAAAAAGCTCCTCCAGCATTTCATTGAGACTGTTAAGCCTTTCTCTGATTATATCAAGATATCTCCTCTGGTCATCTATATTGTCACATTCCTCTATAAGCTGGAAATATCCGTCGAGCGATGTAAGCGGTGTCCTTATATCGTGTGAAAGATTAGTATATGTGTCCGCTATCAGCTCTTCTTTTTTTCTGTACTCGTTTCTTTCTTTTTTACGCAGGTCAAGCAGCTCATTCAATTTATCTGAAAGCTCACCTATTCCCCCTATATCTATTTCACGTTGAATCAGCTTGTTGCTATCGTGTTCCATAAGAAACGACAACTGGCGGCAGATGTCCTTAATCTGCCGCTGGTATTTCCACATAATAAATGCCTGTATAATAATTATTACTGCTAATATTCCAATAATAATCCTCATTCTCTAAATATCCCTTTTCTGAAAAATATAACTGCTTAATGACAGCATTATAATAATAAATGCGGCTGCCACACACACTGAACTAATAACATCCTCCCTGCCTGCATTCATAGGAAGCATTGCCATCCTTCCAGTTACTGTATACTTATATATATTGAAGTTATGAAGTCCCACTCTATTGCCCACATAATCTATAAGGGCATACACAATACTCATTATATTCATAGTAAGACATACCGCTAATGTCATGCTTATGACATTGTTCTTAATTATAACTGCTATCGCCATACATATTAACACAAATGCATAATGAAGCATAAATTCTGTTAAGAAATAAGGTATAATCTCTTTCCAGTTACCCCACACCACACATTTAAACGCAAGCATATTCGCTGCTGCCTGGAATACAAATATCCCTGCAAAGGTAATTGCCGTAAATAAAGCAAGTGCAACTGCCCTTGAAACAATAAGCATTCCTCTTTGTGACACCTGTCCGCCAATATTCTTAATATAACCGCTCTTAATATCTGCTGTTGCAAACATAACCGCAAATATTACAAGAAAAAGTGCATAAAACTTTCCCTGTGCATTAGAAAAGAAAACATCCATTACCGTAACCTTCTTTCCAGGCTCCGTAGGTAATTCCACATTCATACCCAGATTGACATTATCTGTATTCTGCTGCGAAAGCTGTTCCTTGTTGCTGTCAGCTGCCTGTTGTTGCTCTATGTCCTGTGCATTTACCACATCAGCTGCCTGCATATCAGTATCATTATCTGCCTGACTTTGTACTGCCTGCTGTTTCTCCCATTCCTTATTAGCTGCATCATAATCTATTTTTGAAAGAAATGAGGTAAGCAGTGCTGATGCCAGCAATATAATCCATATTACATACATACTCTTTGTACGAAACATTCTGTATACATCCATCTTTATCATATTAAGCACGATTGTCACCCCCTGTAAGCCTTAAGAAATAATTCTCAAGTTCTTCACTTGTAATAGATATTCCTTTAACTGGAATTCCCGCCTTTGCAAGCTCCATGTTCAGGCTGGCACTTTCTCCCAGTCTTTCAAATATATGAATATGTTCTTTATCTATAACCTGATAGCTGCTAAAACCCATATCATCAAGCACAGGAATAGCCTGCTTAGGATTATCAAGTGTAAGCTCTATGCGCTCACTGCATTTTTTCATAAGTTCTTCTCTTGTAAGCTCCTGCACAAGGCATCCATTATGAATAATGCCATAATCTGTAGCAATCTTTGATAATTCCTCCAGAATATGACTTGAAATACATATTGTCATGCCACGCTCCTTTGCAAGCTTCTGGATGGTTTCACGCACCTCCACTATTCCCTGTGGATCAAGTCCGTTAATCGGCTCATCAAGAATAAGCAGGTCAGGCTCACCTACAAGTGCAAGAGCAATTCCTAAGCGCTGCTTCATTCCAAGCGAATAATGCTTTGTTTTCTTTTCTCCAACAGTATCAAGACCCACTGTTTTTAACAGTTCTTCTATATATCCTTTTTTCTTAATCCCTGTAAGCTTACATTTAATGTTCAGATTGTCATATGCCGACATATTGCCATAAAGTCCGGGAGCTTCTATAAGACACCCTACTCTTGAACGTACCTTTTGTAAGTCCTTTCCTTTATACCCAAACATTTCTATTTCGCCATAAGACGGTGTTGACAATCCGCTAATCATCTTAAGACAAGTCGTTTTACCGGCTCCATTTCTTCCAATAAAGCCATATATCGCACCCTTTTTAATGTGCATATTTACACCATCAACTGCCTTGTGTCTGCCATACTGCTTAGTCAGATTCCTTGTCTGCAATAATAATTCACTCAAAGCCTTTTCCTCCTTTTCTTAACTGCTCTTATCATAAAAAATAAATCCTAATCAATCGCAAATAAATAGTAAAAAAAGAGTAAATTATTCATGCAGGCGATATCCAATCCCCCAGATTGTTTCTATATATTCATCAGATGTAACTGTCTTTATTTTCTTTCTGATATTGCTTATATGCACATCCAGTGTCTTTGTTTCACCCATATATGGCTCATCCCACGCATATTCGAATATATCCTCCTTGCTAAACACCTGCTTCGGGTTTTTAAGCAATAATTCCAGTATTGCGAATTCCTGTTTTGTAATCTTAGGAAGCACCCTGCCACCGATACTTACCTCAAAGGTAGAGCGTGTAAGCACCATATCCCTGAACTCAAGCCTTCCGCTGCCTTGTCCTTCCTGTATACCAGCCTTTGTTTTTACTTCTGTTTCCGCCTCTGCTTCTACCTTCGTTTCCGCCTCTGCTTCACCTTTTGTTTCCACATCTATATGACGAAGCTGCACCTGAATACGTGCCAGTACCTCTCTAATTTCAAAGGGCTTTGTTATATAATCGTCTGCTCCGTCTGTCAGCACTCCGATTTTATCATCTATACTATCCTTTGCAGTCAGCACAATCACCGGAAGCCTTCCATGTTTTCTTATTTCTTTTAAAACCTCTTCACCACTTGCACCAGGCAGCATTAAGTCAAGCAGTACAAGCGTATAAGCCTTTTCTTTTATATCTAAAAGCAGCTTTGCTTCTGTTCCTGAAAATGCCTGTTCACACGTATAACCAGCCTTCATAAGCACCTCACAAAGAAGGTTATTAATATTTATATCATCTTCTACAATCAGTATATTAGGCATAATTTTTACTCCTGTATTTTATAATGTGAAATAGTCATCTACTTTATGAGAAATGGCATTAAATAAAACAGTTTTATTAATTCTTGTTTTCCTTCCACTTATCTCTCATTATGACCATTTCTTCAAGATTATTTTTATTCATTTTGTCCGTTTCTTCAAGATTATTTTTGCTCATTATGACCGTTTCTTCAAAACTATTTTCACTCATTTTGTCCATTTCTTCAAGCTTTTACTTTATTTATAAACATAAAAAACAGCACGACTATTCCCTTTATCCAGAAATAAATCGTGCCGTCTTATATTTTATCTTATCTGTGTTATAATCCTAATTATTCTCTGCTCTCGCCATAGCAATCTGCTCCGGTGTTATAGGCAGCTCATAGAACCTCTTTCCTGCTGCGTGGCTTAGCGCATCTGTCACAGCCGGAAGTGGAGTGTTTATTACAACCTCTCCTATTGACTTAGCACCAAATGGTCCAGCATTCTCAAAGCTGCTTTCAAACTCAACATTAATATGTCCAATATCCATTCTTGATGGTATCTTATATTGCAGGAATGAGTTCTCATAAAGCTTTCCCTTATCAGAATATGTGATATTTTCAGACATTGCCATACCAATTCCCTGAAGGATTCCGCCTTCTGCCTGAACCCTTGCAAGATTAGGATTAACTGGTGTTCCACAGTCAACGCATGCATCATATTCCACAACCCTGCTCTCACCTGTAACAAGGTCAACCTCAACCTCAGCTGCACCTACCATAAATGGTGGAGGAGAAATAGGTGATGTATGTGTATTAGTAACTGTAAGTGCTATATCATTGCCACACATTGAAGCCGTTGCGATATCGCAAAGACTTACTGATGCACCATTGTGCTCTCCAGCCTCGCATCTTACACAGCTTCCGTCAAATATAACCTCACTCTTATCACAGCCTATAAGCTTAGCTCCAAGCTTTTCGATTCTGCTTCTTAGCTCTAAGGCACAGTTCTCAACTGCCTTTCCAGTAACGTATGTTGTACTTGATGCATATGAGCCTGAATCATAAGGTGATATATCAGTATCAGCACCAAATACACTTATGTTATCAGTACTGCACTCAAGCACCTCTGCAGCAATCTGTGCAAGTATTGTATCACAGCCTGTTCCCATATCAGCAGCACCTATATTCATTGTATACACGCCCTCATCATTGAGCTTAAGTGTGGCACTTCCCACATCCACACCAGATATACCAGAGCCCTGCATAGCCATACCCATTCCGACAAAACGTGCTTTCGTGTCAGATATCTTTCTCATAGGATACTTCTCATCCCATTTAATCATCTCTTTGACCTTTGCTAAGCATCTGTCAAGTGCACAGCTTGTATTGACCTGACCATAGTAGGCAGGCATTACATCGCCCTCCTTAACTATGTTTTTAAATCTTATTTCAAAAGGATCCATATGAAGCTTATCAGCAAGCTCATTCACAGCAGATTCCACTGCAAAAAGGCCCTGTGTGGCACCATATCCTCTGTATGCCCCTGCTGACATAACATTTGTGTATACAACATCACTTACAAAGCGGAATGCCTCCGCCTTTCCGTATAATGGTATTGACTTGTGTCCTGAAAGACCTACTGTCGTTGGTCCATGCTCACCATAAGCTCCTGTGTTTGACAAGGTATATAAATCTATTCCTTTTACGATACCATCCTTAGTTGCACCGAGCCTTACATGCATCTGCATCTCATGTCTTGGAGATGAAGCTGACAATGACTCTTCCCTTGAGAATATAATCATAGCTGGCTTCTTAGTCTTCCATGTGACAAATGCCGGATATATTTCTGAAACCGAGGTCTGCTTTGCACCAAAACCACCACCTATTCTAGGCTTTGTAACACGTATCTTTGATGGAGAGATTCCAAGTGCGTGTGAAATAATTCTTCTGCAGTGAAATACTATCTGTGTAGAACTTACAACATGAAGTCTTCCATATGTATCGATTGTACAGAATGTCCTGAAGGTCTCCATCATGCTCTGCTGGCATGCCTTTGTATGATATGTCCTGTCAATTACAACATCACAGCTCTCAAGCACCTTATCTATATCACCATTACTGCACTCATCATGTGCACATAGATTTCTTTTATTATCAGCTCCGACAGGACACATTGCTTCCCAGTTATCCTCTGGATGAACAAGTATCTCATTATCCTTTGCCTTAGTAAAGTCAAGCACTGGTTCAAGCACCTCATACTCTGCCTTAATAAGCTTCATCGCCTTATCAACACAGCGTTCATCCACTCCAGCAACAATAGCAACCGGATCACCTATGAATCTTACGTGTTTATCAAGAATAAGCCTGTCATAAGGACTTGGCTCAGGATAAGTCTGACCGGCGCAGGTGAAACGCTTCATATTCTGGTCAACATCCTTATATGTATATATTGCCTCTATTCCAGGTACCTTCATTGCAATATCTGTATTAATGCTCTTAACATATGCGTTGGCATATGGTGAACGCAGAAGCTTTACAACAAGACAATCCTTTGGTGCAATATCATCTGTATATACCGGCTTTCCAAGAAGCAGCTCCATTGCATCCTTTTTTCTTACCGCTTTATTAACTGACTTCATTACTTCACCTCCTCTGCTATATTTTCTTTATTTTCTACATTTACTTCCTTCGCCTTTTTTGCCTTGAGGTAATCCAGAATTCCTCTTAACTGGCCTTCATATCCTGAACATCTGCACAGATTTCCCGAAAGGAATTCCTTAATCTCATCTTCATCAGGGTAAGGATTCTCCCTAAAAAGTGCAATAGCATTCATAACAAAGCCCGGATTACAGAAGCCACACTGCTCTGCTCCCTGGTCAGCTATAAATGTAACGAATTCTGCGGCCTCCTCCTGTAAACCTTCAAGCGTTGTAACGCTGCATTTATCTGCTCTTACAGCAAGAACCGAACATGAAAGCACTGGTTTATCGTTAAGAAATACCGTACATAGTCCGCAGTTAGAAGTCTCACAGCCACATTTTACACTATAACAGCCATGCTCCCTCACGAAATCATAAAGAGTCATATCGCAGGCCACATCTGCCTTGACTGACTTTCCATTTAACTTAATATCTACTAACATATATTCTCCAATCCATACACTAATAATTTACAGCCCTTAATGCTCTCTTAGTAAGCTCTTCTGCCAGATGGCTTCTGTATTCAGCACTTCCACGCATATTACTCTCTGTAGAAACATTTTCTTTTACATACCTTGCGAAGCTCTCTATAGCCTCATCATTTACTCCGCCCTTAAGAATACCTTCCTTATCTTCAACAACAACAGCTCTTCCCGGTCTTGCACCTATGCATATATTATATTTGCCTGAACCGCTAAAGCCCACGCCAGCGCAGGTAAGAACCGGAAGGTCTGTTTCTGTTATTCTTACTGCCTCATAAAACATCTTAACTGGCTTTTTCTTAACTATAATGCTTACAATAATATCCCTGTCATAGCTCTTGGCCGCATACTCCTTTAGGGAAACTATTCCACCCTTATATAACTCCACATATGAGTCAAGTCCTATTAATAATGTAAGAACATCAGAAAATCCATATCTTCCATATATGCTTCCGCCAACTGTCGCAAGATTTCTAAACTGCACCCCAACAATATGCCTTAGTGCTTCCTTAGCGCAGCCATTGGTATACTCATTAAAGCCCTTATGGTTTTCTAACTGTCTTAGAGATGTCATGCATCCAATCTTAAATTCTTCATCTGTCTCTTCAAGCTTGTCAAGTCCCAGTCCTGACATGTCAATCGCAGTATTGATTCTGTTATCGCCCATACGCATCCACATCATACCGCCGATAATTCTGTTAGCCTTCTTCTGGTTAAGCTCGTAGGCCTCTTCAATACTTTCTACTCTCTTATAATTCTGTATATTAAGCATAAAAACTCCTCATTTAATCATACTTATGCCAGAAATAAAAGTCCTGCTGTGCAACTTAAACAACCTTTAAACTTTTTCCTGACCGTTTCTTAATTACATCATAATATAACTATACTGGCTTGTAAAAGCCTTGTCAATCTGATAAAATTCATTCGCACATATCTTTTAACTGTTGCTGTCAGATATATTCTGTTCAACATAAATGAGTGTGCTAAAATAAAGTAGAAATGAGGATAACTATGAAAAAGTTTAAAAGATTAACCGCTTTAGTTCTGGCAGTGCTTATGCTTATATCAACTGTAGCATGTGGCAGTTCTGCTTCAAACGACAGTACTACACAGGCTGCTTCAACATCAGCCTTTGATGTTATGTCCCAGTTTAGCGAGGTAAGCACAAGCTACCCTCTTACTGTTACCGACCAGGCTGGACGAACAGTAACTTTTGAAAAAGCACCTGAAAAGATTGCTTCATCTTACTATATCTCTACAAGTCTTCTCCTTGCACTTGGATTAAAGGATAAGCTTGTAGGCATCGAAGCTAAGGCTAATACAAGAAACATCTATAAGCTTGCAGCTCCATCCATCGTAAGTCTTCCTAATATGGGAACAGCCAAGGAATTCAACACAGAAGCCTGTGTTGCAGCAGCACCTGATGTTGTATTCCTTCCTATGAAGTTAAAAAAAGCTGCAGATACACTTGAAAGTCTTGGTATCAAGGCTGTTGTTGTTAATCCTGAGGATGCAACGCTCCTTAAGGAATGTATAACACTTGTTGGTAAAATAACTAACACAATTGGACGCTCTGATGCACTTAACAATTCCATTGATACATTTTTAGCTGATAATAAAGCCAAGCTTGCAGGTGAGAACACTCCTTTAGTATATCTTGCAGGTAACAGCTCTGTTCTTTCAACAGCCGGAAGCAAGATGTACCAGAACACATTACTTACCAATGCAGGCGGAAAGAATGCAGCCTCTGAGCTCACAGATACTTACTGGGCAAATGTTTCATATGAACAGCTTCTTGCCTGGAACCCTGATTACATTATAATAGCTGCCGATGCAACTTACTCAGTAGATGACGTTCTTAATGATGCTAACCTTGCAGACTGCAATGCTGTTAAGAATAAAAAGGTTGTAAAACTCCCTGGCGATATAGAAGCCTGGGATTCACCTGTACCAGCAAGCTTCTTAGGAAGCATATATATTGCCTCTGTTCTTCATCCAGAAAAGGTTACTAAGGATTTCTATGAAGAATGTGTAACTAAATTCTATGAAAGCTTTTATGGATTCACACCTGCTAAATAAGGATGATTTATGTTCAAAAATACTTATAATTACCGGAACAAAATTATACTTTTATCAGCCATACAGGTACTGCTTCTTCTGGCAGTACTTGTATGGTCTGTCATTACCGGACAGTATCCACTCACATTAAAGAGCTTACTGTCTGGTGATACTATGTCTATTATGGTCTTTAAAAGGCTCAGGCTTCCACGCGCCCTTATGGGTGTTATAGGTGGTTTTGGGCTTTCAATATCAGGTTATATATATCAGCTTATATTTAAAAACCCTCTGGCTTCTCCCGATATCGTTGGCGTTTCCTCCGGTGCAAGTGCCGGTGCTGCTCTTGCAATAGTTGCAGTTTCTGCTTCTGTTCCATTCATCTCCATATCTGCTTTTATCGGAGCTGTTACAGCCCTCATAATAACTCTGCTTACAGCTTATCTTGTCCCTGGCAGAAACAGTTATACTATCGTGCTTGCCGGTATAGCTATTCATTCTGTAGCACAGACTATACTTATGTTTCTAAAGCTTGCTGCCGATCCTGAAAAACAGCTTGCTTCAATCGAATACTGGATTATGGGAAGCCTTAATGGTATTTCAAGGGACAGCCTTGCTATTCCGTTACTCACAACACTTGGCGGCTTTATTATAATGGCTATGTTATACAGACAGGTTCTCATTCTCTCTACAAGCGAAGAGGAAGCTGTATCACTAGGTGTAAATGTAACAAGTCTGCGTTTTATCATACTAATGCTTGCTACATTAGTAGTATCATCAATAATATGTGTTACAGGGCTTATAAGCTTTATCGGACTTATCGCACCTCATATTGCCAGACTGCTTACAAAGCGTAATGACATATTTACATATATAACAAGTGGCTTCACAGGAGCTATTTTACTGACACTTGCTGATATACTGGCAAGAAGTGTATCCTCATCAGAGCTGCCAGTCAGTATATTTACCTCACTTCTTGGAGCTCCACTGCTTATCATTCTGCTTATCAGAGCTAATAAAAAGGAGGCGTTATGATGTCCGATTTATTCAATACTACATTTTCTGCTGCCGGAATATCTGTATATTATGGCAGCACCTGTGCGGTTGATAACGTAAGCTTTGACCTTATGCCAGGACAGCTTAATGCTGTTATTGGCAATAACGGCTGTGGTAAAACCTCTCTTATTAAAGCTATTATGGGACTTATAAAGCACAACGGAAAATGTCAGCTTAATGAACACTTGCTTGAAAACCTCTCTGTTAAAAAAAAGGCCCAGCTTATAAGCTACATTCCCCAAAGAAACAATCTTACCATAAGTATGACCGTCAGAGAGGTATGTCTGCTTGGCTTCAATCCTCATATGCACATACTTGGAGGCTACATCACAGATATGATAAAACGTGCCGATAAAGCTATTGATATGGTTGGACTTAATGGTTTATACGAATCAGACTTCTTAGCTTTAAGCGAAGGGCAGAAGCAGTTATGTATTCTGGCACGCACCATAATAGAGGCTTCCCCTCTGCTTCTTCTTGATGAACCGGATAGTGCACTTGATTTTTCTAACCGTCATCTTCTTATGCAGCGCATAAGAAGCATTGTATCCGATGGCAGATGCGTACTTATGTGTATTCACAGTCCTGAGCTAGCTTTGGAATACTGCGATAATATATTTCTTATGAAAGCCGGAACAATACTTACCAGCATTAATACTCATACAGACTCCCTTGATACTATTAACGAAAAGCTGTCTCTTATATATGATAATATTAATGTTATTGAATGTACCGATATCCACCATAAAACACACCGTGTAGTTGTGGCACTATAAACCTTTACTACAGATATATACCTATTCACGCAGGACACACATACGTTATAAAAGCATTTACTGAAATGAGGTGACTTATTCTATGTATAATTGTTATTTAGACGCTCTGGCTGTCATTACATTTTTTAAGATGTCAGATAAAAAGCATCTTTTTATTACCGGAGACCGGGGAAGTGGCAAATCATATCTGTTAAACAGCATTTTAAATCAGACTAAAGACGCTACGGATATGTCTGATTTTTTCAATTTCAATTATCTGCTAAGCCGCAGAACGGACACCCCAGAAGTTGTTATTAAATCCAATCTTATAGATGATGGAAAAGAATATGTGATTGGCAGACCACGTACACTCACTCCTGTTTCCCCTAAAAAAGGCAACAACATGACCTCCGTAGAGGATGGCTTTATTAACTGCGCCTGTCCTGCCATTATGAAGCATCTTATGACCTCTGATGATAGTGTATTTGTTATTGACGAGCTTGGTTATCTGGAAAGCTCCTGTATACCTTTTCAGGAGAGCATTAAAAGTCTTCTTGATAACTCACGCGTATTATCTGTCATCAGAAAACAATCCACGGAATTTCTTGACAGTATTAAAAGCAGAGCTGATGTACTTTTAATCGATATTGATAATATATTCAGCTCTATTTCGTGCATTATTATGGCATCTGGTATGTCAAAAAGATTCGGTACAAATAAGCTTTTAGCCTCCTTCAACAACAACACTCTCTTTGAAAATGCGATAAATATAAGCCATTTCGTAAACTTTGGTGAAACTCTTGCCGTAACCAGACATAATGAGCTTGTACAGATATGTGAACGGGAACATATACATTGCATAAAACACAATATGCCTTACAGAAATGATATGGTACGCCTTGGTGTTTCCCATATTCTAAAGGAAGCCTGCTGCCAGAAAAACAACTGCCCCCAGGGAATATTATTTCTTCCATCAGACCAGCCGCTCATCACTAAGACAAGCCTGCAGCTTCTGTGTCTTTTATTTATTTACTACAACAGCAGTCATTTTGCTTGTAATAACGCAGATAAATCCAGCAATGCCAATAATAACTATTCTAATAATAACTATTCTAATAATAATTATTCTAATAATAATAACAATAATAATAAGAAGAAGATATGCCGGCTTGCCTTCAACGAAAACGCAGGCGCACCAGTAATATTTCCTGCGTGCTATTATAATGAGCTTCTTACACTTCCACAGGGCAAGGGTGGAGGCTTTATTGCAAAAAAACATCCTGCACAGGTTGTTTTAGTTCCTGCACAGGATGAATATGAATTATATGATATTGATACTCCTGATGACCTTATTCGTCTTTCCCGGTATCTTCGCTAATTGCTGTACCTTATTTAGTTACAGCCTTTTCCTTTATTGTTGCTGCTTCTTCTGAAACAACTTCTTTAACCGTTTCCTCAGCTTTATTCTTAGGAAGAATTACGTTAAGTAAGATTGCTACAAATGCTGCTGGAACAATACCAGATTCACCAAACATAAGCTGTACAGCCTGTGGTGTATGTGCAAGGATTGCAGGGCTTACACCCATACCATAACCTACGCCAAGTGCAACTGATACAATAGAAAGTCTTCTTGCATCAAGCGGCTCCTTAGTAATAAGCTGTATTCCACTAACAATGATTGATGAGAACATCATAACTGCCGCACCACCAAGTACTGACTGTGGCATGATTGATATTAAGGCTCCAAGCTTAGGAATAAGACCACATAATATAAGGAATACCGCACCAGATGCAAGTGCAATTCTGTTAACAACCTTAGTCATTGCAACAAGACCAACATTCTGGCTGAATGATGTATTAGGAAGCACACCGAAAAGTGCTGCAAGCGATGAACCTAAACCATCACACATAACTCCGCCTGAAAGCTCTTTATCTGTCGCTTCTCTTCCTACTCCACCGACCATAACACCAGATATATCTCCAACAGTTTCTACTGCTGTTACCACAAACATAACAAGCACAGGAAGTATTGCTCTTAAATCAAACACAGGCTTAACTGGCATAAACTTAGGAATCGCAATCCACTTAGCTTCTGCAACCTTATTCCAGTTAAGTACCCATGACTTAGTATATTCGACTCCATCAGCAGTAACCGCTGTATGTGGAAGCACACAGCCCATAATAGCTGCTACAATATAACCAACAATAATTCCAATCAGTATAGATGATGAACTAAGATATCCCTTTGTCCAGTGCTTAACGAATAATATAACAACAAGCACAATAAATGCCAGAAACAGATTCTCTAGTGAGCCAAAGTCCTTAGCTCCATTTCCACCACCGAATGAATTGATACCAACTGAAATAAGTGACAATCCAATAGAAAGCACAACCGTTCCTGTTACAACTGATGGGAAAAATCTTCTTAACGGCTTAATAAATGCACCAAGCACAGTTTCAAAAAGACCACCTATAATGGAAGCGCCCATAATAGCACCATAGGCTAATATTCCGCCACCCATAACCTTTGTTATACTGCTGAACACTCCGATAAATCCAGAGCTCGTACCCATAATAATAGGCACCTTTCCTCCAACAGGTCCTACTGAAAATAACTGTATAAGCGTTACAATACCAGCTATAATCATAGCATTCTGTAAAAGTGCAACCTGAATAGATGCATACTCACTTCCTGCACCAATACCACAGGCTCCTGTAATAATAAGCAATGGTGTAAGATTTCCTACAAACATTGCCATAACGTGCTGAAGTCCAAGTGGTATCGCCTGTTTTAATGAAAGCTTTCCATTAAAATCATATGCCTCCGGCATAAGTTCTTTTATCTTTTTCATATATCCTCCGGTATATTAACCATAATCTATCTGTTATTAATCTCATATGAATAAGGTCTAGGGAAAATCTTTATTCAAGTACTTGATTTTCCTTAGACCTTCCTTCTGTATGACTAATGACCCGCGTTCATTATCTCTGTACATCAAATGATGCATTATTCATAAGCCTCTTAATCTGGCCAACGCTTGTGATGTTAGTATCGCCGCGGATAGCGTGCTTCATTACTGAAGAAGCTACTGCGAAGTTGACGATATCTTCGTGCTTCCAGTCATTCTGCATAAGAGCATAGATAAGACCAGAAGAGAATGCATCTCCACCACCAACACGGTCAACAATCTCAAAGTTGAGTGTCTTGCTTTCGTAAGTCTTTCCGTCAGCATAGTAGAAAGCCTTAAGAGAGTTATTACTTCCTGAATGAACATAACGTACTGTTCTTGCAATTGCCTTCATATGGTACTGCTCATCAATAGCCTTAAACACTCTGTCCATATCCTCAAATGATGGATCCATAGTAAGACCATCCTTAACATCTGTACCATCTGCATTGTATACATGGATAGGCTCAATACCTATAAGTACATCTACATATGGAAGATATTTGCTGAGTACATCCCTTGCAGTTTCAAAAGACCATAATGTACTTCTGAAATTAGGATCAAAGCTTACTGTAAGTCCAAGCTTCTTAGCTGCCTTAATAGCCTTATCAATAAGACGGCGGCAGTTATATGAAAGCGCTGGTGTGATGCCACTTAAATGTAACCAGTCATAATCCTTTAAAATATTCTCAAAATCTACATCCTTATAATCATATTCAGCAAATGCTGAACTTCCTCTATCATATATTACCTGTGAAGGTCTTACTGAAACACCTTCTTCAAGGTAATAAAGTCCCATTCTCCCGTCAGACTTGATAATGTGCTTAGTGTGTACATCATTAGCCTTAAGGTAGTTGATACAAGACTTACCAAGGTCTGTGTTAGGTAATACTGTAAAAAATGTTGAATCTACACCAAGGTTAGCTAAGGAAACTGCTACATTCGCCTCTGCTCCACCATAATTAACGATGAAATTGTGGGTTGTAACTATCTTCTCATAGTTAGGTGGTGATAATCTTAACATCAATTCGCCAATTGCTATGAACTTCATATGTGCCTCCATCTATCATTAAACTTTAAACCTGATATTAAGTAATATTTTATAGCAATAACCTGTACTTTTATTGCTCTATATTGTCAAAATAATACTCCATTTAATGATACTACTTATCCTATAAAATTGCAAATTGTATTTAACGCATTAACTCACAAATACCGCAGTATTTTGTTGCATTAACACGCCATTTCATTGTATAATTAAAAATATTTTGAAGCGAGGAAAGTAATACCTATGGACATTTACGAATCATTGAACTCTATTTTAGTAACTTTATTCAATGATATAATGAACATTGAAGAAAAGGCTTTAATTACAGATGAATTTTCTGACATCACAGTTACTGATATGCACATAATTGAAGCTATCGGAATTAAAGAGCCACGCACTATGGGAACAATATCAAAGGCCTTAGGCGTGACTATGGGAACTCTTACAGTCGGCATTAACGGACTTGTTAAAAAGGGATATGTAATAAGGACAAGAAGTGAAGAAGACCGCCGTGTCGTATATGCTTCTCTCACACCAAAGGGTAATGCGGCATACAATCACCATATGAAATTTCATCAGGATATGATTAAACATATCACTGGCGATTTAAGCAAAGATGAAGCAGCTGTACTTATTAAGACATTTACAAGGCTTGAAGATTATTTTAAAAGCATATCATAGCATTTATAATGTCTATGTAATTATATTAACATATAGCTATGCTGTATAACCGCATAACATTTAACGCACTGACTGCATAGTAAAATCCCCACAGATATAAACTTCTGTGGGGATTTTTTGAAAGATTATTAATCTTTCCGCCGACCGGGCCGGCATAATTTATATATGAGAGTTTTGGAAAAGTAATCTTATTTAGTTAATTCAGCTGTCTTATATATAAATGTTACTGAATTGTCTTTACCATCTGATTTACCAAGGAATGTGTTGTAATTCTGACCAAGCCTGATTACTTCCTTGATTGTATCTACTGCTGTATCAGCATCATCACCAACAAGACTTGTAATAGCCTTAATACCTGTCTCATTGAATTCTGCCATACCATCTTTAAGTGTTATAGCACCATCATTAAGCTGTGTTATGCCATCTGCTAAGGTTACAGAAGATGACTTAAGTGTTGATGTTCCATCAGCAAGCTGTGTAGAACCACTCCTTAATGCTTCATTGTTAGAATTAAGTGTGCCTAAACCACCTGCAATCTGTTCAATACCACCATTAAGTGTATCATTGTTACCACTAAGCCGTGCAAGCCCTGCACTTATCTGGCCTGCACCACCATTAAGTGTATCATTGTTATCGCTAAGCTGTGCAAGTCCTGTGCTTATCTGTGCTATACCACCATTAAGTGTATCATTGTTACCACTAAGCTGTGCAAGTCCTGCATTAAGCTGTGATGCACCTGCATTAAGTGTATTGTTATTCTTAACAAGTTTGCCAAGTCCGTCTGTTAATAACTGGCTTCCTTCTGTAAGCTGCTTTAATTCTGCATTAATAGTTTCATTATTGCTAAGATTGCTAACAACTGCATCTAATGCACTTGAAGCCCCTATATTACCAGCAGCCTTAATAAGAAGTCCTAACTGGTTAGCATATACATAATCCTTTGAACCAGCCTGTGATACCTGTGGAGAATATGGCTTACCGCTTGATACAGCTTCTGTATATGTCTCTGTTATTATATTAGTTGTATAAGCTGTAAGATACTTTACAAAATAAGCTGATATATCTGTTGCTGCCTCACTACTGCTCTTCTTCCCCAGATCACTAAGGTCTGTTGCTATAGTTACATCACTAAGACCTAATACTGTTCCTAATTTCTGTAAATCAGCTGCCTGCTCCATAACAGTCTTTCCTGTTGAGTCTGCTACGGAATTCATCTTATAAGCTGTTGAATTAGCTGCAAGTTCCTTAACAACATTTCCAATAAGTGCTGTCTTAATGCTCTTTATTCCTTCATTTAATTGTGAAGCTCCTGCCTCTGCACTAGCAACACCATCTGTATAAGCCTTTAAACCTGTCTGTAATGAAACTGCACCTGCTGCCGCACTGGCAACACCGCCTGTATATGTTGAAAGACCACTCTGTAATGTGCCTGAACCTGCGTTAAGTGCTCCTACACCATCAGTATAAGTCTTTAAACCTGACTGTAACTGTCCTGCACCTGCACCAAGCTGATTAGCTCCTGCTGTGTATGCACTGATACCATCCTTAAGCTGTCCTGCACCTGCCGCCAGAGCTGTAGCACCATCTGTATAAGCATAGATACCATCTTTAAGCTGACTTGCACCATCATTTAACTGGTTCACACCATCTGTAAGTGCTGGAATACTGTCAGCAAGTGTCTGTGTACCATTCTGGAGAGTAACTGTTCCGTCTGTAAGCTGGTCTGCTGCTGACTGAAGTTCATTCATCTTATCTTCAAGCTTAGCAAGTGAGAAATCATCTGTATCTATGTCATTAAGTGTGCTTGTTGTAGCAACTGACATAGACATATCAAGCTCGAAATCTTCTACATCTGCTGATATTTCAAAATATTCAGGAATATCCATATCAAGGCTTTCACCATCAAACTTAAGGTTTAAAGTATCCTTTAAGCCTGGCATAGTCATACCAAGTGCTATAATATTATCGCCAACCTTACTTACCTTGCCATTAGTAACTTCTACATTGCTGAACTTATCTGTTGGAAGAAGAGTTCCTGTAATCATTGTAAATGGAACATAAGCTGTCTGTGACTTTCCATTAACTTTTATAGTCTTCTTCTCATTGTTAGTATAGTCATATCTGATAGTAACCTTACCACTCTTGCCAATCATATCTTCCGGTTTAGTTTCAACACCATTTAACTTGTAAGTAACCTTTATTGAAACAGGGGCAGTCTTATCAGATGTGCTCTGGTTAGTTGTTGTTTCACCCTTGGAATCCGTAACCTTTTCTGTTACAAGAACGTGATCCTGAGTTCCGTCTGCCTTATCAAATACATATACCATCTCGTCTCTTGTATTTGTCTTTAATGTACTTGTATTTGATATTGAAAGCTCGTTCTTAATAGCATTTGTTATAATATTCTCTGTATTAGAAGCAGCCTCACTGCTTATTGCAACCTCACTGCCTGTCTGATTATATGCTGTGCTAGTGCCACAGCCTGTAAGTGTTGAAGCAATAAGAACAACACTTAATAATACTGAACTATATTTAAATAAAGTCTTCTTAACCATAACTATTCCTCCATTTTCTTACTTCCTGATATATTCTTATATCTGTTACGAAATATGCATCTTTGACCCATTCATATATATTCCTGATTACATATCCTGATTCTTCTTAGGCTTAAATCCTATACTTGTATTGATAATGAGCTTATCACATAATACAAACAATGATGGAAGTATGAAGATAACTACGAACATACTTATAATTGCACCACGCGCCATAAGTGTACAAAGCGAACCAATCATATCAACTGAAGCTATACATCCAACACCAAATGTTGCGGCAAAGAAACCAAGTGCACTAACAATAATTGATGGTATTGATGTTGAAAGAGCTATCTGAATTGCTTCCTTCTTAGCGTATCCCTGACTTCTTTCCTTCTTATATCTTGTTGTCATAAGAATAGCATAATCGACTGTTGCACCAAGCTGGATAGTACCGATAACTACTGATGCAATAAATGGTATCTGTGTATGCGTAAAATATGGAATACCCATATTAACAAAGATAGCAAATTCGATTGCAGAAACAAGTATAATTGGAAGCGATATTGATTTAAGTACGAACAGGATAATAACAAATATAGCTACTATCGATACCGCACTGACTGTCTTAAAGTCCTTATCTGTTATAGTGATAAGATCCTTGGTACAAGGAGCTTCGCCAACTACCATTGCCTTAGAATCGTAAGACTTTACAATATCATTCACCTTACTAATCTGATTGTTAATTTCATCTGATGCTATTTTGTAATCTGTAGCAATCATCATTATCTGATAATCTTCACCCTTAAGCTCTGATACTGTCTTAGCCGGTAAGAATTCCTGTGGAATACCAGACTTAAGTGCTGTGTCAAGTCCGAGTGCGAACTGTACACCATCTACATCACCTAACTTATCAAGCATTTCGTTAGCTGTATCTGTAGACATACTAGAGTCAGCAAGTATCATATAGATTGAATTCATATCAAAGTTTTCTTCCAGCTTCTTATTAGCCTGTGAGCAAGCAAGATCATCTGGAAGTGTATCAGACAAATCATAATATACTGATGTATGATTCTGTCCATATATAGCAGGTCCTAATAATACAACAAAGACAATTACAAATATCCATGAGTGGTTTACTATAAATGTAGCAAGCTTATCGAAGTTTGGCATAATCTCACGATGCATTGTCTTCTCTAATGCCCTGTCAAATGTAAGTATCAATGATGGAAGGATTGTTACACAACCGATAACACCGAATACAACACCCTTTGCCATAACGATACCAAGGTCAAGACCAAGTGTGAAGCTCATAAAGCAAAGTGCAATGAAACCTGCAACTGTTGTTATAGAAGAACCAACTACGGATGTAAGTGTATTACCAATGGCAACTGCCATCGCTTCCTTGTGGTCATCCGGATATATTTCCTTCATTTCCTTGTAGCTGTGCCATAAGAAGATCGAATAATCCAGTGTAACACCTAACTGAAGTACAGCCGCAAGAGCTTTAGTTATATATGAAACCTCACCTAATAAAATGTTAGAACCCAGGTTGTATACAATTGCCATTCCTATACTTATCATAAAAAATACTGGTACAAGAAATGAATCCATAAATATAGCAAGCACGATACATACAAGAACTACTGCTATAAGTACATAAAGTGGTGTCTCTTTCTCCGAAAGATTCTTAGTATCCGTAACTACAGCTGACATACCACTTATAAACGCCTGACCCTCTGTCTTCTCTCTTATCTGTGTGATAGCATTCATAGTATCATCACTTGAAGTTGTATTATCGAAGAATATTGCAAATAAAGTTGTATCTGTGCTGTCATTCTCGAAATACTTTCTGAATTTTGATGGAACAATCTCAGATGGAACATCTTCACCAACTATTCCTGTGTAAGAAATAACCTGTGCAACGTGGTCTACACTCTCTACCTTCTTAATAAGTCTGTCAGTAGACTTCGTATCCATATTCTGGACAACGACCATCGCGTATGCACCCTTATTGAAGTCATCCATAAGAATGTCCTGACCCTGCATAGTTTCTATCTCATTCGGAAGATAATACAGAATATCGTAATTAACTCTTGTATTAAAGTATCCGATTGCAGATGGAATAAGAAGCAGGAAACTCAGAATAAGAATTGGAATTCTGAGTTTAACAATTACTTTTCCAAACTTTTCCATAACTCGCCTCATTTCTACGTCTGCGACGTAATTTTACTTTGATTGGACTGATAACCTCTCAATAATTAATAACTCTCTTAATTAATTACTTTTATTATCAATTCAATACATATGACCGTCATCTCTCAAATATGACTTTTGGTCATTTTCTTTGCAAGTGTTATTCTAGCACAAAATGACCGATAGTCAATACTCAAAATGACTAAAAGTCATTTTTTTATAGATTTTTTATCTTCAATATGGTAGAATATTAATTGACAGAATAACTAATATTATGCCTGCATTAGATTGGAGATTTTATGGGAAAACTTGAGAACAACAAACAACAGAAAAGGACTTCCCTCTTAGATACAGCTTTTAAGCTCTTTACAACGCAGGGTGTTTCCAAGACATCAATTGCCGAAATTTCTCAGAAAGCTGGAATTGCCAAGGGAACTTTTTATCTGTATTTCAAAGATAAATATGATATAAGAAATAAACTCATTTCTCACGAGGCAAGCAAGCTCTTTAAAAATGCAGTGAATGCATTAGAGCTTCATATAAAAGAACAGCAGATTAGTGACCATTCGTTTACAATTACATTTACCGAGGAGATTATATTTATTGCTGACAACATAATTAATGTGCTTAACACCAACCAGACACTTCTTACATTTATATCAAAGAACCTGTCATGGGGAATATTTAAAGAGGCTCTTACAACCAATGTCGCTGATGACGACATTAATTTTAAAGATATATACTATGAAATGCTTGAAGACTCTGGTCTTAACCTCAACGAGCCTGAGATTATGCTGTTTATGATTGTCGAGCTTATAAGCTCAACCTGCTACAGCTCAATCCTTTACAAAGAACCAGCTGATATTGACAGGCTCAAGCCTTACCTTTATAAGACCATTAAGGCAATTATCAATGAACATACAATAGAAGATTAGAAGATAAGAAATCCCCTTCCTTACCAGAAATATCATCTGATAAAGAAGGGGATTTGTACCACTTCACCTATATATTTTTAAATTTACTCTTAAATTTATTTTAGCTAAGACTCTCTTTTTTAATCACTCTTTTATATAAGTTTTTAACATTTGTGTAACATTTTTTCTTTTAAGAACTAATTTCCCAGAAGCTTATTATATATATCCCTCTTAGATACGCCCCTGTCCCTGGCTGCTGCCTTCATAGCCTCTTTTTTATCAAGTCCCTGTGCTATATACATATCAACGTGTTCCTGCTCAGACATAGTAAGCCACTGTGCCTGTGCTTCCTCTTTAAGCTCATTTCTGTCTTTTCCAGCAATTACAAGAACATACTCGCCCCTTGGCTGGTTATTCTCATAATAACTGCACGCCTCTGCAAGCGTTGTAACCATACTATTCTCATAGCGTTTGGTAAGTTCCTTGCATATAGTAACTGCCCTGCTTCCTCCTAACACCTCAGAAAGCTCTTTAAGTGTCTTTAAAAGCCTGTGTGGAGCTTCGTATATAATCATTGTTCTTGTTTCATCTTCAAGCTCTTTTAATATGTCTTTACGCTCATTCTTGTCCGCCGGAAGAAATGCTTCAAATGCAAAACGTCTTGTTGCCTGTCCCGACATTGTAAGTGCCGTTATACACGCTGCCGCACCAGGAACTGATGATACCTTAATTCCTGATGCAAGTGCCTGCCTTACAAGCTCCTCTCCCGGGTCAGATATTCCAGGTGTTCCAGCATCAGTTATTACAGCGACTGACATTCCTTTAAGCATCTTCTCAACAAGCACCTTTGCCTTATCATACTTGTTATATTCATGATAGCTTGTCATCGGCGTATTAATCTCAAAATGATTAAGCAGCTTTATGCTGTTTCTCGTATCCTCCGCCGCAATAATATCAACTTCCTTTAATATCCTTAACACCCTGAACGTAATATCCTCAAGATTACCAATCGGAGTTGCACACAAATATAACTGCCCAACTCCGCTATTATTATGAGAGCCATTAAATTCTTCAAGTGCCTGCACACTATCATAATCAATATCTGTAATATTATCTTCCATACTGCTCCTCTCTTAAATTCATACTAATTGTACATTTTTAAAAGTTCTTCCGTGTAACTTCCATCGCTATTGTATACAATAAGTGGTTCTTCCACTATAAGCTGTGAACGTCCGCCCTTTACCGCCTCTATAAGCACCATATTAGCTGGCTTATCTATATGCGGATACACAAGCCTTATACGCTTTGGCTCAAGGTGGTTATTCTTCATAGAAGTAAATATATCTACAAGTCTTGATGGTCTGTGAACCATATACATATGTCCCTTAACCTTAAGGCACTTTGAAGCTTCCCTTACAACGTCCTCAAGACTGCATAGAAGCTCGTGTCTTGCGATTGCCTTGGCACTCTCAGGATTAACAATTCCGTGATTTTCATTCATATATGGTGGATTGCTTGTAACCACATTAAAAGAAGCCCCACCTAAAATATGTGAAGCTTCTTTAATATCACCTTTTACAATATTAACCTTGTCTGACAGACTATTAAGTTCAACATTTCTGACAGCAAGGTCATAACTGATATCCTGAATTTCCAAGCCTGTATACATACTGCCTGGATTTTTCGCCTGCATAAGAATTGGTATTACACCATTTCCAGTACCCATATCAAGCACCTTCTGGTTCTTTCCGGCCTTCGCAAATGTAGACAACAACACAGCATCCATTCCAAAACAGAACACATCTGTATTCTGGATTAGTCTGAGATTATCCCTGCATAAGTCATCAATTCTCTCATTGGCATTAATACCTGCATTAATCTTAACATCAGTCATCATTAATATGGGCTTTTCCTTCCTTTTTCTCAAGCTCTTCGAGTTCTTTTAACTCTTTATCATCTATATTCATTCTGTCGTTTCTTCTCTTAGGCTTAAATCTAAGCTCAGCAACAGGATACTCTCTTATCTCTTTCTCGTCTCCATCAAGTGTGACAATTACCTTAACAAGCTGTCTTAACACATTAACGCTTGATACCTCACCCTTTAATTTCTCAGGTGTAGTAACATAATCTCCCACATTAGGAAGGTGGCTGTTAAGCTCCTCGTAAGTTTCCTGCTCATTCTTAAGACAGCACATAAGTCTTCCACACACACCCGATATCTTTGATGGATTAAGCGATAAATTCTGTTCCTTTGCCATCTTAATTGACACTGGTATGAACTCTGGCATATATGTTGCACAGCACAATGGTCTTCCACAAGAACCAATTCCGCCTAATATCTTAGTTTCATCTCTTACACCAATCTGACGAAGTTCAATTCTTGTCTTAAATACTGCTGCCAGATCCTTTACAAGCTCTCTGAAATCAATTCTTCCATCCGCTGTAAAGTAGAACAATACTTTATTATTGTCAAATGTATACTCAACCTTTATAAGCTTCATTTCAAGATTATGCTTCTTAATCTTCTCAAGACATATCTTATACGCTTCTTTTTCCTTTTCCCTGTTCTTAGCTTCCCTTTCATCATCATCAGGTGTCGATATTCTGATAATAGCCTTAAGCGGCTGTACAACTGCTGAATCCTCAACCTCTCTTTCACCAAGAACAACGTGGCCATACTCAATTCCTCTTGCTGTTTCAACAATAACGTGCTGACCAACCTCAACATTATACTGTCCCGGTGCAAAGAAATATATTTTGCCCACCTGCCTGAATCTAACACCAACAACTTTAGTCATCTATTTTTAATCTCCAATCCTGCCAAATATTAATTCCTAACATCAGCCAATTATTCACTAACTGCCTACATATCCTCTTTCATAGCCATAATAAGAAGTTCTATGCATAAGTCAAAATTAACATTGGCCTTAAGTCTTACCTTTACTTTATCTATAGAATTAAGTATATCCTGAATTCCTTCGTATGACATAACCTCAGCCTGCGATTTGATAAGCGAAATCTCATCACTAAATATAAGGTAATTCGTATCATTGGTACTCTTAAACATAAGCACGTCCCTGAACCACATAGCCATAAGATCAAGATAATCGTCTATTGTAAGCTTGTAATTAGTCACATCTTTAACAACTGCCATTATGTCTGCCGCCGTCATATCCTTCACATTCTTGATAACGTGCATAACATCATTCTTTAAATGTGCGAATTCCGTACTTTCTATAATAGTCTTAGCACGTCCAATCTTACCCTGTGCAAAATCAGCCGCAAACTTACGTTCATATTCTGACACGTCATAGTTATCCTTAAGATAATCCATAACTATGCTTTCCTTTAATGGCTTTAAATCAAGAAGCACACATCTTGATATAATAGTCTGTAAGAAAATGTCTGCGTTAGTCGTAAGAAATATAACAATACCATACGCTGGTGGCTCTTCTATAGTCTTAAGAAGTGCATTCTGTGCCTGCACTGTAAGCTTCTCAGCCTCATCTATAATGTATATCTTATAACGGCTTGAGTATGGTTTAATAAGCATATCTGATATTATCTGATCTCTTACATCATCTACACCTATACTTGCAGGCTTCTCGTGTCGTACCCATATTATATCAGGCTGATTGCCTGACTCTGTCTGTATACAGGAATGACATTTATTACAAGGCTTATTATCGCCTTCTGCCTCACACTGTAATGCTTTTGCAAATATCTTGGCAATCATCTTCTTTCCAGCACCAAGCCCTCCATTGATAATGTAAGCGTGTGATACCTTATCTAATTTAATTGCGTTCTGTAAATGCTCTTTAATTGTATCGTATCCATAAATATCTGAAAATGTGCTCATTATATACTCCAATCTTATGCTGATATATCAAGCAATAAACCCCTGATATCATCAATTCTTCCTACAATCTCAAGATGATTTTTCTCTTCTTTAACAAGTTCTCCTGCCAGCTCATCAAGATTCTTATCCACAAGTTTAACAATACCATATACTCTGTGTCTGCCTCGTCTATCAAGAAAGTTCTCTCTTGAGAACTTATGGGAACGGTTAACAACCTCGTTAAGAAATCCCTTAACAAGCTCCCTGTACTTTCGCATATCCTTAATATCCATATGCTTTGCAATCTTCTCACCCTGCTCAGTAATCTGTTCCATCATACTGCCAAGCTTTTCCTGAAGATCCTTTTCTTCTATATTACTAATAAGAGTAAACTTAAAACTACTGTCCGTACTCTCTGTATTCTTCACCTGCTGAACTGAAGATGATGTCTGTATATCATTAATCTTTATATCCATAACTTTACTCTCTTTCGTGTCCACCATCATGTAATTGTATCATATAAATATCATTAATACAATTCAAGCCAACTCACTCTTACTGCATTTATAAAAGCTGCTGTTTAATTGCCTCTTTGATGTCCCTTATACAATCCTCTATTGTTCCATCGTTGCTAAATCTCTGATTAATTCCGGCTTCCTTAATCTTTTCCTCCGAGAAATCTTTACTGTCTGCAAGAAAACGCCTGCACATTTCCTCATACTGTGGTACTTCCTGCTTCTGTTCCCTGTTGATAGCTCTCATAAGCCTTATTCCATCATCGACTTCTATATATATCGGTAATATTGCTTCTTTTCCAAAGTATGCGCAAAATTTATTGTAAGCCTCAATAGTACCTATGACAATATACTTATCACCGCTTCCAAGCCTAATCTGACCATCATCAACTGTAAAATATTTCCATTCACCATATACCGTGTTATATGTCCTCATTTCTATTACTTTATCAGCCGCTTCAAGCTCCAATGCCTTCTCATTATCTACATAATAATACTCTACACCTTCTTTTTCTCCAGCTCTCATAGGTCTTGTTGTATACATAATAACAGTCTTAAGATTTAGCTCCTTATCACCAACTAAAGCCTTAAATATATTATCTTTACCACTTGAACTTTTTCCCATTAAAAATGCTATCTCAGGCATAACAAAGCTCCTTCTTTTACACCTACAACCTCCAGACCTGCCTCACCGGCCGCCTCAAGTATTGCAATAATCTTTCGTGTAATAACCTCTCCCGGACACAATATCGGTATTCCCGGTGGATATACATACACTGACTCTCCACTTATCTTACCATATATCTTCTCATTATTCATCTGAATTTCATCACAACCTGATAAATCCCGCCTGTTAAATGCCTGTGCAATTGTCAAAGCCTGTTCATCCCTGAAATCGGCAATATTTACCTTATTACCATTATCCTGATTATTAATTGAACTATAATTTAATCTATTGTCTGCCTCACCATTATGTATGCTATTAAATCTATTATCTAAATCCTTGTCTACTTTTGAATTTAGTATATCTTCCCTATCATATTTACTCCTACCCTCATCTATTTCTTCATCTATCTCCTTTAATGCCGCAAGAACTCTATTATCTAATTCTTCGTCTATCTCTTTTAATGCCGCAAGAAATCTATCATAATACTCCTGCGAGTCAAATATTGATGTCATCGCTATTACATATTTTATAGATGACATTTCAAGCTGGATTTTATATTTATAAAATAGAGTGTCATATAACCATTTTGCATCTTTATATCCTAATACAAGCTTTGATATGTCGTCTGTATTTATTAACCTGATGTGCTTTAATTCTGACAATCCATTTCTTAAAATAGTGAGCTTATCAACATATTCAGCAAATAATTTATCACCGTCATTCTTAACAATGCTTAAGCTTCTTGCTATGGAAGACATTAATATATACGATGGGCTTGTCGACTGGTATATATTCCAATACCTTCTTATGCGTTCTACATCAACTATTCCATAATTAATATGCATAATCGCTGTCTGTGTAAGTGATGGAAGGGTCTTATGCACACTGTTAATTACTACATCAGCCCCACTCTTAACTGCTGACTGAGGAAAGCTTTCTGAGAAATTAAAATGTGCACCATGAGCCTCATCAACAATCAATGGAATATTATATTGATGAAGATACTCTGCTATTGATTTAATATCAGATACATTTCCCTCATAAGTTGGTGATGTAAGTATCACGGCTTTAATATCATGTCTGTCATGGTCTGAGCTGTATTTATCCACAATGACCTTTATTTCTTTTAATGTTATCCCCTTATAATACCCATATTCCTCATCATATTCTGGATAAATATACACAGGATTCAGTTCATTGAGGATAACTGCATTATACACTGATATATGACAGTTTCTTGCCATTATAACAACATCATTTTTATGGGTAACTCCGCATATTGCCGACATATTACCTGCAGTACTTCCATTTACCAGATACCAGCTCTCATCAGCTCCATAAAGCTCCGCCGCCTCATCAAACGCATCTTTAATAATAGTTTCGGCATTGTGCATATTATCAAAACCATTAATCTCCGTTATATCTTTCTCATATGGATTTCCCATATCACCCATATATAACTCAATTAATTCTTTATTTCTCTTAGCCCCCGGCATATGCATAGGTACTATATTTTCATCTTTATATTTATCTAACTTAGACAATATATCATTATATTTAACATTCGGTTTAATGTCTGAATTTTTATTTGTAGTTCCTGCATTGCCATTCAATAATATATCATCATATTTAATATCCTTATTTGTAGTTCCTGTTTTATCCGATTTTCCTGTTTTATCTAAATTCATCTTTATACTCTTATCTTCATTACAATTCATTGTTACACTCTCATCTTTTATTTACTGTTATTTATTATTGGGATACAAAAAAACCATAGATACTACATAACGTAATACCTATGGTATAAATAAGTGCCTAGAACCGGAATCGAACCAGTGACACGAGGATTTTCAGTCCTCTGCTCTACCGACTGAGCTATCTAGGCAAAGTAGCGGGGACAGGATTTGAACCTGTGACCTTCGGGTTATGAGCCCGACGAGCTTCCGAGCTGCTCTACCCCGCGTCATCTATAACTATTGTATTCATATATGATGAAGATTATTCATCAAATGGGCGGAGAAGGATTCGAACCTTCGAAGGCAGTGCCAGCAGATTTACAGTCTGTCCCCTTTGGCCACTCGGGAATCCACCCATATAAAATTAAATTAACAATAACCCTAGCCTTCCAACCAAGATATTATTGTTAATAAAAAGCCGACAGTCGGAGTCGAACCAACAACCTGCTGATTACAAATCAGCTGCTCTGCCATTGAGCCATGTCGGCATATAAATGGGACCTACAGGGCTCGAACCTGTGACCCTCTGCTTGTAAGGCAGATGCTCTCCCAGCTGAGCTAAGATCCCATATCAAATACCTACAATATATAATTGTAAACGACCCGGATGGGGTTCGAACCCACGACCTCCGCCGTGACAGGGCGGCGCTCTAACCAGCTGAGCCACCAGGCCATTCTTATAGATTACTATAAGTAAAGGATTGCTCCTTCAAAACTGCACATTAAATATATCTTATACATCCGTATCCTGTCA